>Ga0265797_10002381_pt1 | contig 31701 bp, 23 predicted proteins | sample P2T30metagenome_FD_192433 | JGI IMG/M metagenome (GOLD analysis project Ga0265797, IMG submission 192433) | Plant litter microbial communities from East Loma Ridge, Irvine, California - P2 T30 | ecosystem: Environmental > Terrestrial > Plant litter > Unclassified | place: USA: California... | reverse complement strand
CCTTGACGCGCTTGCGCTCACTGGCCGGCGGGGCCGCAAGAGCCATGGTGCCGGCGCCGGCGCGTGAGACGCTGCGCACTCAGCTGCAGCGCACGCGATGGATGGCCGACCAGAGGAGTCGACGCGTGGGCAGTATCGGGGTCGTAGCGGGTTTGCGCAATGGATTGCTCGCTGCTGATAAGACCAGGTGAGCGCCGGGCGGATTCGGAGAGGCGCGTATGGGATTGGGGCGGGTGACAGCGCGGCAGTGCGACAGCGGCGACGGCGCGCAGGCGGAGTGAAGGCGCGTCGAGCGGAGAGTCGGCGCGCGAGAGTGATGGGCGGAGCGGTGATGATCGACGGGGTGGAGCGGTGGTGGTAGTCGGGATGGTATCCGGATAGCCGTTGGCGGTCGCGTGTCGTAGTGTAGGCGGCGGCGAAAGAACCTCTCGGCGGCGAGGCTTGCGAGGGTCTGACGACGTTTGAGGGCTGGGTCGTGCGGTCGATCCAAGGATCCTACGCTCGGGCGGCAGCTAGAGCCAGATTAACCTTTGCAATAATCGCCCGGCGAAACACTCGCTCAAGGGACCCTGCGCTCTGCTGTACGGTTCAGTTGACGTGAAGACGGGGCTTGTGGATATCTGTTGCTGTGCTGGCAGTAGTTAATAGTACCGGTTGTAGTATCACGCCCGGCCGATTGGAAGGCGGACGATAGGAGGAGGGGATTGATGAGGCAGCGCTGCACTATCACTATCACGTCACCGACCTGCTATTTCTGGAGAAACAAAACGAAACGAAACACATATGTATATGCGTCCTTCACGTGAAACGTCACGTGATGATACTTCACTGTTGGTAAACAAAAGGTCGTGTACATAAACATTCGAGGTATCTAACGGATTCTGCTCGCTGCTATCATACTGCTGATCTAATGCACAGAAAGTATAATCATCTTATGTAAGGTATGTGGATTATCCTGGGCTGAGATGTTATTGGACATCAAAGCAACGAAGCTTCACATCGAGCCACAATCACACACAAATACCACGAAAGCTTGTCGGATGAATAAGCAATGGGTTGATTAAGCTTTGCATTAACTCCAACGACACTACAGCAATCATTTCGCGCGCGCGATAAGCTACAAGCTCTACCTGACCAGCTATCCAGCCTTCTCCCCCGATGGCCACAGAACAGGATACTCCGGCCGATACTGCCCATACTTCGCCTGCCACGCAAAATAGTACCCCAACGCCGCCACCGGCTGCCCAACCAAACAGAACGTACACCAAAAAGTCAGATTCCCCATCAGCTTCGGCCAGTACCCCTCGCGCTTCCTGAAAATGTCCGTCAACAGAATCAGCGGAATCTGGAACATCATGCCCATGAAAGCGAGCCCGAGAACATTGTGCGTGGGAATACCAACGAGGATCTCGTGCAACACGGCGGAGAAAGTGAAGGTGAGGATTTGCGCGAGCGTGGGATTCATGCCTCTCCCGACCATGGGCGCGTAGACGTGGCGTTTCATGAATTGTGAGACGGGCTTGTTCCAGCTTGTCCAGTACGAGCGGACGTCGGAGCAGTTCCACCAGTCGCCGTAGAATTCGCGGTCGCCGAAGCGCATGACTTCGGCTAGGGCGTTCAGTGAAGCCTGGAAGAGGGCGTAGAAGCCTGCGAGCCAGCAGATGACGCTGATGGTGCTGAGCTTGAGCACGCGCTCGAGGAGGTTGATGATTTTCAGTTCGGAGATGTCGGAGAGACTGTTCTGTAGGAGAGGTACGGCGTATTGTGCAGATGCGATCCAGATGATGAAGCAGGCGAGAATGGTCTCGCAGACTCGCTTCGCAACGAAGTCCCAGCGAATCTTGTCGGTACGCGGGTACGCGGGCTGGTAGATCAGAGTCGGCGCCCACCAGAAGTAGCAGAGGTTGGACACGGTGATATTCTGCGGGTATGGGCAAGTCTTGTACAATTCTGGGATCGTGCGTCCTGTCGGATCCGGCTTGAGGAACGCATGGCGGATGTCTCGGTTGGTGAAAGCATATGAACAGACCTTCAGCCAGACGATGACAGCATGCATCTCGTGAATTGTGCCAATGCCCGGGTTGTGGATGTAGCAGTATACCACCGTCGTCGACACCAACAGGTTGAATGTCGCATTGAGCGCATGCAACACAGCAATGATCCACCATAAGCTCTTCAACCTCTTCCTCTCATACTCCAGCTGCTTATCGTAATCCCTGGCCTCGCTCTTCTTAACTCTGCCCACAGCTCCCTGTGCGTACCAAGCCGCCAATCGCTCGATCCCGTATGCCACGAACAAGTGACACGGTACCGAGATGTATAGAATGGTTCCATATATGAGATCGCTCCTCGAAGGTCCACTGGAGGAAATCGTAACGCGTATGCCATATCTCTTGAAGTTCTCAATCATAAGGCGCAGGATCGAGCAAGCTAGGACCGCAAAGGCGAGGTTCTTGAAGCCTTGCAGAGACACAGACTCCGTGCTGTCGCGACTGAGGCATGACGTACGGTTCTTCGAGTGCACAGCGAACGCATGCTTGTACTTTCGTGCCGCAGCTTGGGCGTGTTTTGACCCAGAGATGCTGTGAGTTCGTGCTCGCGCTTCGGGGCGGATGAGCTGGAATGTCTCTCCAGCTCTCGGGTGCTCCTCTGTACCGTTCGGCGATTGCTTTTGAGCGGTGGTCGTGGTGTTATCTCCTAGTTGCACAGAGCCATTGGAGTTGTTAGGCTCGCTTGTGCCGGCCCAGGTCGGCTTCTGGTTCTCCTTCATGGTTGTGGTTGTGGTTGCTGCCATCAGCTAGGTATCCTCAATCTTCAGGTTTGCATTGATGATGCAGATGCACAAGGCGTTCTCCACGCTCGCTGCATTTTTGTTGGGAAGGAGGCTGCGGGTGTCAGCCATTGAGCTTGTCTTGGAAGGATACTCTTGGGGACGCCTGGGCAGGCCATGCAGTTGAGGGGTGAGCCTACGACAGCGACAGAATAAGTGGGTCGGTAAACAGGGTTCTGGGGCTTGATCGCCGACTGCTTTCACGCTGACATGTGATGGCGAACGATTCATGCGCAAGTATGATGACAGGGCACAAATCAACATACCTAATCATTCGATGGCTGACACAACCGTACACGGAGAAATGTGATATGTCAACAATTGTGACATGTACGCATCGGTGATCTAGATTCAATATTCGGAAGCAAAACTAGTCAGTGTGCTAATTGCTCTGTGCCACAGACGAGATTGCGCAGCAATGATACCGACATGCCAAAATGACTTTCAGCATATCCAATCTAACGTCGATACACTCCCAATGACATGAAGTGTCCAATCGACTCACCAAAGTCACGAATAACATCTCGACGATCCATACATGACCAAAAGAAGAAAATGATGTAACACCAACCCGAACCCTGTATCCTGAATTTTGGTCTTGATTTCATGTTCAGATCAGACACATGCATCATTGTCTTCGTTACATGACATCGGATACATACATGTACATGCACACGAACATCACAGCAGTAGACTGAATTGCTTTTATGGGCGCTACTTGGTAGGCAGTACGATGCGGCGAGAAATACTGTGTGTGAGAGAGATCTTTGAATACGGCCAGCTGTCCAGGGTAAGGTACTGTGTATGCCCTTCCTGCGAAACTAGTCCTGATAGGAGGTAGTGAAGAGACCATGCTGCTCGACGTATACCAGCTTTGATTCTGTGCTATCTGACGCTCTACTTTGTCCGATTTAGACTTGCGAACCATTAGAGAGCGTGTAGAAACCAGCCCACCATCGACAGACTTTCGAAAGCCGCCTGTGTCATGTCGCTTCCTGCGACTGTTCGTACCCAAAGCGCGAAACCTGGTCGCTTGGGCTTTCACTAGAGCCGATAGCTCCTGTGAACCTCAGTCGCTGAGATCGATCACCTCTGCGTTCTCCATGCTCGCCCTCGTACGCCGGCGTTTGTTGTTCTCAGACATGATGGTGACATCGCCCTCGTCATCGTCACTCAACGTAGCTGAACGCTGACGAGCGCGCTTCTCACGCTTGAACTCCTTCTTAACCTTCACCGAGGGTCGGCTTTGGCGTAGAAGACGATTCTGCTCGCGGAGTTCGTCGGGTGTGAGGTCATCAGGGTCGCGGTCGATAAGAGGGACTGGGGAAGGTGCACGCTCGATGATGCCTTCGATTTCGAGGTCTCCTGTGTTGTGCTTAGTAATTGCCTCTCGAAGAACACTTACAGATGTGGAACTTACTGCGAGTACGATACTGGAAGATGTAGGTGGCGATTGGGTCCTCCCCGTAAGGTAATGAGACGTTGATGTATCTTGTTGCGGGCATCTGCTCGACACGACCGAGCCTAAGATGTTAGCTGAGTCAATTCAGGATAATCTTGTAATGCTTACTTGGTGTGGCTCGATATACTGCGCCCTTTAAGCGCCTTTTCTGGGATAGCTTGGCCGCCGATTCCTTTGAAGTCGCAGGTCCAGTCGGCAGAAGGTTTCGGACCCGATTCGCGACATCTCTGCAGCGTGACTTTGATTTGTCCGACATCGCTGAATTTCTTCGCTGCAGAGTCGTTGGCCCTGTCGTCAGCTGTTTTGAAATTAGCCAATGGCCAGATACTAATATGTATGTAACCTACTTGAAGCGTGCTGCGCGAAAGTGAGACGCTTGATCGTGGTCACGCCGTTGTGTGTATCTTCCGGGCCTGTCACAATTTTCTGGGTGAAGATGCGCAGATGTGTGTGGACGACAGGAGTTCGGATCCATTCTCCATCGACAAAGACGGAGAACCTGATCCTGTCTGCTGGATCACGGTAGGCGAAATCGGCGGTCCAATCCAGAGTGACGTCGAATTCGGCGTCAGGAATGGCCTCAATGAATGTCGTCGCGCTCAGGTCATTGTTCTCCGTAGCGTGCTCAGTGAGCGGCGTGCCATTGACGCGAACGGTGACGAAAGCACCAGGGAGGCAGTCGGCGTGCATCTTGAAAGATGCGACGTGGTGAGTGCGGTGTTGGTTTTTGCGTTGCGTTGTTGTGTAGTGGGAGAAGTCACAAGCGAAGCAAGAGGCCAAGCGGGAGCTTTATGAACAGCGTGAGGAAGGAGCGACTTCTGGCAGTCACATGCAAGTTTCGCGCTGCACTTCACATGCTGAGACACCAGTTCATTTGTGGTAGTATGAGACCGCCTGTGTTCATACTGCAGACCTGTGAAATGTGAAAGAAGGCTGCCCACCATCTTCAGCACGCGCAGGCGAAATTCCCTGTGCGACCATGAAACGCGAAGCAACCGCGCGATCACGCAGTCTCAGCATAGCCAGCCCAGTCATGCCCAGGGACGTAGATCCGAACTGTGGGTTGGTAATATAAGCATAAGTGAGTTGTACCTGTGGATCTGTGGTCCTACATCCCTAGTCATGCCATAGCGGCCGGATGGCTGCAGAGTGGCTAGATACATGGTTGATTAGCGAATGAGAAGTGACCTTGTCGACCTGTCGCAAACGCACTCACAACGTGACAAGCGCCACTTCCGGCATCTACATGCCCGTTTCCTGGAACACTATCAGCATGTCTTACGTCCATGAACAAATTAGCACTTAGTCTCGTCACGAAAAAAGAAACCAAAAAACCTGCTCTTTTAAGACATGAATTCAGGGGTGAAACAAGACAAGCAAGACAAGCAAGACAAGCAAGACAAGCAAGACAAGCAAGACAAGCAAACAAGTTCTCTTCTTCATGTCACTTTTTCGCATATGCCATTAGCGTCTATCTAACATTTCAAATAAAATGTACGCAATCAGTCGTCATCCCAGTTGGGGTTAGGGCCGGGAGGCTTAGGACCACCAGCCTGCCTCGCGACAATAATCTGGTCGACGCTGAGGATCGTCCTGACAGACTCCGTCGCCAGCTTGATGGCCCACGACTTGCTGACCATCAAGTCGAGGATGCCCTCGTCCTCTGCATCGAGAGTGCCGGTGCCGTCCTCGTTCTCGATGTCCACGCCCATGCTGGGCGGTGAGTCCTCTTCTGAGGAAGACTCGGTCTGCTTCGCCTTGCTGGGCTGTTGCTGCTGCTGCTTCTGGTAGGAGTTGTGTGCGGTGTAGAGACGTGCGAGGACTTCGGTGGCGTCGAGGCCGGCGGACTCGGCGAGTGTGCGGGGGATGACTTCGAAGGCTTCGGCGTACTTCTTGATGGCGTACTGGCTGAGGCCCGGGGTCTTCTCTGCTACGGCGTTGACCTTGTCGATGATCTGCATCTCGGCGGCGCCGGCGCCGGGCACCATTCTGGGGTCGCGGGTGATGGCCTTGATTGCGTTGACACCGTCGTCGACGGCGCGCTCGACGTCGTCCAGGTGGTTTTGGGTGGCGCCTCTGAGGACGATTGTGGCTGTGCGGGTCTGGTCGTTCTCTTGTCTGAAGACGGTCACTCTGTCGCCACCAATCTCGAGGGTCTCGACAACGTCGATATCGCCCATCTCATCGGGCATGGGAGCACCGAGACGGGCCAGAGGGGTGGCGCCGACAACGCTGCAAAGACGGCGGAGCTCGAACTTGGACAGAATCTTGACGACCATGATGCCGTAGCGGTTGAGGTAGTGCATCGCAAGCTCACCAACGCTCGCGCCAGCAACGACCACGCGGATTCCAGAATCGTGAATTTCCTTGATGGCGGCCTCCATCTGGGCCTCCTCGCCCTTGGAGAAGTCCAGAAGCTCCTTGGAGTTCTTCAGCAGAACGGTGCCCTTGGTCTCGGTTTGCGAAATGTCGATGGGGCAGCTGTAGATGCCGACCTTGGCCTTGGAGGCCTTCTTGACGCTTCCGTCAGGCTCACGGCCGAAAACCATTCCCTTGACCACCCTGCTCTGCTCCAATCCACCACCCATGATCTTGACCACTCGTACGTTGTCCACGTTGAAGTTGTATGGGTTCTTGGGCATGACTGCAAGCACAGCCTCCGCGACCTTGTCCGCGAGGAAGTCCTCGTTTCCTGACTGCTTGGCCGCAATGACTGTCCTCAGCGCCTTGGCCAGCTCAGTCTGGCTCCTGATGTCGTCCACTCTCTCGACCTCCAGCTCCTCCAGCGCCTTGAGCGCAAATCCTTGTGCGCGCTCGTAGCCCTTTGCGATCTCACTCGTCTTCAAGCCCATTCGTAGGAGGTCCTCTGCTTTCTTGAGCAGCTCGCCGGCCAGCACAATGACAAGGTTGGTCGCATCGCCCATCTCGGCCTCCTGCTGCTGCGAGGCCATGACAAGCAGCTTAGCGGCGGGGTGGACAACTTCGAGCTCGCGGAGAATGGTGGCAGCATCGTTGGTCAGGATCATTTTCTGCAGGTGGTTGATGACAATCTTGTTGCGACCGTAAGGGCCGAGGGAAGTCTGCACGGTTTGGGCGATGTTACGGCATGCCTCGATGTTGCGGATGACGGCGCCATCCTCGGAGTCGTGGCTGGAGGGTGGTTTAGTATGTGTTTCGTTGTATACCTATTATTTGGAGGGGAAATAGCACACCTTGTGTAGCCCTGCTTGAACAGGCCGGCGTTAGGAGCGCCGGGAACTGAAAGAGACATGTTTGCGAGATCTCGTCAATCTGGGGTGTGTTGATTGACGGGACGGGGAGTGTTGTATGAGGGGGAGGGAGTGTGTGTGTGTTGTCTCGCTGCTGCTGGCTTTCCCTGCGGACTTTCCCTTGACGTGTAGCGGAGGTGTTTTTTGGCTGCTCGACCCCACGAACGAGGGAACGAGGGTACGAGAGCGAGACACAGCGGAACTTTGCCGGGCGAGCGAGACGATGATGGAAACATTGAAGACAGACCTGCTGCTTCTTGGTATTTACACACTTTCATTAACACCAGCTATTGCCACTCTTGCTGCTGGTCGCGGTGGTGGAGAGGAAGGAGGCCATTAGACTGGATATATCGGAACACGAGCGCATACGCGCATAACTATCAAGAACAATTGCATCTGGCGAAGGTCACTGGACGCATTCTGGATCTGGAGTTGGTTCTGGCTTAATAAATATCTCTACTTCACGACATACCCGACCATGCTGCCGCGAACTCTCCAGCGGTCACTCCGACGGCTGGCATATCAAAAAGATGCATGCAATGTCTGCTCCTGCCGCTGTGGTACGCAGTTTGCGTCCCGCCAATTGTCAACCACCGCTCCCTCCCAATATGCCCGAAAAGCGCCCTCGACGAGAGAAGCGCATTACTACTCGGAATCAATTCCCATGAGCGGTCTTAGTCCAGAAGATGCCAAGAAGTACAGAGAATCATTAAAAGACGAACAAGAGCGGGCGTTGGAAAAGCGACACTCGCGGATCACACAAGCTCACGCCGACGGGCAGTTTAGCATGACGGTCGACGAAGTCCAGGAGTTCATGGATGCTTTCAGGGAGATTTGCAACCAGTCCAGGATTCGTGTCGGTGCCGCGGCGCCTGCGGCCTTCCTGCCACTGGTGGAAGCCGCTGGTGCGAAGGAGCAGGACTTGACGTACCTGGCCATCATGATGTTACGGAACAAGTTCGATCGAGACGATGTTTATTGGGGTAGGAGGCTCCTTTACACACTCTCTGCCGCTGGTTATGTAGAGTCGACCATTCAAATCATGACCCAGACACTGCTCCACCACAAGCAACAACCAGGGACTCTCAGAACTGCAGCGGTTGTTGTGGAGAGAGGTCGCCTGCAGAAGGCTGCGAGGGAGGGGTCAAATTCCCGTGCCATGGTTCTCGAGGGAAAAATCGCTTACGAACTAGGCGACCACGACACCGCTATCCAGATGTGGTGGAAAGCCGTTGAAGGAGCAACTGCCAAAAGCAAAGCCCAGCTAGCCCAAGCCGCCGCTGGTGTGACAAAGCTGGATATCGCATCGCAGGATAAGGCCGATTTGTCGACTCCCTGGAACGAACTCATCGAAGCTCATTTCGAGCGATCGCTGTCAAAAGGCAAGAACGAATGGGATCTTTGCGAGAAGGCCATTCAAATCGGTGTAGAGCAAGACGACCCGACCGCTTTCTACTACGCCGCAACATATTACAAGAAACGCAACGAGGATGGAACTCACAAAGCGACCAGCGAGTGGCTATACTACATGACCAAAGCCGCTGCGTCGATGGTGCCGAAGGCCATGTACGAGCTCGGTGTGTACTATGCAGAAAGCGGTTGGAAGTACATCGAAGACGAACCACCAGAACACGTCAAACCTACACCCTTCGACACCTACCCGGGTAAACAAGTCTCCGACTCGCCATGGAAACGCATCCGTCAGCTATTCTCGCTGTCAGACACAAAATCCACCGCACAAACAGACAAAGACAACATCTTCCACACCGCAGCCTGGCCTTCCACGCCCGAACTGCGGTACGAACTCGCCATCCGATGGCTCTACGCAGCCGCCGCGTTGACCTATGCACCCGCACACCTCTTCCTCGCCAAGCTGTACATGCAGGAAACCCTCTGGGCCGGCGCGCAAGCGCCTCCTGAAGCCCTCAGCCTAAGCCCAAAACGCTACTTCTACGCCAGCCGCGAAGACGAAGCCGACGCGCACTTCACCGGCGACGTCAAAACCCACGAGCTGCCCGAAGGCACCCAAGACCCTCCCAACCCGGACTACGACCTCGAGCTCGCCAAATTCCACCTTCTAGAAGTCTTCTTCGCGCGACGCGCGGTGCTGGCACGCGCCGAGGCCCTCCAGAAGCACCACAAGATCCGCCGAGACATCGAATTTGAGGACATTGACATCAACAGGACCGCTGACACGCAGCCCCTGCTGAAATACCTCGACAAGGCCGAGGTGTACGACCAGTGGGTGAAAGAATCTTTGGCCATGTACAATGAGGCTGCTGCGATTTGCGAGGAGATGGGTTGGTCGATCTATGACCGTGGCGGAGGACTGTGGTACAAAGCTGGTTTGGGCGGGGTGGAGGCGCTCGCAGCGGCCGGGAAACGTTAGTGTATGATAGGGTATTTGGTGTAGGCGGTGGGTTTGCGCGAGGACATGTGTAGTCACGTCGTGTGTAATCTGTACAAGTATGTATTATAGGTTGAGCCATCACTTTGGCTTGTTGGAGAGTTTCGTTTCTATAGGAGGTACAGCCAGCTGGGGCTCGCCACTCCCAATTTATATCAGCGTGAACATCAATATCGACCTGCGAGAGATTGCGCCTGTTAAAACATATCTCTTCGAACCTTTGATACAAGAAGAAGTATCATCATCCTACAATAAAATAATCGCCGAGAGTTTGTCGTCATCCTTTCATGTTTTTGGTTGATCTTCCAGTCCTCGCTCGCTCGCTCGGCCCAGCCCGAACGAACGAACGGCTTTCGCGACCGTATGAACCTACGACATCTGATGGTTTGACTTCCAGCGCAAGTTACCTACACACCAGACACACCATCTTATCCACTCAACCAACAACCTACCACCCAAAAAACAACGCCTTCACCACACAAAACCACACACCATATAACAGCAATTCAAAATGGCCCTCGACGCAAAGACCGAAGTCATGCAGCAAGTCCGCCAGCAAGCCGCTCTGCAAAACGCCCGGTTCCTCGTCGACGTAAGTACAGTGTACACCTCCAACACAACCCTCTCTCTCATCACCCCAACCTCCTCGAAGAAGCCAATCTCCCTGCGCAAACAATTCTCTGACAATTCCATTTCGCATCACAGAAAGTCAACGAGCACTGCTTCGAGCGCGCGATCCCCAACCCGGGCTCTTCCATCTCCTCTTCCGAGCAGACGACTTTCACAAACTGCATGGAGAAGTACATGGCGGCGTGGAACACGACTAGCAGGCAGTACTTGGGACATTTGCAGAAGGGTGCTGGGGCTGGGGGGATGTAAGGTTGTGTTGCCTTGATGAATTTGGAGGGTGTATCATTATGAGCTTGGAATTCTTTTTGGCATGAGGTTGAGGGCATTGGGGGGAGATATGTACGATATGGAGAAGGAAGGATCTGGGGATATAGAGCGATGCTGTGCGAGATGGAGCCATCACTGCGATTGTAGAAATGATGTGTAGCACATGCGCTTATGCACATAACTTGGAAGGAAAGGATGATTGTATGATATGCTACAGAACTCCACCGATGAATAAATCGCATACTCGAAAAAACTCGCACATGCCGCTATGATGCCCTGGTCCCGCGCCTCTAATGCTATCGTAAATCGCAGCACCTGCTCAAGCCTACTTAGTGCTAGGCTTAGCAAATGCCTTCTGCCTCTCAGCATACTCCTTGACAATAATAGAGCAGTTGATCTCCTTGCAAAGCTGCTTCCTCCTCGTAGGCGGAAGCAAGCTAGCAAAGTCCAAACCCGACGCCCTCTCGACAGCCTCAACCGGAACCTCAAAGTCCTTGAGCGGCTTGTCGTTGCTGATCCTATCATTGGGGAGAACGAAAGCGCCCAAGCTGACGTTTCCGCCAGCCTTGCCATCTTCAGCGTAGATGATTTTGTAGAAGTGCGTCGGCACCGCGACGTTAGGCGGCGAGCCGATAACCTCGTAGCTGACCTTCCACTTGCCGTCCGCCTCCTTCTTAGGCAAGTACAAAGGCCCCGTCACAATCCTCACAGAAGGATAGAACGTCGTGAGCCTCCTGCAGAAGTCCTCAAAGTGTGCCCAGTAATCCCTGTTAAACCCCTCGCCGACCTGCGGACACATGTTCGACAGCGCGAACGTCGCGTTCATAGCGTCCTGCGACCACTTGCAGTCCGCCGCCGGCACCTGGTGGCCGCGGTCATAGCCCGAGCGGAAATAGTCCTTGAGCTTCGCGCGGAACTTCTCCGGGATGCTGAGGTCCTCGACGAAGACGGAGTGTCTGCGGTCGCCCTCGCGCATGAGCACGGAGGCGGGCGTGATGTGCTCGGCGACCCAGTTGGGGTTGCGGGTGGTGCGGTTGTAGGAGGATGTCAGGGAGGAGGCGGTGCGGAGGTCGGAGACGGGGCCTGGGAAGCCATATTGGAAGAGGCCCGAGGGGTCTACGGGTGCGACTGCGGCGGCGGCGATTTTGGGGTCGATGGTGCCGACTGCTATGGGGGCGGGAGGGAGGGGGGCGGTTCTTGAGGGGACGGCTATGGTGGGTTGTGTGGATGTGGTGGCCTGGATGGCGGGCTCTTGTTGTCTTCTTGTTCCGAAGAATGCGGCGGTGGTTGCTGCTCCTACTACGGCGGAGGCGCCTGCGACGGCGGCGAGGGTGAGTTTGCTCATGGCTGTTGCTGGGCTTATTGGAGAGGTGGTGAGACAGTGACTAGACGAGGCTGCCGGGAGCGCCTGGTCTATCTATCTTTCTGTCGTGTCGCTGCACCAGCACGCGGACGTGATCATCTGCTCTTCTGAAACGGGCATGAACTTTGCGCAACCAATCATCGCCCACCGTGGCCGCTGCTGGAGCTCTAAGCCTCTAACCGCTACACTTCTTTCGCAGGCATGACTTTCGTCTGTTGATGGTATTTGTATTCTTCGGGGATTAATTTGATCACCCTGACGATCAGATTCTTGATGATCACGATATTGCTCTAGACACCCAGTAAATCAATGGCGGCATCGAGTTAACTACTCTCTGTTGTAGTCATTTACGACGCCATACTCACCATGGAGATCCTGTACACGACCTTCTGTACGCCAAAGAATCCATGCGATTCATCATGCGGTCAATCATGCTAGCTACAGCTCACTGCGAGACTCGCCCTTCCCAAATCCAATCCCAGGCCCGCAGTATCGTGTCAAATCCACCTCGCCTGACCGCCCAAACAACCCTCAACCCTGCAACGACCCTCCTTCGTCGAACTTGACGCAGTCCGAAGAAGGTATATCGTCTGGATCCAGTCGTCCAAGCTTGTGATGGAGTACTTGCTCGACTATGTCCACCTGCGACATCGTGGCACAATCCTTGGAGTGCGCGTAATATCTGTACGCTATGCTTTCGTAGAAGCCAATTACTACGGCACAGTCTTGAGGGTTCCGGCCTAAGCCCGCAGCAGCGAGCGTTGCGAAGGTGTATGCCCAGATGCTTGCTAGCTTCATGGTCGAGGATTTGATTTCCTTGGCGTTGTTGACCGTTGTAATGCTGATGATTGGCAACAGGGTGTATCCTGTGTGAGTCGAATTTGGAGAGATTGCCAGTTGAGGTGTCGATGATTCAAAGAATAGCATATATTGCATGGAGCCAACAAGCGAGATACCTCCTAGGAGGTATAGCACTGGTAGAGTACCCACATCGCTTACATGGTTCACCCAAGAACAAGCTAGGAGATCATTCCGTCTAACGCTCGGTGCTGCGTCGGAAGCATCTTCAAAGACCTGCCACATTTGTACCAAGACTCTAGAGATGCGTGACTATGGACCGAATAACTTTAGACATCCAACGGGGAAATGCTTTGAAGATAGCCTACATCATTACATCCTACGGACCTACAGAATGCGACATTACCAAGCTGACCTGTTCGTGAAGAATCAGTCGGCGTGCATGTACCGTGATCTATATGGTGGTAGTTGCATCGCATGGCCCAAGAGATCACAGGTCATCTCGATCAGTAGTCCAAGACATGTTCGAGAGAATGGCCAGGCCAGCATGCTACTGGACCAAAGTATATTCGATCGTTGAGCATTGCTTCTCAGTCATGAGATGACACAGAAAGTCAGCTGTGGATGCAAGACAAGTTCATGGAATCGAAGGGGATCAGGTATAGAAATGCCCAGAGCAGATCGCCAGGACGGTCGCCTGCAATACACTTCGTGTGCACCCTCTGGTGTCCGTTGCTATCCATCTACTCACAACGCAAGTGTTGCTGGGTGCAACAAAAGGAAGGAAGGTGTATGGCGTCTAGTTGATAGAGATATGCAACTCAGATCGTCTGGATAGTCGTATGCAAAAGACTTCATGTGCACCCGTTGGTGTCCGTGGGTGTCTGTCTACTCATAGCACAAGTGTTGTCGTACACAACCTATATCGATCTATTAAGGTTTCGGGAAAGCTGAGTGTGCGAACTTTAAAACTGGAGATGTAAGTGAAACACTCCTTGAGCTTGGCGTGAGAGGTAAGCGGAATTTGCCATTTCTTGGGAACAACTTTCGATTTTGGTACATGATATTCTGACTCTCACTCGAATAGTCCTTGGACACAAAAGAGAACTCTCCAATAGCAAAATCCATAAATCCACTCCAGTCCATCCACGTAGCCAGAGCACAGCGTTCGGGCATTGATCTGTCATCATCGGTCGCCTAGAGCAGCCCTGTTAGTCGGTCTGTATATTGTATGTCAAGAAAGGAAAGTGTATGGGCATACCATACGATTCACACCTGAACACCGCTCATCTGCACGGCGGTGCAGCTTTGTTCCAGCGCAGTCCAATCGAGCTGTGCTAGACTCCCTTCAAGCGATAGATAAGATGGTCCCCACGCGAGCCCGCCGCCCCACCATTTGTAGTGGAGCAAGAATTCACCTATGTGGCCATCTGCTCGGAAAGGCGACTTCTCCAACTTCCAGTGTGTACCGCAAGTGGGAGCTGAGCAATCACCACCACATCGCATCCTTTCGACTTCGAAGTGTGCCGATTCCCACACAGGGCACGGTTCAAGTTGTGCGGCTTGAAGCAATTCCCTGAGAAATCTGCCATCCCTGACAGCGCTGACCAGAAAGTCGAGTTGGGCAGCTTGTTGCGTCTGACGGCCAAGCTCTTGCACGAGGGCTTTCGCACACTGTGGAGTAAACACAGCAGATTGCGGTCCATAACATAGGTCTTGGACGCTGAAGCGGGCGTGTGGCGCGTAGCGCTTCAAAGTTTGACAGAAAGATGTCGTGCGTGCGAAGAACCTTGGAATACTGTTGTCGCCTCGAAGGCGCCACCAGAACGGCTTCTCGGCAACACATGTGCGGAGCAGAATAGGCATGGCTTCGTGGTGAATTTGACGACACGCGGTCAAACCTGCAAGTGTAGGACATAGGACTTTCGGATCGTACTGTTCATCAACTTCCTTGTCCGCTTCCAACTTGTCGAAAAGAGATTGGAATAGCTCGTGGTAGATCCGGTTCCTTAATTCACCTGGAAGGCGAAGCAGTGGTGTGTCCTGCTGAGTGAAGGTGACGGTGGATTCCTCGGGCGGCTCGATGGGGTTCGCCACGCCCAGTGAACTTGTGGTCGCCATGGCGCTTGTGCGGTGCGGAGTTACAGCAGTAGGAATATCGGAGGTGGTCTGGTTTCCAGATGCCATGATGCTGAAGTCTCGATGTTTGAAGTTGGTGTAGAAGCGTGGACTGGATGCTTGACAACACACCGGTCCTTAGCGCAGAGTGGCGGTATGTTTGTTTCGCAGCAGGAAATCAGGCAGTCTTCGCTAGGATCGAAGCTGGGGATGTGTTGTAGGCAATTTGTTTAGTACAACAGGTAAGAGGTCACAGGCGGAAGGCGGATGTTGTATGTGGGCGGGAGATGATAGCGAGCGAAGACGGTTTCACTGCGACCGGGATGATATTTTGACCTGTCGCGTCATCACGTGCCAACGCGCGAGTCCTCATTGAGCTTGAGCTCGAAGCTTTCACTGCGGCTTGCGCGATGCACCTCTCACTTCAACTCCAGAATGTCTCAGCTGCAAATCGTTACTGCGTCAGGGCCTTGCTGTGAATGTGTATTCAATTGCCAACGAAAAGACTCGCCAATGACTCGCTAACCAAACAACTACCTACCTGCCTGCATACCTGTACAAGTGGGTTGCCCTCACTCCACGTGATGCTCTTGCTTTTAGTCCAATCCTCGTCTCCGTTTGACTCTCATGTCCAATCAATCCTCGTCTTCAGTTGACCCTCGCCTTCAACTCCGCGACCTCGTTAGTCAAAGCCTCGATCTGCTTGCTCTGAGCCTGCAGTAGTCCCCTGATCTCGCCCAAGACCTCCTTAAGGCCGCCCGCGGCGCTCGAAGCGCTCCTGGAAGGAACGGCAGAGCTGGTGTCTGCGTTTGGCTGTTCGGCAGCAGGAGCAGGAGCAGATGTGGTAGGCTGTGATTCGCTGACGTTGCGGCTGCTGGAAGCAGGTGCCCTTGAAGGCTCGGGCGCGGATGCGGCGGCGACGGGTGTAGGAGTCAAGTCGGAGTGCTTGGGAGGCTCGCTGACGCCGACCTTCTGTTCTTGCCTTGCACCCACTGTGCTGGTGGGGCGCTGGATGGGCTTGGGGATCTCCTCGAAGGGGCTTGAAGGTTCGTCATCCGAAGACTCTGCGTCCTTGTCGGCGAACTTGTTGGCCATCTCGGACATAGAGTTTTGGTTGTCCTTCATGGAAGGGATTTCGCGAGGAGTGGCGGGCTGAGAACGCTCGACGACGGGCTCGGCTTTGGGTGCTGCAACAGGGGCGGGAGTAGGAGCAGGTGCGGTCTTCGCGGGAGCAGCTGTGGGTGCCTCGGCGGCTGCGTATTCCTTAGGCGCAGTACCGTCGTGAAGGTCACCCATATCAATCTTAGCAGGGCGAGCAGTCTTGCCGTCGAGCCATTCAGCACTAGACATGGCAGGCTTGGAACCGGTGGCGGGAGGGTAGATGTCGTCTTGGAACATCTCTGCACGTCTAGGAACGACGAAGGAGATGGGCTCGATGTATTGATCGTTGACGGTCTTGTAAGCGCGCATAACCTCGTTAGCGTGAGTGTTGACACCACGCTTAGGCATGAAGGCAAGACCACGCTGGGGCTCGGGAGACTTGTGCTCGCTGAGAGGCTCGAACTTGTCGTTGTCGTATTCGAAGTAACGGATGTTGCCATCTCCCTTGCCTGCAAGGTAGAGCATTTGGCTGCCATCATCCCAGAAGGGCATGCAGATACCGGACTGCGAGTCGAGGTAGGTGAAGTCGCCAATCGGCGTGGAGGGGTTGCGAGGGTCCCACAGACCCAGCTGACGATCACTCATCTTGCTGAAACCGGTAGTCGCAACGCGATCGTGGTCGCCGAGCCAGACGACACGGCTGCTCTTCGCGCCGCTGTGGCCAGGCACCTCGTGCGCCGGCTTCTCCTGGCGGACATCCCAGAAGCGCAACTTCTTGTCGCGAGATGTGGTGCACAGCATGTTGCCATCGGCGCTCCAAGAAAGAGACTGGACCATGTCGTTGTGCTTGAGGGTCAGCTTCGCTTGTCCATCTTCCAGGTCCCAGAGCTTGACAGTGTAGTCACCGGAGGAGGAGGCGAGGATGTTCTCAGCAGCCGGGTTGAACAAGACGTGGCCGACCTTCCTGCAAGGGGTCAGCTCTGCTCTGAATGTCGCGCGCTCGCATAACAATGATTCCTACCTTCCGTGTCCGCTCAACTTGCCAACCGGCGCGACGTCCTCTGGCTCCTCCGCATCGGAGCGCAGGGTGAAGTTGTCCGGAACCCTCCACAGGCACACCTTTCCATCGTCACTAGCACTGGCAAGGATGTCGTCGTTGAAAGGGTTCCAGTCGTGGTCCAGCACGGCAGCGGTGTGCCCCCTGAACAACGGCATGGCATCGGGCAGCTTTCCACGCTCTTCCAGAGGGATGACGGCGAATGCGCCGCCGCCGGACGCCTCCCAGTTGACGGACAGGTACTTGGGGTTACATTTCACCAGGTTGGTGTCCCAGGCGTTCTTGCTGATGCGGATGTTGTCGTAGCAGGCCTCGCGCTTGCTGGTCTGTCCGAAGACATGTCCTGGAGGTCGCGTGGTCAGGATGCGATTATTGTTGGCGCGACGGTGATGGCTAGAGGGCGGGCTTACGGTACTTGGAGGCTCTCACGAAGCGGCCCGACATTGCTGCGAGGGAGGAGGAGGGAGGATGGTGTAGAGAGGTGGATCTGGTCTATCTGTACAATTGAGTATGTCGTCGTTCCCAAAAAGGTAAAGGTGTTGTTGCGGTAATGATATTGTGAGGGAGAGTATGTATGTAGGTGGCCACGGGGTCCAATGGCTGCGCGTGTCCAGACACTTGGGCGGCTGCTGCCACCAGCTGTGGGCCTGATGAATCGTGAGGCCCGCGCTAGCCCACATGCAGGCCAACAGACCTCAGCATTGACTACACCTCCTGTCTCATTGCGCGCCCGTCCTTCTCTTCACATCAAATCTCCTTTATATCAGCATATAATGCTGCAACTTACCACTCAATACCATCCCGTATCCTGCATCTCACCTCGGTAACATCTCCACCGAACCACAGTTTAGCCTTCGCAGCGATCTTCATGCGATTATGCCCCCCCGCCACCCAAATGGCGGAGACTGCGGGGCAAGGATAAAAGAATCGTCTACAGATCAGCATACGACATTCTGAAACAAGCGTCGAGATACTTTAGCCAAGCTTCTACGCGATGTGACCTCGAGGTGTAGTATCTCCGACGGGTAGCCAGCATCATCGTATTTTCTTCCGTCGGATAGCATTACGGCCTTATTGCGTACGAGTTACTTAAGTATAGACCATCGAAGACCTCTCTTCAAGGGTGGTATCATCTCATTTTATACTCAGACATGAATCTGTACAAAGGACTCATTTGGCTCCTACCTCTCTGTCTAGCCCAAGAGGGCCTGGTGATTGACCCGAAAAATGCTGACAATGGGGGCGGCGGTGGCCATTCCATTACAGTCGACCTTTCCAATCTGACAAACAATCGTGCATTTGGCATGTCACCTGGCGATGCTAACTTTGACGGCCTGCATTCTGGCATCCCAGCCATATTCATCCCGCCCTCAAACCTGACCTTTGCTGGTGTCAACTACGATTTCCCACAGTACCGCAACTCAGGCAACGACAATGTTCTTGCCCAAGGTCAAATCCTCACCCCCAAGCAAGGCCGGTACTTCAGTGTCAGTATACTCGCTGCTGCCGAGAGCTCGATTGCCACTGGCTTCATCAACGTCACATACTCAGACAACACAACCGTGTCAAACCCCATTCTAGTTGACCCTTACAAGGACTGGCCTTACCCCTACGGCCCAGGGATGGCCTGGCCGTACACTTTGACGAACAGCAGCGATGATCCCTTCGACTACAACCGATCAATGATCTACCAGAGCGTCACTTGGCTGGATGCCTCGAAGGAACTGGTCTCGCTGCAACTTCCCAATGTGACAACAGGGGCATCTGGCGACCCTGGCGGGAACGCCGAAGAGACTAGGTTACACATCTTTGCCGTTTCTTTGATCCCAGCAACTGGATCTGGAGTTTCTCTCGAAGTACAATATGCGAGGACCACTCAGGTGTGGTTCGAGGGAACCAACAAGACACAAATTGTCGAGGCTGTCATCAATAACGTCGGAGAAGACTGGGTCCTTGCCAACAACAGTGTCCGTGTGACCATAGACTCGCCAGGCTTGACTACCGTCCGACCAGGTGTGATTAACCGCCTCAGACCAGGCGATCAAGCTCGCGTTCAAATTGGAGTCATCAACACAAACGGCACAGCTGCCGGTACTGAAGGCTCAGCTACTTTGATGATCAGCGGTGCTGGTGTGCAAGCCAACCACACTTTCAACGCCACTTACGGCATTGCACCTTACGAAGCAACGTATGAAAGTATTTACAGCCATGAAAGTCCAGGCTGGTTCACTTCTGGGAAATACGGGATATTTATCCACTGGGGTGTCTATGCCGTACCTGGCTGGGGTAACTCCGGAAAGAATGGTACGTATGGTATTCCCAAAAGCCTCTTCTTCACTTACTGACACCATGGCAGAATCGTACGCTGAATGGTACTGGTGGAATCTCAACCAAGGAGCCGACACCAAAGACCAGACTTGGAAATACCACCTTGACACCTACGGCCCAGATGTCGTGTATGACGACTTCATCCAGAACTTCACGGCCTCTGTCTTCGATCCTAAGGAATGGGTCGACCTTTTCGCCGATGCTGGTGCTCAATATTTTGTGCAAGTGAGCAAACATCACGACGGATATGCCATTTTTGACTTGCCTGCCAATGTCTCAAACCGTACGAGCGTCGCTCTTACCCCCCATCGCAACCTCCTGCAAGAGATCTTCGACGCTGCCGACGAGCATCAGCCTCATCTGCACAAGGCTACTTACTACTCATTGCCCGAGTGGTTTCACCCTGATTACAAAGAGTTTGGCTTTGGTTCATGGTATGTATGAATTCTTGGGGTCTTGTGGTAGAAGCTGCTAACACTTTGTACTAGGCCGGGCGGTAATGCGACGAACCCCTACACGAATGAAACGCTACCTTACGAAGGTTATGTCCATGTTGAAGACTACATCTCGGATGTCATCGTTCCTGAAGTGCAAACGCTTGCAGACATGGGCACTGAAATCATGTGGTGCGATATTGGAGGTCCAAACCTGACAGCCGAATTCACTGCCTCTTGGTTCAATGATGCTGCCACTCGCGGGAAACAAGTCCTCCTCAACAACCGCTGCGGTTTACCCGGAGACTTTGACACACCGGAGTATGCGCGCTACGAGGCGGTCCAAGTCAGAAAGTGGGAGAGCAACCTGGGCATGGACCCGTTCAGCTACGGCTATAATCGTGCGACGCCAGACGAGGCATACATCACGCCCGGAGCAATCGTCACGAGTCTAGTTGACATCGTATCGAAGAACGGCAACTTCTTGCTCGACGTCGGACCCACGGCCAACGGCACGATCATCGAAATCGAGCAACGCAACCTTCGCACCGCAGGCGCCTGGATCAAGGACCACGGCGAAGCGATCTTCAACACGACGTATTGGTTCGTTACACCTGAAGAAGGTCAGGCAGTCCGCTTCACGCAGAACTCGAACGCTTTCTACATCACGACTCTCTACCCTCCCAACGGAACGCTTGTTCTCGACTCGCCAGTGCCATATGTAAGCGGCGATGACGTGCAGGTAGTTGGCGGAAACATGAGTGGCTCTATTGTGCCCTCGAGACTGTTCGACAACGGCAGCTTAGAGCTTACGATTCGCGACGAGGTGAGGGATGCAGACTCTTTCGCGTGGGTATTCAAGATCGGGTTTGGTGGGTTTGATCAGGCTGGATCTGGAAATGGTAATGGCTCTTCAGGCGTTGTTGGACAGACGACGAGCGCTGCTAACAGAGTTGGTGCTCATGCGGCTGTGGCACTGACACTGGCTGCACTGCTGGTACTGTTCGCCTAGAGCGTTTGGCATACAATCTGTTCCTGTTGCAAGTGTGGCTCGGTAGCCACATTGTGCAAGGAAGCCCGAATCTACTTGAGCTACGCATGAAAGTATGACAGTAATACCAGCTCAGCACTTTCGCACATTACACTGATCTCAGGACACCTCAGCTGGTGGGCAGTCTCGGCGTTTTTCGTGTCAGAGTGGTGTGGTGCTCTCCGCATCTCTCGTGAGAAAGCTTGGTTCACTGACCTTTTCTTGCGCGCTTAGTGGTTTCGATAGACGCTTTGATCTCAATAAACCAGATACAGAAGCTGGAGCTGCGAACTTTCCGGCCAAGTGGTATTCCTTGATCAATTGGAGCGCTGCGAGTCGATATTCGTCTCCGCTCGCTGATCCGGTCGCCGTGGTCGTCTACTACTCATCTTGACAGAGCTACTGGTGTGGAGAGCTTGGGACTTCTGTCTCGTCCTATCAGCGGGCTCATCAATGGCAGCAAGGAAACGAGACGATATCCTGGTCTTGGTACTCAACCCAATTCTTATGACCCATGAGGCGCGATCGATCGATGGGTATCATGGGTTTCCCCCTCATCCTCGCCCTGCTCTCCTCCCAACTCAGTCTGTGGTCTATAAGTCAAAGATACCCTTGGCTGTTCGTTGTCTATACCACACTCACCTTGGACCCGAACAGACAATCAGCTCATCGCCGCACCATCAACAGTCCCGGTACAATGCGTTATCAGCATCTGCTCCTGTCTGCTCTTGCCAGCTTAGTCGTCGCAGAGAACGATGGAACACCCAGAAACCTGGATCATCCAGCTTCGGACGCGCTGCCCGTGGTAGAGCTGCGTGACGTCCCGGTTCTCCCACACATCTTTACAATCAAAGCCGTCCCTCAAGACATTTCTCCCCAAATCATGGCTGCCAATACATATGGACACTCTGGCTCCAAGCTCAAACGCACTCCGAGCGTCGCTGCTCACCAACCTCACAAACGCGCAGCTTGTGACCCCCTGCCCACTCTCCCCAACACCTACAACATCAACCTCTCCAACGCCCAAGCCTTCCGCTCCGACCCATCCGCCGCCTCCGTCGCCAACGCCGCCAACCCCTCCCCAACAGGCTACTACCAATCCTTCACCAACCTCCAAGCCGCAACCGACACAATATCCTCCCTCGGCCGCGTCATCGTCAACACAACCGCAGGCTACGACCCCTCCTTCTGCGCCGCCAAATGCAACGCCCTCTCCAACTGCCTAGCTTTCAACATCTTCTTCGAGCGCAGCCCGACCCAAACCCCGGGCCCCAACTGCCCCAACCCCCCAGCTTTCGCCAATATCAAATGCTCACTCTGGGGGACCGCTATCAACGCTTCCACCGCCACCAACCGCGGCAGCAGAAACCGCCAATTCGACAGCGCTATCGCCGGCAGCAACGGGTATATATCGTGGCGCTTCGCCGGCCCGATCGAAGGCTGGAAATCTCCCCAAACCCTCAATACCTCCATCATGAACGCCCCGCTCCGCGACTGCACAGGCACATGGACGTACCTCGGCTACAAACTCTTCCAAAACCAAGTCAATCAACCCGCTTCCAATCTCATCGACCCCCGTCTCTGCGCCACAGCCTGCGACGAGCAATCCGCTTACAACAAAGCCCACCCCGCTCGCGGCGGACCGAACAATAGTATTCTCCCGCCCGTGGCGTGCAATGCTTTCGGATCTTATATCTTGATTAAGACTAATGTTACGAAGGGACGGAGTGTTTCGTTCGAGGTCGGGCAGATGTGTACTTTGTATACGGAGTTTTGGAATGAGACGTTTGCGGTTAATAGGGTGGCGTTTGATGATGGGGTTGGGGCGAGGTATAGTTATGGGTTTAGTACGTTTTATGGGAGGGAGAAGGGGTTGGATTGTAAGGGGAAGGTGTGATTATGCGGCAATTTCAGTCAAGGGTCGTGATGTGGGAAGTACGTAAAGGATGGGGGGTGCTGTGGTGGTGTGGAGTTCTGGGTTGGTAGTTTTGGGATGTCGTGCTTTGCTGAGTAGATATTAAAGATAACGTTATAACAGAGTTCTGTCGTTACTTGAAGATAAATTGATGAGAGTAGATGCAAGAGATGGTGCTCGTGCCCTTGGGGATCGTTTTTAAACGTTTTTAATTTTTTTTTAATATATGGCGATAGTCTAGCCCAACCCTGTGACGCGGGTTATCATTACTATTAACTAAGTTGTTCCCTGTCCCTTGTGTCGCTCTTTTTCCATCGCTCTGAGATAGAAATCTCGCGGCCTCGAAAGCAACATATGCACCCAACCCAATAACTCCGTAAACACCGCAAGCATTTAAAATCAAAACCAAACTCAAAGCAAACCCAAACGCAGCAACAGTACAAAAACCACAGCAACACACAATCCCTCTCAAATGCACTAAGACTTCTCCTCGGCCCTCTTCTCAGCCAACTGGCTAGCGTACTTGGAGCGGTTGCGGAACCACTCGCCATGGAAGTAGAAGGCATAAGGCGCGATGACCAACGGGATGGAAGCGGCCGCGAGGATGAAGCTCGGGATGGGAAGCTGCCACTTGGTGCCGGGCCTGATGTTGGAGTAAAAAGGCGTGGCGTAGAGGGCGGCGATGCCGGCCAGGAAGTCGCGGCAGAAACCGTTGCCGCCGGTGGCGCTGGCGGAGTATTCGCCGTAGGCGGCGACCTGGAGAGGGGGTTAGTGGTGGGTTTTTCCTTTGGTGTGGGATGATGGGGAGGGACGTACCATGTAATCGCAGGTGGCTTGGTAGATGGCCAGGTTGGCGATGCCGATCATGGCGACGAAGATCAGAGGCGCGATCCAGTGGACTTCAGGCGGGCCGAGAGAGGTCCAGGCGAAAGCGAAAAGACCGATGGGTTCGAGGAGGACGAGCCAGAGGAGGCCTGTCATGCGGCGCTCAGGCTTGATACCGTGCTCGCCGCCGGCAAGCTTCATCTTCTTGCGGTCGTTGATGTAGAAGGGGATGAAGAAGATGCAGGCCAAGATGTATCCGACGAGAAGCCTGTGGAGCTGTTAGTCAAGTGTGTGGATAGTCAGAGCGGAGACAAGGTGACTTACGGGATGAAGCTGAGGCCAACTTGCGAAGGGGTGAAGTTCCACTTGCCCAAGACGAGAGCGAAGCTGTCAAGACCGGTGAAGATAAGGGCGTCGCTGAAGCCGCTAAGCAGTGAGAGGAAGGTGACGACGGGCTCGGTGAGGAGGAAGAGGTAGGGCCTCCACATGAGCGTCAAGACGTGCTTCATGTCGAGGCGCTGGAAGAAGCTACCCCTGATCTCGTTCGGACCGTAGACGTTGGGGTCCTCGCCAGACTTGCGCCTGCGCTGGGCTTCCTTGTCGAGGAGCACAGAAGCACGGGTCTCCGGGACGGTGAAGAGGTGGATAGCCTGGACGACGCCGCCGAAGATGAGCTGAGTGTAGAAGACCCAGCGCCAGTCGAGGTATTGCGTGATGAAGCCACCAACAATAGGAGCGACCACGGAACCGGCGCAGGACGAGAAGACGACGTAGAGCATGGCGAACTGCTGGTTCTCGGGGCCGAACATGTCGGCGACCATGCCAAGGGTGACACTGCCACCAGCGGAAGACAGACCGCCGAGAACACGGGCAGAGAGGACAGTGGCGAAGTTCTGAGACAGCATGCAGGGGATCTGGAAGATGTTGACGAGACCGAGAGAGGCTTGCATGATCCACTTGCGACCAAGCTCCTCAGAGAAGGGAGCCCAGAACTCACAGCCGAAACCGTAAGCGACGAGGAAGGCCATCTGACCGAGGCGGGCCTGGAAGTGCGTGATGCCGAAGTCCTTGGACATGCCAGGGACGGCGTTAGCGTAGATGGCGGCATTGTAGTTCATGCTGATCTGAACCCAGAAGATGACGGTGAGAATAGTCCATTTCTTCACGTCAGAGAAGGCGAAGCCGAGAACGGACGCAGCGGCTGCGTCCTTGTCGGTGAGCTCGACGCGTGAGTCCCTGCGCTCGTTGAGTGCGACCTCGGAGACTTGGTTAGAGTCTTCCTTGACTGCTGGATCGATCTCCATGTTTGTTGCTATGGATAGTTCTTGCGGGATAAGCCTATGTGTTTGCGGTGACTGGAGTAAAGGTATCTGGGTGCGTTGGAAAAGATGTTCAAGGTGGGAGAAGAGTTGGGCAGGTGCTGGGGATGGACTGGCATTTAAAGCGGAGGGACGGCCACGACGGTCAAGTAAAATGAAGAAAAAGTCCTCAAGAGTAAGCAATATAGCAAGCGATGGGAAGCAACTGACTTTCCCAGCAAAATATGCCCATGGGGCCAAAGAGACTCCATGGGGAATTCTTTGGAGCTGACTGTGAGCGTTGGGTCTGCTCTGGGAGCGCCATAGGTAAGCAGCCGATGAATGCACATCTCAAGTCGTGTTTGTGGGCGCACATTACAGGACTGCGATTGGGGTAATGCGTCCTGTACAAAAAGACGATTCCTATACCTTCAAAGCAGGTTCAGCTATATCAATCATGTAGAGGCCACCCGTGGCCAGCACGGATCCGTACGAATAGGCAGGTGCCACTGCGACCAGAGCTTCTCAGTAAAAGCATGGCATTCTGTATTTTAGTGTTGCAGCAAAATCCAGGACATGCGATTGGTCCTGCTAACGGTCAAGGTGAAGCAGCACAAAGGTCTGCCGTTCATGGACAGAGGCGTGGTAAGCAAGATGGCATCTAGGTTCGACTTGAACAATCGCGGGTGGTAATCGAGCGTGCACCTCAGCCTCAAGTCCCGTCTCGTCGCATCTGGGAAGGATCACACGTGATAATCGCGAGAACATGGCGACGAAGATGTCGTCGTCGTTGTCCACCAACACCAAAGGCAGCGGATGAGCGAGGAAGTGATGTCGATGGGCCAAGCACCAGATCGGCCGTCGAAGGATGCTGCACGGACCTTTCGATCGCATTTCGCATTCTCGCATCCACAACAACTCCCAAAGCGAGACATCAATGTCGTCATGCCTCCCAAGCTAAAGCTGTCGGAGGCTTCTGGCCATAGTGAACACGAGGCATGTGCATGAGCAGCAGTAGGACGCTGCCTATAAGGTCCACTAAGTCTCACGTTTCGACGTGCCTTTCTTGACATCCATCCTCCTCAACACACCGCAAGACCTGATCTTAGCCATCATCATGTCTGGCCTCGTCGGCGCGCTCCTGCATGCCACCAACTTCCGCACTCCCTTCCTTCGCACTCTCATCCCAAGCATTGGCCTAGCCTACGGCCTCCAAGCTGCCTGCGCGATCCCATCCATCATCTTCCAAACAGAACGCTACTATGACCTGTCCGGCTCCCTGACCTACCTCTCCTGCACCGCCCTCTCGCTGTCCCTTCCCCTGCTACGCGCCCGCTATGCCACTCCCGGCGCAGCCCTCCCTGGCCTCCTCGAGATCCTCCGCGCCGCGAACTGGCGCCAGCTCGCTCTCTCCGCCGCCGTGACCTTCTGGGCCGCCCGTCTTGGATCCTTCCTCTTCGCCCGCATCACCGCCGACGAGGGCCGCGACAGCCGCTTCGATGGCCTCCGCGAGAGCGCGCCCAAGTTCTTCGGAGCATTCGCTGCGCAAGCCACCTGGGTTTCTCTCTGCCTTCTTCCCGTCCTAGCCGTCAACTCGATCCCTGCTACTGCGCTCGCGGCTCTTCCTGCTTTCACATTGACCGATATCGTTGGACTGTTGCTGTACGTTGGCGGTATCACGTTCGAGGCGACGGCAGATAGGCAGAATAACAAGTGGGTTGAGGAGAAGAAGGCTAAGAAGCATAGCGAGGAGTTCTTGACTCGTGGTCTGTGGAGCAAGAGCAGACACCCCAACTACTTTGGCGAGAGCACGCTGTGGACTGGCATTGCGACTACTGCTGCTGGTGTTATGTTGACTGGCGCTGGCCAGGCGGGTTTGGGTTTGAGTGGAAGCCTGCTCGCGAAGGCGGGCGTGCTCGCTATGGCTGGTGTCAGCCCGGCGTTCGTCACATTCTTGTTGTTGAAGGTTAGTAAAGTGAAGATCAGATTGTTGACGTCAAAGCTAATCATGTCCAGGTATCCGGTGTCCCAATGAGCGAGAAGAAGTACGACAAGCGTTACGGTGACCGCAAGGACTACCAGGAGTGGAAGAAGAACACGCCCATGTTCATTCCCAAACTGTGAAAAGCTCATCAACAGTCACGTGTCGCAAGTTCACATGCAGAAGGCATCGAACCACGATTTCATTTACGCCGACCGTAAGAATTTAGTAATTGAATACACCTCTTTTCAGTCGCAATGATTCACTTGGACCTGTCACATGCAAATTTGCATCTGCTGATGATCACCGCCTTACTTGGCGCCTGCTCCTTTGTCCATTTGTGCCACTGTGCATCAACTGCCATACTCTGGTCGTATCCAGGCTACAAAAACATCTTCATATGAGAGCAATTTTCCACCTCAAACTCTACACCAACCCCTACACAATGGCGACATTCAATCCGAACAGCAACGTGCTCAAGCAATTCCAGGGGTAGGCGCTATCTCCTCTCCCTGGCTGGGCACCGCGTCCACGATACTGACAACAGCACAGCCTCCTCGGCACCGGCAAAGGCTCAGACTTGACAATTACATGCCGTGGCACCGAGTTCGAAGTCCACAAGGTCGTGCTATTCACCCAATCAGGTTACTTCGACAAACTCCTGAACGGCCCTTTCAAAGTAAGCAGCACATTCCTCCCGAGTCTTAGGAAGACCTGAATGATGACTGACATACATCCAGGAAGCCAACCAAACCACCATCGACCTCTCCTCAGACCACGCTCCCGTCATCCAAGTCCTGGTCCGCTACCTCTACAAGCACGTCCTAGACCTCAGCTCACGTCCCGACACAATCGACCCGTCCCCATTCGTCGTGCACATCTACAAAGCAGCCGACTACTATGACGTCCCCCCACTCCGCACTCTAGCTCTCGAGCATCTGAGAAAACACTGTGATCCGGCCAGGGACGAGGAAGATTTCATCGAAGCATTGCGCGTGGTCGGAGATCTCGACTCCGAGAAATGTATATGGTCGCTGTTGTTGACTAAGCTGGTCGCTCACAAGACTAAGCTACTCGAAAATGAGCTTTTCAGAGAGCTCATTACGAAAGAGCGGACGGAGATCAGTCAATACTTGGTTCTCCTTGGGACGGCAGCTCTGCCGTTTGATATGATCGAAGACGAGGGCGTCGAGGAAGCGGTTGTGGCTCTGAAAGATCCGACGCCTGATCCTACACCTGCACGTCAGCATCTCACTGGCGTTGGAGATGAGCTATACCCGGAGCGTCGCTACAGGAGATACCGGTACTGCGATCGTGGGTACAAGGATCGTAAGTACGGGGAGCGGCGGTGGAGGCGCAGGTGGTACTATTGAGGTTTGTGTGTTTACAGCTGAAGGTATCGAGAGGAATGATGAGATGTGCAGTGTGCTTTGAAGATATAGTAGCGTTGGAAGGGACGGTGAAACCAAATTTGACATGGCTGCAATGGCTGCAAGTTAGCTACGGAACCAAGGATGGTTAACGTGTAGCTAAGGTTTGTATCTCAGTGGCTTGCGTGTTAGTACTCTCAAGGACGTCGAGGCCAGCGGCGTGCATCACACCTCCCTCGAGTCCGATTTTTTTGACCTGCGGCAAACGGCGCTCGTTCACTTACTTCAAAACATTGCCGCTGAGACGACCATGACCCCCGCATACAACCACACCTACCCGACGTCCCAATACCTTGTTCATACCCAACGCGTAGCCTCCGATTCCAAGACCACTCACCCTCACCCCACAGAACGTCGGCCCGTGCTAGCTAAGCAGTAACGTCAGTACTGCCAGTACACTAATACACTTCAACGGTAGATAGAGCGTGTTCAGATGGCCTGAAACCCAGTTTTACTATAGCTGCCAAATGAAACATGAATTTCCAATTCGCTGCGAGTAGGATTTGTACAGAGATGACACGGAACTTATGGATAGGGACAGTCACAGATAACATAGAAATCTAGACATTTATCGCATCTCTAAACTATATATGTGACGAGTAGCTGTAAATGCTGAAGTGCGGGCATTATGTCGCCACAGCTTAACTTTCTTGTATCGATGGTTTTTTCGGTCTCTCTTTCACAAAACACATTTGATCAACCCTTCGCTTATTACATTCCAGTCCATATAGTTCCTCCCTGGGGTCGTGAACCACTAACGGCAACAACTCGTTTGAAACCGTAAGGTCGGCTCATGTTCGCGTTCAAGCCCTCGTGTCCAAGCTGAACGAAGTGCTTATACGATGAAAGCAAGACCAGCCATAGCAGCAGCACCAATGTAAGGAACCGCAGTCGCCACAGCAAAGCTGTCAGAGGTGGTTGAAGAGCTTTCATCCGCGCCGGAAGCAGCAGCAACAGCAGTCGAAGTAGTAATCGACGAAGTGCGCGGCTGGCTATCATCAGTACCGGTGTAAGTAGCAATAGTGCTGCCCTCGGAATTGGTCGTGTAAGCGTAGCCGCCCGCGAGCCCAACATCAGTGGTCGTCTCGACCTGCACGATGGTGTTCGTCGGGGTAGTGCCGACGTCGGTGGTTTCGCGGATTGTGGAGCGGTCGGTGTTGACGTCGAGGGAAGTAGAGCTGTCGGACTGCAGGGTGTAGACGGGGACGAGGGAGCTTTCGACTAGGACGCTGGTGCTGGTTTCGAGGGAGGTGAGGACGACGCCGTTGACGTCGGTGGAGGTTCGGGTGATGGTGGCGGTGCCAGTGCTGCTGCTGGTGCAGTCTTGGCCGTCGTTGCTGTTCTCGTCACAGTCTGCAGCGACGAAGGCGGCGAGGCCGAGGATGAGGAGGTCGGTGATCTGCATGTTGGTGTTGTTGGTGGTTGGTTGTTGCGTCGATTGGATGGATGGTGTGTTGATGCGTGAGGGTTTGAGAACGATTGTGTGTATTGGAGAAATGTTGGTGGATTGGATGATACATTCCAACAGAAGGGATAATTCAATGACTTTATAGGGCTGCAGAGTATCCAATGCGTCCGTGACGCTTCGCTTGGCAGCGTTTTCTTCCTTGCTCAAGAATTGGAATCATGTCTTAATGCTCCGCGTAGCTTCACCTCTGACGATAGAACGACATCAAGCTTACTAGGCAATCATGGCCTGGGTAAACCGCGGAATCTGATGAGATTACTGGCAGAGTGTTCGAAGTTGTCTGCAGGTCAAGTCACAGCGTTGCCTAAGGCCCGTCGATGTTCTGTGTGCACTTGCCAATCGTAGCGCCAAAAAGGACTTAACCATGATCAAATCGGAGCGCCGAGGTTGCGCTCATCGATGGTATCTTCGCGCTCGTCCTGAGCGTAGCAACAACCATAGCCACCTGAGCTCGGGCAGGACCCGCGGTGATTGATCGATCATCTCCAGACACGTGATTCCCCGGCCGTTAAGCACAATTAGGGCGCCGAAGTAGTGTCCGCGGCGGCTCAGGAACGCTGCAGTAAGGTTCAGTTTAACATACTCTCCAAGAGAGAACTCGCTCGGATCACTCCGGGTCAACTACTTCGTTCCGTCTTCATGCCCGCGGGGATGAGCGTCATGTGGAGCAGATAGATAGACCATGGAGGCGGCATCCCGCAGAGGATTTTATAGCGCCGCCGCTGCAACAACACGAGTTCTTGGTCTTTTCGATCGCTTCGAGCCGTTAAGGATGTGAGCACGTCCTGTGCTCGCACCACAGTGGTGGACAGCCGTTGGTTTTAATAATCGCATGTCGATGGTATTTTTCAATCCAGGATCTGTCTTAGTATCGGATGTCATTGACCGTGCGATCCACCTAAAGCAGTGAAGTCGGTAGAAACTTCGCCACGAGCCTCGGAATCATCCATCGGCTCAAATGCTAGCGCTCTAGACTCCATGGAAGATCCAAAGAGCTGAATCCCATCTCGGATCCGCTCGATGGGATGTCACTTAGCGCGAACCACGCACCGTACAGAAGCATGCGCTGCCGTCATGTGGAGAGCGGAATCCGAAGGCCGAGGGATGAAGTCGAAGAACTGAGCCGCAGAAAGATAAACTCGACCCGACTTCCGAAAACGTCCGAGCGTTCAAACTCTATCTTGGTGTCTGTAGGATTGAAGGTTTGGGGGAGCACAAACGTTCGCAGCGCCACCCTATCAATATGACGGTGTTTGTTCCGAGGAGCGTGAATTGTGTAAACGTCGTTTCTGAGCGTGCCGCTGTTGACAACCGCGGTGTTACGATTATGTTTGCGCATTCCGAGGCTCGGAATTTTCGATGTGGCCATTGCCAGCATTTTCAGAGGCTTGGGCGTTGAGGAGTCTTGCAGGACTGATCGTGTTCATCGTACGCTCGCCAGTTTTGCTTGCTCGGCATTCGACGGACATCTAGTTCGCCGACAATACTGTGAAGGCGGCAAGAGGTATTTCTAAAACCAGAAGTCTTTCAGCTGCTTAGCATCATTGCAATCTAGTATTGTTCAGACGTTCAATCCTGCGTATCGGGCGGCAATTCCTCCTCGAACTTCCTCTTGCCGCTTTTGGTGACCTTTCTCGCCGTCCTTCGCCCTACGAACTCATCTCTCCAGCCTCTCACCCTCGCCAGTTTC
>Ga0265797_10002380_pt1 | contig 31713 bp, 27 predicted proteins | sample P2T30metagenome_FD_192433 | JGI IMG/M metagenome (GOLD analysis project Ga0265797, IMG submission 192433) | Plant litter microbial communities from East Loma Ridge, Irvine, California - P2 T30 | ecosystem: Environmental > Terrestrial > Plant litter > Unclassified | place: USA: California... | reverse complement strand
ATCGGCTTCTTCGACTCCAACGCGCGCCTGACGCCGCCGCTGCGCACCCAGCGCGACCGCGACGCCATCCGCGCCGCCCTGGTCGACGGCACGGTCGATGCGATCTGCTCGGACCACACCCCGGTCGACGACGACGAAAAGCTGCTGCCCTTCGCGGAAGCCTCGCCCGGCGCCACCGGCCTCGAGCTGCTGCTGTCGCTGACCCTGAAGTGGGCCGAGGAGTTGCACGGCAGCGAGGCGCTGCTGCGCGCGCTGGCCAAGATCACCTCGCAGCCCGCACGCACGGCAGGCCTGGCGGCCGGCCAGCTGAGCGTGGGTGCGGCGGCCGACGTGGTCGTGTTCGACCCGAACGCGCGCTGGACGGTCGATGGGGCGGCACTGGCCAGCCAGGGCAAGCACACGCCTTTCCTCGGCTTCGAAGTCACCGGGCAGGTGCGCGCCACGGTGGTGGGCGGACGCATTGCCTATCAGCGTTGATGACGCCGGCAGGCGCTGCGGCGCCGAGTTACCGGCGTCGCGTTGAACCTCGGTTGATCCGATGATCCGCCTGCGGCTAGCCTGGCGCCTCCTGCGCGTGGTCCTGCACCTGCTGGTGGGGCTGGGCGCCTGCGCGCTAGTGTTCCCGTTTGCGCGGCGCGGCCTGCGCGACGCCATCACGCGGCGCTGGTCGCGCCGCATGCTGGCGATCTGCGGCGTGCGGGTGGAGCAGGCGGCCGGCAGCCCGGTGCTGGAACACGCGCTGCTGGTGTCGAACCACATCTCCTGGCTCGACATCTTCGTCATCAATTCGCTGTATCCCTGCCGGTTTGTCGCCAAGGCCGAGATCCGCGCCTGGCCGGTGCTCGGCTGGCTGGCGGCGGGCGCCGGCACCGTGTTCATCGCACGCGGCAACCGGCGCGAGCTACGCCATATCTTCAAGGGCATCGTCAGCGTGCTGGAGCAGGGCGAGCGGGTTGGCCTGTTCCCGGAAGGGACGGTGGCGCAACAGGGCACCGTGCTGCCTTTCCACGCGAATTTGTTCGAGGCGGCGATCGATGCCGGGGTGGCGGTGCAGCCTTGCGCCGTCGCTTACCTGGACGCCGCGGGCGCCTGGCATCCGAACGTCGACTACGTCGGCGATATCAGCTTTGTCGACAGCCTGCTGACCATCCTGCGCGGCGGCCCGATCCGCGCCCGCCTGCAGCTGCTGGCACCGCTCGACGCGGTGGACGCGCACCGGCGCGAGCTGGCGCAGGCGGCGCATGATGCGGTGGCCACGGCCTTGAGCCGCGACGCATCGGTTTTGTAGGGTGGGCACTCGTGCCCACGCGGTACGGCGCGTGATCTTCGGTGACGTATCGACTGGCGAGTGCGGTACCGCGTGGGCTCAAGAGCCCACCCTACGAAAATCCAATCATCGGCCGAGTTTCGACATGCATGCGCGGCCCGGCCCACCCTACGCCTTGCTATGCGGCCGATACTCCGGGCAATCCACCTGCAACAAGGTCCGGTCATCCAGGCATACCGCCGTCAGCTTCCCACCCCACACGCAGCCGCTGTCCAGCCCCACCAGGTTCGGCCTGAGCACCAGCCCCAGCGCCGACCAGTGGCCGAACACCACCGTCACGTCGGCAGTACGCCGCCCCGGCAGGTCGAACCAGGGCACCAGCCCCGAGCCCTCCGGCCCGCTCTCGCTTTCCTTGTGCGCGAAGTCCATGGTCCCATCCGGCAGGCAGAGGCGCATGCGGGTGAGGGCGTTGACGATGCAGCGCAGGCGCGGGATGCCTTCCAGTTCGTCGTCCCAGCGGTCCGGCTGGTTGCCGTACATCTGGGCCAGGAAATCGATCCAGTGCCCGCTGCGCAGCATCGCCTCGACTTCGCCGGCCAGCGCCATGGTCTGGGCCGCGTCCCATTGCGGGGCGACGCCGGCGTGCACCATCAAATGCGCGTCGACGAACATCGCCAGCGGCCGCTCGCGCAGCCAGGCGATCAGCGCGTCGCAGTCGGGGGCGGCCAGAATCTCGTCCAGGGTGTCGGACTTGCTGGCCTTCTGGGCGCCGACGGCCACCGCCAGCAGGTGCAGGTCGTGGTTGCCGAGCAGGGCCTCGACCCGGCCTTCGCTCGCTTCGGACAGCGCCTTCATGCGCCGCAGCGCCATCAAGGACTCTGGACCGCGGTTGATCAGGTCGCCGACAAACAGGATGCGGGCCTCGCCCCCGGCATCGTCGGCGATCTTGTCGAGCAGGGCCTGGGCCTCGTGGGCGCAACCCTGCAGGTCGCCTATGACATATGTTTTCATTGTGTGTGCTGGTTCCGCGCGGAGGCTGCGCGCCATTGCGCCTGTTCTTGTTCGATAATGCCGGCAGGTGCCGTGCCTGCATACTAAATGATTTCGGCGATGGGCGGCTTGCCGCGGTGGCCGAACGCCCCGACAATGACGGCCCCGCCCAATCCGAAAAACCTGTTTCCACATGCCAGACACCCTATCGAATTCCCGCTGCAACCGCCGAATGGATTGGTGCTGACATGAAGGTGCTGGCCACTGCATTTCCCGGAGTTCTGCTGATCGAACCGGCCGTGCATGCGGACGAACGCGGCGTGTTTTTCGAAACCTTCAATGCGCGCGCCTTTGCGCAGGCCACCGGCTTGCACGTGGAATTTGTGCAGGATAACCAGTCGGTGTCGCGGCCGAATACCGTGCGCGGCTTGCATTACCAGGTCGGACAGGCGCAGGGCAAACTGGTGCGCGTGGTAAAAGGCGCGATATTCGACGTGGTGGTCGACATGCGCCGTGCTTCGCCGCATTTCGGGCAGGCGATGTCGTCCGTGCTCAGCGAGGAAAACCGGCGCCAGTTATGGATACCGCCCGGTTTTGCGCATGGTTTCCTGGCCCTGGAAGAAGGCGCCGAATGCGCCTACAAGATTACCGAATACTGGTCGACTGCGCATGAGCGGATTCTGTTATGGAATGACCCGGCATTGGGAATCGACTGGCCCCTGGCAGGCGCGCCGGTCATCTCGGAAAAAGACCGCAAGGGCCAGCTTTTGCGGGATGCCGATACGTATGATTTTTCCTGAGGTTTGCTCCTCGGGATCAATATTGCTCCCGCAAGCCATTTCCCGGGAATTCTTTCTGTAATCCACATCTTTCGGCATTTCCGCTACATCCGATCTTGCTCAATCGTGCTGGCTTGCTGCGCGATAAACTGATGTGTTCGGGGATGAGAAAGCTTATCCGGTTACAATGTCAATACGCTTTCTGCAGGAATGACGCAATGCCGCCGCAGGGTGTCCGGCATTGCGGCAGGTGCCCGCGTGTGTTTTGCATTGCCTTACAGCCCGGCCATATTGCGCGCCGCAGGCCGCTGCCTGCCGAGTCGGAACCGCAGGATAACCATGTTCTCTTTCCTGGTGAGCTTTGTCTGTTCCACCCTGCTGACCCTGCTTGTCATCAAGCAGGCGAAATTGTACGAGCCTGCGCTCGACAGCGATTTCCAGGGTGTGCAGCGCGCGCATACGCACCTGGTGGCGCGTATCGGCGGCTTGCCGATTTATTTCGCGGTCGTGGCCAGTGCGTCGATTTCGATCTGGCGCGAGCCATCGCTGCTGCACACGATGGCGGCGCTGCTGTTGTGCGCCTTTATCGCCTTCAGCGGCGGCATCGTCGAGGATTACACCGGCACCGTGCGCGCCTCGCGCCGGCTGCTGCTGACCATGGCGGGAGCCTGGCTGGCTTACCTGCTGCTCGATGCGAAGATCGCGCGCCTCGACCTGCCGTTTGGCGTGTATGTGCTGTCGGCCTGGATCGTCCTGCCGCTCACGGTATTGGCCGTGGCCGGCATTGCCAACGCGGTGAATATCATCGACGGCTTCAATGGCCTGGCCAGCATGGTCACCATCTGCATGCTGTTCTCGCTCGCCTACGTGGCCTTGCAGGTAGGCGACGTATTCGTGCTGGTGGCGGCATTGACGGTGGCCGGCGCCACTGCCGGCTTCCTGGTCTGGAATTACCCGGTGGGCCTGATATTCCTTGGCGATGGCGGCGCCTACTTTATCGGATTCATGCTCGGCGAACTGGCTTTGCTGCTGGTGATGCGTAATCCCGAGGTATCGACCTGGTACGCGGCATTGCTGCTGATTTATCCGGCATTTGAAACGCTATTTTCCGCTTATCGGCGCATGTTTGTACGCGGGAAATCTCCCGCCGTCCCCGATGGCATCCATCTGCACAGCCTGATTTTCCGGCGCGTGGTGAGGTGGACCGTGGGCAGAAAAGAAGCACGCGCACTGCTGAAACGCAATGCCCGGACCTCGCCGTATTTGTGGCTTTTTTCGCTCATGGCCGTGATACCGGCGACTTTATTCTGGCAGAATACAAGCGTACTGATAATTTTCTGTTTATTGTTCGTTATCAGCTACCTCTGGCTGTATGCGCGTATTGTTCGATTCAGGTCCCCGCGCTGGCTGATTTGGCGCAAGAAGGACTGGCAATAAATCGCCAATGTAGTATATTGCGACATTTGGTGAGAATTCACCTGAATTGGATTAACCCAACTCTCGAGGAACGAAGATGGATCTGTCAAATATGTCGGTAGGTGATTTGCGCAATCTGCAGGAGCAAATCAAACAGGAAATGAAAAAGCGCGAAGTGCAAGACCTGCAGAAGGCGCGCGAACAAATCCTGGCAATTGCCCAGAGCGTGGGCGTACCGCTGAAAGATCTGATCGCCACCAATGCCCGCGGTGCGAAAACCGGTTCGGTCGCCGTGCGTTACCGTCACCCGGATAACCAGTCCCAGCAATGGACCGGCCGTGGCCGTCAACCGAAATGGGTCAAGGAATGGGTCGAAGGCGGCAAGTCGCTCGACAAGCTGCGCGTTTGATACCCATTCAATGCGTATCCGGTTTGCGCTTGATGCATCATTTGATGCTCGTTTAAAGCGTAGTTGATCCGCATTTGATTCGCATTTGATTCGCACGTAACGCTTCCGTTCGCCGGCGCTCGCCGGCGAATGCACCGCGCAGGCGGCCAATGGCTTACCTATTGGCCGCGCTTGCCGCTACAATACTCCCTGTTTTGTCATCCCTCTAACATTTGGCGAAGCTGCGCGCTTTCCGCATGAGCGGTGGCCTGCGCATGCTCGACGCCGGACTCATCAAGGTAAAACATGGTTGCTCTCTCCAAGACGATTTTCAAGGCATATGACATCCGCGGCGTGATCGACAGCACGCTCGACGCCGGCGTGGCGCGCAGCATCGGCCACGCCTTCGGCAAGGCCGCGCTGGCCAAGGGCGAGCGCAAGGTCGTGATCGGCCGCGACGGCCGTCTGTCGGGTCCGAGCCTGTCTGCCGCGCTGGCCGAGGGCCTGCAGGCCGCCGGCGTCGACGTCGTCGACCTCGGCATGGTCGCCACCCCGATGGTCTATTTCGCCACCAACGTCCTCGAGGGCACGCGCTCGGGCATCATGGTCACCGGCAGCCACAACCCGCCCGACTACAACGGCTTCAAGATGGTGCTGGCCGGCGAAGCGATCTACGGCGACGCCATCACCGGCCTGTACGAAAGCATCCAGGCGCATGACGGCAAGGACGCCGAACAACAGGGCAGCTACTCTACCCACGACATCCGCGCCGCCTACATCGAGCGCATCGTCGGCGACGTGAAAGTGGCGCGCCCGATCAAGATTGCGGTCGACTGCGGCAATGGCGTGGCCGGCGCCTTTGCGGGCGACCTGTACCGCGGCATGGGCTGCGAAGTCGTCGAACTGTTCTGCGAAGTCGATGGCCACTTTCCGAACCACCACCCGGACCCGGCGCACCCGGAAAACCTGCAGGACCTGATCCGCGCGCTGCAGAGCACCGACGCCGAGATCGGCCTGGCATTCGACGGCGACGGCGACCGCCTCGGCATCGTCACCAAGGATGGCCACATCATTTATCCGGACCGCCAGATGATGCTGTTCGCGGCCGACGTTTTGGAACGTAATCCGGGCGCCGAGATCCTGTACGACGTGAAGTGCACGCGCCACCTGGGCCCGTGGATCGAGCAGCACGGCGGCCGTCCGCTGATGTACAAGACCGGCCACTCGCTGGTGAAGGCCAAGCTGAAGGAAACCGGCTCGCCGCTGGGTGGCGAAATGAGCGGCCACATCTTCTTCAAGGACCGCTGGTACGGCTTCGACGACGGCCTGTATTCGGGCGCGCGCATGCTGGAACTGCTGACCCGCCACGCCGACCCGTCGAGCGTGCTGAATGCGCTGCCGATCGCCACCAGCACCCCGGAACTGCACCTGCACCTGCAGGAAGGCGAGAACTTCGCGCTGATGGACAAGCTGCGCGCGGACGCCAAGTTCCCGAGCTCCGAGAAGATCAACGACATCGACGGCCTGCGCGTCGAGTACGCCGACGGCTTCGGCCTCGCGCGTTCCTCGAACACCACGCCGGTGATCGTGCTGCGTTTCGAAGGCGAGAGCCCGGAAGCCCTGGCGCGCATCCAGGACGAGTTCCGCAGCGTGATCCTGGCTGCGAAACCGGATGCCGAACTGCCGTTCTGAAGCGAGCCTGCATGAAGATTTTGCTGGTGCGGGTATCGTCGCTGGGGGATGTCCTGCATAACCTGCCGATGGTGGCCGATTTGCTGCGCCACCATCCGCATGCGACGATCGACTGGGTGGTCGAGGAGGGCTACGTCAGCCTGGTGCGCCTGAACCCGCACGTGCGCAAGATCATCCCGTTCGCGCTGCGGCGCTGGCGCAAGGGCCTCGGCAAACCCGAGACCCGCGCCGAGATGAAAGCCTTCTGGCGCAGCCTGCGCGAGGAGGAGTACGACCTCGTATTCGATACCCAGGGCCTGCTGAAGACCGGCGCCATCATGGGCGCCGCGCGCATCAGGCCGGGCGGGCGCAAGATCGGCCTGGCCAACGGCAGCGAAGGCTCGGGCTACGAGGGTATCTCGCGCTTCTTCCACACCGAGAGCATTCCGCTCGACCCGCGCACCCACGCGGTGGCGCGCGGGCGCCTGGTGGCCGGCAATGCGCTCGGCTACGCGGTCGACACGCCGCCCGACTTCGGCCTGCCGGCGCCGCAGGCTTCCAACCGGCCGGACTGGCTGCCGCAGGAAGCCTATGCCGTGTTCTTCCACGGGACCGCGCGCGACGCCAAGAAGTGGGCGCCGCAGAACTGGATCGCGCTGGGGAATGCGCTGGCGCCGATGCCGGTGCTGCTGCCCTGGGGCTCGGAGAAAGAAAAGCAGGAAGCCGAGGCGCTGGCCGCCGGCATCCCGAACGCGCGCGTGCTGCCGAAACTGTCGATGATGGATGCCGTGACGCTGGCCCAGCAGGCGGCGCTGGCGGTCGGTGTCGACACCGGCCTGACCCACATCGCCGCTGCGTTTTACCGGCCGACGGTGGAAATCTATGCCGACTCGCCGAAGTGGAAGACCGAGGGCAACTGGTCGCCGCGCATCGTCAACCTGGGCGAGATGGGCGCGCCGCCGTCGAGCACCGACGTGATCGCCGCGGCACGCGCCTTGCTGCAAACCGTATGAACCGTTCCCTGTATTCGCTGCTCTGGTGGCTGGCGCTGCCGCTGGTGCTGGGGCGCCTGTGGTGGCGTGGGCGCAAGGAGCCGGGCTACCGCCGGCACATCGGCGAGCGCCTGGGCTTGTATGGCCCCCGCCTGCCCGAGCGCCGGACCTTCATGGTGCACGCCGTGTCGGTCGGCGAAACGCGCGCCGCTGAACCGCTGGTCGAGGCGCTGCTGGCGCGCTGGCCCGATTGCCGCATCCTGCTGACCCACATGACGCCGACCGGGCGCGCCACCGGGCGCGCGCTGTTCGGCAAGCACGGCGAGCGCGTCGTGCAATCCTTCCTGCCCTACGATACCGGCCTTCTGGTGCGGCGCTTCCTGCGCCACTTCCAGCCCCGGGTCTGCATCCTGATGGAGACCGAGGTCTGGCCGAACCTGATCGCCGGCTGCGCGCTTGAAAAGGTGCCGGTGGCGCTGGTGAATGCGCGCCTGTCCGAGCGCTCGCTGCGCCGCGGCCAGCGCTTCGGCGGCATCATGATGGATGCGGCGCGCGCGATCACGACCGTGGCGGCCCAGACCGACGACGATGCGCAGCGCATCCGCTCGCTGGGTGCGCCGCAGGTGGCGGTCACCGGCAGCATCAAGTTCGACGTGCTGCCGCCCGAGGCGGCGCTGGAGAAGGGCGCCTGGCTGCGCGCGCGTTTTAAGCAGCGGCCCGTGTTCCTGTGCGCCAGCACGCGCGACGGCGAGGAAAGCCTGGTGCTGGATGCCTGGCAGCGCCTGGCGGATAAACCGGCGAATGCGCTGCTGGCGATCGTGCCGCGCCATCCGCAGCGCTTTGACGAGGTGGCGCAGCTGGTGGCGGCGCGTGGGATGTCGCTGCAGCGGCGTTCTGAAATGATGGACAAGGCCGATGTCGACGCCGACGTGCTGCTTGGTGATTCGATGGGCGAGATGTTCGCCTATTACGCCGCCTGCGACTGCGCCTTCATCGGCGGCAGTTTGCTGCCACTCGGCGGGCAGAACCTGATCGAAGCCTGCGCGCTGGGTAAACCGGTGCTGGTGGGCGAGCACACCTTCAACTTCCTGGATGCGACGAACGAGGCTGTGGCAGCGGGCGGGGCCGTGCGCGTGGCGGATGCCGATGCAATGGTGGCGCAGGCGGCGCACCTGCTGCAAGACGCTGCGGCACGTGCGGCAATGGGCGCGGCGGCCGCGGCCTGGGCTGGCCGCCACCGCGGCGCGACCCTGCGCACTGTTGAACTCTTGCAACGAATTATTGCCTAGCTTTTGATACCATTGCTTTTTGAGTTCGGTAGAAAAGGGGATGCGCATGTTGTCGTCAAATCACCCGGGACCGGCACGCAAGGGACAACCAATGGCCATGATGGCCCATCAACCTGCCGATGGCAGCGACGAAGGTTTCTACAGCGCTGCCACCACCTCTGGGGCGCCCTCCAACCCCGCTGCGGCAGTCTTATGCGACCTGCATTTCTTTGTCCGCTACACGCTGCGCGAGTACATCGGTTTCATGTGGCAGCATGGCGGCTTCCTGATTCGCCGCCGCCGCATCCGCTGGCCAGCCAGCTTCTACCTGCGCCTCAAGAGCACCCTGAGCGCGGCCATGCATTTCGTGCTGCTCGGGCGCGGCAAGCGCACCTATGAATTCACCATCGACCAGCACGGCATCGTGCGCACCAGCGGCGGCGTGACCCTGATCGACTGGTCCGACGTGACCGCCGTGCGCACCTATTCGCGCGGGTTCATGATGGTCCTGAAGCGCGGCACGCTGCCGATTCCGTTCCGCTGCCTGAACGAGGCGCAGCAGCGGGGGATGCAGGTGCTGGCGGAGGCGCGGCGGGAGAATGCGTTGCGCTGAAGGCTGGAACAGCTTTACGGTTTTTTAAGGTTCTATGCCGCGTGGGCTCGAGAGCCTTGCGCGGCCCGGCCCACCCTACCGGTCTTCGTAGGGTGGGCACTTGTGCCCACGCGGTACAACATACGATCAATCGAAACGCCGCGCGAAAACGCGCCCGCATCACTCCACAAACAACACCGGCATCTCATGCGACCGCCGCCTCAGCTCCAGCCGCGCGCCGTCGTAATCCCTGTACACCGACCCCACCACCGCCCAGAACGCCGGGCTGTGGTTCATCTCGCGCAAATGCGCCAGTTCGTGCACCACCACGTAGTCGATCAGCGCCAGCGGATAGTGAATCAAACGCCAGCTCAGGCGGATATTCCCCGCCACCGTGCACGAGCCCCAGCGCGTACCGGCCGACGACAAGGTCATCGAGCGGTAATGCACATCCAGCTGAGGTGCATAGAAATCCAAACGCTCGGTGAACAGCCGCTTGGCCTCCGCATGGAACCACAGCTTCACGCGCTCCTTCAGCTGCCACTCCGACAGCCCCGCCGTGACGCCGATGCGCAGCTCGCGCGACGCAGGATCGAACACGCAGTGGCTGCGCGCCGCCGGTTCCAGGCGCAGCACGATCTCGCCGCCCAGATAGGGTAGGCGCGCACCGTCTTCCCAGCGCAAGGGCTCGCGCTGGGCCTGGCGCGCACGCCGCTCGCCGCGTTCGTGCAGCTTGGTCAGGATCCAGCGCTGCTTGGCGCGGATCGCTTCTTCGATGGAGGGCTGGGTGGCGCGGCGCGGCGCCGTCACGTGCAGGCCACCGTCGTCGATCATGAAGCCGATCGAACGGCGCGTGGAGCGTTTCAGCTCATAGTCGACCGCGTACTGGCCCAGCACGATGCGTTTCAACGGCGGATCGTCGGCCGTGCGTGGCGGGGAGGGAAGCGTGACGCGGGGCGGCGCGGGCGGCGCCTTGAACAAGGGCAGGGGAGGCGGGGGCGGCGCCGGCTTCTCGGCCGGCGGCACAGGCGCTCTCCATGGATCGAGGCGCGGATCGCGTGCGAACAGGTCCAGCTGGGACCCGTCCGGCTTTGGGGAATGCATGCTTTGCTGCGAAGAAGAGGCGGTGATCAGGTTCCCGACTTCGTTCAGCCACCGGTGTAGACGTGGGGCGAAATGACGCGCATTTCTGATTCTATCCAATTTTCGACCTCTTGCATCAGGCTGTCGGGAGTGTGATTCAGCGGCGATATCGGCTTGCCGATCGAGACGGTCACCAAACCAGGACGCTTGATGAACGAATTCTTCGGCCAGCACTCACCTGAATTATGCGCGATCGGCACGACAACTGCGCCAGTTTCGATCGCCAGGCGGGTGCCGCCGCTCTTGTACTTTCCCTTTTTTCCAACAGGGATGCGCGTCCCCTCGGGGAACATGATGATCCACTGGCCGTCGGCAAGGCGCCGCTTGCCGTGGCGGACCACATGACTGAAGGCGTTCTTGCCTTCCTTGCGGTCGATCGGGATCATGCGCAGCAGCGCCATCGCCCAGCCGAAGAAGGGGATGTACAGGATCTCCTTCTTGAAGACGAAGACCAGCGGGCGCGTGAGGTTCGGCAGCAGGGCGATGGTTTCCCAGGCCGACTGGTGCTTCGACAGGACCACCGCCGGCGCGTCCGGCAGGTTGTCGTAGCCCTTGAACTCGTAGCGGATGCCGCAAATGACTTTCGCACACCAGATGATGAAGACGTTCCAGCGCGAGGTGACCCAGAAGCGCTTGTTGTAGGGCAGGGGCGCGGCCAGGAAGCAGACGCAGGCCCAGACCACGGTGGCAAGCACCATCACGATGGTAAACAGCAGGGAACGCAGGAACGGGACGACGGTACGCAAGAACGATCTCTCTTTCGGAGTCAGGTGGAAGTAGTCGTGGACAGGGATTTCAAATAGGCGGTCACCATGGCGGCCAGGTCGGGGAAGACCTGGGTGCCGGGTGGCAGGCCGCCGGTCTGGTGGGTCTTTTCGCCCTTGCCAGTCAAGACGAGATAGGGAATGCAGCCGCTGATGAAGCCTGCCTGCAAATCGCGCAGCGAGTCACCGACCGTCGGCACGCCTTTCAGGCTGACCTTGAAGCGCTTGCTGATCTCCTCGAACATGCCGGCCTTCGGCTTCCTGCAGTCGCAGTTGTCGATGGCCGCATGCGGGCAAAAGAACACCGCATCGATGTCGGCGCCGACCAGCTGGGCGGCGTTGTGCATCTTCTGGTGGATCGCGTTCAGGGTCGGCATGTCGAACAGCTCGCGTGCGATGCCGGACTGGTTCGACGCGATGATGACCCGGTAGCCAGCCTGGTTCAGGCGCGCAATCGCCTCGAGCGAGCCGGGAATCGGCACCCACTCGCCAGGACTCTTGATGAAGTCCGGCGAATCGTGGTTGATGACGCCGTCGCGGTCGAGGATGATCAGCTTCATGCTCGTCTTCAGTCTCAGGCGGCCAGCTTCGAGATGTCGGCCACGCGGTTCATCATGCCGTGCAGTTCGGCCAGCAGGGCCAGGCGGTTGTTACGCAGCGCCAGGTCCTCGGCCATCACCATCACGTCGTTGAAGAAGGCGTCGACTTCGTCGCGCATCTGGGCCAGGGTTTGCAGGGCGCCGGCGAAATCGCTGTTGGCGAAGGCGCTGGTGACGCTCGATTCCAGGCTTTGCATTTTTGCGGCCAGTGCGCTCTCGGCCGGCTCCACCAGCAGGTCAGCCTTGATGGCAGCGTCCTGCGGCATCGCTTCCTCGTTCTTCTTGAGGATGTTGGTGATGCGCTTGTTGGCGGCGGCCAGCGAGGCGCTTTCCGGCAGGGCGGCAAAGGCCTGCACCGCTTCCAGGCGCTGCACCACGTCGTCGACACGGTCCGGGTTCTGGGCCAGCACGGCCTCGACTTCGTTCGGCGTGAAGCCGCGCTCGCGCAGCATGCCGCGCAGGCGATCCAGCATGAAGGCTTTCACCTCGGTGCTCGGATCCTTGAAGGCGGCCTGGCCTTCGAACACGGCCACTGCATCGGCCAGCAGCTCGGACAGCGACAGCGGCAGGCGTTTTTCCACCAGCATGCGCATCACGCCCAGGGCGTGGCGGCGCAGCGCGAACGGGTCCTTCTCGCCGGTCGGCTGCAGGCCGATGGCCCAGATGCCGACCAGGGTTTCCAGCTTGTCGGCCAGGGCCACGGCCAGGCCGGTGTTGGTGGTCGGCAGGGCGTCGCCGGCAAAGCGCGGCTGGTAGTGTTCGGAGGCGGCCAGGGCGACTTCCTCGTGCTCCTTGTCGTGGCGCGCGTAGTAGGTGCCCATGATGCCTTGCAGCTCGGGGAACTCGCCGACCATGTCGGTCAGCAGGTCGGCCTTGGCCAGTTGCGCGCCGCGTTCGGCGAGTTGCACGTCGTAGCCGAGGCGCGTGGCGATGGCGCCGGCCAGGCGCGTGACGCGTTGCGTACGTTCGGCCTGGGTGCCCAGCTTGTTGTGGTAGACCACGTTCGCCAACTGCGGCAGGCGCGATTCCAGGGTCTTCTTCTTGTCCTGCTCGAAGAAGAACTTGGCGTCCGACAGGCGCGGGCGCACCACGCGCTCGTTGCCGCCGACAATCGCCGTCGGGTCGTCGGTCGCGATGTTCGAGACGATCAGGAAGCGCGAGCGCAGCTTGCCATTCGCATCGGTCAGCGCGAAGTATTTCTGGTTCGTTTGCATGGTGAGGATCAGGCATTCCTGCGGCACGGCCAGGAATTCGTCCTCGAAGCGGCATTCGTACACCACCGGCCATTCGACCAGGGCCGCCACTTCGTCCAGCAGCGATTCCGGCATCAGCACCTGGTCGCCAGCCGCTTTTTCCAGCAGCTGCGAGCGGATGCTTTCCTTGCGCGCTTCGGCAGACGACAGTACCTTGCCTTCGCTTTCGAGCACGGCAGCATATTGATCGGCATGCGGCACGGTGATGGCGTCGCCATGCGACAGGAAACGGTGGCCCATGGTGATGCGGCCGGCTTGCAGGCCGAGCAGCGACAGCGGCAGCACGGCATCGCCATGCAGGGCCAGCAGCAGGTGCACCGGACGCACGAACTGCACGGTGGCGCCGTCCGGGCGCTGGTAGCTCATCACCTTCGGGATCGGCAGCTTGGTGATGGTTTCCTGCAGCACGTCCTGCAGGGCGCCAGCCAATGCGCTGCCGGCTGCGGTATAGGTGTAGAAGAAGGATTCGGTCTTGCCGTCCTGGGCGCGTTCGAGGTCGCTGATCTGCAGGTCGGGGAAGCCGAGGGCGGCCAGTTTTTTGGCCAGCGGTGCGCTCGGATTGCCTTCCTTGTCCAGGGCCACGGTCACCGGCAGCACTTTTTCGCGGATCGATTTATCGGGCGAGGTAGCGCGCACGTTGGTGATGCTGACGGCCAGGCGGCGCGGGGTGGCGTGGGTGGTGACGGTGCTGTCGGCTTCGAGGAAGTCGCGCGCCTTCAGGCCGTTCGCGATGCCGTTGGCAAAGGCGGCGCCGAGCTTGACGAGCGCCTTCGGCGGCAGTTCTTCGGTCTGGATTTCGACGAGGAGAGTCTGGTTCATATTTCTGTTCTTGTCTGGTCGAAGGTCAGGCTGCGATCTGTGCAGCGGCGGGCGCCATCGGGAAGCCGAGCTTCTCGCGCGAATCGTAATAGGCTTGCGCCACCAGGCGCGATAGAGTGCGCACGCGGCCGATGTAGGCGGCGCGTTCGGTCACCGAGATGGCGCCGCGTGCGTCGAGCATGTTGAAGCTGTGCGAAGCCTTCATGATCTGCTCGTAGGCCGGCAGCGTCAGTTCCAGTTCGATCAGGCGCTTGGCTTCGGATTCGTGGTTCGCGAATGCCTGGAACAGCAGCTCGGTGTTCGCGTGCTCGAAGTTGTAGGTCGACTGCTCGACTTCGTTCTGGTGGAAGACGTCGCCATACGACAGGCTCTTCTTCTCACCGTTTTCTTCCCACTCGGTCCAGACCAGGTCGTAGACGTTTTCCACGCCCTGCAGGTACATGGCCAGGCGTTCGATACCGTAGGTGATTTCGCCCAGCACCGGCTTGCAATCGAGGCCGCCGACTTGCTGGAAGTAGGTGAACTGCGTCACTTCCATGCCGTTCAGCCAGACTTCCCAGCCCAGGCCCCAGGCGCCCAGGGTCGGGCTTTCCCAGTCGTCCTCGACGAAGCGCACGTCGTTCTTCTTCAGGTCCAGGCCCAGTGCTTCGAGCGAACCGAGGTAGAGGTCGAGGATGTTTTCCGGCGCCGGCTTCAGGACCACCTGGTACTGGTAATAGTGCTGCAGGCGGTTCGGGTTTTCGCCGTAGCGGCCGTCTTTCGGGCGGCGCGATGGCTGCACATAGGCGGCGCGCCAAGGCTCGGGGCCAATCGCGCGGAGAAAAGTGCCGGTGTGGAAAGTGCCGGCGCCAACTTCCATGTCATACGGCTGGAGCAGGGCGCAACCTTGCTTGTCCCAGTAGGTTTGCAAGGTCAGGATGATTTGTTGGAATGTGAGCATCTCGAGGGGGCGCCGCAGGCGTGGAAGCCGCGGTCACGGTAAGTTTGCCAAATGACCAATTCTAGCGGGTTTTACCGGCCTTCTGGGGCCGGATTCAACTCATCTATACGACATTGGCCTTTTTCTGTTTGTATTTGCGGCCCGCGAACCAGGCGCCGGCCAGGGCCAGTGCGCCGAGGAACAGGAAGCCCAGGTTGCCGAAGCGGATGAATGGCGTCATGCCGGTCGTGCCGCGCACGGTGGCGCTCAGGATGCCCTCGGTATAGAAGGGCAGCAGGTGCGTCACCTGGCCGCGGTGGTCGATCACGGCGGTGGCGCCGTCGTTGGTCGCGCGCAGCATCGGGCGCCCGGTTTCCAGCGTACGCATGCGCGAAATCTGCAGGTGCTGGGGCACGGCGCTCGACTGGCCGTACCAGGACAAGTTCGACATGTTCAGCAGCATCGTCGCCGGACGTGGCGCGGCGCGCAATTGATACGCGATCTCTTCGCCGAACACGTCTTCGTAGCAAATGTTCGGCAGCACCAGCTGGTCCTTCACCGCGAACGGCGCCTGCAGCGCCTTGCCGCGGGTGGCGTCGTTCAGCGGCAGGTTCAGCATGTCGGTGAACCAGCGGAAGCCGGGCGGGATGAATTCGCCGAAGGGGACCAGGTGGGCCTTGTCGTAGCGGTAAGCCTGGGCTTGCGGCTGCGGCGTGATGGTGACCACGCTGTTGGCATACTGCTGCGGACCGTCGAGCAGCGGCATGCCGACCGCCAGCGTGCTGCCGCTCGTGCTGGCAAAGCCTTGCAGGCTGTTCAGGTAGCTCGGGTCGAGCTGGTGGCGGAACACGGGCACCGCCGTTTCCGGTGTGGCGATCAAATCGGCCGGCGCGGCCGTGATCATGCCGTGGTAGCGCTGCAGGATGCTGGTGAGGAAGGCGTAGTCGAACTTCTGGTCTTGCGGGATATTTCCTTGCAACAGGCGCACCGTGATCGGCTTGCCGGTTTCCTGGGTCCATTCCACGCTGCGCAGGCCAAAGCCGGCCGCCAGCACCACGGCCAGCAAGCCGATGGCCGGCACGCGCGCACGCTGGGTCAGCATCACCAGGCAGCCGCCACACACCGCCACCAGCACGCCGATGCCGTACACGCCGACCAGCGGCGCGTAGCCCGCCAGCGGCGAGGTATCGTGGGCATAGCCCGACACCGACCAGGGAAAACCGGTGAATACCCAACCGCGCATCCATTCCGACACGCCCCAGGCCACCGGCAAGACCAGCAGCACGAAGGCGGCGATCGGCAGCGACCAGCGCTGGCGCAGCCAGGCGGATACCCCGGTGGCAAAGGCGCCGAACAGGCCCATGTACAGGCCGAGCAGCACCACGCCGATCATGCCGAGGATGCCCGGCAGGTGGGCAAAGCGCGTCATGAAGGTGTACAGCCAGAACATGGCGCCGACCGACCAGCCGAAGCCGAAGGCCCAGCCGAGCAGGGTGGCGCGCTTGACCGAGCTGCCCAGGCCGACCTGGTAGAACAGCCAGCCTAGCAGGACGAACTGGATTGGCCACCAGCCGAAAGGCTCGAAGGAGAACAGGGAAGCGCCGCCGGCGAGGGCGGCAACGACCAGGGATGCGGCGGATGGCCGCGACCCGCGCGCGGCGGGATCAGCGACCAGTGCTGGCGTGGAACGGCGACGCAACAGCATCAGTCGTCGTCGTCTTTGTGCAGGGACGGCGGCAGTTTTTCGACCAGCAGCACGTGGATCTGGCGGGCATCGGCGCGCAGCACCTCGAATTGCAGGTTGCCCAGGGTGAATTCCTCACCCTTGTGCGGCATGCGGCCGAGGTGGCTGGCCACAAAACCGCCGATGGTATCGGCATCGTCGGCCGGCAGGTCGGCGCCGATTTCGTCGTTGAACTGTTCGATCTCGGTCAGCGCCTTTACGCGCCAGCGCGGGCCTTGCTGGCCTTCCTTGATCGACAGGACATTGTCTTCTTCCTCATCGAAATCGTATTCGTCCTCGATGTCGCCGACGATCTGCTCCAGCACGTCCTCGATGGTGATCAGGCCGGCCACGCCGCTGTACTCGTCGACGACGATGGCCATGTGGTTGTGATTTGCGCGGAAGTCGCGCAGCAGCACGTTCAGGCGTTTCGACTCGGGAATGAAGATCGCGGGGCGCAGCATGGCGCGCACGTCGAAGGTTTTCTCGGTGTAATAACGCAGCAAATCCTTGGCCAGCAGGATGCCGGCTACCTTGTCGCGCTCGCCTTCGATGGCGGGGAAGCGCGAGTGCTGGGTTTCCAGCACGATCGGCAGCCATTCCTCGATCGGATCGGTGATGTCGATCACGTCCATTTGGGAACGGGGCACCATGATGTCGCGCGCCGACAGGTCCGAGACCTGGAACACGCCTTCGATCATCGACAGGGCGTCGGCGTCGATCAGCTTGCGCTCGTGTGCTTCGTGCAGCACTTCGAGCAGCTCGGTGCGATTTTCTGGCTCAGGGGAGATGAATGCGGTCAGTCGTTCGAAGAGCGACCGGTGGGGTTTGGCGTCCGATCGGACGTCACTGGGATACTCGGGCATAGTTGGCGTGAAGCCGTTGTTGCGATGGGCATAAGCATACACCAAAAGCGGCCTTGCCTGAATTTTGCGCAGCCGTGCGCTTCCCTTGCGCTTCCTGGCGGGGTCCTGCAGCGGGTTGCCACTTACATTATAGTGATTGCTCAATTATTAAGGAGCGCCCATGCCCGCCCTCACCATCAACGGCAACACCACCACCCTCGACGTGCCCGACGACATGCCCCTGCTGTGGGCCCTGCGCGACGTCGCCGGCCTGACCGGCACCAAGTTCGGCTGCGGCGTGGCCATGTGCGGCGCCTGCACCGTCCACCTCGACGGCCAGGCGATCCGTTCCTGCGTCACGCCGGTGTCCAGCGCGGTGGGCAAACAGATCGTCACCATCGAGGCGGTCGGCAACGACCCGGTCGGCGCCAAGGTGCAGGACGCCTGGCGCCAGATCGACGTGGTGCAGTGTGGCTACTGCCAGTCGGGCCAGATCATGTCGGCCACGGCATTGCTGAAAGCCACGCCGAAGCCGAGCGACGGCGACATCGACAATGCCATGAGCGGGAATATCTGTCGCTGCGGCACCTATGGACGCATCCGTCACGCGATCAAGATCGCGGCCGCCAAATAAGGAGTGCACATGAGCCAAGTCAAAAAAGAGCAACGCGCCGTTGCAAACTCGCGCCGCCGCTTCATGCAGCTCGGCGCCACCGCCGGCGGTGGGCTGCTGTTCGGCTTTTCGCTGTTCGGCTGCAGCAAGGAAGACGACCGCAAGGAAGCGCCGCCGGAAAAAGCCGTCGGCCAGGCCTCGACCGAGCATTCCGACACCCCGGCCGGGCTGGCGCGCGACGCCTTTATCCGCATCGACCGCGACGGCATCGTGACACTCGTCATCCACAAGGTGGAAATGGGGCAGGGCACCTTTACCTCGATGCCGATGCTGCTGGCCGAGGAACTCGGCGCCGACCTCTCGAAGGTAAAACTGGAACAGGCGCCGGCCAACAACGAGCTGTATGCCGACCCGCTGCTGGGCGGCCAGGTGACCGGCGGCTCGACCTCGGTGCGCGGCGCCTGGCGGCCGCTGCGCGAAGCCGGCGCCATGGTGCGCGCGGTACTGGTGCAGGCGGCAGCGAAGCAATGGGATGTCGATACCGCGGATCTGCAGGTGGTGGCGGGCACGGTGCGCCACCAGGCCTCGGGCCGCTCGGCCCACTTCGGCGAACTGGTCGACGCGGCCTCGACGCTGACGCTGCCGAAAAACGTCAAGTTGAAGGACCCGGAACAGTTTGTCCTGATCGGCAAGGCCATGCGCCGCCTGGATGCGCCGGCCAAGGTGAATGGCACGGCCCAGTTCGGCATCGACGCGCGCTTGCCGAACATGGGCATTGCCGCCGTCGCCGCCTCGCCGGTCACGGGCGGCAAGCTGGTGGCGGTGGACGAGCAGAAGGCGCTGGCCGTGAAGGGCGTGCGCCAGGTGCTGCGCCTGGAAGGCGCGGTGGCCGTGGTGGCGGATCACTTCTGGGCCGCAAAGCAGGGCCTCGCAGCCGCTGCCCCGCGCTTCGAGGATGGCGGCAATGCTAACGTGAGCTCAAGCGGCATCGTCGCCGACATGCTGAAGCTGTCGCAGGGTACCGGCGCCGTGGCGCGCGACGATGGCAATGCATTGAAAGTGCTGGGCGAGGAGGGCGGACGCAAGATCGAGGCCGTGTACGAGCTGCCTTTCCTGGCGCACGCGACCATGGAACCGATCAATTGCACCGTGGATTTGCGCGCCGATGGTTGCGATCTCTGGGTCGGGACCCAGGTGCCGGCCCTGGCGCAAGGAGCGGCGGCCAAGGTGTCCGGGTTGCCGGTCGAGAAAGTAAAAGTGCATAACTTTTATATTGGTGGCGGTTTCGGGCGCCGGCTGGAAGTCGACTATGTGATCCAGGCGGTGTCGTTTGCCAAGCTGGCCAAGGGGCCGGTCAAGTTCATCTGGACCCGCGAGGAAGATATCCAGCACGACATGTACCGTCCTTATTACGTGGACCGCCTGGCGGCGCGCCTGGACGACAAGGGCAAGCCGTCGGCCTGGTTCCATCGCGTCACCGGTTCCTCGATCATGGCGCGCTTTGCGCCGCCGGCGGTCAAGAATGGGGTCGATCCGGATGCGGTGGAAGGCGCGGCCGATTTGCAGTATGCGATTCCGGCCATGCGCGTGGAATATGTGCGCCACGAACCGCCGGGCGTGCCGACTGCCTTCTGGCGCGGCGTGGGGCCGACCCATAACGTGTTCGTGGTCGAGAGTTTCATCGACGAGCTGGCGGCGGCGGCCAAACAGGACCCGGTGGCCTTCCGCCGTGCCTTGCTGGAGAAGTCGCCGCGCACGCTGGGCGTGCTGAACCTGGCGGCGGAGAAGGCGGGCTGGGGCAAGCCTCTGAAACCCGTTGCCGGGCGCAAGGTCGGGCGCGGGGTGTCGACGCAGTTTGCGTTCGGCAGCTACATGGCGCAGGTGGCCGAGGTGTCGGTCGGGCCGGACGGCGACGTGCGCGTGCACCGGGTGGTGTGCGCGGTCGATTGCGGGCAGGCGATCAATCCGGACGGGATCATTGCGCAGATGGAAGGCGGGATCGTGTTCGGCGCCTCGGCGGCGCTGTGGAACGAGATCACGCTCGACAAGGGGCGGGTGCAGCAGTCGAACTTTGGCGATTACCGCATGATGCGCATCCATGAGGCGCCGCTTGTCGAGGTGCACATCGTGAACAGCCGCGATGAGCCGGGCGGGATTGGCGAGCCGGGGACGGCGGGGATTGCGCCGGCGTTGACGAATGCCGTGTTTGCGGCGACCGGGAAGCGGGTGCGCAAGTTGCCGATCGCAGAGCAGTTGAAAGCGTAAATGCGGGCGTCAATGCGGACGTAAAACGGGGATGGCGGTTCATGCATGTCGTGAATCGCCGTAGGGTGGGCACTCGTGGTGCTGGCATTTAGCCAGCCCCACTGCCCACGCGGTCTCATCGCCTGCCGGGTGATGCGTATGATAATGGACCGTTAACGTTGCGTCCGCGTGGGCACAAGTGCCCACCCTACGATGCGCCAACAATTTTATTGGCGCTTACTGCTCGGCATACGGATCCGGATACCCCAGCGCTTCCATCACGTCGCGCTCGAACTGTTCCATTTCCTCGGCTTCCTCGTCATGCTCGTGGTCGTAGCCCTGGGCATGCAGCACGCCGTGCACCACCAGGTGGGCGGCGTGTTCTTCCAGCGTTTTCTTCTGCTCGTCCGCCTCGCGCTGCAGCACGTCGGTGCACAGCACGATGTCGGCCTGCACCGGGTCGTCCTCGCCCAGTTCCTCGCCTTCGTTGTAGGCAAAGGTCAGTACGTTGGTGGCGTAGTCCTTGCCGCGGTAGTCGCGGTTCAGGGTAAGGCCCTCGGCGGCGTCGACGAAGCGGATCGCCAGTTCGGCCGGACCCAGCAGGGCCGAACGCACCCAGCGTTCCACCATCTCCGGAGTGATGGTGGCTTCCAGGCGCGTGTCCGGGTACTGGACGTCGAGTTCGAGATTATGGTTTTTTTCTTGCATTGCGGGCAGTCGTGGGTTTAGGAAGCGCGCCCAGTTCCTGGACTTCGCTGGCTTTTTCGTAAGCGTCGACAATGCGGCCCACCAGCGGGTGGCGCACTACGTCGGCACTCGAGAACTGCGTAAACGCGATGCCGCGCACGTCGCGCAGGACGTGCATGGCGTCGACCAGGCCCGAGCGCTGGGTCTTGTGCAAATCGACCTGGGTCACGTCGCCGGTGACCACGGCCTTGCTGCCGAAGCCGATACGCGTGAGGAACATCTTCATCTGCTCGACCGTCGTGTTCTGCGCTTCGTCCAGGATCACGAAGGCGTGGTTCAGCGTGCGGCCGCGCATGTAGGCCAGCGGCGCGATCTCGATCACCTGCTTTTCGAACAGCTTTTGCGTGCGGTCGAAACCGAGCAGGTCATACAGGGCGTCGTACAGCGGACGCAGGTAAGGGTCGACCTTCTGGCTCATGTCGCCCGGCAAGAAGCCGAGGCGTTCGCCGGCTTCCACCGCCGGACGGGTCAGGATGATGCGTTTCACCGCGTCGCGCTCCAGCGCATCGACCGCGCAGGCCACGGCCAGATAGGTCTTGCCGGTACCGGCCGGGCCGATGCCGAAGCTGATGTCGTGTTCGAGCACGGCGCGCAGGTACTGAATCTGGTGCGGCGTGCGTCCGCGCAAGTCGCTGCGGCGGGTCTTCAGGGTCGGGCTGACCAGTTCCGCGTTCTCTTCGCCGTCTTCTTCGGGCGTGGTCTCGGTGCTGGCAGCTGCGGCTTCGGCTGGCTTGGCGCCGTCGATCGCCGGGCGCAGGCCGGCGCGCTGTTCCACCAGGGCCAACTGCACTTCCTCGATCGGCACGACCTTGTTGGCCACCGCATAGAAGCGTTCGAGCAGTTCGACCGCGCGTTCGGCATTCGCGCCGGTGACGATGAATTTCTCGCCGCGGCGGAAAATGGTCACGTCGAGCGCCGCGCCGATCTGGCGCAGGTTTTCGTCGAGCGGACCGCACAGGTGGGCAAGCCGCGTGTTATCGAGCGGCTCGGGAATGAAGTACGAAGGCTGGGTAGGAGTGGTTTTCAACTGGCTTTGGCAATCGTATCGAGATTGGCGACGAGTTCGCCGCGCAGGGAATAATCCAGGGTTTCCGTGACGCGTACGTCGACCAGCTGGCCGACCAGTGCGTTACCGGAAGCACCCGGGGCGAAATAAATGACGCGGTTGTTTTCGGCGCGGCCCTGCAGTTCGTCCGGACTGCGCTTGGACGGCCCTTCGACCAGGATGCGCTGGACGGTGCCGACCATGGCGGCGCTGAGCTTGCGGGTATTCGCGTCGATCTGGGCCTGCAGGCGCTGCAGGCGCGCCAGCTTGACCTCGTGCGGGGTATCGTCTTCGAGATTCGCGGCCGGGGTGCCCGGGCGCTTGCTGAAGATGAAGGAGAAACTGTTGTCGAAGCCGACGTCCTGCACCAGCTTCATCATGGCCTCGAAATCGGCATCGGTTTCGCCGGGGAAGCCGACGATGAAGTCCGACGAAATCGTGATGTCCGGGCGCACCGCACGGATGCGGCGGATGATGCTTTTATATTCCAGCCCGGTATAGCCGCGCTTCATGGCTTGCAAGATGCGGTCGGAACCGTGCTGCACCGGCAGATAGAGGTGGTTCACCAGTTGCGGGATCTTGGCAAAGGCGTCGATCAGGCGCTGGGTGAATTCCTTCGGGTGGCTGGTAACGAAGCGCAGGCGCTCGATGCCGGGAATATCGGCAATGTATTCCAGCAGCAAGGCAAAGTCGGCAGTTTCACCCGTTGCGCCCCCCTCCATGGCGCCGCGGTAGGCATTCACATTCTGGCCCAGCAGCATGATTTCCTTCACGCCCTGGGCAGCCAGGCCGGCGACTTCGGTCAGCACGTCCTCGAAGCGGCGCGAGACTTCCTCGCCGCGGGTGTAGGGCACGACGCAATAACTGCAATATTTGCTGCAGCCTTCCATGATCGATACATAGGCGACCGGGCCGTCGACCTTGGCCGGGGGCAGGTGGTCGAACTTTTCGATTTCCGGGAAGCTGATGTCGACCTGGGCCGTGCCGCTGCTGCGCCGCTCGCGGATCATCTGAGGCAGGCGGTGCAGGGTTTGCGGGCCGAACACCATGTCGACGTGCGGGGCGCGCTTGACGATGGCCTGGCCTTCTTGTGAAGCGACGCAGCCGCCCACGCCGATGATCAGGTCGGGGCGCTGGCGCTTCAGTTCGCGCAGGCGGCCCAGGTCGGAAAAGACTTTTTCCTGCGCTTTTTCGCGCACCGAGCAGGTATTGAACAGGATGACGTCGGCGTCGTCCGGTTTATCGGTGCGCACCAGACCATCGGACGCGCCGAGCACGTCCGCCATTTTGTCCGAGTCGTACTCGTTCATCTGGCAACCGAAGGTCTTGATAAATACTTTTTTCTGCATGGAATGCTTCGTTAAAAGAAATGCTAACGCTTTGACAAAGCGTCAAGCGAGTTTACCGTAAATCCCTGTTTGAAGCCGAAAAGCGGCGTGCGGGGAGGGGCGAATGAATGCTACCAAGAATCAGTTATTGCCTGAATCAATCACGTTGTTAATCTATTCAGATTGTTAAATTGCGTTGAGGAATCAAAACGCGCTAGCCAAGGCAGAGTCAGGGTTTGCTCAGGATATTTCCTGTTGTAAATCAATACGTTCGGCTCGAATTCTTTCACACAAATTAACGGAAGAAATCTCTTGCGTGCGCCACAAATTATCCCCATGTGTTGAAATGCTTATGTGACAAGCTTTCCGCACGATAGCTTGATTTCCAACAATGACTCATGTGCTCAGGACGGATGTTCAAATACGGTATGGGTCTGATAATTTGTTTGAAAGACAAGTGCGTTTGGGGGAGTGTTAAGCAGAGAGCATGCAAGCCGGCATGTTTCTTAAGTAAAGATTCAGATTGGGTCGGCAGACTTGTTCTGAATGTTGGCTCAAGAGCGTGTTCGGGAACTTATGTTGACAGAAGCACAGTCTTTACAAAGTTCGTAAAGAACTATTTTAAACTACACTCACGAGGTAAAAATCATGGCACATCATGCTTTGTCTTCACAGGAAAGCTACAACCCTAACCATCTGCTCGACATTCTGCTGGGCAAGATGCAACTGAAAAACGACGCCGCGCTGTCGCGCATGCTGGAAGTGGCCCCGCCGGTCATCAGCAAGATCCGTCACCACCGCCTGCCAGTCGGCGCTTCGCTGCTGATCCGCATGCACGAAGTCACCGGCATGAGCATCCGCGACCTGCGCGACCTGATGGGCGACCGCCGCACCAAATACCGCCTGTCCGACGCCCAGGGCCGCCCGAAACCAGAAGAGAAGGCAGCACAGGCCGCAGCGGCAGCCCAGCAGCAGCAACAGCAGCAATCGCAAGGCAACGAAGCTTCGCCATCGACCGGTAATTATGCGCACTGATACCGGCGGCATGGCAGATTCTACTGCCGTGCCACCGGTGATGCGCGGCAGCTGCCCGGCGCGCTAAGCGCCGCGCACGCTGCCGGTTTTCCTTTCTCGTCCTTCCGGACGCACGTTTCCCCAGTCCCACATTTTCCGGCGCCCTCCAGGGCAGGCCGGTATTTTTTTGCGTCCAGCGCGTGAACCGGGCGGATTGAGCGGCCCCAAGCAGGCAAGTCCCGGATACGGTATTCTCGCGCTGCCTCGGCGCGGCGTTTGCTGCCCGCCTGGGCTGGCTGGCTATTCGCCATGCCCTTCACCCAGACAAAGGACTCTACATGAAACTGTATTTCAGCCCCGGCGCCTGCTCGCTGTCCCCGCACATCGTCCTGCTCGAAACGGGCCTGGCCTTCAGCACCGAGCGCGTCGACCTCGGCAAGAAACGCACGGCCGGCGGCGCGGACTTCCGCAGTATCAATCCAAACGGATACGTGCCGGCGCTCGAACTGGAGAATGGTACCGTGCTGACCGAAGGCCCGGCCATCGTCCAGTACCTGGCCGATCTTGCGCCGCACACCGGCCTGCTGCCTGCCGTCGGCCAGGTCGAGCGCTACCAGGCCCTGGGCTGGCTGAACTACATTTCCACCGAGCTGCACAAGAACTACAGCCCGCTGTTCAAGCCGGACGCAAGCGACGACATGCGCGCCAACGCGCGCAAGATGCTGGCACTGCGCTTCTCGCACGTTGCAAGCCACCTGGAAGGCCGCGACTTCCTGGCGGGCAGCCAGTTCAGCGTGGCCGATGCCTATCTGTTCACCGTGCTGGGCTGGGCCGACGTGGTCAAGTTCAGCCTGGCCGACTGGCCGCAGCTGCAAGCCTTCCGCGCGCGCATCGGTGCACGTCCGGCCGTACAGGCGGCCCTGCGCGCCGAAGGCTTGTTGAAATAAGTTGCATAAATAAAATGATGCCGCCCAGCTCCATGGGCGGTAACATGGCCGCATGACCAGCAAACGCTATATTGCCCTGTTACGCGGCATCAACGTGGGCCGCGCCAAGCGCGTGGCCATGGCCGACCTGCGCACCCTGGTGGCCGACCTCGGCCATACCGACGTGCGCAGCCTGCTCAACAGCGGGAACATCGTGTTCGGCGCCGGCGACATCGATCCGCTTGCCGCCGCCAAGGCCATCGAAGAAGCCATGGTGCTGAAACTCGGGGTGGCGGCGCGCGTGATGGTGCTGGACGATGCCGTCCTGGCCGCTGTGCTGGCGGAAAACACCTTGTTGCCGCTGTCTACCGACCATGCGCGCCTGCTGGTCTTCCTGCTGCCGGACGCGGCTGCACGCGCGGCGATTGCGCCGCTGTGCGAACGCGACTGGGGCGAGGGCGCCCTGGCTGTCGGCCAGCATGCCGCCTATGTCTGGTGCCCGGACGGCGTGCTCGACAGCCCTGCGGCGGCCGCGCTCGGCAAGCAGCTGGGCGACACGACCACTTCGCGCAACTGGAATACCCTGTGCAAGCTGTATGCGCTCTGCACGGAAGCGCCGCGCACGAGGATGTGAAAAAATCGCCATGGCTGCGTTGCCTCGTCTCGCCGTACGCTTGTACTGTCTTCGACTCAGCGCCTTGCCCTGACAATTTTTTCACATCCTCTACGTGACGCACTACTTGACGCATTATTTAACGCATTATTTGAACTTCTCGCTGCTGTCGCGCCGGCGTGCCCGGTAACCGAGCAGCACCAGGCCAACCAGCATCATCGCAAACACTTCCGGCTCCGGCAATTCCGACATGTGGCGCGGCGGGGCGATGAGGTCGAGACGGGGTGTGGGGGCCAGGTCGGCGACCCGGGGCGGGGCGGCGGCATGCGGCGCCGACAGGTCGATGACGGTTGCCTGCGCCGCACCGCCCGCCAGCAGCCCCAGCGCCAGGGCGATAAAGAATCTGTTCACGATTGTTCCCTTCCTTGCAGATAGTGCTGGGTACAAACGCCTTTCGAAAAACCGGGGCGATCGTGCTGATACCGCCGGCTATTCGAAAAGCATAACAAAAACCGCTGACCGAGTTGCGTTCGATTTGCGTGCGATGGGTGTGCACATCGCAGGCAGCAGCGCAGCGCCGCACGAACGTACTCCTTCGCCATGTTAAAGAAATGCGACAGGCATCAAGGCCGTGCATATCAATGAACCAAGATTTCAGCCTTCATTTATTGTCATAAGCGCAAGCTCTTGCCGCTATGAATAGACGCTTTATCGATACTTTTGACAGGCTCGCAACGAATTCCCTTGTCAGCTTTTCTACCTATGCCACCGATCAAGAAAATTTAAGCCTGGCGTATACATCTGGGTTTTCTTTACGGGTATAGTCTCCCTATCGCTGTTGCCTACCGGCATCAAAAAGATGTCGAATGCTTATCTGTTCGACTCCATGCGGCCTTTGAATACGCCGCCGCCATTCCGACAAGCGCACCCGGAAGGCCGTCTCCGCTTCACGCACTGTTGCATCACGCGCACCATACATTCGTAGAGTACCGAACATGCCCAACTTTGCCCGACTCCAGATCGCTTTCAAGAACGTGTACGTGCGCATTGCCGCAGCCGTGATGCTGGGGGCGCTGACTGGCGTGGCGATCTGGTCGGCGGACAAGCCGCAAGACACCAGCCCGGTCGTCCACTCGCAAGACATTTCCGAAATCACGCGCCTGGCCACGCAAAAGGACAAGCTCGATTACCTGATGGTGGCCAAGCCGCTGTCGGAGTCGCCGCGCTACGTGTTCAAGTTCAAGGGCGCGCCCGAGCTGCACGTGGTCAAGGTGCCGAGCACCTCGCACCTGAGCCTGGAACGCGAAGTCCTGCTGAAGAACGCGATTCCCTATTCGATCGCCAAGGACGACTACCTCGCTTCGCACAAGGCCGTGCTCGAAGAAGAGGGTTCGGCCGGCGCCCACGCCGTCGACTTCCTGAAGCGCCATGCCTTCGAGATCGTGCTGCTGCTCCTGATCGTGTATTGCCTGAAGTTCGGCATCCCGGGCATGGGTGCGAGCTCGACCATGATCACCCCGGACAAGCTGAAGGGCAGCATGGACGATTTGATCGGCATGGAAGACATCAAGCAGGAAGTGCTGCACCTGGAAGACATGATCCGCAACCGCGACGAATACGCGTCGCACAACATCGACAAGCCGTTCAACGTGATGCTGACCGGTCCTGCCGGTACCGGTAAAACCAAGCTGGTCGGCTACCTGGCCAAGCGCCTGAATCTGCCGCTGATCTCGGCCTCGGGCTCGGCGCTGGAATCGGGCTACGTCGGCGGCGGTTCGAAAGCACTGAACGCCCTGTACCGCAAGGCCTGCGCCAAGGGCAAGTGCATCATCTTCCTCGACGAAGGCCAGAGCCTGTTCATGCCGCGCGGTCGCAGCGAAAAGAAATGGGAAGACGACACCGCCAACACCCTGCTCGGCCTGCTGGACGGCGTGAAGAGCGACAAGGGGCAAGGCGTGATCTGGATCATCGCCTCGAACTTCGACGACGCCTCGACCGAGATGGACGAAGCGATGCTGCGCCGCTTCTCGGTGAAGATCAACTTCCGCCTGCCGAACAAGGGCGAACGGCGCGAACTGCTGAAGAGTTTCCTGTCGCGTAAAAAAGAAGGCCTGGTCGACTACAACGACCTCGACCTGGACCAGGTGGCGGAAATCACCCAGAACCTGAGCCCGGCGCTGCTGGAAACCGTGGTCGAACGCGCCTCGATGCTGTCGATCCAGGAAAAGGCGATCATCAACACCGACTTGCTGTTCCGTGCCTACGAGCGCGCCACCATCGGCCTGACCGACCGCGCCACCACGGCTGAAAAACACAAGCAGCGCGAACGCATCGCCTTGCACGAACTGGGCCACTTCTTCATGCAGATCGACCCGCACCTGCGCGCCGGCCTGTCGCTGGACGAAGTGAAGGAAAAGTCGCACCTGCTGAAGATCTCGACCGAAGCCGTGTCGAAGATCGGCGCCCTCGGCTACGTGCTGCAGTCGGGTGACGACATGTCGCTGCGCACGCTGGAAGAACTCGAACGCGACGTGATCGGCCTGTACGGCGGCATGGCGGCCGAGGAGCTGTTCTACGGCGCCCGCGGCATTTCGGTCGGCGCCCAGAACGACATCGAGAAAGTGACCAAGATGCTGAACCTGATGGTCAACCGCCTGTCGATGTACTCGCGCTCGAAGATCGACTACAGCCAGTTGCAGAACGACGCCAGCGGCGAGCACACCCTGCGCCAGATGGAAGACAAGGCCGACGAACTGTACAGCTACACCCTGGGCGCCATGCGCGACTACCGCGCCATGATCGAGTCGATCAAGGACACGCTGCTCGACCAGTACGTGCTCTCAAAAGACGCCGTGTTCGCGCTGCTGGAAGAGCGCAAGGAACTGCTGCAGTTCGCACCGAAGCATGCGAATCTGAAGCTGTGCTCGGAGACGGGCGAGATGGTTGCCGCGTAAGCGTGACGTGAAGTGAAAAAGCCCGCTGCGCGATGCGCCAGCGGGCTTTTTTTATTTGGCGGCGCAATCGAGTTTCGTAGGGTGGGCACTCCGTGCCCACGCGGTACGCACGTCTCCGGCGGACTGCGGCGGTGATCCGTCGCTCGCACATTATGCAAAGGCCGTGAAACCCGATCATCGACCTTTAACATCATCGCAAACGCCGGCGGGCGAATCATCCCCGCCGCAGGTTCAAGGAGGAGCACGTAACCGCGTGGGCACAGAGTGCCCACCCTACGGTGAGTGCTAACGCTCTTGATTAGTGCGCGTGCTGCGCATCCTTCAAGGTATCGAGCACATAGCGCGTCATGCTCCCCGCCAGCTCGTGCTCGCCGAGGAACACCTTGCCGCCGGTATCCTCGCGCAGCAGCTCGGCTTCCTGCTCGTTATGCGTGCGCACCACCACGCGCACCGTCGGATTGAGCGCCTTGGCCGTCTCGATCATGGTGCGCACATGGAAGGTGTCCGGCGTGGCGATCACCAGCACCGCCGCGCGCGCGATGTGCGCCTGGATCAGCACCGCCGGCTCCGCCGCATTGCCCACCACCGCCGGCTGGTCGCGCTTGCGCAGCGCGTCGACGATCTCGCGGTTCTGCTCGGCCACCACGTAATGGATGCCCTGCGCAGTGAGGGCGTCGGCGATGCGCCGGCCCACGCGGCCGTAGCCGACCAGCACCACCTGGCCGCTGAGGCGCTCGTGCGGCACCGTCATCGGCAGTTCGGCCAGCGGATCGGGCGAGGATTCGAGCTTGCGCACCGCGCTCGAATTCGCGCGCAGCCAGCGCTGTAGTGGCTCGATGGCCGTGAACAGCAGCGGATTCACCGCAATCGAAATGATCGCGCCGGCCAGGATCAGGCTTTGCCCTTCCTGTGGCATCAGGCCCAGCGAAATGCCGAGCGCGGCCAGGATGAAGGAGAACTCGCCGATCTGCGCCAGGCTGGCCGAGACGGTAATCGCGGTATTCAGCGGATAGCGCAGCGCCAGCACCAGCAGCATCGCCGCGATCGACTTGCCGAAGATGATGACGGCGACCACGCCCAGCACCTTCAGCGGGCTGTCGACCAGCACCATCGGGTCGAACAGCATGCCGACCGACACAAAGAACAGCACCGAGAACGCGTCGCGCAGCGGCAGCGATTCTTCGGCCGCGCGGTGCGACAGATCGGACTCGCGCAGCACCATGCCGGCAAAGAAGGCGCCCAGCGCGAACGACACGCCGAACAGTTCCGACGAACCGTAGGCGATACCGACAGCGGCGGCGATCACCGACAGCGTGAACAGCTCGCGCGAATTGGTCTTGGCCACGCGCCACAGGAACCACGGGAACAGCTTGCGCCCGACCAGCAGCATGAAGGCGATGAAGGCGCCGACCTGCAGCAGGGTCTTGCCGAGGGCGTACCAGATCGACACGTCGGCATCGGCGCCCTTGCCGCCGAGCGGGCCGGCAATCGCCGGCAGCAGCACCAGCACCAGCACCGTCACCAAATCTTCAACGACCAGCCAGCCGACCGCGATGCGGCCGTTCATGGAATCGAGGATGCCGCGGCTTTCCAGCGCGCGCAGCAGCACCACGGTACTGGCCACCGACAGCGCCAGGCCGAACACCAGGCCGGCGCCCAGGCTCCAGCCCCACAGGTGGGCCATGCCGATGCCCATCGCGGTGGCCACCGCAATCTGCAGGATGGCGCCGGGCAGGGCGATCCGGCGCACGTCGAGCAGGTCGCGCAGGGAGAAGTGCAGGCCCACGCCAAACATCAGCAGCATCACCCCGATCTCGGCCAGTTGCGAGGCCAGCGACACATCGGCAACGAAGCCGGGTGTGGCTGGGCCGATGACGATACCGGCGGCCAGGTAGCCAACCAGCGCGGGCAACTTCAGGCGCACGGCGAGCATCCCGAAGAGGAGGCCGAAGCCCAGCGCGGCGGCAATGGTGGTGATCAGACTGAGTTCGTGATGCATGCAGTACAGCTCCTTATCAAGGTGGAATCGGAGCAGTATAAGCGACGTAGCAACATTGCTGATAAAAAAATAGAGCAGGGCCTCGGGCACCTGCTGCTTCCGGCGCGGCTGTATCTGTCTATAATCGAACGACAAAAAAGGACCACAGGTCCATACACAATCAGGAGACGAGCATGAACAAGGTTTATGTGACCGGCGTCGGGATGATCCCGTTCGCCAAGCCCGGCGCCAGCGCGCCCTATCACGAGATGGGTGCCGACGCCGCCCGCGCCGCGTTGCAGGACGCCGGCATCGACTACAACGACATCGAGCAGGCCTACGCCGGCTACGTCTACGGCGACTCGACCTGCGGGCAAAAGGCCTTGTACGGCGTCGGCATGACCGGCATCCCCATCGTCAACGTCAACAACAACTGCTCGACGGGCTCCACGGCCCTGTTCCTGGCGCGCCAGGCGATTGCCAGCGGCGCCGCCGAGTGCGTGCTGGTGCTGGGCTTCGAGCAGATGAGCCCCGGCGCCCTCGGCTCGGTGTTCAGCGACCGTCCGGCGCCTTTCGACGACTTCGACGCCGTCACCGACCGCCTGGTCGGCAAGCCCGAGATTCCGCTGGCGCTGCGCTACTTCGGCGGCGCGGGCCTGGCGCACATGGAAAAGTACGGTACGCCTTTGGAAGCATTCGCCCGCATCCGGGCCAAGGCCAGCCGCCACGCCATGAACAATCCGCTGGCGCTGTTCCGCAAGGAGGTGTCGGCCCAGGACGTACTCGACGCCCCCGCCATCTGGCCCGGCGTGATGACGCGCCT
>Ga0265797_10002379_pt1 | contig 31714 bp, 21 predicted proteins | sample P2T30metagenome_FD_192433 | JGI IMG/M metagenome (GOLD analysis project Ga0265797, IMG submission 192433) | Plant litter microbial communities from East Loma Ridge, Irvine, California - P2 T30 | ecosystem: Environmental > Terrestrial > Plant litter > Unclassified | place: USA: California... | reverse complement strand
ACCGGCGCCCAGAACGGCGTCCGCTACGCTTACTTTGCACAAGCCCGCCGCCTGGCCATCGAAGTGAATGGCAGGGTCACGATCTACGATACGCTGGACCATCAGATCGGCGGGTTTTCGCAGCAGCAATCGTATGGCGGTTCGCTCAGCTTCAACAGTCAGTACGGCCTGATCGACGTGGCGCGCCTGCCCGTCGTCTCTGTCGACGGCGTTGCGCAGGCCGGCCAGCAAGGCAGCCCGGCAGCACCGGCGACACCAGTAGGAGCCCCGGCACCGGCAGCGCAAACACCGCCTGCAGCGTGGGCAGAACCAGCACAGACAGCATCCACAGCACCCGGCGAGACACCGCAGCAGGCTAATACCGCCAACACCGCCAACACCACCAACACCGCCAATCCAGCCGGCATGGACATCTTCGCCATGATCGACAAGCTCGCCGAGCTGCGCAGCCGCAACATCCTCACCGACGCCGAATTCGACGCCAAGAAAGCCGAATTGCTGGCCCGTCTCTAATCCACGCAGGGTCGCGGCCCAGTGTCGTGGCCCGCAGCAGAGCAAGCTCAGAAACGTGCAACGCCCGTCGGCGGCAAGGGCAGCGGCGTCACCGTCACCTGCACGGCCAGCGTCTGCATGCCCCCGCCGAGCACGATGCCGCGGATCGGGGTGACATCGCTGAAATCGCGCCCCCAGCCCAGCGTGATGTGTTCATGCTGCACCAGGCAGCGGTTGGTCGGATCGAAGTCGATCCAGCCCAGCTCAGGGCAAAACACCGATACCCAGGCATGCGAGGCGTCGGCGCCGACCAGGCGCGGTTTGCCGGCCGGCGGGTGGGTCAGGATGTAGCCGCTCATGTAGCGCGCCGGCAGGCCGATGCTGCGCAGGCAGCCGATCATCAGCTGGGCGAAATCCTGGCAGACGCCACGGCGACCACGCAATACCTGTTCGAGCGGCGTCGAAATCTCGGTCGCGCTGCTGTCGAATTCGAAATCCTCGAAGATCCTTTCCGTCAGTTCCAGCGCCGCAGCGAGTTGCGGCCGCGCCGGCGTGAAGCTGCGCCGTGCGTAGGCGTCCAGCGCCGGGAACAAGCTAACGTGCGGCGAGGCGTACAGGTAGCGGCAGGCTTCCAGCGTGGCCGGGCTTTTATCTTTCGCCATCATGTCGCGCACGCTTTCCCATGGCAGCGTCCCGGCGATCTGCGTCAGGCCGGGGCGCGGACGCAAGGCGACCGTCGATTCGGCATGCACCAGCAAATTGTCATGGGGCAGGGTGAGCGCCACATGGCGGGTGTAGTTGCCGAAGTAATCGACGCCGTTTTTAGAATCGCTGACGCCCGGGTCGAGCCAGACCAGGTGCGATTCGGTTTCCTGAAACGCAAACGGGCGCGGCGTCAGATGCAGGAACTGCTGCGACAGGCTGACCGTACTCTGGTAGTTGTAGCGCGTTTCATGCACCACGCGATAGCGCGCGCACACGCCGCCACCGCTGCTCACTGCCGCATTGCTCACTGCCGCATCGTTCACGGGCGCTTCCTCTGCGGGCTGCCGCCGTCGCTGCCACTGCCGCCGCTATAGCTGAAAAACCGGATACTGATCTCCTCGGACAGGGTCGTGCCGGCCGACTGGACACGCTGTAGCAGTTCGCCAAGCCTGGCATTCCCATGACGCAGGTCGCGGTCGGGCTGCAGCGCGATCAGCTCGTCCTTCACGGGCGTCAACAGCGCTCCACCGCAGGCGCCATGGGTTTGCGCGATCTTGTTGAGGGCATTCAGGATGCCGTTGATCTGGTAGAGAATAGAGCGCGGATTGGTCTCGTCGCACAGCAGCAGGTCGAGCACCGGCAGCCACTCGGGCTGGGCCCGGTAACGCACGCGGTAGGTGATGCTGCTGTCGGACAGCTCGAGCAGCCAGTCCAGATTGCCGTTCTCCTCCATGGCGAGCGCACGCTGCAGCACCTCGCTCTGGAATTGCAGGCGCTCGAGGCGGCGCCCGATCGACATGAAACGCCAGCCGAGATCGCGCGTCATGCCATCGAAGGCAAACCCCGCCAGCGTCGTCAAGGCGGCGGTGGCGTCGTCGAGGATGGTCATCACGTCCGACTGCGACGGCCGCTCGCCGCGCACGGGGGCCGGCTGCGCCATCCGGCTCAGTACGCGCCAGTTGTCGACCGAGAAGCGTTCGTGGACCTGGCCGGCAAGCCGGTGCAGCTCCTGCTGCTGCCGCGCCAGTCCGGGGACGCCGGGGGACACCACCGCCTGTAACAGCGCCGACTCGATATCGGCATCGCTGAGCGTCGCCGCAGACGGTACGGCAGTGGACGCGGCGTCCGCCGCCGCTGCCGGGGCCTCCGCGATCAGCCCGAACCAGATGCACAGCGCCTCGACGGTCGGCCATTCGGTGCCGCGGCGGTCGAAGCGCACGTTGAACAGGATGTTCAGCGCCACCCGCAGCAGGCGGGCGATATTCTCGCAGCGGTCGGCATGGCGCCCGAACCACAGCAGGTTTTCCGCCGTGCGGCTGGACAGGCTGGTGTCTTCGCGTACCAAGTCTTCGCCGCGGATGCGGCGTTGCTGCAGGCGGTGCGGCTCGACCCTGGCGCGCGCCTGCACCCAGGTGTCCTTGCTGGCACTGCCTTTCTGTATCCGCAGCATGCGCGCATCCGGCCCGGTGGCGACCCGGGTCAGGCCGCCCGGCATCACCACATAGCCGTTCGGCGTGGCGCAGGCAAACACGCGCAGACCGATGGCGCGCGCCTGCAGACCCGGCACCGCGCCTGGCACCGAGCCTGACGCCAAAGCTGACGCCAAAGCTGACGACGTGCCCCCGGCCCACACCGGCGCCTGCGACAGCCGCACCAGCTCCTGGCCAATGTAATTGTTGGGATTGGCGCGCAGGCCGGCGATAAAGGCTGCGCGCGCAGTGCCGCGCAAGTCCTGGCCGAACACGGCAAGCTGCGGCAACTGGGGAAAGCTGGGCTTGATCACCAGCCGGTCGAGCTTGGCGATCACGGCTTCCAGCGCGGGCGGCTCGCCGCACCACCAGGTGGCCACCGAGGGCATCTTCAAGGGTTCGCCCAGCAGCCGTTTGGACAGCGCCGGCAGGAAGCCGAGCAGGGCGCCCGATTCCAGCAGGCTGGAACCGAGGCTGTTGGCGACCAGTACATTGCCGCGCCTGGCGGCCTGGATCAGCCCCGGCACACCCAGGGCCGCGCCATTGAGGGAACCCTGCAGCTCCAGCGGATCGCAGGCGTCGTCATCGACCTGGCGCATGATCACATGGACCCGCTGCAGGCCTTCCAGGGTCTTCAGGTAGACCACGCCGTCGCGCACGGTCAGGTCGTCGCCCTCGACCAGCGGCAAGCCCAGATAGCGTGCCAGGTAGGCCTGCTCATAATAGGTCTCGGCGACCGGCCCCGGGGTCAGCAGCACGATCAGCGGCATCTCGCCCTCGCGCAGCGGTGCAGGGGCATCGCCCCCGGCCGCACACAGGCGGCCCCAGTGCACCAGGCTGTCGTGCATGGTGCGGAAGAACCCGGCGGGCGAGCGCACCTTCAGTTCGCGCAGCAGGTCGGGGAAGATCGGCGTCAGGATCGCGCGGTTTTCGAGCGCGTAGCCGGCCCCCGATGGCGCCTGGGTGCGGTCGGCCAGCACCCACCAGCGGCCGTCGGGCGCGCGCGCCAGGTCGACCGCATAGCAATGCAGGGCGATGTCGTCGTGATGGCGCATGCCGTGGCAGGGGCGCAGGAAACCGGCATTGCCGTGGACCAGCGCCGGCGGCAGCAGACCTTCGCGCAGCATGTCCTGCTTGCCGTAGACGTCGACCAGGATCTTGTTGAGCAGGGTGGCGCGCTGGATCACGGCCGCCTCGATGCCGCTCCATTCCTCGTGCGGCAGGATCAGCGGCAGGACGTTCAGGTCCCAGGGACGCTGGCTGGCGTCGGCATCGCCCATGACGTTGTAGGTGACGCCATTTTCGCGCACCTGGCGCTGCACCATCTCCACGCGCTGGCACATCTTCGCCGGCGCTTCGTGCTCCAGGTTGGCGAGCAGCGCGCGCCAGTGCGGACGCGGCGCCCTGGCCGCGTCCAGCATTTCATCAAAACCATCCGCCGCGGCCAGATAGTGCTCGAATAGTTGGTTCGGCACGATCGGTCACTCTGGCTGCCAGCGCAGGTCGAGCGTCATCGGGAACCCCGGGTTGAGATCTTCCTTGCGTACCGTCATCGGGCCCGGTGTGTGGCCATGCGGCCAGAAGCGCGCGACGCGACGCGCCTCTGCGGCATTCGCATTCACCGGTGAGCCGGTTTCGTTGCGTCCGCCCGGATGCACCACGTGGTAGGTGCAGCCGCCGATCGAACGCCCGCTCCAGGTGTCGACCAGGTCGAACACCAGCGGCGCCTGCACCCGGATGCTCGGATGCAGGGCCGACCACGGGCTCCAGGCGCGGAAGCGCACGCCGGCCACATACTCGCCCGGCACGCCGGTCGGATGCAGCGGCAGCATGCGGCCGTTGCAGGCGACCACGTGGCGCCCATCGGTCAGTCCGCGCACCCGCAACTGCATGCGCTCGACCGAGGAATCGACATAGCGCGCGGTACCGCCGCCGGTGACTTCCTCGCCCAGCACATTCCACGGCTCGATGGCCTGGCGCAGCTCCATTTCGACGCCTTCGTAGACCACGGTGCCGAAGCGCGGGAAGCGGAATTCGATGAAGGGTTCGAACCAGTGGTCCTCGAAGGCATAGCCGGCCGCGCGCAAATCCCTGGCGACGTCGCGGATGTCCTGGGCGACGAAATGCGGCAGCATCCAGCGGTCGTGCAGGGCGGTGCCCCAGTGCACCAGCCTGGCCTGGAACGGCTGCTGCCAGAAGCGTGCCACCAGCGCGCGCAGCAGCAGCATCTGCAGCAGACTCATGCGCTCGTGCGGCGGCATTTCGAAGGCGCGGAATTCGACCAGGCCGAGGCGCCCGGTCGGTCCGTCCGGCGAATACAGTTTGTCGATCGAGAATTCCGAACGGTGCGTGTTGCCGGTCAGGTCGACCAGCAGGTTGCGCAGCAGGCGGTCCACCATCCACGGCTTGTCGCCCGGGTGCAGGGTCGGCAATACCTTGTCCATCTGCTGGAAGGCGATCGCCAGTTCGTACAAATTGTCGTCGCGCGCTTCGTCGACGCGCGGCGCCTGGCTGGTCGGCCCGATGAAGGTGCCCGAGAACAGGTAGGAAAGGGCCGGGTGCACCTGCCAGTAGGTGATCAGGCTTTTCAGCAGGTCCGGCCGGCGCAGCATCGGGCTGTCTTCGGCGCTGGCGCCGCCCAGGGTGGCGTGGTTGCCGCCGCCGGTGCCGGTATGGCGGCCGTCGTGCATGAATTTCTCGGTGCCCAGGCGGGTCAGGCGCGCCTCCTGGTACAGGGTCGTCACGTTGTGCACCAGCTCGGACCAGGACGACGCCGGATGGATATTCACTTCGATGACGCCGGGGTCGGGCGTGACGCTGAGCAGCTTGATGCGCGGGTCGCGCGGCGGCGCATAGCCTTCGATGCGCAGCTTCAGCTTCAGCCGGGCCGCGGTGCTTTCGACCGCCGTGACCAGCGCCAGGTAATCCTCGATGCGCTTCAGCGGCGGCATGAAGATGTGCAGGCGGCCGGCGCGCACCTCGACGCACAGCGCGGTATGGATGACTTCACGCGCGCTCGGGTCGGCCGGCGCGGATGGCGCGGCTGCAGTGGCCGCCACCGCCGGCTTGGCGCTTTTGTGCGCCGCTCTGTGTCCCGGTTTGTAAGCGGATTTGTCCGCCGATTTTTCGGCGGCCCGGTCCGCCGACTTGCCGGCAGCCAGGCCGAGAACAGGCCGCTTGTCCTTTTTCTCGACCGGCAGCGCACCGCGCGGCGCGAACGGGTCGACATCGAATTCGGGCTCGCGTTCTTCCGGCAGCACCCAAGGCAAGGTGGCCAGCGGCAGGCGCAGGCCAACCGGTGAGTCGCCTTCGATCAGGTACAGGTGTTCGCGCCGCAGCGGCCAGATCGAGGTTTGCCAGCTGGTGCCGAGCATGACCGCCGGGTCGTACTCCCTGGCCTTCAGCGGCAGCACCCAGCCGGCCACCTGGCCCAGGCCGCGCTCGAGGAGGCGCGCCAGCCGGCGCCGCTCTTCCGGCGACTTGAGGTCGGCCTGCAAGGGATCCACGTTGCGCGGCAGCGCCTGCTCGCGCTGGGCCTGCACCAGCACGTCTTCGTAGGCCGGAATGGCGCTGCCAGAGAGCAGGCCGAGCGACTTGACCAGTTCCGCGGTAAAGCGTTCGGCTTCCTCGGCGCCATAGCCGTCGTCGACTTCGTCGTCCGAGAACAGGGATGGATCGAACCACATCGGCTGGCCGTCGACGCGCCAGAAAATATTCAACGCCCAGCGCGGCAGCGGCTCGCCCGGGTACCATTTGCCCTGGCCGTAGTGCAGCATGCCGCCCGGTGCAAAATGGTTTTTCAGCCGCTGCGTCAGCTTGCCGGCCAGCTCGCGCTTCTTGTCGCCGTGGGCCAGGGTGTTCCATTCGGGGGCATCCATGTCGTCGATCGAGACGAAGGTCGGTTCGCCGCCCTGGGTCAGGCGCACGTCCTGGCGCAGCAAATCGGCATCGACCTGCTGGCCGAGCGCCTCGATCTTCTGCCAGTCCGCATCCGAATACGGCTTGGTCACGCGCGGGTCTTCGTGGATGCGGGTGACCGTCATCTCATGGAAGAATTCCACGCCGGCCGGGTCGGTGAAACCGGTCACCGGCGCCGCCGACGAGGGCATCGCGGTGCAGGCGAGCGGGATATGGCCTTCGCCGGCCAGCATGCCCGAGGTCGGGTCGAGGCCGATCCAGCCGGCCCCGGGGATGTAGACCTCGGTCCAGGCATGCAGGTCGGTAAAGTCCACGGCTGTCCCGCTGGGACCGTCCAGCGCTTCCTGGTCGGCGCGCAGCTGGATCAGGTAGCCGGACACGAAGCGCGCCGCCAGTCCCAGGTCGCGCAGGATGTGCACCAGCAGCCAGCCGCTGTCGCGGCAGGAGCCCGAGCACAGCTGCAAGGTGTCTTCCGGCGTCTGCACGCCCGGTTCCATGCGCAGCAGGTAGCCGATCTTGCCCTGCAGGCGCTGGTTGATGGCCACCAGGAAGTCGATGGTCGACATCGGGTGCGCCAGCAGGTCGCGCCGCAGCGCCGCCATGTAGTCGGTCAGCAGCGGGCCCGACGGTTCCTTGTGCAGATAGGCGCCCAGTTCCGTCGCCAGCTGTTCCGGATAGGCGAACGGGAAGGTATCGGCATAGCTCTCGATGAAAAAGTCGAACGGGTTGATGACGGTCATGTCCGCCACCAGGTCGACCGTGAACTCAAGCTTGTCCGCCGGTTCCGGGAACACGAAACGGCCGATGTAATTACCGTAAGGATCCTGCTGCCAGTTGATGAAGTGCTCTTTCGGCTCCACCGTCAGCGAATACGACAGGATCGGCGTGCGCGCATGCGGCGCCGGGCGCAGCCGTACCTCATGCGGCGACAGGGCGACCTGGCGGTCGTAACGGTAACTGGTCTTGTGATGGAGCGCGATACGGATGGCCATGCGGGACTGCCTCTCGATGTAATGCTGGCTATTTAAACATGTTTATCCGCCGATTCGATTGAATTGCCATTCGTACCATAGTTTTAGGACGTTTCTTGTTACTATCGCGGGACAGGAGGAGACGATGCCGAATTTTTACGACGAGATGTATGACACGACGGCGACCGTGCGGCCTCACTACACTGCGTTCGCCGAGTGGCTGGCGCAACAGGCGCCGCAAGTCATCGAACAAAAAAGAGCGGAAGCCGAGCTGAATTTCCAGCGGGTCGGGATCACGTTCGCTGTGTACGGCGACAATGCCGGCAAGGAGCGCCTGATCCCCTTCGACATGATTCCGCGCGTGATCAATGCCGCCGAGTGGGCGCGGCTGCAGGCCGGCCTGGTCCAGCGCGTCACGGCGCTGAACCGCTTCCTGCACGACGTCTACCATGAGCAGGCGATCTTGAAGGCGGGCGTGATCCCGGCCGAACAGGTGCTGAACAATGCGCAGTACCGGCCGGCCATGCACGGCGTCAAGGTGCCGTCCGACATCTACGCCAACATCGCCGGGATCGATATCGTGCGCGCCGGCGAGGGCGAATTCTACGTCCTCGAAGACAATCTGCGCGTGCCCTCCGGCGTCTCGTACATGCTGGAAAACCGCAAGATGATGATGCGCCTTTTCCCCGACCTGTTCGCGCGCAACCGCGTGGCGCCGGTGGACCATTACCCCGATCTGCTGCTCGACAATCTGCGCAGCGCGGCGCCCGAGGGCATCATTGATCCGACCGTGGTCGTGCTCACGCCCGGGATGTACAACTCGGCCTACTTCGAGCACGCCTTCCTGGCCCAGCAGATGGGCGTGGCGCTGGTGCAGGGACAGGACCTGTACGTCAAGGACGACACCGTCTACATGCGCAGTACGCGCGGTCCGCAGCGGGTCGACGTCATCTATCGCCGCATCGACGACGATTATCTCGACCCGCGTGCCTTCCGCCCCGAATCGACGCTGGGCGTGCCGGGCCTGCTGGACGCGGTGCGCGCCGGCCGGGTCGGCCTGGCGAATGCGATCGGCACCGGCGTCGCCGACGACAAGTCGATCTACCCCTTCGTGCCGGACATGATCGAGTTCTACCTGGGCGAAAAGCCGATCCTCAACAACGTGCCGACTTACCAGTGCCGGAAAAAAGAAGACCTGCAGTACACGCTGGCCAATTTGTCGCAGCTGGTGGTCAAGGAAGTGCATGGCGCCGGCGGCTACGGCATGCTGATCGGGCCGGCGTCGACCCAGGCCGAGATCGAGGACTTCCGCGAGCGCCTGCTGGCCAAGCCTGAAGGCTACATCGCCCAGCCGACGCTGGCCCTGTCGGCCTGCCCGACCTTTGTGGATTCGGGCATCGCGCCGCGCCACGTCGATTTGCGCCCCTTCGTTTTGTCGGGCAAGACGGTGTCGATGGTGCCGGGCGGGCTGACCCGCGTGGCCTTGAAGGAAGGGTCGCTGGTGGTCAACTCGTCGCAGGGCGGCGGCACCAAAGATACCTGGATTCTGGAGAATTAGTATGTTGAGCCGTACCGCAGATCATTTGTACTGGATGGCCCGTTATACCGAACGGGCGGAAAACACGGCCCGCATGCTCGACGTACGCGTTCAGTATTCGCTGATGCCGCAATCGGCGCACGCCGAGCAGCAGGGCTGGCGCACGATGCTGGGCGTGTCCGAGCTGCAGTCGCAGTTCGATGCCAAATACACGGCGTTGACGCAAAAGGATGTGATCGACTTCATGGTGCGCGATCCGGACAATCCGTCCTCGATCGCCAGCTGCCTGCGCGCCGCCCGCGAGAATGCGCGCGCCGTGCGCGGCAGCCTGACCACCGAAGTCTGGGAAACCCAGAACACCACCTGGCTGATGCTGCAGCAGCACCTCAAGAGCCGCATGTTCGAGCAGCATCCGGGCAAGTTCCTGGAATGGGTCAAGTACCGCTCGCACCTGTCGCGCGGCGTCACGCTGGGCACCATGTTCCAGGACGAGGCATTCAACTTCATCCGCCTCGGCACTTTCCTGGAGCGGGCCGACAACACCGCGCGCATCCTCGATGTGAAATTCCGTTTCCTCGATGCCCCTGCGATCCAGGCCGATGCCCAGCTCGAGTTCTATTACCTGGCGGCGCTGCTGCGTTCGGTGTCGGCCTTCGAGACTTACCGCAAGGTCTACCGCGACGCCATCACGCCGACCCGGGTGGCCGAGCTGCTGATCCTGGAAGCGAAGATGCCGCGTTCGCTGGTGGCCTGCATGTGCGCCGTCGTCACCAATCTGCAGGAAGTGCGCAACGATTTGTCGCACGACACCGAGCGCCTGGCCGAGAAATTGTATGGCGAACTGCAATCGGCCCAGGTCGGCGACATCCTGAAAGAAGGCCTGCACCATTACCTGACGCGCTTCCTGGCCTCGATTGCCGAACTGGGCAACGGCATCGGCCGCGACTTCCTGCTGCCGGTGGCGCCGGAACTGCCTGAGGATACGCCGGCCCCGGCGCAGAGCCAGACCCAAACTCAGACGCAAACCCAGACCCAGACGCAGACTGGTTGAAGCGAAGCCGCGCCAGACGATGACGCCCCAGCCGCATGGCCGGGGCGTTTTTCTTTATGGCAGGACCAGGCCCGGCACCGCCACCGGCGCCTTGATCTGCGCGCGCACCACCTTGTGCACGAAGCCGAGCTTCTCCAGCACCGGGGTGCTGAGCGTGAACGGGTACGAATCCGGCATGCCGATGCTGCGGTTCAGGCTATTGAGCACATACGTCAGCGCGAACCACTCCTTCAGGATGGCGTCGAAGGCATCGGTCTTGGTGGGCAGGATCACCCGGTCCAGTTCCGGTTCGTCGGGCTTGGCAGGGTGCAACGCCAGGCCGCAGGCGTTGGCCGTTTCCAGCGTGTCGAGCATGTGCAGGTAATGGGCCCAGGTTTCGGCCCAGTCTTCCCACGGGTGCGAACTGGCGTAGCTGCTGACGAAATGCTGATCCCAGTCGGCGGCCGGGCCTTGGCTGTAGTGGCGCTTCAGGGCTTCGCCGTAGTCCTGGCGCTCGTCGCCGAACAGGGTGCGGAATTCGGTGATCCACTCGCTGTCGACCACCAGGCGGTCGAAATAATAGTGCCCGCTTTCGTGGCGGAAGTGTCCCAGCAGCGTGCGATAGCGCTCGTGCATCTGTTCGCGCGTGCGTTCGCGCTCGGCCGGGTCGGCTTCGGCGATGTTGAGGGTGATCACGCCGTTGGCATGGCCGGTCATGACGCACTGGTCCGAGACCCCGTCTTCCAGGAATTTGAAGGCCAGGCCGGTTTCCGGCTCGACTTCCTTGGATGCCGGGGTCAGGTGCAGCGTGGCCAGTGAAAACAGCAGACGCCGCTTGGCCGCTTCCAGGCGCGACCACAGGATGTGGTTTTTTTCAGACGACAGCGCCGGGATGACTTCGGTCAGCTGGCAGGATTCGCACAGATCGTGCGGATCGTCCGCCGGCAGCATCCAGTTGCAGACATTGTGCTCGACATAATTGGCGCACTTTTTATACAGCTTGCCCTCGTCGTTGCGGTGCAGGCTGCGCCACTGGCCGCCGTCGGTCTGTTCGAAGGCGTTGATGCTGCGCGTTGCCGGCTGATAGCCCAGCGTGCTCTGGCAATTGAAGCAGAGGGTGTTCTCAAAGAAGATCTGGTTGGAGCACTTGTCGCAATGAAAGGTTTTCATGGTGTTGCCAATAATAGTCAGGTTGTAATGTCGATAATGACAATCTAACAGCAAATTGGATTGCGCTACGCTCGTGTCGGACAATGCCGCATATCATGCGGGTGCATCGTCCGGTTTCAAGCCCAGATCCGCCGCAAGCTGTTCCCGCAACATGTATTTTTGAATCTTGCCGGTCACCGTCATCGGGAAGCTGGCGACGAAGCGGATATAGCGCGGGATCTTGTAGTGCGCGATCTGGCCCTGGCAAAAGGTGCGGATCTCGGCCTCGTCGGCAAGGGCGCCGGGACGCAGGATGATGCAGGCACACAGCTCTTCGCCATATTTGCTGTCGGGTACGCCAACGCACTGGACATCCAGCACCTTGGGGTGGCGGTACAGAAATTCCTCGATTTCGCGCGGATAGATGTTCTCGCCGCCACGGATCACCATGTCCTTGCTGCGGCCGACGATGGAAGCGAAGCCCTTGTCGTCGATGAGCGCCAGGTCGCCGGTATGCATCCAGCGGCTGCGGTCGATCGTCTCCCGCGTTTTCTCGTCGTCGCCCCAGTAGCCCAGCATGACCGAGTAGCCGCGCGTCAGCAGCTCGCCCTTGACGCCGCGCGGGACGATGCGGCCCTCGGCATCGACGATCTTGACTTCCAGGTGCGGATGGACGCGGCCGATGGTCGTCACGCGCAGGTCGACCGGATCATCGACCGCGCTCTGGAACGACACCGGCGAGGTTTCGGTCATGCCGTAAGCGATCGTGATCTCGCGCATGTGCATGGCATCGATCACGCGGCGCATGACCTCGGCCGGGCAGGGCGATCCGGCCATGATCCCGGTGCGCAGCGTGGACAGGTCGTAGCGCGTGAAATCCGGCTGGTCGAGGATGGCGATGAACATGGTCGGTACGCCATGGAGGGCGGTGCAGCGTTCGGCCTGGACCGTCTGCAGCACGGCTTGCGGATCGAAGCCTTCGCCGGGATACACCATCGCGGCGCCGTGGGTCACGCAGGCCAGGTTGCCCAGCACCATGCCGAAGCAATGGTAGAGCGGCACCGGGATGCACAGCCGGTCGCGATTCGACAGTTTCATCGCCTCGCCGATGAAGAAGCCGTTATTCAGAATGTTGTGATGACTGAGCGTGGCGCCTTTGGGGGCGCCGGTGGTGCCCGAGGTGAACTGGATGTTGACCGGATCGTCGAACTGCACGCTGGCCTCGACCGCGGCCAGAAGCGCGTGCTGTCCGGCAGCCGGCGGCACCAGCAGGGCATCGAAATTCAGCATGCCGGGCGTGCTCTCATGTCCCAGGCGGATCACATGGCGCAGATGCGGCAGGCGTGCCGACTGCAAGGCGCCGGGTGCTGCATCACGGATTTCCGGCGCCACGTCCTGCAGCATGGCGATGTAATCGCTCGACTTGAAGCTGGGCGCCAGGATCAGTGCGCTGCATTGCACCTTGTCCAGCACGTATTCGAGCTCGGAACGGCGATAGGCCGGATTGATGTTCACCAGGATCAGGCCGGCGCGCGCGGTGGCGAACTGCACCAGTACCCATTCGGCGCAATTCTGCGACCAGATGCCGACCCGGGCGCCGGGCTGGAGCCCCAGCCTGAGCAGGCTTGCTGCCAGCCAGGTGACCTTTTCGTCGAATTCGCGGTAGGTCCAGCGGATATGCTGGTAGGGCACGACCAGCGCGTCGCTGTCGCCAAATTGCGCGGCGGCTGCGGCCAGGTAAGGGCCGATGGCCTGTCCGATCAACGGTACGTCGTGGGCGCCATGCACGTAACTCAGTTGTCGTTCCATGTGATGTCTCCGTTATTCTCGTTTCAGTGCCGTCACAGCAGAGAATACGTCCGAACGAGTAGAATATTGCAAGCTTTTTCGAACCGATCAACGAAAGACACTCATGAAACAAATTCAATCTTCGATGGTGACCTTCACCCGTCCGGACGGCCAGCAAGTGCAAGGCTATCTGGCGCAACCACACAAGCTCGAGGGCGCACCGGCCGTCGTCGTCATCCAGGAATGGTGGGGGCTGAACGACCAGATCCGCGGCGTCGCCGACCGCCTGGCGCTGGCCGGCTATCTGGCCCTGGTGCCCGACCTGTACCGCGGCAAGATGACGGTGGAAGAAGAGGAAGCCCATCACTTGATGGACGGCCTCGACTTTGGCGATGCCGTCAGCCAGGATATCCGCGGCGCCGTGAGTTACCTGAAGGAACGCGCGCCGGCGGTTGCCATCACCGGTTTCTGCATGGGCGGCGCGCTGACGCTGCTGGCGGCGTCGCAGTTGCCCGATTTGTCGGCCGCGGTGGTCTGGTACGGCTGCCCGCCGCTCGACTATATCGACGCGACGAAAATCACGGCGCCGCTACAGGCGCACTGGGCGACCCAGGATGCCTTCTTCCCGATCGCCACGATCGATGAACTGGACCAGAAGTTCGCCGCCGCCAATGTCGATTACGAGCCGCACCGCTACCTGGCGCATCACGCTTTCGCCAACGAGACGGCGGTGGGGCCAGGCCGCATCGCCGGTACCCAGTACGATGCGGCGTGGGCGCAGACGGCGTGGGACCGTACGCTGACCTTCTTCGGGCGCACCTTGTGGAAACAGGCCTGACGCGCGTGCGCTAACGCCGGCGCCGCACGCGGCGGCCGGCGCACAAACCCGCCAGCGCGCCGCCGAACAAGGCCAGCGTCGCCGGCTCCGGCACCGTGACATCGTCCGCTGTGAAATCGTCCATCACCCACTGCGTGCCGCTGCAGTTGTAGATGACGAGGGTGTCGATATTCGACCAGTCCAGGCCGATCCACTGGGGCGCCAGCGTGTCCAGCGTGTAGGCGCCGCTGGTGAGCAGCAGCGCGCCGTTGCGGTAACCCTCGAATGAGATTTCCTGGTCCACATAGGCGGACGTGAAAGCGGCGCCGGCAAAGGTGAATGCCTGGCCGTCGGCGGTCGCGATCGTGGCCGTCGCGCCATACCAGTTGTACGCGGCGTTCATCGGCGACACGACGCCCGTCTCGAAGCCCGTGCCGGGCGCATCGCCGCCGCGGATGGCGCCGATGTTGGTCCAATTAAAGCCGGCGTAGCCGCTGTCCAGGGCTTGCGTCGGGTCGCCCGGCACATCGTCGAAGGTGACGACGCCGGCCGACGCCGTCGAGCAGGCTAGTGCGGCAAGCAGTGCGATGATGATCTTGTTCATGTCGGATCCTCTCAGTGCGTCAATGTGCTTCAATGCGCCAGGCCGGCCACCTGGGCGTCGGTCAGGACCGTGTTATAGATGCGCAGCTCGTCCATCGCGCCCTTGTACGGCGTGTCCCAGTAGTTCACACCGAGCGCGAACACGGCCGTCGTGCCCGTGAACACGTTCGGGAAGCCGGTGCCGGCAAAGCGCTTGACGCCATTCAAGTAGACATTCACGGCGCCGTTGTTGACCGTAAAGGCCAGGTGCGACCACGCGTTGACGGGGATGTTCATGCCCAGGCCCGCGTCATACCAGGCGGTACCGGACCACAGCATGGTGGCGCCATTCACGAAGTCATGCCCCATCGGCAGCAGGCTGACCCAGGAATCCGTCGTGCGCGCGCCGAAGAAGGTGGGGGTGTACGCGGTCAACTGGGCAGGCTTCAGCCACAGGGAAACCGTGTAGTTGTTCGATGAGATCAAGCCGTTCGGCAGGCGCACGCCGGTCGCGCCATCGAACACGGCCGCGCTGCCGCGCATGCCGCTCGCGTAGGACAAGCTGCCGCCGGCGACGTCGATCCGGTTGCCGATCACGGCGCCGGCAGCGAAGCCGCCGTTCGCATCAAACAGGTTGCCATCGAAGGGGTACCACGCGACCAGGCCGCCCAGCTTCGTCACCGTGACGGTGAAGGTCCTGGTCAGCACCGCCGTGCCCTTGGCGATGCGCGCCGTCAGCGTGACGTTGACGGCACCGGTGGCTGGGGTGGTCACGACACCGGTGTTGCTGACCACGGCCGGATTCGACGAGGTCCAGCCGATCGTCGCGCCCCGTGCGGCCGTCGTGGGCAGTGTCAGGTTGCCGGTGACGGCCGTCGTCGCGCCCAGGCTCAGTTCGTTGTAGATCGCCGTCACGACCGCCGCGTCGGTGCGCGGAATCAGGCGGCTGCCGAAGATGGCAATGCCTTCGCGCGCGGACGCGGTGAAGGTCATCACATAGCTCTTCGAGGTCTCGTCCCACTGGCTCAGCAGATAGCCCTTGTAGGTCGACGCGCCGGGCAGGTTGATCTCGACCTGATTGCTCCCAAGAATGCGCCAGGTGCCGGATACGGCGCCCGTGATCGTGCCATTGCCGTTCAGCGTCACGATGCGCGAGGTCTTGATCGCGGCCGTGATGTCCTTGCCGTGGTTGACAAGCATGTAGTCGCCGACCACGAATTCGCTGCGCACCGCGCTCAGGGTTTCGTTGGCGTAGCGATACGGCGCGACCACGGGCCAGCCGTCGGCATTCATGAATAGTTGGTGCACGCGCACCTCGTGCTGTTCGCCGCGTTCCGGGAAGCGCGTGTGGAAGGCGAGAAAGTGCTTGCCGGTCGCCGGATCGTACCAGGCCGAATTGTGGCCCGGCGAGACATAGCCGCTGCCGATACCGGTGCCCGCTTCACCCAGCAGGCGCTGGAACAGGAAGTTCCCCATCAGCTTGACGCCGTAGGGCGCGATCGAGGCGTCGTCGAACAGGGGCAGGCTGGCGTTCGCCTTCACGTTCGCCATGTCGACGCCCTGCGCATCGACATACGGGCCGTCCGGGTTGGTGGAACGCGCCACGCGCATGTTGTAGCCGCCGCTGGCATCCAGCCCGCCGAAGGACGTGAACAGGTAATAGAAGGCCGTGGCCGGGCTGTACATGATGTAGGCGCCTTCGATCCGCGCATGGTTGCCGCCCATCAGGCGCTTGCCATAGCCCTGGTTCGGGTAGGGCATGCCGCTGGCGGGGTCCAGCTGCAGGATGAAGATGCCGCCGGAGTACGAGCCGTAGACCATCCACAGCTTGCCGGCATTGTCGTAGAAGACGTTGGGATCGACCGCGTTCGGGTGTTTATAGGCGTCGTACACGGTGCCGTCCGGGCTCGCCAGTCCCCACATGCCGGACTTCAGGATCAGGCCCTTGTTGACGTACGGTCCCTCGACCTTGTCCGCGACGGCCACGCCGAGCGCGGAACGGGGCGCGTCGCCCTGGCAGGCATCGTAGTACATGTAGTACTTGCCATCGGCCAGCCGGCGCACGTCCGGCGCCCACAAGTCCCGCGTGTTGGCCCAGGAAAACGCTTCCGCCAGTTCCGTGAACACGTTCCGGGAACCATTCAGGAACAGGGTATTGGTGGCGCTGACGCCATCCGTCATCTGCGTCCACTTCAGCAAATCGGTCGATTTGGCAGACGCCAGGTGCGAGCCGAACACATAATACGTATTGCCGACCTTGATTTCGGCCGGATCGTGCACCGACGCGTTCTGGAAGGCGGGCAGGGTGGCGCCGGCCTGGGCGCCGGCGTCGGCAGCGATGCAACAGGATGCGCAGAGCGCTCCCATTCTCGCAAGGGATAGAAGTCGTTTCACCGGATGTCTCCTCGAATGAAAACGGGCGTTGTGGGTGCAACCCGAGCAACGCCCTGCCTGGCTGGTAGAGTTTTTTCGACCGTAGGGGCTTACATCTTCCAGTGCAAGCCCACCGCGACCGAACGTCCGATCTGGACCGTACCGAAATTGGTCAGCTGCGCATTACCCGCATTACCGAAATGGTAGTACTGCTGCTGCATTTCGTTGGTCAGGTTGACGCCGCTGACATTGACCGTCATGCCGTCGTTGATCTTGTAGGAGATCTGCATGTCGACGCTCTTTTCCGGGTGGCGCCAGATACCGATCGGATTGGCAAACAGGGCGGCTTCGTTGCTCGACAGGAAGCCGGAGCGCCAGACCTGCGACAGGCGCGCGCTGAGCGGGCCCTTTTCGTAAGCCAGGGTGGCGTTGTAGGAGCGGTTGGACACGCCAAAGAAAGGTGTCTCGAGCTGGCCGATGATGTCGCCGGCATCATTGGTCTCGGGCACGTTCTGCGACGAGGTGAGTTTCGTAAAGCTGCCCTGGAAGCCCAGCCCGTCCAGCAGTCTCGGCAGCCCCTTCGGGAAGTAGATGAAGCCGAGCTCGGCGCCGCTGATCTTGCCGTTGGAGGCGTTGACCGGCGAGTTGATGACGTAGTCATAGCCGTTCGTATGGTCGCCGCCCGAGGTCGAGTTGCGGAAGGGGTCGTCCGCCGGATCGACGTGCACCCGGTGGCGCAGGTTCACGACCAGGCCGTCGATCTTGCGCTGGAACACAGTGCCGTAGATGGCGCTGTCCTTCTGGAAGTACCACTCGCCCGTCAGGTCGAGGTTCTTGGACTGCGTCGGCTTCAGGTCGGGATTGCCGCCACTGCCCGAGCCATATCCCACCCTCGAGACGTCGTCGCCGAGTTGCAGGACAGGATTCAGATCGCCAAAGTTCGGGCGGCGCAGGGTTTGGCCATAGTTGAAACGGACCACGACGTCCTTCGACGGGTCGTAGATCAGGGTCAGGCTGGGCAGGAACTTCTTGGTCGACTTGCTGGCGCCGGACGGCGTGACCGCCCTGGTGGTGGCATCGACCTTATAAAAGGTCATGTCGGTATCGACCTTGACGTAGCGCACGCCAAAATTGCCGCGCAGGCGATGGCCGAACAGCTCGTTTTGGGTATTCCCCATCAGGAAGACGTTGGTGGTCTTTTCATCGACCTCGAAGGTCTTCTGCAGGCTCAGCTGATCCGTCGTCAGGAAGTTCGGATCGACCGAGTGATACAGCTGCCGCCAGGCGTCGAGATTGTCGCGGATGTAATAGGCATTCGGTTCCAGCCATGCGCGCGGCACGTCCGCGATGTCGGTGCCGAAGTTGGCGTTGGTGGAGGCATAGCCCGCCCCCAGCGAAGCGAGGTTGCGGCCCAGGAAGCTCGATTGCGTCCGGTTGGCCTCCGACGCCTTGCGGTCGTCGAAGCGCGCGCCGAAGTGGAGCGTCTGCAGCGGGCCCCAGTCGGCATCGTAGACGCCCGCCAGGCTGGCCGTCGCGGCGCTGCCCTTGTTGCGGTTGGCATTATCGTAGAACTGCGCGACATTCCACTTGGTCGGGTCGGTCAGGTCGGCATCGTTATTGAAATGGAAGGACGTGTTGCCGCCGCCGTCATTGAAGTTGACGTTGATCGACGGTGCCGTGCGATCGATCCGGGTGCCGGTGAATTCCGAGTGATAGGTGCTTTTTTGGTAGGACAGATCGCCGTCCAGCTTCAGGCGGTCGCCAATGTTCCATTTGCCGTTCAGGGCATACAAGCAGCTGCCCTGAAAACTTCGCTGAAACCGCCACGACCGACCGGAGACCCCATGTTCAGACACGTTTTGCCAGCCATCCTGCTGAGCGTTGCCACGCTCGCCCACGCCGCCAATCCCATCACCAGCAAGATATTCACCGCCGACCCGGCGGCCCTGGTCGACAACGGCCGCGTGTATCTCTACGTCGGCCACGACGAGGCGAAGGAGGGCGGCAAAGAGTACGTGATGAACGAGTGGCGCGTCTATTCCAGCTGCGACATGCAGAACTGGATCGCGCATCCGGACCCGGTACCCTACACCATCTTCACATGGGCCGGCCGCGACGCCTGGGCCAGCGACATCGCCAAACGCAATGGCAAGTACTACCTGTACACCACGGTCGACCACAAAACCATTCCCGGCAAGGCGATCGGCGTGGCGGTATCGAACAGCCCGACCGGCCCCTTCGTCGACGCGCGCGGCTCGGCCCTGGTCAGCAACGACATGACCCGCGAGACCCCGATCGCCTGGGACGACATCGACCCCGCCGTCTTCATCGACGACGACGGCCAGGCTTACCTGTACTGGGGGAATACGGTGATGAAGTACGCCAGACTGAAGCCGAACATGACCGAGCTGGATGGCCCGATCCACACGGTCGGCCTGGAAGCCTTTACCGAGGCGGCCTACCTGCACAAGCATGCGGGCACCTACTACCTCTCGTATTCGCGCAAATTCCCGGAAGAGACGGTCACTATGACAGGGCCGAGCGCCACCGGGCCGTGGTCCTTCGGCGGCGTCATCATGGCACAGAACAGCAACGTCAAGACCATCCACCACGCCATCGTCGACTTCAACGGCAAGTCCTACATCTTCTACCACAACGGCAAGCTGCCGGGAGGCGGCGAGTTCCGGCGCTCGGCGGCGGTCGAGGAACTGCACTACGGTGCGGATGGCAGGATCCTGCCGGTGGCGCAGACCGTGCAGGGGGCGGCGGCCAATCCGTCCCCGGCTTGCAGGTGAGGCCGACCGCGCGGGCTCAGTCGTTGTAGCTCAGTCGACGCAGCTCAGTCGATATATTTCAGCCCGGCCCGGGCCAGCGGCTCGCGCATGCTGTACATGTCCAGCCCCAGCACGCCGGAGGCCAGCTTCTCGCGCTTCTCGCCTTCCAGGTCTTCGCGCTTCTGCGCCGCCTCCGCCACCCGCGACGCGTCCGCGGCCGGCACCACCACGATGCCATCGTCGTCGGCCACGATCGCATCGCCCGGGTTGACCAGCGCGCCGGCACAGACCACGGGGATGTTGACCGAGCCGAGCGTCGCCTTGATCGTGCCCTTGGCGCTGATGGCGCGGCTCCACACCGGAAAGCCCATCTCCTTCAGCACGCGCACGTCGCGCACGCCGGCATCGATGATCAGCGCGCGGGCGCCACGCGCCATGAAGCTGGTGGCCAGCAGGTCGCCGAAGAAACCATCGGTGCAGGGCGCGGTGAGCGCGGCCACGACCACGTCGCCGGGCTGGATCTGTTCGGCGGCCACGTGCAGCATCCAGTTGTCGCCCGGGTGCAGCAGCACGGTGACGGCCGTGCCGCCGACCTGGGCGCCGGGCCAGATCGGGCGCATGTAAGTTTGCAGCAGGCCGACCCGGCCCATCGCCTCGTGCACGGTGGCGCTGCCGAAGCGGCCGAGGCGGTCGACGGCGGCGGCATCGGCACGTTCGATGCTGCGCTTGACGATGCCGAGCTGGTTCATCAGGGGCGTGCTCATTTTATTGTCCTTTGCGGGTCAGGGCGGCATCCAGGCGCGTGAATACGCGGCGCGCATTGCCTTCGAAAATCTGGAAGCGGTCTTCATCCGACAGCGCGGCGGCCTGGATGTAACGCTTGGTGTCGTCGTAGTAGTGGCCGGTCTCGGGATCGATGCCGCGCACGGCGCCGATCATCTCGGAGGCGAACAGCACGTTCTTGGTCGGGATGACCTTGGTGAGCAGGTCGATGCCCGGCTGGTGGTAGACGCAGGTATCGAAGAAGATGTTATTCAGCAGGTGCTGTTCCAGCAGCGGCTTCTTCATTTCCTGCGCCAGGCCGCGGAAGCGTCCCCAGTGGTAGGGCACGGCGCCGCCGCCGTGCGGGATCAGGAATTTCAGCGTCGGGAAATCCTTGAACAGATCGCTGGTGAGACACTGCATGAAGGCGGTGGTGTCCGCGTTCAGATAGTGGGCGCCGGTGGTGTGGAAGCAGGGGTTGCAGCTGGTCGAGACGTGGATCATCGCCGGGATGTCGTACTCGACCATCTTTTCGTAGATCGGGTACCAGTGGCGATCCGACAGCGGCGGCGAGCTCCAGTGGCCGCCCGACGGGTCCGGATTCAGGTTGATGCCGACCATGCCGTATTCCTGCACGCAGCGTTCCAGCTCGGGAATGCAGGTGGCCGGATCGACGCCGGGTGACTGCGGCAGCATGGCGGCGCCGATGAAGTGGTCCGGGAACAGCTGCGCCACGCGGTAACAGAGTTCATTGCAGATCGCGGCCCAGGTGGCGCTGGTCTCGAAATTGCCGATGTGATGGGCCATGAAGCTGGCGCGCGGCGAAAAGATGGTCAAATCCGAGCCGCGCTCGCGCATCAGGCGCAGCTGGTTGGCTTCGATCGATTCGCGCAGTTCGTCGTCGCTGATGCGCAGGTCGGCCACGCGCGGGCCGAGTTCAGGGGTGTTCAGATTGGCGATCTGCTCCTTGCGCCATTCCTCCAGCGCCTTGGGTGCCGTGGTGTAGTGGCCGTGGCAATCGATGATCAAGGGCTTGCGCATGGTGTTCATTCTCCTCTCCAGATGTCTTCTGATATATAGACCTCGCCGCGCATGATGGGGCGGGCGGTGCGCAGCAGGGCGGCGCGGATCACTTGTGTCGGGTCGGTCGGGTCCAGCCCGAGTTCGACGCTGAATTCGCCGGTCGGGTGCTCGACCGAGACGGTGGGCGCGAGCCCCGGCGCCACCCGGGCCAGGCCGCGGGTGACCGAACCTTCCAGCACGCAGGCGGTGGCGACGGTGACGGCGGCCAGCACGCCGATCGCTTCATGGCAGACGTGCGGGATGAAGCAGCGGGTGGCGATGGTGCCGCCGCTTTGCGGAGGCGCCACCAGGCACATCTTCGGGTAGTTCTTGGCCTTGACGTCGCCCAGGCCCATCAGCGGGCCGACGCTCAAACGCAGCGCTTCCAGCTTCGCCTTCAGGGCGGCGTCGGCGTTCAGGTCGGCCACGGATTCGTAGCCGGTCGCGCCCAGGTCCGCCGCCCGCACCAGCACCATCGGCATGCCGTTGTCGATCAGGGTGGCGTCGATGTCGAAAGCCTCGACGCCTGCGCCCTCGACCCGCACCCGGTCCAGCACGCGGCCGCTGGGCAGCAGGGAAGGGCAGACCGAGCCGGCGGTATCCAGGAAGTCGATGCTGATCGGTGCGGCGCTGCCGGGCACGCCGTCGATGCGGGCTTCGCCCGAGTATTTCAGGCGCCGGCCCGGGGTCTGCACCGTGATATCGCACTGCATGCCGGTGTTCAGGGTCAGCACGCGCGCCGTGGTGCTGCCGTCGCGGACCGGCAGCAGGCCGCGTTCGAGGGCGAAGGGCAGGACCGCGGCCAGCATGTTGCCGCAGTTGGGCGTAAGGTCCACCGTGTCCTGGTCCGGCTGCAGCTGGGCGAACAGGAAGTCGAGGTCGACGCCCGGCGCCGTGCTGCGCCTGACGATGCCGACCTTGCTGGTCAGCGGATGGGCGCCTCCCAGGCCGTCGATCTGGCGGCGGTCGGGCGAACCCATCGCGGCGAGCAGCACCCGGTCGCGCAGTGCCGGCTCGGCGGGCAGCTCGGACTCGAGGAAAAAGGGACCGCGCGAGGTGCCGCCGCGCATCAGGATGCAGGGAACGGCGGTCAGGTCGCGCGCTGGTGTCAAGTCTGGCTGGTATCCGGTATTCACAAAAAATCTCCTGCATGGGATGGCGACAGTATCGGTGGCGCACCCGCGCCCTTGGTTGCTTTATGAGAGGCGATTTGTTCTAATTTGCTTATCGATACGTGTTTTTCCGGACTCTATGCCCCTCGTCAGCCTGCGCCACCTCCACGCATTCACCGCCGTCGCCGATGCCGGCGGCATCCGCCGTTCCGCCGAACACCTGTACCGCGCGTCGTCGGCGGTGGCGCGGTCGGTGGCCGCGCTCGAACAGAGCCTGAACACCCAGCTGTTCGAACGCAAGGGACGCGGCATGCTGCTGACCGCGGCGGGCGAAGTGGTGCGCCTGCGCGCCGACCGCATCGACGCCGAGCTGCGCGGCGTGCGCGACGACGCTGTGCGCCTGCGCGACCGTGCCGGTACCCGGCCCAAGGTCGGCGGCATCGAAGCGCTGCTGAACGAACGGCGACTGCAGGCGGCTGCGCTGCTGGCCGAGATGCATTACATGCCCAGCGTGGCCCAGGCGATGGGGACTTCGCAGTCGGCGGTCAGCCAGGCGATCGCGCGCCTGGAAGACATGCTCGGCCAGCCGCTGTTCCTGCGCACCGCCCACGGCATGCTGCCCACTGATGCGGGGCGGCGCTGGATCGAACACTTCGAGCGCGTGCTGGCCGAGCTGCGCCATATTCCCGAAGACATCGCCGCGCTGGACGGGGTGGTGCAGGGGACGGTGACCATCGGCGCGCTGCCGCTGGCACGCTCGCAACTGCTGCCGATGGCGATTGCCGCGGTGCTCAGCAAGCATCCGCGCCTGCAGATCCGTTCGCTCGAAAGTCCCTACGACGAGCTCACCGCCAGCCTCCTGAGCGGGCGCGTCGACTTCATCGTCGGCGCCCTGCGCAGCAGCGTCGGCGATGCCTTCGTCTCGCATGCGCTGCTGGAAGACCAGGCGGCGCTGGTGGCGCGCGCCGGCCATCCGCTGGCCGGGCGCAAGCGTCTCGGCATCCACGACCTGGCCGGCTTTCCCTGGGTGCTGTCGCGCGCCGGCACGCCGCTGCGCGTGTCGCTCGAACAGTTTTTTGAGCGCCAGGGCGAGGAGCCACCGGTGCCGGCGGTGGAGACCGGCGACCTGGCGCTGCTGCGCGGCCTGCTGCTGGAGAGCGACATGCTGACCGTGCTGTCGGCGCACCAGCTGCACCACGAGGTGCGCACCGGCCAGCTGATCGTGCTGCCCTTCGACATGCCGGGCATGCAGCGCAACATCGGCGTCACCACCCGCCGCGGCGCCCACCTGTCGCCCGGCGCGCGGGCACTGCTCGGCGAAATCGAGCGCCTGAGCGCTGCGTTTACGTGATCGGCCACGCCGGCAAATACGACCGTCAATCCTGCCTGTGAATACTACCGATAAGCAGAATGCAACGCTGCGGTAGCCGAAAGCAATACATGGCGTGAGGTCAAAACGTACACTTCGTTGGCAATGGTCCCCCTGTTATATCTGATATTCAGAGCGCAGAGGTCCCTGGGACAAAACGAAGATGTCGATGACAACACCAGTATTCGCACAGGAGACATAATGAATACAGCACACACGCTTGATGTGCGCCAACACATCAATAACCGGAAGATGTCCGGCAACCAGTGGCTTTTGCTGATCCTCTGCTTTCTCATCGTGACGACCGACGGCATGGACGTCGCGATCATGGGTTTCCTGGCACCGGGCATCACTAAAGAGTGGGGCATTTCGAAAGCGGCCTTCGGCGCGGTGATGAGTGCGGCGCCGATCGGGCTGGCCATCGGTGCGCTGCTGATCGGCCCGCTTTCCGACCGCTTCGGCCGCAAGCGCCTGCTGATGGTGGCGGTGGCCTGGTTCGGCCTGTTCAGCGTGCTGTGTTCGCAGGCTCATGATGTGTACCAGCTGTCGATCCTGCGCTTCCTGACCGGCCTCGGCCTGGGCGCGGCCATGCCCAACACCACGACCCTGCTGTCCGAATACGTGCCGGAGCGCTCGCGCGGCGCCCTGATCGCCATCATGTTCACCGGCTTCAATCTCGGCTCCGCCCTGGTCGGCTTCGGTGCCGCCGCGATCCTGCCGGCGTATGGCTGGCGGATGGTCCTGATCGTCGGCGGCGCCATTCCGCTGGCGTGCCTGCCGTTCTACATGCTGCTGGTGCCGGAATCGGTGCGCTTCATGGTGGTCAACAAATACCCGGCCGAACGGATCGCGCGTACGCTGCAGCGCGTGGTCGGCGGCGCCGAGCACGCCGGCGCCGCTACCGTGTTCACCGTCGCCGAGCAAAAGGTCGAAGGCAAGGCCAAGGCCGCCACCTTGCTGGCGCCGTCCTTCCGCACCATCACGGTGTCGCTGTGGGCGACTTATTTCATGGGCCTGATGGTGATCTACCTGCTGTCGGGCTGGCTGCCGACCCTGATCAAGGATGCCGGCCTGCCGATCGAACGCGCCGCCAGCATCACGGCCCTGTTCCAGCTCGGCGGCACCGTGGGTGCGCTGGTGGTCGGCTGGCTGATGGACCGCTGGACCCCGAACAAGGTGATCGCCTCGGCCTACGTCGGCGGCGCCGTCTTCATCCTGCTGCTCGCATCGGGCAGCGTGCAATCCGCGGCGCTGCCGGTGTTCACCCTGCTGGCCGGTTTTTGCATGAGCGGCGCCCAGACCGGCCTGAACGCCTTTGCGCCGGGCTGCTACCCGACCGCGGTGCGCGCCACCGGCGTCAGCTGGATGCAGGGCATCGGCCGCTTCGGCAGTATCTTCGGCTCCGCCATCGGCGGTGTGCTGCTCAGCATGGGCTGGGGCTTCAGCGGCGTGATCGCGATCCTCGCCATCCCGGCGACGCTGGCGGCGCTGTCCATCGTATTCACCCGCTTCGCAGCCCGCCCGGCCGCGGCAGCGGCCTAGTTTTCGTTATCGGAAGGAAGACCATCATGGCCAGGATCATCGGCGCAATCGCCTCCTCGCACACCCCGACCATCGGCTTTGCCCTGGACGCCAACAAGCAGAACGACGCCGTGTGGGCGCCGATCTTCGCGGCTTACGAACCGGTCCGGCAATGGCTGGCCGAGAAAAAGCCGGACGTCCTGCTGATGGTCTACAACGACCACGTGACTTCCTTTTTCTTCGACCATTACTCGGCTTTCGCCCTCGGCATCGGCAAGGAATGGCGCGTCGCCGACGAGGGCGGCGGCGCGCGCGACCTGCCGCCGGTGGGCGGCCACGCCGGCCTGGCGCGCCACATCGGCGAGTCCCTGATGGCCGACGAGTTCGACATGGCCTTCTTTCAGGACAAGGCACTCGACCACGGCTGCTTTTCGCCGCTGTCGATCATGTGGCCGCACCAGGAAGGCCAGTGGCCGGGCACGATCGTGCCGCTGCAGTGCGGCGTGCTGCAGTTCCCCGTGCCGTCCGCACGGCGCTGCTTCAAGCTGGGACAGGGCCTGCGCCGCGCCATCGAAAGCTATCCGCAAGACCTGAGCGTGGCGATCGTCGCCACCGGCGGTTTGTCGCACCAGGTGCACGGCGAGCGCTGCGGCTTCAACAATACCGAATGGGACCACCAGTTCCTGGATCTCTTCGAAAAGGACCCGGAAGTCCTGCTGAACATGACCCAGGCCGACTTCGCCCGCCTGGGCGGCTGGGAAAGCGCGGAAATCGTCATGTGGATGGTGATGCGCGGCGCCATGCCGGCCAAGGTGAACTGCCTGCACCGCGAGTACTACCTGCCGTCGATGACCGGCATCGCGGTGGCGCTGTACGAACCCGAGGTGGCGGTCGACCCGGCGCTGAACGCGCGCGCGCACGAACTGCAGCGCCGCCACATGGCGCACCAGACCGCAGGTGCCGAGGAACTCGAAGGCACCTATCCGTTCACGCTCGAACGCAGCGTCGAGCATTACCGCATCAACCGCTATCTGCACCAGCTGATCCAGCCCGCGTTCAGGGAGCGCTTCCTGGGCGCCCCCGAGGCGACCTTCGACGAGGCCGGCCTCAGCGCGGAGGAGCGCGACATGATCGTGCGCCGCGACTGGCAAGCCATGATCCGCTACGGCGTGATCTTCTTCCTGCTCGAGAAGCTGGGCGCGGTGGTGGGCGTGTCCAACCTGCACATCTACGCCGCCATGCGCGGCCAGTCGCTGGAAGACTTCCAGAAGACGCGCAACACCAAGGCCCTGTACTCGGTGGCGGGCAAGGGCGCGGCTGTCGACTGGAACCAGGGCGACGGCGACCAGCGCTGATTCGTCCCGTCCGGGATCCCAGGCGCTACAACATGACACGGCGTTCCGTCCCTGCGAGGGGGCGGCTCTCCACGCACGCCCGTACAAGGCGGCTGATAAGAAGATTCGACAACCCAAGCACTACGAACGGAGGAGATCCATGAAAAAAACAGTCGCCACAGCGGCCTTTGCCACCTGCGCCCTTGCCATGACGGGAGCGGCGCACGCGCAGACCAACGTCCAGATCTACGGCGTACTCGATGCCGCGGTCGATTACAACACCAACGTCGACACCGCCGGTCACAGCCGCGTGTGGATGCCCAGCCTGGGCGGCGGCATGTTCCCGTCGCGGATCGGCTTTCGCGGTACCGAGGAACTGGGCGGCGGCCTGAAGGCGATCTTCACGCTGGAAACCGGCGTGCTGGTCGATACCGGCAGCACCGGCCAGGGCAACCGCCTGTTCGGCCGCCAGGCCTGGGTCGGCCTGGCCGGCAACTGGGGCCAGCTCACGCTGGGCCGCAACTACAACATGCTGTACAACTCGATGCCGGAAGTCGAGATCATCGGCCCGACCCAGTACGGCCTGGGCTCGATCGACGCGGCGATCCCGAACGGCCGCGAGGACAACTCGGTCGCCTACAAAGGCAGCTTCCAGAACCTGACCGTGGGCGCCACCTACAGCCTGGGCCGCGACACCTCGTCCGCCGGCGGTCCCGGCGGCACCAATTGCGCCGGCGAGAACGGCGCCGACGCCCAGGCCTGCCGCGAGTGGTCGGCCATGCTGCGCTACGACACCCCGCACTGGGGCGTGACGACCGCCTACGTACGCGCCCGCGGCGGTAACGCCAACACGGCGGCCGGCCTGACCAACAGCAACCGCAGCGACAGCCGCGCCCACGCCGCCGCCTACGCCAAGTTCGGCGCCTGGCGCCTGGCAAGCGGCGCCGTCGTCCGCAACAACGAAGGCGCGCCCACGGTCCCGCGCAGCAATCTGTATTACGTCGATGGCGCTTACAAGCTGACCCCGGCCGTCACCCTCGACGGCCTGGCCGCGCGCCTGGATTTCAAGAACAGCGGCAACGACACCAACATGGTCATGCTGCGCGCCATTTACGATTTCTCGAAGCGCACCTCGACCTACGTCGCGGTCGGCCATGTGGCCAACAAGGGCAGCGCGGCGGTGGCCCTGAGTGCCGGCGGCGCCGTCGGCGCCGGCATGGCGCAGAACGGCGTCATCACCGGGATCAAGCATTCTTTCTGAAGGGAGACAGCATGAAAGCGATTCGACAAGGCGCGGCAGCACTGCTGGTGCTGCTTGCGGCCAGCCTGCTCACGGCCTGCAGCAACAGCAGTAACGACAGCAATACCGACACCAGTGCCGGTACCCCGGCCACGACCACGCTGGCGGTCGTCAAGCCAGTGGCCGAGTGTTCTCAACTGGCGGCGATCGACATCACCGATATCGGCGGTGCCGGCAGCAAGATCACCTCGGCCACCGTGACCACGGCCACCGTCAACGGCACTACCGTCAGCCTGTGCGCCGTCAAGGGCACGCTGGCGCCGGCGAATACCTTCGCGGTGTCGCTGCCGGTGAGTACCTGGACCCAGCGCTTCGCGGAACTGGGCTGCGGCGGTCTGTGCGGCAACCTGACCGACCCGACGAATCTTGAAGGCGTCTCCGCCGGCTACAAATGCCCGCTGGTGCAGCAGGGCGGCTTCGTCACGGCCGCGACCGACATGGGGCACCAGGGCAACGACGCCGCCTGGACCACCAATGAGCAGCAGCAGGCCGACTTTGCTTATCGCGGACAGCACATCACCACGCTGGCCGCCAAAAAGCTGATCAAGGCCTACTATGGCCAGGAACAAAAGTATGCCTACTTCATCGGCTGCTCGGACGGCGGACGCGAAGCCCTGATGGCCGCGCAGCGCTACCCGAAGGATTACAACGGCATCGTCGCCGGCGCGCCTGCCGCCCACTTCCAGATCCAGAACTCGGTGTTCCACGGCTGGAGCGTGGTATCCAACAGCAGCACCGGCACCAGCGCCGGCAACGCCATCCTGTATGCCGACAAGATCGCCGTGCTGCACAAGGCGGTGGTCGCCGCCTGCGCCGACACCCCGGACGGTTTGATCTCCGATCCGCGCGCCTGCAACTTCGACCCGGCGTCGATCCAGTGCGCTCCCGGCGTGACGGACACCAGCCAGTGCCTGACCGCAGCCGAAGCGGGCGCCGCCGGCAAGATCTACGGCGGTCCGCTCGACGCCACCACGCGCGAACGCATGCAGGCCGGGCGTCCGCTGTTCGGTTCCGAAGTCAACTGGCCGGGCGTCGAAGCACCCGCCGGCGGCAGCTCGACCGGCACCCCGGTACCGGTCGCCGGCGGTGTGTTCAGCTACAACATCGTCACCGGCGCCTACAACCTGATCTTCACCGGCAACCCGGCCCGGCCCACGGTCGACAGCTTCGGCTACACCGACGCCAGCTTCTACAACGCCTACCTGGCCGCCAACCATCCGCTGTACGACGCGACCAATCCCGACCTGGCGGCCTTCCAGCAGGCCGGCGGCAAACTGATCCTGTGGCATGGCTGGGCCGACCAGCACATCTCGCCGAAGTACACGATCGCTTATTACGAAGCCATGCAGAACCAGATGGGCACGTCCACCGTCGACGCCTTCGCGCGCCTGTATCTGCTGCCCGGCGTCGGCCACTGCGGCGGCGGCGAGGGCCTGCCCAACATCGACCTGGTGTCGCAGGTGACCGGCTGGGTCGAGCAGGGTACGGCGCCTGCCGCCGTCACCACCTACCGCACCGACAGCACGGGTGCGGCGACGGCCTCGCGTCCGGTGTATCCGTATCCGGCGGTGGCCCAGTTCAAGGGCAGCGGCGATTACAAGGATGCGGCCAACTGGAGCAGCGGCGCAGCGCTGTATAACGTGCGTACGCCGGCCTGGGCCGGGTCGATGTTCTATACGCCTTATGCGCCGAAGCAGCAGGGGGTGGCGGCGCCGTGATACCCGCCGCCAGCGCCCGGCTGAAGTGGGCCTAGTCGAGAAGCCCCAACGGAACACGATATTGCGGGCTGCATGGTGTGCATCCCGGTAGACCAGGTCGCGATAGGCCATCGCTGTCGCTTACGGCAGATCAAGTCCGCGAGCGACGTACCTTCTTGTGCCAACAGCCGGTTCAGGGGGCGCACCGACACTCTGGTGGTCCTGACCACGCCGGCAGGGGACACCCCGGGTTCTCCCAGATAACGGGCGGTGTGTGTCCTGGCAGTGAGCAACTGGAATAAGGACTGCGGCAGGGCATTGGGAGCGCGCGGAAATGAGGTGAGGTTGACATGTCGTGGCAGGTTTCCAGAACGGCTGCATTTGTTCTATTCCCAAATGGCGCGCGTGCTTTAATATCGCATACGCTGGAACGCTTTACAGAATTAAAATAGCTTGAATAAGATATGCATATGAGTGAATTTTCCTTTCTTTTAAAAGCTGCTGCTGCCACTATTATAATATTGATGAGATGAGCTTGGCGCCACAGGCAGTTAGGTCTCCGTCGTACGCTACCTGTTTTCCTTGGTGTTTGCGGGTGCTATCTTTTGGATGAATCGGAAATTTTCCTTTGCATTTAGGGCAATATGTGATATTGCCTTCAATGGAGACGTGCTTGCCGAGCACTGTGAAATCCGCCGCAGCTGAGATTACATTACCTCCATGGGTTGTTTTATCGCCGAGGCGAATTACACCGTGTCTACAATGATCTTTCATGTCGTTTTAGTCAGAATATGTTATGCAAACCTGCGTGCAGTGTCGTTTGCCTGATTCGCAGCGATGACAGGGTCGTCGTTTCCAAGGAAAACTCTTCGATAGCGCCAATAGCCAGTTAGCTCCAAATTTGGTTTATTAAAGCCAGCTAGCGAATCATGGACATAGCCGTCGAACAGCGCGGCATAAGCTGGCGGTGTAGCACCGGCGCGCCGGGCAAGCGCAAGTGCCTCGGGTGCTTCCGGCTCAAATATGTAAGAGCTTACGAGGTTCCTTTTCGCATTAGTGAACATGTCTGTTAGTGTTGAAAATGTTCGTCGGCCAGCGGTCTTAAGCTTAGGCTGTGTTAGCGCAGTGGCTTCGTCGATAAGCTTCTTGTTGAAATTAATTAGAAGTTCTCTTTGGGTTAGCTTTGCACGTTTTACTTGTCCGATTGTATCGAACTGGTCTCGAATCTGCCAGCGCCAGTTAAGGTATATCTGCATCCACTCGTAAATTGGACGGGGCGCCAATGTGGCCTGCGAGATGAAGTCGGAATACGCTTTCGACAGATCTCGGTGAATAGCGAACGGGTCATGGCGACCTGAACTTATTAGATGCTTTTTTATTGGCGCACCAGCGGCAATAGCACATTCCAACATGTGGTTAAGAGGTATCTGCGATAACTTTAAAGAGTCGTCTCCCGTAGAGACGCCAAATTCTCCTGGTTCATAGCCTCCACCAACATCACTATGTGCGCCAGGGTAAGCATGTTGTACCCAACCAGGCTGTAATTTTCCCCCGCTTCCTATTTCGTCTAGTGGGAAATTCCGGCGAAGCTCATGCATTGCAACCATATGCACACAGTTTTTCACTGATGATGGAATACTCAGGGATTCAGCGCTTGCCCATGCCCCGTGCCCGCCAGTGGAGTTCTTTATTAATGCGGCTGTTCCAGACCAAAAGCCCGCAGATGCGACGGTGTCGAAAATGCCGACAAAGCGGATATGCAAAGGTACTCCAGCGAGACAGCCATGAACAAGCAGTTCATCTAGCTGTCTAGACTCGTTGGATCATGTACCCATCCGTAGCTGGCCGCTCTTCAAGGCCAGGACCGTTTTGCGTACACTGTTCCAATCTGATCTTTTACCAATAGCTCAATGACCTAGGCCCTGCACAGCCAAGCCCGTACTACCCACCTG
>Ga0265797_10002378_pt1 | contig 31723 bp, 24 predicted proteins | sample P2T30metagenome_FD_192433 | JGI IMG/M metagenome (GOLD analysis project Ga0265797, IMG submission 192433) | Plant litter microbial communities from East Loma Ridge, Irvine, California - P2 T30 | ecosystem: Environmental > Terrestrial > Plant litter > Unclassified | place: USA: California... | reverse complement strand
AAGGGAACTGCTCTATATCACAACCCGACATCCGCCTCGGGGATGTAGTGGTGAGCAGGCCAGACGGTACAAGCGGCGGCATCATCCAGGTCGACCTGGTCAAAGCGACAAGCTCCGGTGATGGTGAGATCCTACAGCGCAAAGGATTCTTGAACAGCCCGCCGATGGCTCTTCGGACCGCTTTGGCAAAGATCCGATCCGATCACGAGATCGAAGATTCGCAGATTCAAGCCCTGCTATCACAGGCATTCAAGCGCCGTCCCAAACTGAAGGCAAATTTCAGTCACCCCGGTCTCCGTGAGTCAGAGAAAGACCGAGCAGTCGACGAATACCTCGCAAAAGACGGCACCAATATCTTCAGAGAAGCTCGGGACCCGGAAGTACACTACGGAATCATCGCTTCCAGCAACACGCTCGTGAAGTCCAGTCGACAAAGAGATGATATATTGGCTCGTTTGGAAGACGAGAACATCACTCCGATGTGTTTCGAGATGGAGGCTGCTGGCCTGATGAACAGTTTCCCCTGCATAGTGATCCGAGGCATCTGCGACTACGCTGATGAGAACAAGAACGACCTGTGGCAAAAGTATGCCGCGGTCACGGCTGCAGCCTATGCAAAAGAATACCTGCAGTATGTGGACCGAGAAGAAGTACGAGAAGGACCAGCGATAAGCGAACTGCTGATGGGCCAAAGTTAGTGAATCAAAGCATCTATCGAGGAAATAGAACCCTAATGATCATAGTGTTTACAATTCGGAACCAAGTTGCCAAAGTCCAGTCCGATGTCAACAAGCAGGGCCGTGAGCAAGTTCTTGATTGGTTATGTACACACGACTACTCTGATCAGCTGGGAGCCAACGAGAACCTACACCAAGCAGGAACTGGACAGTGGCTCCTTAATGATCCCACGTTCATGGACTGGAAAAGTTCCTCGAGTTCGTCCACACTTCTCTGTCATGGTGGACCTGGTACTGGCAAGACAGTCCTGTCCGCCCAAGTGGTAAGGCACTTGCGCGAGGAAGTATCGGATTCTGGCAAACCCGTTCTCTACATATTTTGTGACTACAAGATGCGAGTCGAGCAGAGTCGAACCCACCTACTTGCAACTCTGGTGCGCCAGCTGGGATACTTCTCGAGCGATGTGTTCGAAAAACTCAAGCAACTGCATACTCGATGCAGGGAGCAAAGCTCACGGCTCGTGGAAACAGATCTGGAGCGAGCACTCGAAGAAGCGTTGATAATTGTTGGCGACGCATACATTGTGGTGGACGCACTCGACGAGTGCGAAAAGAGCCCCCGCTCCTCCTTGATAAGAACACTCCGTGAAAAGTCTTCGAGATGCACCATACGTCTCCTTACCACAGCTCGAAGAGAACCTGATATCGAGGCTCTTTTTGAAGGTTGTCCAGCAATCATCATTCGAGCCTCGGATGAAGACATTGAGCTATACGCAAAGAAGCATACAGAAGACCTCGAACAATCCCTGGTGAACAATCAAGATCTGTGCTGCGAAGTCGTTAAAGCTGTGGTGAATGCTTCTGAAGGGATGTAAGTACACTCCTGAAAGCCTGCTTCGCATTCCGTCTCAAGACGCATCTGCTTATCGTTGAGCAGGTTCCTGCTTGCGCGTCTTCACATGGACACCCTCGAGGATAAACTGAACGCCAATCAAGTTAGAAACTGTCTGCGCGGCCTCCGTAGCGGTATCGACGCGTACAAAAGTGCTTACGAAGCTGCTATGGAGAGAGTAGGAAGCCAGTCTGGAGAAAAATACGGCCTATCCAAGCGCATATTCGCGTGGATTGTACATGCCAAGCGACAGTTGCACATTGTGGAGCTCAAGCACGCCCTCGCGACATGTGTCGGCAAATCTTGGCTGGACCGGGACGACTTCGTTTCAGAGCAAACCATACTCTCTGTCTGTGCAGGTCTGATCTCCTACGACAACAAGACTAATATTGTCCGACTGGTCCACTATACGGCACAGGAATACTTCCGCGAACATTGGGTGGAATGGTTCGAAGACGAGAGTATGGAGATCACCGATACTTGCATCACTTATATCTCGTTCAGAGATTTCAGGTCAGGACCGTGCAGGACGCAAGGAGAGACGGACACAAGGTTCAAAGACTTTGTGTTGCTCGATTATGCTGCCAAACACTGGGGTGATCACGCTCGGGAACTGGAGATGATGAGAAAGGGCACCAATTACGAAAGTCACGCTAGACTTGCGATGTCCTTCTTGCTGGATGAGCAGCTGATCTTCTCCGCGATGCAGGCCATGCTGTCCGGACCATGGCGCCAAAGTTACCCCGACACTCTACAAACACAACCTTTGCATCTGACAGCGTATTTTGGTATCCGTGAACTTTCAGCGTTATTACTGGCCAATGAAGCCGACGTCGATGCTTCTGGATGTTTCTATGACGAGGATTATCATAATTTCCGCGAGGGCGTCACGCCGCTCTACGTTGCATGTTACAAGGGCTACGGCAATATTGCAACACTATTATTGAATGAGGGTGCAGATATCAATGCTACGAATTGGCAATTAGGTACTGCTCTACACGGAGCCTCCCGCAGAGGAGAAACACATGTTGCAAAGTTAATTCTGGACATTGACAACGTGCAAATCGACTGGAAAGACGAGTACGACCGGACCCCATTGTTATACGCTGCCAAACATGGAAATGAAGCAATAACCAAGATGCTAATTACCACTGGCAAGGTTGATATCGACTCGAAAGACAAGGTTGGCCAGACTCCGTTGTCATGGGCTGCCGAGAACGGACATGGGGCGATAGTCAAACAGCTGCTAGACACTGGAAAGGCTCATGTCAACACGAAAGACAACGACGGCCAGACACCACTTTTATACGCTACCAAGGTCGGAAACCAAGAAATAGCTAAGGAGCTCCTCCATACTGGCAAGGCTGATGTTAACTTGAGAAACAACTTTGGCTGGACCTCATTGTTATACGCTGTTAGTAACGGAGATGAAGCGACAGTCAAACAGCTGCTAGACACTGGCAAGGCCGAGGTCGATTCGAAAGACAACTATGGCCAGACGCCACTCTTTCATGCTGCCAAGATCGGAGACCAAGCGATCGTCAAACAGCTGCTCGATACTGACAAGATTGACGTCGATTTGAAAGACAACGATGGCCGGACTCCACTGCTATACACTGCTGAACACGGACATGAAGCGATAACGAAGATGCTGATTGCCACTGGCGCGGTCGATGTCGACTCGAAAGACAAGGATGGCCGGACTCCTCTGTCATGGGCTGCTGAGAACGGACATGAAGTTATAGTCAAGCAGCTGCTAGACGCTGGCGCGGTCGATGTCGACTCGAAAGACAATGAAGGCCAGACCCCACTGTTTTATGCTGCTAGTATCGGAAACCAACCGATCGTCAAGCAGCTGCTCGATACTAACAAGGCCGATGTCAACTTGAGAAACAACTTTGGCTGGACCTCACTGTTATACGCTATTATTAAGGGAGATGAAGCGATAGTCAAGCAGCTGCTGGACACTGGCGAGGTCGAGGTCAACTCGAAAGACAACGATGGCCAGACCCCACTGTTTTATGCTGCTAAGATCGGAAACCAAGCGATCGTCAAACAGCTGCTCGATACTGACAAGATTGATGTCGACTCGAAAGACAACGATGGCCAGACCCCACTGTTTCATGCTGCCAAGATCGGAGACCAAGCGATCGTCAAGCAGCTGCTCGATTCTGACAAGATTGACGTCGATTTGAAAGACAACGATGGCCGGACTCCGCTGTCATGGGCTGCTGAACACGGACATGAAGCGATAACGAAGATGCTGATTGCCACTGGCGCGGTCGATGTCGACTCGAAAGACAAGGATGGCCGGACTCCTCTGTCATGGGCTGCTGAGAACGGACATGAAGTGATAGGCAAGCAGCTGCTAGACACTGGCGCGGTCAATGTCGACTCGAAGGACAACGATGGCCGAACTCCGCTGTCATGGTCTGCCGGGGACGGACACAAAGCAGTGGTTAAGCAGCTTCTCGACACTAGCAAGGTCGAGGCCGACTCGAAAGACAACTATGGCCGGACTCCGCTTTCATGGGCTGCCGAGGGCGGACATGAGGTGATAGTCAAGCAGCTTCTCGACACTGGCAATGTCGAGGCCGACTCGAAAGACAACTATGGCCGAACTCCGCTGTCATGGGCTGCCGAGGGCGGACATCAAAGTATAGCTGTATCACTGCTTGAAAACATGCCGGCGATCGTTGGAGCCATTGAATCTACTGCTGCAGTGGCAAAACTCAATTCTTCCCCAAACCGGCCGGATAATGTTCCGGATGCTTTAGGCCGGACACCTTCCATGTGGGCCGCGTTAGGAGGACAGGTCTCTTTCATTCAATTGCTATGGCCTTCCCAACTACCAACATCTAGCTCGACTACCACGGACAAAGATAGCCTCGGTCTATCGCTCATCCACCTTTTCGCGATCGGGAACTGCAGTGATGGTATCAGTTTAGTCTTGGATGCTGGGTTTGACGTCAATGAACCCGACTCGCAAGGCTGGACACCACTGCACTGGGCCGCTCATTTTGGTCACAAAGAAGTCTCTCAATTCCTGGTGGATCGTGCAGCCGACAAGGGCCTCAAAGACTTGGAAGGTCGTACTGCGTATTGGATCTCACTCTTTGTTGGAGCAAAGCAGCTCAACGAGCTTCTCGAACCCCATCTCGTCCAAGACAACACAAACGTTCTTGAGGTGGCGCAAGAGTTCTCCGCTGCATATTGTGACAGTTGTCAACGAGTAAGTATCCTTTGAATCTTGAGAAGTTCGTTTCTTCCATCTATTGCTAACCTTTTCGAGACGTTGATAGGGCATCGTCACCACTGCAGCTCATGCCACGATTTCGATCTGTGCTTTCGCTGCGTGCTGGATGTCAGCAAAATACACCCACAGCACCAATTCCATAGTGAACAGAACTTTGTCTGAAGAGACAATGAGTCCAAGTCGTTCGATCACTCACAAAGTCTAATACATGATTCTAATCTAACCCTGCAAAGCGAGTGAGTGAGTGAGTGTTTCATTCAGGCTATTAACGGTATTCGTATGGGCTGTCCCTATATGGGCACCTAACTAAACAAAAGAGATTCGTTGCCTTGTCTCATAACTTGTAAAGCGAGTAAAACGAGTTCAGGTCCTTCTTTCAACCAACCTGGCCTTCCTGTGGCCGGTATGTGAGCCGGCCTGTTTCCTGTAGAAACTGTACCGAAGCCTTAACCACTATGATGTCTGGTTTCCATGTATCTTTCTCTCCATCTAGGAGTTTGCCCGAATTTGCGTCCTTTCGCTTACTCCATCCACCTAGTAGGTACGACACATCACCCCGCCGTTCACTAGCTGCTGCCTGAAGCGTTTTCCGCTGCTCCGCCCATAACAGACAGACGCATACGATGTGGCGAATAATCTCGTTGTCAATCCCACAGGAGCATCTTGCATCGTCGACCATTCCTATACGGGAAAGGTATTGATTGAGCCGGCAGCGCCCTGTTCTAGCCTGATGAGAATCGACGCCTGTTTCGACGTGAATGCGCCGTATAGCCGTAGTGTATGATGTCCCGGAAGTGCCTGATCCAGCTTCCACGTGTGCTGACCGGGAAGGCCCTCTGGATCGAATTGGTCGGAGTCGCGTTTGCGATCTTGCTCGATCGCCTTGATTAGCTCGGCTGCTTCGCGGACACATCGGGCTAGTGAGGCTGTAAGACCTCGTGCTTGGCTGGCAGCCGCTCTGGCTGCTTCGTCAGCCTGTTCGTTACCACAGACTCCGGAATGTCCGGGCACCCATCTGAACTCTATGTCGGTGTCCTTTTCTTGTAGTGCGTAGAAGGACTCGGCGATCTTTCGAAGAAGATCCTTCCCTCTCCTAGCGCTGCTCCCTGCTTTGATTGCTTCTAGAGCGAGTTGGTTGTCCGAGAAGATAGTGATCCGAGTTCTAGTGGCGAAGAGCGGTAGCTCCCGCGGATCCGGTTCGAACGGCTCTTGTATGTACTCGAGCGCGGCTGCAATTGCGGCGATCTCTGCAGTAAGGATGCCGCAGGTCGTCGACCATCCAATAGATTCCTGTACGACTACTTCTGCGCTATTTCCGCGTTGCCGGGTGACTGCGACGGCAGAGCATCGCGCCGTAGTCGAGGCGTCGGAGTATAGGCTTGCTATCCCTGCTTTCGCGGTCAAATTCCCGTCTTTAATCGCCTGGTCTCTATCTAGGATGACACCTCTAAACCCTAGGCTAACCCACGTAGCATGAATCCAGGGCGAGTTTTCACTTATTGGTCGCCTTGCTACTTGCTTCAGCCTCTCTGTTACCGCTGCTAACATAGTGTCGAGCGGCGAGGCATATCGTCAGATACCTTGAGCATGGACTATAGCCTAACCAATATGTTTGTTTGTTTGTTTGTTTGTTTGTTTGTTTGTTTGTTTGTTTATTTGTTTGTTTGTTTGTTTTAATCAGGCTATTCACGGTGACCGTATGAGCCGTCCCTAGAGAGTGACCTTGCTAATCCAACGCTAATTCAAACGCCTTTGCTCAGAAACGAGAGTTGTCCAATCTTACTAGGCCTCTACTGCCTGTGCGCGGTAAGTAAGCCTTCCAGTCTGTTCTAGGAAACGGATTGTCGCTTTAACGACTTTCAAGTCCGGCTTCCACTTGTCTCTTGGGCCATCCACTAATTGCCCCTTGCTGTCTTTCTTTATACCACACCCCCCTAGAAGGAAGGGTACGTCTCCTGCTCTTCCTTCTGCAGCTACTCAGAGTTCTTTACGCTCTTTTGCCTACCGCGGGCAAGATAAGATAACGTGGCGAATTGTCTCTTCACCCTGCTACCCGCAATCCCGCAAACAATACCGACCATGATCCTTCGGAGCCAACCGAGGGTTGCACCGACACCGGTACCCTAACGCAGGCGGAGCCCAACCATGATTGTTTGACCATGATTGTATGAAAGAAACATCGCCAGGCGATAGTGCTTTGGAAGGTAGGAGGGGTGATCCGGTCAACCAGTCAGATTGTCTTGCGAAAGCAACTCGCGTCCCTCACATTACCATGGTTGCATTCGATATAGATTTCATGACACGTCATGTGCTCCAATGGGATACATCTAGCTATCGATCGACCAAAGGTATACAGCTGTATCGACTTTCCACTCGAAAAGCAACCCTAGCGTGCTTCTTGGCGAGACTGATGGTGAGGTGTATGATGAAATCCGTGGAAACAGCATCGGAGAGTCTAGCGCTTGTCCACATGCCAGATCCGCTATGGGCTGCCTAATGGCAAAAAAATATTTTATTCTGACCTTGGGTCTGATCGCGACATGGGTCTGAGGGCACCAGCCAAGAGGACACACTCAAAACTTGTGACCAACTTTCCCATTCCCGCTTTCGAAGTCGTTATGATATCCCAGCTCTGTTCAGTAAAGATTCTTATTGATAAGGAAAACATCGAGGCTGCAGAGGCGCGCGTGTCAAGCGGACGACGATCACTGCGATCGAGTGCGTCTGTGCCGATGGCAGGTATCTGAACACGATGAAGTCGAGATCCGCGACCCAGAGAAGAACGAAGAGATCGCTATCGGTTCGAAGAATCTGAACGGCTGCTCTACTATTATCCTATATACCGAATGAACAAACTCATGCTGGCTCTGTGTGTAGGACATCAACGCTCTCGAGGTACGGCCAATCGTATTGAAACCAGGCTGCATTTATCTTCGTATGCTGTCCGAATTCACTGTGCAGCCATTGGAAGATAGCCTTAGCACCGTCGATGGTTGTCTCTCGCTGGAATGGTTTATCTGGTTTCACTCCCAAACTCAGAGTGACGGTACGCAGCAATGCGGCATTCCGAGGTCCGATGACACGAAGCCATTTGCGATAACTAGTCCCGTGATAGTCACCATCCAGCACAAAGTGGTTACTTCCGTAGAACATGGGTAAATCGTTTCGGACTTGACGGCAAACTCGAGTAAGATCGGGTTGCTGAGCTACACTTCTGTTGTAGGTGCAACTGATCCAAGAGCCCTTATTATTAGGCAGCGATATCGACATGCCACACTTGTACATGCCCCGAGGCACAGGACTTGCAGCCTGTAAGTACAATTTCGAGCATGAGTTATGGTCCCACCGTATGTACTTACATCAAGCTCATGCCACTGTCATATTTGCAGCGTATCTGGTGAAGGCTAGTGACATCTGCACGAATAGTGCTGGCGAAGCCGAACTTATTTTTCTGGTCACATTCAATTCGAAGGCAGTCGCTCAGCTCGTAGATCCGAGTTCGTAGTTCCGCCGGCAGATCCTACCTATAGAAGACAAACAAATTGACACGATTTGTTTGAATTTGTATAGGGGAATAACCCTAAGGGTCAGGCCATTTGACACGATTTGTTTGCTCACACTAGACACGATTTATTTGTATCTACGTGCTCAAATTGACCCAAAAATATCGTAGTATAACGCCACTATCACGATCTACATGTATGGCGAGTTTGAAATTGAACGAATGCCAGAGCGAGAAGCCTCTTGATCGCACTGAAGCAGTTGTCTCTATGGCGCGGTAAACAGGGCAGAAGTCAACCCCACAAAACTCCTCGCGGGGAACACCCTTGCAGCCCACTTCTGATCCATGAAACCCTTCCACTTCGTCGAAGTGCAAGCACTCCGGTGTGACGCAAAAGGCCTGGCGTTGTTCCCTTTGATCCCAAGTAGCTCATAATCACGATGCGCTTTCTGTCTCGCAAGCCTAACATCCATTGTTAACTCATCCACTGCTGAAGATGGACAAAAACATCGCATGTGTCGGCTAACGATGGTGAAGCGGCGGGCGCGCCTTGTCCGTGAGCTGAGTGCTACGGGCCCATCTCAATGTCATTGTCATCCCTCCCAGCATCTGCTCTTGTTCCCAGGTATTGCTTGATAGCAACTACGATGCTGAAGTGCGTCAGAACAGTCGCGATGATAGATTGATTGATTAATCAAACCCTCATTCAGGTTATTCACGGTGACCGTATGAGCCATCCCTATGTAGGCACCTAACTAAATAAAAGAAATTTTTGCTGCCTTGTTTCATAGCTTGTAAAGCAGGTAAAGCAGGTAAAACGAGTGTAGGTCCTTCTTTCAACCAAACTAGCCTTCCTCTGGCCGGTATGTGAGCCGGCCTGTCTCCTGCAGGAACTGTACTGTAGCCTTAACTACTCTGATGTCCGATTTCCATTCATTATTCTCTCCGTCTACGAGCTTGCCTGTTGTTGCGTCTTTTCGTTTGCCCCAACTGCCGAGTAGGTATGACAGGTCGCCCCCTTGTTCGCCCGCTGCTGCATGTAGGGCTTTCCGATGCTCCGCCCATAACGGGCAGACGCAGATGATGTGGCTAATGGTCTCGTCGTTGAGCCTACATAGGCATTTTGCTTCGTTAACAACACCTATACGGGAGAGGTATTGATTGAGCCTGCAGTGCCCCGTCCTAGCCTGGATAAGAATCGATGCCTGTCCCGACGTGGATGCACCGTATAGTCGTAGTATATGGCGTCCTGGAAGCGCCTGGTCTAGCTTCCAGGTGTACTGTCCTGGGATGCCCTCTGGATCGAAATTGTCAGAATCGCGTTTGCGGTCCTGCTCGTCGCGATGATACCAAATACGATGGTCGTCGTGCTGATTCCTGAAGCGTTGGACGCATCCGAGAGGGTGGCTGCTACTGCAGGGTCCGTGCTAACACAGAGCTCTGGTTGACCTCCAGGAAAGCATTGAATGAACAAAATCGACATGACTTCGCAGTTCTTGCGAAAAGAAACGTATGACAATCCAGACAATATAGATTGGTGTCGAAAGCACATTCCAGGATTTGGTATTCCATCTTGCCAAAAAAATCGGACAGTGTAACCTCCTGTCACTCATTCCGTTTGCTACGTTTGCTGGTTTGTCGCCCTTGCCTGAACAGAGGTCCTGCTTGGACCATACGCAACCGGAATGCGCATCCCATCAACTTTACGCCCATCTCACAGGCCTCATCGCACATGCGTCATTGCACATTCTACGATATATTTGTGCCTCACCTAATTGTCGCTGGCTGTCTGGCAACACTATCGTTCGTTTCTTATCAGATACTTCCGCTACCACGAGTTTTCCATAGTCTGTTCATCCACTTTTTCGTGTAATATCACCACCAATCTCGCGCCGAGGACGCAACGTGTCGAGCACCCTGTGCTATTCGCATGACCCACACTCAGACGTTTTTATGAGGCAAACAAATCGTATCGATTTGTTTGAAATCGTATGGAAAATAACCCTAAGGGTTGAGATTTGCAGCATGATTTGTTTGCTTCTGTACGACACAATATGTTTGCATCATCATGCTCAAATTGACCCAGAAATGTCGTGATGTAACGCCACTATCACGATCTAGACACTTAGCGAGTTTCGAGTTAAACGGATGCCCAGGTTAGAAGCCTCTCAGTCGCACTTAAGCAGTCGTCTCCATGGTGAAGTAAACAAGACAGAAGGCAACCCCACACAATTCCCTTCGGAACACCCTTGCAGTCCACTCCTTGGATCGTCAAGTGATGCGTTCAACTACGCTGCAAGTACTCAACTTGCTGCACGATGCACCGTTGCGCGAAGCCAAATGCTGGATGAGTACGGCATAGTTAAAGTGTAGAATTTAGCGATAAATGGCACAACACCCTCGTGGGACTCACATATCCCAGCGCTCCCCTTACCATGGATGAGTTCAGCCGGATATTTATACACCACATCGAATATCGCATCGTCGTCTGCAAAACCTGCCAATTTGCCGTCGTTCCTTCTCAAGTACTACAACACCTTAAGAAGCACCACAATCGCCTCACATATCAGCAACGACATACCGTAGCCGAAAAAGTCTGCTCTCTACCTCAGCTGGCGCTTGTGGAATCTGACGCGATATATCCTCGACCCAACCAGCCGCCGATTGACACCTTACCCGTATTCTTCGATGGATTGAAGTGCACAGGAAAACATGAAGATAGCAACGCTTGCCGATATGTGTGCCGTACAACCACCGGCATGCAGAAGCATTGTAAAAACGAACACGGCTGGGTTAATATCCAAAAGAGAGGTGGGGACGCACGCGGAAAACAACTCCATTCAGAGAACAAACTATGGGAGTACAATCGTGCATGTCAGCGATTCTTTAAAGTCGGCAAATGGCAGAGGTACTTCGAAGTTGCCACAGGCGGTCTTGACGCCACTACAGAGCACACAACAAACCAGGAGCACCCTTTTTTTCCAGGCACAGAAAGAAGAGGTCAAGAAGATAGCATCCGACCTCGCCGAAGCTGCAAACATCGTCCAGGGCTTTGACAATCATCGATCAACTGTGGTGCCTTGGCTCAGAGAGACAGGCATTGTCAAACACATCGCTCAGCTGAAGAAGGACGAGATCAAGGCAGCAATCGCTCTACCATCCCTAGACGGAGAGAATGAGCTTCGAGAAATCGTCGACGCTATGAGGTCTCTCTTGAAAGAAGCTCACGGTTTGTGCTTCGATGGGACTGGATGTATGCTCACGTGGCCGTGCCGAGTCGTCCTCAGTCGCTTCCAGTCGTCGCAAGTTGACATGGTCGGGAAAACTCGAGCCTTCGATCCCTACAAAGAGCCCGGAACTCTGAAAAGCTACTTCGGGATCTCTCAACGGTTCTTGTCTTACTTCCATAGGGTGATATTCCCTGACGAGTACTACTTCGATATCGAAAACACCGACGAGCAGGCGGAGAGGCCTGAAGACGTTGTCACAGCTACTGACGAGCAGCTTGCGGTGTGGAACAACATCTGGCAGATGGCTAAGCAGGAGTTTCAGAGCGAAGACGACGAGGAAACGAAACGAACAGAGCTAAAAACTCGGCTTCTAGAGATGTGGATGCTAATCATTGGCCATGACACCGGAGCTCGGCGGTATCAATCTCCTCTATTGAGCTTTTGCGCGATGCTGAGCATCAAGCCTTCTACTAAAGGATGGTTGGAACCTGGAAACTTCAACAGTCACCTCTCAGGGATGATATGGGTAGTACAACTGTTGGTCTTCTACGACAGTGCTCGCAAGGAACAACAGGGCCGGGGCCAGACGTTACAGCTGGTCAAACGATATTGTGGGCGATATTTGCAGCAGACCGTGGAGACGCCGATGGGAGAGATCCTCAGATGGCGACTACTGCTGTTCAAGATATCGAAGGAGAGCATCGGAGACCATGAGGCGTCTTGGGACGAGAGCGAGCAAGTCTTGACTTGAGAGGATACGGAGCTACATATGGACCAAATCCCCACCCTACTATCATCCGAATACCAAGACTGTCATCGGTTACTCTACGACGACTTGATGATGAGTCAAAAGACGATCGGTCACATGCACTCCTGGGCACTCAGAGATGGACCCAATGTCGACACCATCGATTGGAATTTCGCCCAGCACCGAGACAATATCCACCTTCTCAAAGGGGCAGACACTGCATTGTTATCTGTAATCGACCGGTCGGAACAGCTCTCTCACGTGTTTCTATCTGTCGATACACGAGCGCCTGACGGGTTTGTATGGAGAGAGACAGCGTTAGATGGATACGAGGCTACCGTCCAGCGATTTCTACAGCGACTTTGCGTTCTCATGCACGTAAGCGGCGGACAACCCGTGCGTGAGAGCGAGTTCTTGAGTTCTTCAGCGAATGCGATTAGCCACCAAGTCTCGTGTGCTGTGGATTAATGCAATTTGTATAGACCAAGACAATCCTTCAGAGCGTAACCAGCAGGTGTCTATTATGCCGCAGATTTACTCCAACACACGCCGAAATCTTGTATGGCTTGGCGAAGACGATGGTTTTACCGGATGTGCGCTCTCATCTATGGCCTTGATCTTGGAACGACTGTGACAAGATACCGACGATTATGCTATCTTGGAGTTCTATCTCTTCAACCACAACAGTCGTACGCGGAAGCGAGCGCAATCTCCTACCGACCTTGAGATTGACGAAGGTGCTCTTGTGAACTTCTTCGACAGTGGCTGGTTCTCGCGCCTTTGGACTGTCCAAGAGGTAACACTTGCACCTCGCAGTACTTGCTTCCGTGGAAATTATGATGTACCATTTGAAGACATACTGCGAGTCTGCGGCTGGATTCACTACCAGAGCAACTTTTTGCCTAAGCTTCGCAATGCTCGCAATCGAGAGCGACTGATAGAACTGCTCACATGGGCCGGTCCTGATCATGCCTATACGTCCTACACCAATCGACGGCCAGAAGTAAGCCATCTGTTGACATCAATGACCGGGTTCAGGTGCGAAGACCCTAAAGACCATGTTTTCGGCATTCTTGGTCTATATGAGAAGTACATTGGCGCTGTACCACCTTCTATCGCTCCCGACTACCACGCAAGCGTTGTTGATGTATTTCTGCGAGCTACCAGATCAGCGATGCACAATGGCAGACATTTGGGCATTCTGTCGCAGATCTCGCACCGGAGGGAAAGCCGGACAGGTTAATTATTGAAGTGATACGATGATGTTGTGCAGCTGAATTTGGTGGCGGTTCACCGGCCACGACTAATCCGACCGACCCTTGTCCGCCGTTCCCACTCTTCGCATGGCGCGTCCCGCGCTTAGAAAGGTCGCGACCTGGAGCTTATCTTACACTCCATGTTGCATTCTTCGAGCACAACTCCCTGGCCTTGAACACGGGTAGCACAATATCTCTGAAACGCGTAGTCACGCGTCACGCGCGCGAACATATAGTATGTGCTACCGCCTCAATATGGGTAGTGGTGTTGACCTTTCTCATCCCTACCCTTCCTTCTCACGTCAGATCTTGCCTGGCATGGCCAAGGCAGCAGACTACGTCATACGTATCCCTGAAAAGATCACATGAGAATGCTAGGGACCTGAGAGACAACGATCAAGAGACAAGTATAAGAAAGGCTCGGCAATTTCGACCAACATCAGTAATACCAGGCGGCCTCCGTTGAGTCAAAATGGACTCCAATCTCTGCGCTTGTCCGCTCAAAACACGTTCCAACCCACTACATCGATTCTTCAGCATCGTTAGCATCGCCAGCTCATGATTCGCAAAGAGCTCGTTTCAGAAGGATGACCCCTGCAAGGGTACAGGGGCACGATGACAGCAGCGGCGGCGATGCTCAGATGGTAGAGACAGAAGCTGCTGCAGGCCACGGAGATGGGACTCAGCACGCCGTGTCAGAGACAAATCAGGACATTGAGGACTTTGCGCATCAGCTGCCTCGCACAACATCAGAAGTCTTATCAACTACACACTCGAAGTCTCCAGCGACGATTCAGCCTCCGGCACACACACATGACGAAGATGAACCCGAATCTGCCATTGCAAGACCAGACTCTGCAGGTTCTGAAGCCGGGGGAGCCGACAGATATGGTGATATAGCGAAGGGTTCACCTGACTCGAATCACAAAGATCAGCTTCGTTACGGCAAGCTTGTGACTGAAATACGGAAACTGAAAGCTCGGCGCGAGCGCAAGATTCAAAAGATTCAAGCAGACCGCAACGCTCTGCCCGACATAAACATCTTGGAAAAGAACGTTGAGGAGACAGCGGAAAAGGTAGCAGAGCTCAGATGCATTCTTGAGGAAGCTCGTGAGTCAGCTGAAACTGCGCGCAAAGATCTAGAGGTCACTCTGAGTAAACGTAGGGAGATTGAAAATGCTGAGCGGCAGGTGGAGCAGCGAATAGTAGATTTTAGAGAGCTGCGCGGTCAACTAGACATTAATTGATGGATCGGCTGAAGTACAGATCAGATTACACACACGCTCGAGCTTAGCAGACGTGTCTTTTTGACATTGCCCTAGCGCATTCCAAACCGCGGGGCCCTACGAATTGCTTCACTTGTGACTCTTTGCCTTGATCCACGTTATGAGAGGTGTAGTATAAAGGAGGAATAGATTTGAAATCCAAATACCCTGTTTAGCCAACCCACACGGATTTACTTTCGACGGACCATGAGATTTGCCGGTGCGGCTTATGGTCCATCGAACCGCTGGTCACTCCAGCACTTGTTTGTGGCAATAAGATTTTAACAGCAAAATGTTGTCCAACACACTACTGACGCATATGACGCTAGCGAGGCAGCTGACGAAGTTTGACGCGCGTGACGCAGCTGACGCGACTGACGCAGCTGACGCGACTGACGCAGACCTCAGAGTTTACATGGGGCCTCGACACACCACTGATCTGGAACTCAATCCTGAACTTTTCACATTTACTCTCTTATGGCTTCTCCTGCCGGTAAAAAGAAGCGCAACCAGGACTGCAAGCTTTGCCTCCAGGCGATCCCAGGTGGAAATCTTGCAAGACACGAAAAGACATGGCATCCCGAGGCTGAAAGAACCATCGAGCAAAATGATAAGCATAAAGGCGAAGCAAAACTGCCACAATGCGTGAGCGAATGGCTGAACTTTTGCAACGTTGATCTTCCCGAAAGTAGACTGCCGTGGCCACTCGATAAGCTGGACCAGCTCCCCGACCTCCGTACTCAGCGAAACAAAACACATGGCCAATGCGTCCCGTGGCATATCTTCGAGGATGAAAGAACAACACACCTACCATCGCTCGAAAGGGTCCTCGTCGGCCTTGATAACGAGTCGTGCAACGACGCTTGGCACTTGAGTAACCCGATCAGACTTACAAACGATCATTTCTTGGACTGGAAAGCGCAGCTTTTGGAGCAGAAACATTCCAAGACACGACTTTTGAATGTGGGAGTCACTGAAGAGGTAGTCAATGGAAGTGCACAGGACCATCACCATACCATGCTCTGCGACAAGGTGCAAGACTTCTATGGCGTTGGAGCGGACCATCACATCGACGTCCACGACGCAACCTTCAACATCACCCCAAAGGGCATGGCAACAGAGATACATCACGATAGCGATCCCCATATATCCACAGCATGTGGACCGTCTGACGCCAAGCCTGGTCAGCCGATGAAGCTTTGGATCATTTGGAAAGCGTCCGAGAACCGCCGACTGTCGACATGCTACTCCGACACAGCAGCAGCACTTGATCGCCTGGGGCCTTGCGGTTATCTCATTCAGCGAGCAGGGGAATCGCTTATGCTGCCGGCAAATGTACCACATGCCGCTTTGTCACTCTCGTCGCACTTTCTGTACGGTCAGACGTTCCATGTACGAGGCCGCGCCAGAGATCCGACCACTTTTGCGCTGGAACTTAGCGCTGGCGTAAAGCCAGAAGAGTCAATTGACAGAGTGCTCACTTGCTACAAGGAGGGATTGCAGGACCCAGATGCTCGGATTCGTAATATTCACATCGATTACTTGTTGTGTACCATATCAACAGACCGTATCGCCATGCTACAGATCAACAAAGAGTCGTATTCAACCGGACTCATCACAGCCTTGAGGAACCATATGATTTTCGAAGGGGCGTGCGGACTGTGCCAGTACTTCGGTGTTGTACAGCAATCTGACGAAGACTGCTGGGGGCGACACCCTCTGGAGAGTGAGTAGCAATCTTCTGCCAAAAGCCGAAGATTTTTTCACACGGAGAAGCGAAGGTCGGCCTTTTCTGACATAACTGATACTCCTCGGAAATCTTCTAAGGCACCGAGGATGTCTGTTGATCCACGATAGTCGATGTAAAGAGCCAAAGGAGATCAACGAAATGACTGTATACAACCACACGACAGGCAGCATTCTCTCACGAGGTCTTGTGCCATGTCAGCCTTCGGTTTACAAACATACATCGGGGTTCGAGTTTTATTCCCTTTTAGGACTAGAATGAAGGGAAAGAGTGGATATGGACGTGATAAGTCATGCCGGTAGTATCAGTAAGGAAACGGGCAGGCCATCAGGCTACGACTGTACATGACCGTAGATATTAGCTTGGCCAGGTATCTTGCGGTTTCACGGACATGAACGCTATTTCTTACCCAGAACGACAGTGATGACGACGATTTGTCACGTGACAGGCCTTCTTTTCCAGAAGTCGGAGGTGAACCTAGTTCTGCCAGTGCTACGGACGTAACGCTAGAAGCATAGCAAGCTGCCAAAAAAAGAGAGGGGGCTTTCACGCGATGAACTACAAGCCTGGCAGGAAGTTCCCCACTGGAACGAACACTCCAAAGTTCCACAGGCTATCGACCAGCCTACATATGGTTTACGCCTTTTCCAGGATGGAAAACAATGTCGACTAGAACCGGAGAAGTGCGCCTTTGTCTGTCGGCATCGTTTGTCGATTTAATCACTCATTGCTCTTGAATTCGCTGCTAGTGTGCTGTTGCTAATCTCTTCCTGTCTACACATGTGGCCATTTGAATATCATCGCCGTTTGCTCAGACTGCTTGAAGAAAATCAAACCATTCACCCATGTGACGGTGGCCAACAAAGGCGTTGCCTCGATATCCAGAACCTCAACTCCAAGCGACACATGGCTCTCCCGTCAACGACCATCAACGTCGACGCCGCCATGCCAAAAAGTGAACAAAACAATGTCCAGCGTCTCAATCATACTCGCCAGTCGAACTTTTGCATGTGTCATCTCTTTCTATCCTCTCCGGTTCATCTACTATTTGCCTTTTCCCCTGTACTTTCTCCTACTCTATTTCGCCTTGTGGAAATCCAAGCTGTTCCTACTGCTTACACAACACGTCCCGCGCTTCCAAGAAGCACAATCTGGATGTCTACCCATCATGTTCCTCGAGTCCTATCTCGATGTCTCTCCGCAAACTTGCCCAGCTCACTATCTATGTTACTGTAATGATCGGCCTACTTTTCTCGCTTACATTCGTGTCGGCGAATTAGTACGACTCGTCATGATGGACGCCAACCTGAAGTTTCATGCAGTTCTCGACACTTTCACATGCAACTGTGTTCAGCCCAGATCCTTTGCTTGCTCATTGGACATTTTGTGCAACACAAGCCATACGCTGTGACGTTGTATGTGTAATTGTCTACGTGTCTAGATGCGAAAAGATACATAGCCAAAGACCACTCTCAGCACCTTCGAGCTTTCAGGATGACGAGCGGCAGCCAAAACTCTCTGCCCGCCATGATCTCGCAACCACCGACAGTCATGGCCGCCGCCGAGCGCCGAAGTCCCCACAAGATTACAGTGACGTCCCTTTGCTGTGATACCGAGGAAGTGAACTCTGCGTTTACCGCATCGACTGAGGATCTTCACTCCTACGGACTCAAGGCATCTTTTACATCACATGCGGCCCCAATCTGGGCAAAGCGTCACCAACCTGAGTGTCCTGGGCTCTCTGTCATCCTGCCTTTGCCCCTGTCTCTTCACTTTCGATATCCCAACGTCTTCGGACCCGCAACCCAGGATTCTCCTTCCAGTTGCCTCGACACCACAGAGATCCTTAGTGGCGCATGTGATGTGACGGACTCGACCAGTGCTAGTGTCTTCCGTCCAAACAGGGCTTTTGATCACCATGCCGACCTCCGGGTACATCCGACGACCCAGATGGCACATGCTTGGTCGCCTCGGCGCGTCCTTCGGCCTGCTAGACCCTCTTACACGGACGAACAGAGATTCTCCATCATGTATTACCGTATTGTTCGGAAGCACTCGTGGCCTGAGGTAGAGGACAAGCTTGCGAGATTGTTCAATTTGCGCACCAAGGATGCCTTCACCAGCGTTTACTACCACATACGCAAGATGTGGGGCATGGACAACGTTCTCGACACCGACCTCAACTCCATGGGTGACCGTACTCGAGTCGATAGCGAGGCCACTCGCTTTTCTAGGGATTTCCTGATGGACCTTGGTTACTTTGACTAGGCTCACGTGTCGGACTTGTGGAAGAACCGTGGGGTTGGTTGACTAAGAATAGGTCGTTAGGGGGGAATCGGAAGTTCTATGTACCTTCTATCGATTCAAATATAGCTATGGGGTCGCACAATGTTAATCATTCGAGTCGTTACTTGTGCAGGTGGTGGATGCAATGTCTTCCCCGTCGAAAGAGTTACGAGTACTCTCATCACCCATCACAGCATGGCCGTGCTTTCCGAGCGGGAGATTCCCAACTGGCTTGACAAATGCGACCATATTCCATTAGCTGTAAGATACTGCATGATGACTCCCAAAAGATGTTTTTGGTGGTGAGTCGGACTGATCAGTGAGTGACGGGCCCAGCTTTCAGGGTTAGAGTTTTTGGACCTCGCGGAAGTCCAAGATCGCGCTTGCTGAGTCATCACGCGTTGCCGTTGCATTCGCCCAGGTCTTGATATGCAGTACCGTCGACCGGACTCTCTACTACACTGATCAAAGAGTCGAGCCACCAAGCCGCAAACAGGGAGTTTTATAAAATTGTTGCTATCCTAGCAAGGAATTAGATCACTTACTCCAATGCATGAGCTGAATAAAAATCCTTTTTGCCAAGACGTTGCTCTAACGTTATTCTTTATGCTGGAAAGAACTTTGTCGTTGGAAAAGGAGCGGCCCGAGCAGTACGCGAAGAAATGAGCGTCACCATTTTCCTCTGCCTCTGGATTGAGCTGAGACAGATACCGGAATGTTTGACACGTCTGGTCTTCTCCAAGGTACTTCTCTCGTATAACCACCAAACTCTGGTCTGTAAACGTTGTCCAAAACACAGAGCTGAAGCTGCCTACCTTGAGGTCTGCTTCGATCTGCAGAAGAAAACGAATCCCGAGGATACACGTGCTAACATCGAGAAACGCAGCAATCGGCACCCACTTCGGAAGCGGCGAGCTATTGGTCTCTCACTTCCATGCCAAAGATGCTCGTTACAAAAGATAGTGGCACGTATAACAAAGCCAGTCGTGTGGCTGTCTGCCCCTGTTGCGCTTGCTCTTCGATGGAAACCGCCTCGAAGACGCTGATGGAAGATATCGGACACTTTTGGTGATCTCTTATAAGCATGTCAAGGGGAGTGGTTCGCTTCAGAGTATTCTACAGCATCATGTCTGAATTTAGGATTCACCTTGACGCGAACGCATTACCCTTTCCGAGTGTCAAGTTGGTGGAGGTCACAAGGATACAAAGCACAGGTGCGGCGTCACTGCTCACCCGGATCAGTCGAGGATGATTTTATCTGCACAAGCTGACTGTTGAGTGAAGTGTGGACAATAAGGATAGGCAACGTGCGCATTATGGAGGTCATAAACCTAGTAACTTTTGAAATAATTTCCAGTCATGTCGCGAAGAGATGGCCCACTCCCGCGGTGGATCTCCGGTTTGGAAGTATGGTGAGTACTAGTCAATGAGAGCTGAGCGGCAGCAATGGACTTTGTGGTGTATTGCAGCTAAATTCGATTGCCATGCGCGCGAGCTTGCATGTAGGGGAACGACTTTTGCGCTCCCAGAGGCTCGACAGCGATACTCTCCACCACCAGCGTGGAATCGTCTGCGCTTTCTAACTCCAGTCCACTTCTTTGCATGTCAGATTCGACTCGTTTACTTTTGTTTAGCATTCGTACCTGGTGGAATGCTTTTTTCCAGCATCAACTAGCCGTGCGACATCTTCACCCATACGCAGTCGCGCTAATAACTCGGTTGCGTACGTGTCCGAGCCATGGCGCAATTCGTGAACGAGGTTCTGCATCCGGCCGAGCTCTTCATGTATAGAGTACAGCCGCATGCGCAGATCTTGCTGCCTAGTCACTCCTTCTTCCACGTCGTATCTGCACTCAGATCCCTTGCGAGCACAAAGGGCGCACTTCGGTCTCTCGCCATGGCACTATTCGTATCGAGAGTAAGCTTCATCTGTTCATATCTACAATCGGGTTCTGCCGTGAAGGTAGTTCACCTTGGTTTTGAGCTTACGACATGGCAGGCAGGCTGAGCCGGTCATTCGTCCTTTGCGCATTTCAATAAGACCGCTATACCTGGGGCTACTGATCTTTCAGAAAATGTGAAGGCTTCCAGCTTGACCAAGGTATGACGGCGGAGTTTTCATGCAAGCAGGTAAGTTGCACTATATACTTATGAGTCCGGACCGCGTTGAAGGTATGTTTCAACACGCAAGTGGCATCCCCCGGCCGTGTCACCATTTTTGCGATCGATTCGCATCATGCCCACCATTCAAGTCGAGCACTGATAAGAGGATCAGCATGATGCAGATGCAGATGCAGGTTTATTGTTTCAGGTCTGGCAAGTATCCAAGAGAGGCTCCGATCTGATCATATGCTGCAGGGCGGCCGCAGGGAGATGGAAGAGTATAGCGCAAGCGGTCGGCATGTAAAACAGGCATTATGCCAGTGTCGTGGGAGCGAATCGACGAAGTAGATAGAACAAGCCCGGATTGCGCCGTAGCTCGGTTTCTTACTGGATGGTAGCAACACACCTTAGAGTGTTTGGCCCATATTCAAAGCGGCTAATGACAAAGCGGTTGACGGTAGGAAGCCCTACATTCTTGAAGGTTAGACGGTGACGTAGCTCCCGAGAGGCAAGTATCCAGCGACATCAATATCGCGAAGGGTTCCTCCTACATAGTAAACGGGGTCGACTGCACTTCGTTGTATAAGTGTTTTAGTATGTGCAGTTTGTCGAAAACACTAGCTTTCCCTGCTTCTGTTCACTAAAAGATGAACCTCAATTGTAAGCGGGTGATGCAGGTCGGATCGTGACGTGATTGGTGATGTGCGCCACGTCACGAAGGCATTGCGACGACTATGCTGCAAATGCGGAGGGATGAACCACGCCACAGTCCCTGCTCTCAAGGTTCTGCTGAGAGTGGCGCGATCTGGGCTCACAGGAACCCTAGTCGTAAGCTATGTTATCTACACCCACTACTGACGAAAGAGGGGTATCTCCTAGGTGCTGGTCCGCTCTCGAGTAAGCGCGCTTCGGCTGTGCGCTCCTTCATGCACGGAGGTTTTCAACACGCAGGGTTGGCACTTCGGAGGCGCCGGTGCGGCTTGTAGACAAACAACTGCGGACAGCCGAACGCAGTCAGATACTCCGCAAGACTCTATTTGCTTCGCTCAGAGTTTACTTACTCCACTCTAAGTATTGCCTAGGGAGTTGAATGTGACAGGGAGATAAATGTGCATGGTCTGGCCTCGCTTGAGCTGCTCAGTGTGGCCCGTGTGGCTTGCTGGTGCATCGGCGTTCGGCCAAAGATGGACCTTTCCGCGCTGCAGAATTACTACAATCACATGCCGTAGTGGCTTACGCGATAAAATGGCAGCAAACGAGGCTTGATCTAGACTAGCAAGACAGCGGCTGGTGCAACTTCAAACAGCGGTAGACGCTAAACTATATATGCCTGCATCTGCATGATTCTCTCAATTGCATACCCGGTGCATGTAATTCAAGGTATCGGATACATTGGTAGCGAACAAGGATGTAAATCGAGAAGTGAATGCCTGGGTCATTTGGGGGCATGTAAGGCCGTAAGCAAAAGCCATAGCATTGTTCGCCCAACCGCAGGCAGGCCTAACGTTCGGAAAGAAGCTCGAGAAGCCCGGTGGAATTGTCGTGGTACTGCGTTGCGTTGCCACTGAGTCTTCGGCAGTCAGAAGATCACACCCTAATAAGTAAATGGGTTTCCGAGATCGCAGTTCATCATTTACGCGGTTCGCGCGTTCAATCTCGCACCAACATGACGTGTTGATAATCGCGTTTTGAAAAGGGACCTGAAGTAACGCCTAATGACCTTGCGATATCAAGAAGTCCTTGAGAGGCGCGGATGCGTTGAAGAGTTTCGCACGCGTCCACGTCAGAGCGCGTGCGTATATACTCAATCAATCCGTGCAGTTGGTTGACCTCAGTTGCTAGGGCATCGTGCTGCTGCCGCAGTGACGTGAAGTGGGACACGCCCGGATCCACGTCGTATGCACAGATAAGATCCTTCTCGACACAGCGCTGACATGAAGGTCGTTGCCCGTCGCACTGTTGACGATTGTCAGCACTTTCCAGAACCATAAAAGCGAGAACAGGCCGCTACTTCAGGATTCCAACAGACCTTTGTTTTCCTTTTTCGGCATGAAATGCAAGCTGCTTTGACCTGTTTGCTCCTTCGCCGCAATGGTGGTAGTCCCAACGATTTCAGCCTTTGTGGGATTGCTTCCCTTTTTCGTAACCCGGAACTCGGATGCTCAGGATCTGACGATTTCGGTGCCAGCACTCTAAAGAGAGGTCGCTCCTTTGTCATTTCGCTCAGGTTCATTTGAACAGAAAGGGATGGTTGGTTCGTAAGAAGATTGCTGCCGGATCGCCGCTCAATTCGTTTCTAGCTACAAGGAGTCGGTCTATGACTTAAGGCATCAAGCCTGCTGTTCTTGATATTGTCGGCGCAGAATGGGATTAAGCTTTCATCCGCCCCGTGATGTATGCGAAGGATTGTCGCGTGTCACCGCATGAACCCCTGCATACAAGGATTCATTGCGCTACTGTGGACCTTAATTAAGCATGGAACAGCTGACAATCTACTTGCACGTCTCACTCCTGTCGCCTCGATTCGTTGCCGGTTTCGAGATGCTGGTTGCCTTAGACTGCGCGGCAGTGCCGAAGCACCCCGCAGCGCTAAGATCTACCTAGCGTGCCCTACTGCCTAGTAGCGTTTGTTTGTCCGGTATTCTCGAGATGTGCGAGGGTCTCACTTCTCGCCAGTGTCCTGACTTCGCGCATGCCCAGGCTTTGCCCTGCAGAATGCGCATAGTAACTTACCTCAGACCTGACGTCACGTGATTGTTCGCATATGCTTTCGCACCCATCGTTGTAATCGGGTGTAAACTTCCTCGCTGGCTACCTGCTATGTACATCTCAGGCTCTAAGCCTAGACGCCTGAGACAGGGTGATCCCAAGGCAATTGGTCACGTGACCTCGAGTTTTGATGTTAGGTTTGCCTACAACACCAAGAGCTTCCGTCCTCGCTAGAGAAGCGTGATCGCTTGGAAATTGATATCGGGCGGCCCCATAAAGGTGTTTTACGTCATTCAGGTAGTTTCCTTTTTTGACCGAACAACTACACAAAAAACCCTACAAGAGTTACTAGGGTCTTGCTCCTACTTGTATTTATCTGATCTACCTGTTACCTGATGGTAACTCAACCGTGCCTACGCTAGAACTGCCTGCTAATACCGCGCGTGTATCTCGATCCTTACATCCGTTGCGTAAAAGCAGTCGTATGCAGTATGCCCAGTCGTTCAGCAGTGCTTGATGTAGCCGGAGCTTAGGATTCCCTTCGAGCCCCATCGACAGCCCCTTTTTCTTGTTAACGGCCCCGCCTCTATGCGTTGTGCGTACTGCACTAGATACTACAAGCACATATCAATCATGTCTTGTCCAACCGTCTGGAGACTACGGCATTGCATGACCTGGGTCCCGCCTCTGCTTGTACCGTTGTCTTCGATTGGTAAGATCGGTCGCAGGTGACACAAACTTTCTGAGACCCATATATGGTGTGTTAACGGATGACGTGCCGGTGAAGACTAAGAGATCGTAGACCCAGGCACCGAGAGCTGTGCCTACGAAAGGGCAAAGTGTGGGAATCTGCGCGGAAGTTAACTGGCTATGCTCAGACGGATATGTTTCGTGGATGGGGTCGTACCCAGGGATAGCCTCGACCAGAGATTTGGGTAGTCCAAATCGTGTCCGGGTAGCCAACAACGGACGCCATGATACGACCCCCGAGATCGAGTGCTGGGTTAGCCTGTCCACTGCTACTTGTCAGAAAATTGCTGAGGTTGGATAATAACGAGTCTGGGCTTACGATGTTTCCCAACCCAAGGCAGCTGTGAGACCAAAGAATAAGAAGAACAAGTTGAGTGGAAAATTTGTGGCGCCGCCAGGAGAAACCTTCTGGCCCAAGTTATAATCATCTTTTAAAGCAGCAATGACTGCTTGCATAATTGCTGTGCGTTGGATGACCGAGAAGACCTGGGATATCCTCGAAGAAAATGTTTGGGGAAATGATGTGAAGATCGCTGCCGTAGCTTGAGGTGTAGGTGGACCTAGTAAGAGACCACCGCTATACGCATTGATAGCAGGCAGATAGACACCATATGTGATTCCAGTGCCGCAGAAAGCGCCAAGTAATTGAGCAAAGGTGAGTAAAGGAAAGGATCGCCAAGGGAGACCCCGGAAGAGGCAATTGGCGAATGTAATTGCCGGATTGAGATAGCTGTGATGATTTAGCCACGGAAAAACAGTATCGCTCGCATGTCATACCTGCCGGAGTCGCCTGCAATGTAGACGCCAAGTAGGACACCAATGCCCGTGCTGTATGCTGTTAGTTGTTGAAGACACGAGATGTCTCGATCTTGACACTTGCCAAAGTGGTATGGTAAGATATGACCCGTACCCGGCCCCACCGGGCGCGGTTGTTTCCCCAACGCTGAGCATTGTTTGAGCCACGCCTCCTTGCTGGATCATGGTGAAGACCAGGACGCCTAGAAACTCAGAGAAAGGCTCTTGCAGAACCGATCGAATCTGCGACCAAAGTAAATACTCGCTACCGTCGTGATGTTGCTTAATACGTTGGTTGGGCTCAAGCCCGATCAACCATCGGCCTCTCTTCCATCTACCCCTGGCTACTTTTTGCCGAAATGACTTGCCATTCGATCTGGCAGGTTCCCAAGGATAGTTCGGCGCTATGCGGTTAGCCGGCCTCGCGCCTGGCGTCGAAATGCGCGGTCCATTGGGTTCATCCTCTGAGTCGCTGGATGACTGCGTCGTATGCCGCTCTTGTACTCGGTCGCTAGTACTATGTGGCTGTCCCTCACGGGGGGTAAAAAGCTCCATTGAGGAGTGCGCGGATGTGTAGGTATGTTTGTTGGCGTGCCTGAGTAGGGCGAAAATTGGATTGCACCAGCTGTAATATGGCGCCGACCGGTTGTTGTCTTTAGAGAGAAGTGGATTGCATTGACGTATCAGGAGACCACATCAAAGAGGGAGTACAATTTCTTCCGACGGTGTATTGATGAGCTACCACGTCGGCACCGTTCGCTACTAGCACTGCACGTATTCTAACACCGTTCATCTCCGCAGTGGATGACGTAACTTGGCGTCTGGGCTCACAGGTCACGTGGCTTGTCTGCGCCGGCTGCAAGTTACGGTCGGAGTCGGGCTTCGTCACCGCGGCGAGGGACGTAAACTGACTGAATCCTCTCGTTATTCGCCCTGCTTCCACTTGGTCACGCTACAATCTAGAATCAGCCTGGACTACATTTCGTGTGTTATGATGGATGATGGAGCCTTGTCTTACAATGCACTTTACGATGTGCCCCTCGCGCAATGCCTGCACGACCCGACCTTCGAGCCACAGCCGAGTTTTGCTTTCGCAGATTCGCACGGTGACAAGGACCAAAGACTGCATCAAACATGGGGATCGCTTCAAGACGCTGGCCAGCAACATCTCTCCCACCCAGTCGATAGCTCTGGGTGAGTTTGGACCTCGTCTTCGGTGTTCCTTGCATCTGATGTTTACTTATCAGACACAGTGCCGAGCCAGGCTTTCCATTTTACCAGAAGACAGATCAGCACCTTTTGCAAGGGTGGCAAGTGTTCAGCCAGCCAACAGAAACTAGATGCGTTTGGTCAGACCGAATCCTGGGCACCGACTCTATGCACCAGATTGCGGAGGGTCATGGAGGCGCACATCAGCAAATCGACATAGTACCTTCACCAGATGGTTTTGATGTCGAATTCATATTCCCAAACAGTACAAGCATAGATATCGCAGCGACACAAGATGACGAGAGAGCGAGGACCCAGAAGTTAGAGCGTGCCCGCAGCAATGCAAGCCGACAACACGCAAAGACCACGGGGATGCTCGAAGGAAATCACGGGAAACACGCAGCTAAAACCAGGAATGACGACGATGAAGTTAGCGACAAGAAGGGGTCGTATCGCGAAAGGAACAGACTTGCGGCTGCCAGGTGTCGCGAGAAGAAAAGGGGGTATGTCGAAGAGACCGAGGTGGAGCACCTTGAGCTCAGTGTCATGAACACCTCACTCAAGGAGCAAATTCAAGATTTGCGTGATGAGTTGACAGATCTTCGCACACGTGCGCTCACTCACCAGGATTGCAACTGCCATGTCGTGCGGTACAACATGAGCCGTGCAAAACAGATCGCTTCCAGCGAGAGGGCGTTTACACGACTTGCTGGAGAGTGCTTCGTCCGCAGGCATGAGCCGCGACTGCCGCAGCCCAACCATCCTACTGCGAATGAATGGCAAGTATAGCAGCAAGATCAAGATCTTTGCCAATAATGATGCTTTCTCAATGAGTAGATATCGCGTACCGTCATTGTTGGGGAATTCGGACAGTAGGGTGGTTCGGACAGTCCCGCGCGTTAGTTTCGCAATTGAACGAATTTTCTACGCAGCATTCTATCTTTCTTCTTCATTATTCCTACCTATTCCAAAGATACACCTACCACTGTCATAGTAGCGTACCGTAACGGCGAAGATACTTCGGTTCGAAAGTACACTTACGCGTTTGATATCCTAGTTTCTATTCCCTCCGATCGACTCTCAACCCGAACTTCATACGCTAAATCGCATAGACCGCAATAGATACTCTTGACCGCCGAAGGGTGAGCTCTACTGAAGGCTACAACTCGACTCTCGAAGTCGGTGTACCCGACTACCCCCCCCTTCATATAAAAGATCTCGTCGGAGAAGTCCGACTTTCCCGCTTTCGCCTAAGCTCGACTCCGACTTTATTCTCTCCGGTCAGCAAACAGTGTAATAATAGATTCCGAAATCGATATCCTAGACTAAAGACGGTCCACTCTCGACCCTTAGATACGACTCGCTTCGAAAGAGTTGATTATCCGGTCTGAATACCTATTACCTACGCTATTACGGATTTCTTCCTCGAGAATTACTATCCTTCCGACGCGTTTTCAATGTCGATGAGACCGGTCACCCTCGGTACTACTTTACTCTCGGAGGTACTTATAAGAAGAGGGCATGCTACGGCGTATGAGAGGATATACGGAAGGTAAGAGTAGATAACGGCTATCGAGTATATCGTAGCCTCGGGAGTCACTTTACTCCCGCTTCTTATCATTGAGGCGAAACATACAACTATCGCGTGGATACTGGCTTCTAAGCACGATAGTTAGAAGTCTTTGATGTTTTCTAGTGGATAGTCGTCCGATAATTACGCTTATAAGTAGTAAACTACTGTCACCGGAGTGTACATAAACGTAAGGTTCAGCGGACACGTGACGGTTTTGCCAGCTGGCCTAGCCAGTCCCCACACTGCCTCCTCTTGGCGTACAGCGTGCGCATGTCCTGCGAGGTTGGCACGCTCCGATAGCTGAGAAGCAGCAATCAATTCTGTCCCTAGCCAATTGTTTGGTAGATGTTTTCCGTACGCAGCGAGATACCTGATTTTGGATATCACACCAACAGTTTTGGTAAGATGTGAAGAAGGGTCGGACTTCAGGTGCGGAGCGCGAGGCAGGGTCGTGGGTCATGGGTCGTGAGGCTATCACGCTACCCGCATGTGGCTCGGGTCAGGGTCTAGAGGTCGAGACGAGATAGGATTGTAAAGTCCCGTCCCCGAAATGATCGTCGGGCAGAAGTGGTGGAACCTCATTGTGCAACTGCTTCTTTCTTTCCTCATACCACGAGCCGCCCCGGAGTTGTCGGTCGCCTACTACCCAATTGACGATTGGGTCGTCCCATCACCTTCTTCACCGGGCTGTCTCGCCCATCACTCTCTTTCTCATGGCGCCCGTGACGTTCAGACTCAACGACGGCGATAGCGACCGGGAGGGGGTCGGAAGAGCCAGGATGACAAGAGAGCGGGAGCGAAAGCTGTATGAGAGTCGCCGGGAGCGCGAGTTCTACGCATATTACGAGTCTGTCCTAGCATACGCAAATACGGAACCCAAGTTCTGCGACCTTCACAGCCCGGAGGCTGTTGCGGCACACCGGGCCATCACCTCGACCGACACAACACTTACGGCTTTCGTGCAGCTGGCGGCACTACGTCTTGAGACGCGCAGGGCCATGATTTTCTTCTTCGATGCCGAATACGCGTACATCATCGCCGAGTCCACCCGCACCACGTCTCTACATGACGACTCCCAACATGCCCCGGAAGACTCCTTATGGCTGGGCTTTACCAAGATCCCACGCGGTCTCTCCGTCTGCGAAGTCACTGCTGACCTGCCGCTTAACGAAGGCTCCAATGCGCAGGACCCCCATTCCGCGTCGCTGGCCCACATCATCAACAACCTCACCGAGGACGCTCGCTTCTGTGATAGGCCGTACGTGAAAGGTGGACCCAGGGCTCGCTTCTACGCTGGCGTTCCAATCACTACTCCTAAGGGCATAAACATTGGCGCATTGTGCGTTTTGGATGACAAGCCACGGGATGGACTGGATCCTGAGCAGGTGGAATTTCTGCGTAGTATGGCGTCGACAGTCATGTCACACCTCGAACTGGTACTGTGCCAGCGCTGGCGATTGACTTCACAAAGATTTGCTGTCTAACTTTAAATCACAGGTACGCGCCAAAGAAGAGAACCAGCGCAGCAGGGACATGAATTCCGCCCTTGCTGCTTTCGTCGAAGGGAAGTCGGATTCGGCAGACTGGTGGCACCGCAAGTCACGCTCCTTAAATGAAAACGACGTGACAACGGAGCCTGCAAATGCATCAGTAACTGAGACCAGAGGGCCTCGTATCAAAACACCCAACTCAAGGCTACCGTCTATGTCAGGCAATTACTTTGAGCCACCAAGCCAACAAGCGACTACCGATGAAGTTGGACGTCGGCCTCTACTCAACTCTCAAACATCCCGGGACGATCGGAGGCTGTCGGAATCGCTGGGAGCGTCAAAGCCTGCGTTGGTACACAGCGCTGTGTCTGCGGACACCCAATCTTCCATAAGTCCTGTTCCATCTCCGCTCGCCGCAGAAGACACACAGGGGAGCGGTCTTTCAAGTAGAATCAGACACACGGCGGCCCGTGCCGCTGGTCTAATCCAGAAGGGCGTCGGCGCTGACGGTGTGCTCTTCTTGGACGCCACTGTCGGTATTTTTGGTGGACTGATCGACAGCGCACAAGGTCTCTCCCAGACCGAGAGTGAGACCGATGGCTCACGAGTGACTGACGCCAGCTTAAAACAGGCTCAACTTCACCACAGCATAGAGGATGGTTTTGCCTTTGCAAAGGATTCGTCAGAACCCGCGAGACACAGCGTTGTCCTGGGCTCTGCATACCCTGCTGACGTTGAGGCCCGGGTCAAGTCGGCGATTGAGCAAGCGAAGATCTCGGAGAAAGTCCTGAAAAGCCTCCTGAGACGTTATCCGAAGGGTGAGATCTGGCTTTTCAACGAATCGGGCGATGCTTCGGACGAAGACGACGCATATCTGTCGGAAATTGAGGGCGCAGGATCAGCGACGTCCGAGCCGGAACTGGAACAAAACAAGACCCCGACGCGCAAGCGCGCGAGCAGGAGAGCGCGTGCAAGGAAACGGGATGGACGTGCAATCCAGGCCATCTTCCCAGGTATACGAAGCCTTCTTTTCCTCGGCATGTGGGATCCACATCAGGAGCGCTGGTTTGGCGCTTCCATCGCTGTGAGCTATTCTTCGATGCGTATCTTCTCCGCTCAACAGGAGCTCTCTTACATTGCGGCTTTCTGTGATGTTGTTCTGGCGGAGGTGTGGCGATTGGAGGCGCAAGAACTCGGTCGCTCGAAAAACGATTTCATCTCGAGCATCTCTCACGAATTAAGAAGTCCACTTGGTGCGGGTTCCCACCTGCAGTGATACTTGATATTGTCGAGACCTACTGACACAACTCGCAGTATGTCCCTCTTCCATTCTACTACGGATGACCTTGTTTGCTCTATCTGTCGTTCAAAGCCATTTCAAGGAACGGATGTTGCACGGCACTTGCCTTCTTACAACGTCAAATCCTTCCACCCCAGCATTGTGAGGTATCTAACATGCATTCTGTAGCACGGCATATTAGGTAGCGCCGAGTGCCTCGAAGAACAGACCCACAACACTTTAAGCACTGAGCTCATTCGAGCCATCACTTCCTGCGGCAATACACTTCTGGATGTTGTAAGTTGTCTTTGTTCAGTGGATTTTTCGCCTTCGAACACGAACCCATCACCAGGTCGCCACTTATGTTTTGTCTGATTGCTGATTTGTGTCTCAGGTCAACGATTTACTCGAGTACTCACGGTTGAATCACGATACACAAGAACGGAGAAAGATCCAGTTGAGCGCACCCGCAGAATCAGTTGCGCACGAAGGCTCAGCATCCCAGAACAGCGTGACGACTGAGTCTGAAGCAAGTGTCGCCTGCGTACCCACAGAGTCTGTTTTCGACCTCAGTATGCTGACGGAAGATGCTGTCACCGTAGCCTGCCTCGGCTTTGATCAACGAAGTTTACAATCTCAAGACTTACATGGCACCGAGGAAGACCACTCTGCGATCTTCATCTTGAATATCGAAGAAGCCCTGAGCTCTGATTGGAAATTCTTTATTGCTGGTGGCTCGTGGAAAAGGATCTGCATCAACCTTGTCGCGAATGCGCTGAAATACACGCCGGCCGGTTACATCAATGTCACGTTACAAAAGACGTTGCTCAAGCCGAAGCCAGGCAAACAAAGGGCTGCCATTGTGGAGCTCGTGGTGAGTACATCTATCTTTCCAACCTGAAAGCGGCCTCATGGCGGGGACTCTTGCTGATCATACTTTCCACCAGGTTGAAGAC
>Ga0265797_10002377_pt1 | contig 31730 bp, 28 predicted proteins | sample P2T30metagenome_FD_192433 | JGI IMG/M metagenome (GOLD analysis project Ga0265797, IMG submission 192433) | Plant litter microbial communities from East Loma Ridge, Irvine, California - P2 T30 | ecosystem: Environmental > Terrestrial > Plant litter > Unclassified | place: USA: California... | reverse complement strand
CACGGCTGACGGGCCAGTTGCTCGCGTTTGCTCGGCGGCAGACGCTCAGGCCTGAGGTCTTTGCCCCCTGCGAAAACATTCGCTCTCTCGCCGAGATGCTGGCGACGCTGAGTGGCCCTCACATCGATATTGACATCCAGTCTCCTATCACGCCGTACTTTGTTTACGCGGATTCCGGTCAGTTCGACACATCGCTGGTCAACATGGCGGTGAATGCCCGCGATGCCTTGAACGGTCGTGGCCGGATCGGGATTCGCGTGGCCCCGGCGGAAAGCATTCCGGCGGTTAGGCTCCACCCGGCCATAAAAGGTCGCTACGTGGCTGTTTCAGTTTCCGACACGGGAACCGGCATAGCGCCGGAGCAATTGGAGTCGATCTTCGAGCCTTTTTTCACGACGAAGGATCTGGGCAAGGGCACAGGGCTTGGGCTATCGCAAGTGTTCGGCTTTGCCAAGCAGTCTGGCGGAGAAGTCATCGTCGAGAGCAAGATCGGCGAGGGTTCGACATTTACCCTGTATTTGCCGAGAGTCGATGGTCGAGCCGAGCATCCAGAAGAAAAGTCCGCCCCCCTCGAAGCACTGGCATTAGACCACGGCACTCGTGTGCTGGTGGTGGAAGATAATCCAGACATCGGTGCGTTCTGCCAGACGGCCCTGGTCGAGCTGGGCTACCTGCCAGCTCTTGCAGCCAGCGCGGAAGAGGCGCTGGAGCTCCTGGCAAGGGAACCAGATGGATTCGATGTGGTTTTCTCTGACGTAGTCATGCCAGGAATGAATGGGATCGATCTCGGCAAAGCGATCCGTAGGCTTTACCCGCTGAAACCAGTCGTGCTGACGTCAGGGTACAGCGAGGTTCTCGCCCAGCATGGCAGCTACGGCTTTGAGCTTCTTCAGAAACCTTATTCTATCGACCAGCTTTCGATAGTTCTGAGCAAGGCGGTTGGAGCGGCGGCTAGGGCGCGCTGATCTTGGTTTTAAGGCGGGCAGAGACCATGCCTATGAGAGAAACACGACAATTCTCGGTTACCCGTCACATTGATCGCTTGGGGCCGACCGCCAGTTACTACCTGCCGAAGGCGGCATCTGCTGTTCGCCTGCTCAACTGGCATGGCCAAGTTGGCAAATGCGCGGCTAGTCGAAGTCTCCTTTTCCCTTGAACTGCTCCGTTGCTTCAATCAGAGCGCTAACGATGCCAGCTTCTGAAGGCGAGTGCCCCGCATTGTCTACGATGGTGAGCACTGAACCCGGCCAGGCTTTGTGTAAGCGCAATGCTGAGTTAGGGGTTGAGATCATATCGTGCGCCCCCTGGATGATCTTGCATGGCAAGTGCTGGACGACGGCGATGTCTCGAATAAGCTGGTCTTCCGCCAAAAACAAGCTGTTCTTGAAATACCAGGCATCCAGGCAGCCCGTGCCAGTGCTGGTCTGGTCATCTGAAGCTTGTTCCTCGACGCCTTGGGGATCATGCCGAAGTAACGAACAGCTCGCTGAGTATCGTACCCAGCAGCGGATGGCTTCCATGCGTAGCTGCGGGTCCTTGCCTGTCATACGATCTAGGTAAGCTTGCAGGAGATCCTGCCGTTCTGGCTCAGGAATGAAATTCACGAAGTCTTCATGGGCGCGAGGAAAGAACCGGCGCATCCCATGGATGAACCAGTCAATCTCATCACGCGTGCCCAGAAAGACGCCACGCAGTATGAAGCCAAGGCACCGCTCAGGATGAGCTTCGCCATAAGCCAATGCCAATGTCGTGCCCCATGATCCTCCAGTGACCAGCCAGCGGTCTATTCCCAGATGCTGTCTGAGCGTTTCGATATCCTCGACGAGCGCCTGCGTCGTGTTGTTGCGTAACTCTGCCAGCGGCGTCGAGCGCAGGGCTCCTCGCTGGTCGAACAGCACGACGCGGTAGTGGTCCGGGTCCCAAAACTGCCGTTTCATCGGCGCGGCGCCTTCACCCGGTCCTCCGTGCAGATACACGACCGGCACGCCGTCTGGATTTCCACTTTCTTCCCAGTAGAGGGTGTGCAGATCGTCGACTGCGAGCATGCCACTGCGCCGCGGCTTCTCGATGGGCGGAAAAACACTGTAGGTAATCTGACGGGGTGCATCCATTTGTTAGGTCCTCAAACGCGCTTCTACGTAGGTTCTCCAGTTTCGGAGAATCGGTATCGGCGAGAGTTCAGGAGCCGCGCTGTTCGGTATGACTGACAGCGGCGAAGTGAGCGGTGTTAGAAAACATCTGTACCGCCATTCGTCCGCCCGGGCAATCTTCACTGTCCTGTCCAGGTCATTGCTCTATGGCCCGGCGTAAGAGGAGTGGGGATGCCTGAGAATCCAGAGGTGTACGTCAAATTGTTTGATCGACCAGAATCAGCCACCGTGGAGGGCGGACACGTTGACTGTGACTGTCTGGTGATTGGGGCCGGTCCCGCTGGGCTGACCACCGCTGTTTACTTGAGCCGATTTCACCGCAGGGTACTGGTTGCCGATGGCGGAATGAGCCGCGCCAGTCTGATTCCGCTTTCCCACAATTATCCTGGCTTCCCTCCCGGCATATCCGGGAGCGACTTACTCGCCCGCCTTCGAGAGCAGGCTGAGCATTACGGCGCGTATATCGAGGCGGGGCGCGTCACAAGCTTGGTAGCAGAGAATAGGGGATTCATTGCGTGCCTGAATGGGCGCTCGTTGAGCGCTCGTCGGGTTGTGCTGGCCACTGGCATTGTTGATACGCTGCCGCAGATGCACCAGCCTTACGATGCAGTCGCGCAATCAATTATCCGCTTATGCGCCATTTGCGATGGTTACGAAGTCAATGGTGATGACGTCGCGGTGTATGGCGAAGCCCATTGCGCGATCAATCACGCATTGTTTTTGCGTAACTTCACTGATCGGGTCACCGTGCTCGTCTATGGTGACCATCAGGCCTGTGAAGAGGCCGAGGCGATAGCGCATCACGCGGGCATCCGTCTGATCGGCGACGGTGTAAAGCATATCGACGTTGCCGACGGCCGCGTTCAGGTCACGACAGGGAGCGACGAAACCTTTTGCTTCGATATCGTTTATCCGTCTCTTGGGTCTCGCTTCTCTTCAGAGCTAGCCATGCAGTTAGGAGCAGAAACAGACGAGCAGGGCGCTCTACGCGTGGACGGTGGTCAACGCACCTCAGTTGTGGGCCTGTACGCGGTGGGTGACGTGGTGGATTCGCTCAAGCAGATCGCGGTGGCTACCGGTCAGGCAGCCGTTTGCGCTACTGCGGTCCATAACAGTCTGGAGGTACGCTTGTGGGAACGTGAGCGGGATAAGAAATGATCCATGTGCTAGCCGGTTTAAATCGAGTAGGTCGTCCTCCGCTGGGACTGAGACCGAAGGGATCGGCTCGGCCGGCCACGAGTTGCGCCCAAATCTACTTGATTTGACGATGTTCTTGCCCGTGCCTCGGTTGTCGGGAGAGCCATGCCCAGCCGCGCAAGACGAGGCTTGCAGGTTCTGACTACGCAGGGCTGCCCGATGACGGCCCTCGACGCCTGGTGTGAGGTCGCTGGGATGTAAGGACGTGTTCGAGCTGTGGTTCGGCTACCGCCTTGTGTTCCGCTAGCCGCTCCGCTTGCTCCCAAGGTAGATCTGGTGACAGCCAGTCGAGTGCGTCCTCACCGCTGAAGGCAAGCAAACGTGGTTGGTGGCCTGCCTTGCCGCCGTGAGTGAGAAGTACGAGCCCGTCACAGCCGCACGGCTTATCACTGATTTGCGCGATTGCAGCCAGAAAGATCGGTGAAGCTTCTCTGGCCGTTGTGTAGTTCAGGTGAGGCCACTGGGAGGTCGCCGAGAAGCTCGGCGCTTCATACCAGCCGTCGACTGCTATGAGTACGCGGCCTTCACGTCGGACACGATCGAAAACTCGGGATCGCATTACCAGATGCAGAGGTAATACCGTTCGAGGTGGCATCACACCTGTTGTCCAGACGGGCAACCACCCCCATCGAACGCGGACAGACTCCAGCTGGCCGTCGCGATTGCGGATGGCATTCACATGCATATTCGGTTTAATCATGTTTCGTCGAGGCGAGGAGGCGCCCTGGGAACCACGTGTCCCCTGGGCGAGTAGATCATTCAGGTCTCCCCTTAGGTTCCGGTTATTATCTTGGCCATGAAACCCCAGAAAATCGGTAGTTAGAGCGGGTTGAACAATACATTCACACATCACGGCAACTCCAGACAGTCACTCACGTGACATCGACATAGCCATCGGCGGCGCGCAGCCGAGTTTGTTCCTCGCCGCGCTCTCATGGGACGGGGCATATGTAATTCCGATCAGAAGCAGAAGCAGTCGGTTCGAAGTATTGAACCTCGATCAGATGAGCGGAATGTCTTTAGCTTTCAACCGTTTGGCTTACCGTTCGTTGCTCGATTCGTTGCATCTCGCGCGCCCATTGGTTCCAGAGCGGTTATGACTCTAGGTGTTAGTTCCGTATTGCTCGTCACTGCGGCAGCGCAGCTTTGGCTGGGGCATTTGCCACATAACCCCATGAAAGATGTCGCCATGAACCGCCTCTTAAACACGAGCAAAAACGAAGCTTGTCCCCTGGACCGCCCGTTTTCTTCGTTTGGCGGGCAGCACGTAATGCTGCGAAGGCGATGCGGTCTGTTTGGCCGGGAATGATCTTCTACAGCTGTGTGGGTATGGCCTCACACCGTACGCATGCTGCTGACAAGGGTCCTGAGCACGCGCCCGTGTGATTCAAGCTGCTCGTTTGCCAAGTCACGCTCCTTGGCAACCTGGTGGGATTCACCATTTTTGTCGATGAGCGCTAACCGGGCGAGCAGGAGCTGTTTCTCATGCAGCGCACGAATGGACACCCAAAGCGCCTCTTCTATGGCTTCATTTTGGGCCTCGAGCAGCGTGGCAGCGGCATAGCTATGGCCGGTATGGCAGCGAAAGCGAGGTGGTGACTGCCCTAGCTCCCAAAGCGCACCTCCACATTCCGGACACGACAATCCAGATACGGTGCCGATAGCTTCGAGCGCATTGACGCCTCCCGCACTGAGATCATGGGTGAGGTCATTTTCAGTAGCGAAAGGCTCGATGCGTATTGGCTCAGACGATGCGGTGTCTGCCGACAGCGCGCCCTGGGTAAGCTTCGTCAATCGTAACGCCAACTCCTGAATCGTTAGACATGCATCGACATCCACGTAGAGGATGGCATTTTCCGGCATTGAGGGCGCTTCAGCGGTTTGGGGGTCTTGGACCAGCACGGTGCCGCCATAGACCTTGATCGCTTGGAGCCCAACGACTCCGTCATCGAGGTCGCCGGTCAGAACGACCCCAGTCGTTCTGCTCTGGTAGGCGATAGCCGCAGATCGAAACATGGGGTCAATCGCAGGGCGTGCATGGTTTTCCTTCGCGCTACGAGTCAGCCGGATTGAGCCGCGATCAACCAACAGGTGTCGGTCCGGCGGCGCAACGTAGACGTGCCCATTTCTGATCACCTCGTCATCCACTGCGAAGCTGACCTTCAAGGCTGTATTCTTCGCCAAGATGCATGGCAGCATACTGTTGTGATTACCAATGTGCATGGTCACAAATACCGCCGCGCAGAGGTCACTCGGTAACTGACCGAGCAAATCGCGCAGGGCCTGAAGACCGCCTTTCGAAGCACCTACCACGACCACCTGGGTAACATCCGAACTTGGCTGCAATGAGTCACCTGTATGTCTTACGGCTACATCATCCCGCTATTTCGGGCCTGTCACTGATGTGAGTTCCGCAGCGGCTTAAAGTTGAACTCATTTCTGTCATAGTTTTTCTTTAGCGCTTCGCTCTTGTCCTGCATCTTTAGGTTACCTTCAGCCAAAGCACTATGCCTCGGCACAGCGACCAACAGCCTGTTGTCAGATCGTTGCTAAAATGAGTTGGGATTGCATCACAGCTGTAGTAATAACTGGTATGACAGGAGCGACGTGTCGCCTAAGGAAGCATTGGCTAAGTAGAGGAAGTTATTTCGGGGTATCGAAAGTTATACCTCGCGGGGGGTTGTATAAGAATCGGTGTTATTAAGTTGGCTAATGGCCGATAGGTATAATGAGCTTGGCAAGATGCGTGTGATCGCTATAAAAAAAGCCGCTGTTAACGGCCGTTCATCCTTCTTTCCGAACCAGCCCAGGGATGGCAATACACTAAGGTAGTGCGTACCGAGTGCTTAGGGTTCGGATGCGTTTAGTTGCCTGGTGGCTCTGTCCGGTTAGCCATTAATCTGGTAGTCCCTAGTTGGATGATGAAGGTTTAGCCCGCGCCGGTGCGGGCTTTTTTAAGGGCTTTGATATGTCTAAAAAGAGAGCCGCGACCCAAAAACGACTTCGGGTATGCGATCATCAGTTGGTCCGCAAAGCCTATTATCTGGGCCTGCCAGGTGATGGCTATGTTTGCGTGTCGTGCGGTGAGTCAGGGGATACACCGGATTGGCCAGACCGTAAGCAGCCATTAAAAACCACGATCCATTAGCGCCAGTTGAAGCCCTATTGGTGCCGATCCTGTGCCGGTCTGAAGGTGTCCAGCGGAAAAGAGTGCCACGGCAGAGATAATTCGGGGGCGAGAATCCGGCGTAACGCGCCCAGCGCTTCACAGGGGCTAGATCGCAGCGCAATCGGTAGGTACGAACAAAGTTGTGACGGCTTCTAGCGGTCAGTGCCGCTTTTTAGCCCGTCAAGATAATCCACTGTCGATTGATGGGGCGAAGCATCAGACTTGATAGGTGTCGGGATACGTGAAAGTTTTTCCTCAAGTGCCTCAATGAGTAAGTGCTGGCGCGCCTGCGCGTTTAGGTGTGCCTCGATCGCGAGGATGATTTCGGCATTCATGCTGGTGTAATTACGGTTGGCCAGTTCCTCAACGCGTTTCCGTACGCCAACGGGAAGCCGTACAACAAATTTCTCCGATGTTTTGGAGTCAAGAGCTTTATGAGTCATCATTTTCATCCTAGTCGATACCAGCCGTCCCCCCCAATCAAGCGTTCGACAACCCGTGCCAGCGATTTTCTTCGCGATGGACGGCGTTTCCCGGTGATGCGGCGACGCCTACACCGGACACTTGCTCCAGCTCGCCGGATGACCGGACCTCTTATGCTAGACCGGTGGACGTCTGGCATATGTCTGAGCGCCCCCCGCGCGCAGCCGGGGTTTACTTAACGTTTCGGTTGCAGGCCCAGAGGCCTCCTCCCGCAGTGGTAGGCGTAAATGTTCGGGTGCGATTGTTCCAGCTGACTTTCTATTTTCAGAATAAGCTCCATGATGTCACCGCAGCTTAACGTTGTATCGCTTTGGAAATCGCCGATCGCGACAAAGCGTTGGGTCTCTGGGTCTCGGATATGAACGCTGACCGTCAACGGAGCGTTTAGCGCGGCTTGGATATGCAATGGCTCAAAGTAACGATGTATAAAAGCCATTGCATCCAAGAGTCTGATTTTATTCAAGCGGACTTTGGTTCCATTTAAGTATGCGCCTGATCGGCAGCTATATCAGCTACAAGACGCCGGCAGAGTCGGCTATTCGCCACCATTGCCGCCATGGCTATTTTGCCCACCTTTGCGGCCTGCTTCAGAGGCCCGCTCTGGGTCGTTGGCGAAGTTACCTCCGCTGTTATGTCCGCCTTTGCTTCCCGCTTCAGCTGCGCGCTCCGGGTCATTAGCAAAATTACCGCCGCTGTTTTCACCACCTTTGCGGCCTGCTTCGGATGCCTTCTCGCGGTCGTTTGCAAAGTTACCGGGGTTGTTATTTGTCATCACAGTATCCTCTTCGGTTTTGATAGGCGTGGATGTCAGCCCACAATTAATGTGAAATGAAAGCGGCTGATTTGTTCGTCATCATTTTTCGAATCATGACCAGTGGTAGTTTATATTAAAGTGCTACTATCTATAACTTCTGCGTCAAGTGCTCTGGATACTTATAACCGTTATAAATACTTTTATACGCTTGCTGTTTGTACAAGTCCTTGTGAAGCTGAAGCTTGCCTTGGCGTGTGCGGCATGCCTTAACATAAGCTCTTCTCGAGGTGTAAACGCAACTCAGTGATTCAAGTCGTTCCGCTTTAATATCAAAAGGCCGTGCGTGGCCCTGCGGTCGAAGGTGCCGCACTGGTTGTGGGCGTCGTCCTGTCGTTTATGGCCAAGCTCAGCATCAGCCCGGTGGCGATTCCACTAAATGCCGTGCTGGCGCTGTTAGGGCAGAAGGTGGGTGCGGTTTGGCAGAACATCCTGTTCGGCTTCCGCCTACCCCGTGGCATCGATGCGCTGTGCTCTGGTGCTGACATTAAGATTGTTCTTTCGGCGATTGGCGTGGCGAAGAGGCTATATATCGGTCTGGCGTTCGTGCTGCCCAAGCTGTCGCACAACGCGCCCATGCCACCGGTGGTGTCGGTAGTGATCACCACTCAGTTGGTTTCGCTTCTCGCACCCGCCATGCGTCCACCGCAGCCTCCTGTTGCCGTGCCCATGCCGGCCATTGCGGTGCCAGGGCCGGTACCAAAGCCTGAACCGGTGGTAGAGACACCTCAGGTGCAACAAACGGATCTGGTCCTTAAACGGATGCAGCAGGAACGGCAGGAGAAGGGAAAAAGAGCGCATCGAGCGTAGTCGGTAGCAGCAACGCCGCGAGGAAATGCTGCGCCAGGAGCTGCGCGCGCGAGATGAGCAGCAGCGCGAGGCACTCCTGTGCGAATAGCAGCTCGCCCCTGCGAGACAAGTAGCGGCCGCACGTGCCGAAGCAACGGCGCCAGTCAGCATCTGACAATCGCTAAAGATGCGCCGGACTATCGGCAGCGCGCGCTGAGTTGCGAGATTGAGGGCGACCGAACCGTAGCCTATCGCGTGAATGCTCAGGGCCGTGTGGAAGATCCCCAAGTGGTGGGGGAGTGCCACCCGCTGTTCGTCAAACCGGCGCTGGCTGCAGCTAAGAGCTTTCGCTACCAACCTAAAGTGATGAATGGCCAGGCTGTCGCGGTGGCGAAAGTCAAAAACACATTCACGTACAAGATTCAGACACTTCGGATATCGACCACGCAACTATTTCCGGGATGCAGGCTCAATAAAGCTCACCCTCGCATGGAGATCCTCTCTCGCGAAGCGCGTCAGCTAGGAGGCTTCATGCTTAAGGTTCTATCGCCGATCCGTTTCAAGCAATGGCTGCAAAAACTAAATGCTGGCCAGCGTAGGCGTGCCCTTATCTATGGGGCGGCAGGTTCTCTCGCGATGGTAGCGGGGGCAGTGATCGTTCATCCGCCTGAAGTAGCAGACCTTTCCGAGGAAAGCCGTCATGAACTGCCGTACCTACTGACTCAATGGGAGCGTGGCGATGTGGTCGTCCTATTGAGGCACCTCGAAAGGTGTGACAAGGAGGATCATCCCTGCCTCGTGGGTGATGACGGCGTCACTTCCAGATCCGTCGCCGTTGGGAGTGTGCTGGCGGACAGCTTTGGCCAGTTAGGCCTCAGCAGAACGGATGTATATAACAGCCCGCTCACGCGAACGGCTCAGACCGAATCAATCGTATTCAAGGACGTCGGCATTGATGAGGACTGGCTTTACCAGTGTAAAGCTTCGATGCTGAGCGATGCGCTGGAGCATAAAGTGCCAGGTAAAAACCTCGTCTTGGTAACCCATAGCAGCTGTATCTCTGCTTTCGAGCAAGCGCTGGGTTACGACAGTGACACGCCCGAGTACGGCACGTCGTTATTCTTTACCAAGTCGACTGATCCTGATTCTTTGAGCGTACTGGGCTTTCTCGACGCCGATGATTGGGCGGTAGCACTATCGCCTGGAGCGCGAAAAGTGACTCAGGCCAGACCGACAGTTGAGCGCAGCCGATATCAGCCGAGCACCTCTCGCGCCACTGAGTTGGGTATCTAACTCAGCTCCATGATCGTGTTGGCTCTCTGATATTCAGCTATGACCCCGGCGTGACTAAGCAGGTAATGGACGGCAAGGCTGCAGTAGGCATGGAGTAGTGAACATCTCGCATCGAAGTCTGCGCAAAGATCATCAATATCTTGCGGCAGCGCACCTATTCGCTCGAGTCGCTTATATGGAATTGAGCTTGAGCCAATCGGTGGCTTTCCGAATTGCCGCGTCTCGCGCCATACCGGTTTCGGCAAATGGCCCTAGTAGAGTGAACTGCTTGAGCGCGTCTCCGTTCTCGTCTTCGACGGTAGCGACGACAGCCTGAGCTATGCTGCCTAGACCGTCTGCCCAGACAAATTTCAAGGCCATAGAGTGTGGGCCATTTCCAATTACTAAATGGAGCCTTGATGCTTGGTGGGGGTGTGTCAGCATGAAAACTCCAAGATCGCTAATTGCAAAATGATTTCATGGTTCAGTGGCACGACTTAACGGGGGCTATAACCCCTTTCAATGACTTTAGATCAGCAACATGGCGCCGTTTTCTGCTCTGTTTCAGAGTATGACAGACGTGCTTTACGCTCGTTTTTACACGCGTACTTAGTTATCGATGACGTAGCAGGCAGGCCCCTTCAGCGGATCCGTCTTGCGTTGTTCGTCGCCGCCTGGCTCTACCGCTTGATCACCTCCTTTCGCGGGCCTGTGGCCTTTCTAGGGATAGTGGCGGCGCAGGTAACGCGAGGGATGTTCTCCAGCGCCGATCACCGTGTGCTATCGCCTGGGGTCGTACACGCTCACCTCGTTGAATCTTCTGATCGGTCACTTTGCGAGCTGCGAATAACTCGTTAACTCGACTACCAAGAACACCCGCACAGCGCACGGAGACTGGCTCTTTGGGCGCTACGCGTAATAGCACGAGCGAGGCACTCCAAAGACCGAGCACGTCAGATTACTAGGCTCTTCAGTGCGAAAATGTTCAATCAGCGCAAGCGCTCGTGATCCTCGGCCATCAGAGCGCGCTGGCCTTTTAAGAATCGAATTTTCCCGTTTCAGACGATTGATTCGAGCTTCCAACTCTTAGGTTTTGCTGCCCAGCTGCCAACTCTTTGCAGATCGGGGTAAGACCCTTTCGCTCATCTCGGAGCTGGCTTAGCCGTCAGCGCAAGGCCGGCGCTACCAGCCTAAGCGAACGTACTGCTTCGATATAGCTATAGCCTTGGTCAAGCCAGCACGATTATTTACTCTCAGGGTGCTAACCGGCTAGTAGCGAGTATCGTTTACGTGTTGTTGCACTTTTCAGCTTGAGAGCCAGTCTGACTGTTGCGGTACTCGTCACAACGTCAACCGTACTTGTGTGCACGATCGAGCCCAGGGGCATGGAACATTATGAAAGTCTTGATCGTTGACGATGAACCCCTTGCCCGGGAGCGCCTAGGCCTTATGGTCGCTGCGCTGGGGGGGTATCGAGTGGTAGAACCGTCTGCGGGCGACGGCGCAGAGGCACTGGCTTTAGCCGAACATTTTAGGCCTGATGTGGTGTTGCTCGATATTGGCATGCCTGGCCTTGATGGCTTACAAGTGGCGGCCCGGCTCTGTGAGCAAGCTGCGCCACCTGCAGTGATCTTTTGCACCGATAACTTCGAATTCAATAGTGAAGCGTTCCGGATCAGTGAAATCGAACATTTGGTAAAACCGATATGCTCCGCGCATCTTGACGACGCATTGAAGAAAGCCAAGCGCCTCAAGCGTGTGCAGCTGACCACATTCACGCGACCGGCTGCAGAAAGTGGTCTGGGGCCGCGAAGTCATATCAGCGCTCGCACCCACAGGGGGATTGAGTTGATTCCGTTGGATGACGTGATCTACTTTATCGCCGACCAGAAGTACGTGGTTCTCCATCACCAAGGCGGCGAGCTATTGCTTGACGAATCGCTCAAGTCGCTGGAGAACGAGTTTGGGGATCGATTTTTACGCATCCACCGTAATGCTCTGGTGGCCCGCGATCGCCTTGAGCGCCTCCATCGCACGTCGTCCGGCGAGTTACAGCTCTATCTCAGAGGGCAAGACGACGCCCCGATGGCAGTTAGCCGCCGTCACGCGGCTTGTGTGCGCAAGATAATGAATCACCTTGAGCTTCTCGCTGGATAAGAACGGTAAAGAAGGCTCCCAGCCGTGGCCCATCTACCACCGAGGCCTCATCCATGCCGGCAAGCGCTATCCGCCTTTTTTCAGGGCACGCCGTTCTGGCAACTTCTAGGGTGGCAAGCATTATCGTAGGGTTGGTTAAGCAGCGAACGGCAACTCCAGTGTTTTCTGGTTTATCGCGGATCGAGCCTTTCGCGACGGAAAACGACCTGGCTCGTGATGCAAGCCAAGGGGACGCTGGTCTTGCGGATCCTAAGATAGCAATCGGAAATGGCTAGTAGAGCTGCATGCCGCGCACGATTCGTTGTCCGTCGCGAATATGGCTTTGGAAATACTGCATCCGTGGACGGGCTAACTGGTATGGCTAACCGCAGGCGCCTGGACGAGCGATTAGCCAATGCATTTGACCAAGGCCTCGTCGACGGCTCGCCATTCGCTTTCGTGCTGGTCGATGTGGATTATTTTAAGCTCCATAACGACACCTATGCTCAGCTCGCCTGCGAAGGTCTTGATCCAGGTGGGTACCCGCAGCGCTGCGGCTTTGGGTAAATAGCTCGTTTACGTGACTGCGAAAAAGCAGCCGTTCAACGTCCGGAGATCGGCATCTGCGGCGGTGCGCGTGATAGCAGGGGCTGGGGATTTCAAATACCGAGCACAACAGGTCAATCGGCTCTTCAGCACGAAACTGATCAATCGACGCGAAAGCTCGTGCTCCTCGGCCATCAAGAGCGCGGCGGCCTTTTTTAGGATCGACTTTTCCCGCTCCAGCCGGTTGATCCAGGCTCCCAGTTCTTGGATCTTTTGCTGCTCGGGCGTCAGCGCTTTGCTGTTCGGGGGTACTCCGTTTCTCTCTTGTTGAAGCTGGTTTACCCATCGGCGCAAGGCCGACTCAACCAACCCGAGCGAGCGCGCTGCATCGGTATGGCTGTAGCCCTGGTCGGGTATCAGGCTGGCTGCCTCAGGTTTGAAGTGGAGAGAAAAAGGACGACGTTCTTTGGCATCAGACACCTCTCTTATGGCGAGCATTCCCACCTTAATGGGTGTCCGGGTTTAGTAGACCACAACAAAGCAAAAAAGCCGGGCAGTGCCCAGCTTTCTAAGTTGTGAATGCTTACTGGAGCCAGCCCTCAACCGCTTCAGCTCCATGCTGCTCTTTCCAGGCTCTCAATACTTTGTTGTTTGCGCTCTTGGTCTCGACTACCTCACCCGTTTCCGGGTTCTTGTAACTTTTGACCGCTCGCTCACGTCTTTGGCCGTGTGCATTCATCGCTGGGAGCATAGTATTTCGATGTGTCTGCGGATCCAGAAGCGAAATGATTCCAGTAAGGCTGACTTCGTAATCCGTAATCAATGCGCAAAGTTTTTTCTCGAACTCGATTTCATGCTGCAGGCCATCATCATTCTTTAACGCATCAAGTTGCGAAAGTTGCGCGGCGAGCTGAGCTTCTAGAGCTTTAAATTCAGCGAGTCTGGACATGGATAGCCTTTTGAGAGGAGAGGGCACGGCGATGGGCTCGCCAACTCTACTGCGAGAACAAAGCCCGGGCAAAGGAATATTGCCGGAAGAGGCACCGTCATTGGACATAAGACAACAACGCAGTCGACTTAATTCGCTCGGCCCTCACGAGTATGCGAAGCCTGAGGCCGTATGGGCTTAAGCACGCCTGAAAAGTTCGCTGCTGCCCGTTAAATGCGGGCAGCAGTCGGCCTGTAATTGAGAGCGTTCCCTACAGTTTTAGACTTGATGTCAGTGTGCTCGCTGAGCCTGAAAAGCTGTCTGAATGCCCCCAGATTTGGTTGGCCTGAACAACTCGGAGAAAGCGGTGGGTGTTTTTTGAGGTAGGCCGCCTGGCTCACAGTCGCCCTATGCTGCCATCGCCTTTGCCGTCGCGATAAAAAGTAAAGTGTCGCTTAAAGCTGCTTTATCGAGTTTACGTTTCGTCCTTCGCAAGCAATATCACGATGTACGAATGTTATGCCGTAATCTGTCACGATATCAAATTTACAACCGTAAATTGCAGAAATCCTCTTGTTTTCGAGCGAATTGCGTGCGGAGCAGTACCTTTGTGCGGGCTCATGACCTTTAGAGCAATTCGGCGGAAAACTGGAAATTCACTTAAAGTTTTTCCCATATCAGGCGATAAGTCTGCTCGGCGCGGTTGAAGCCAAGCTGATTACGACCGGCTAATCTTATCCAAACTGTGGAAGTCAAATGAGAAACTTTAACGTTGCGGTTCGTTCAGCGGTGTGCTTTTCCGTGGTCGCCATACTCGTCGTTGCATTGGGGGCGTTCGCTCTGATCCAGATGAAGAGCATCAGATCGGCCACCATTGATATCAGCAACAATAAATTACCAAGCTATGAGGCGTTGGGGGATATCAACGAAAAAGTGCTGCGGATGCGTATTGTTTCGTTCAGGTTGCTGGTTGATCGAGAGCCTGCTGATCTTGCTGAAAGCGTGCGCCGATCGAAAGAGTTAGCTGTGCAATTGAACGACAGTAAAGTCCGATACGAAGCGCTGATTGATGACGCCAGTGAGCGGTCTCAATTCGGACAATTCGATACTGCGCTGGCGCGCTACTTCGACATCAACGAGGCGTTGCTGAACCTCTCGGAGCAGGAACGAATTGGTGAAATGCAGCAGCTGCTGGGGACGGACTACAAGGCGCTTTCCGATCAGCTTGGCGTACAACTCGGCAAGCTGATTGCAATCAACAAGGCAGGCGCTGCCGAGTTGGGCAAGCAGGCCGCGAGCGATTACGAGCTCGCTATTGGTGTGGTGATAGGCGTCATACTGTCTGCCGCCGTGCTCACCGCCGTGCTGGCGTTTCTTCTAACACGCAGCATCGTCAACCCGCTTCGTTTGGCGGTCTCCGTTGCGGAAACAGTCGCATCGGGTGATCTGAGCAAGAACTTCGACGTGCATGGCCGAGACGAGCCGGCATTGCTGTTGGCCGCGCTCAAAACCATGCAGGGTGGGCTGCGTGAAACTATCGAGCGGATCGCGCTATCTTCCGATCAGTTGGCCTCAGCAGCAGAAGAGCTGAACGTCGTGACTGAAGATTCGGCCCGGGGACTGGGTCAGCAGAATGACGAGTTGGAGCAAGCGGCCACTGCAGTCAATGAGATGACTGCAGCCGTGGACGAAGTTGCCAGGAACGCGGTAAGCACATCGGAAGCTTCCAAGGCTTCCGACGCAAATGCGCAAAAAGGGCAGGAACAGGTGAATAGGACAGTTTCGTCCATTTCCCAACTCGCTGGTGACGTCGGTGACGCTTCCATACAGGTCAAGAGTCTGGCTGACCAAGTGCACGATATCAGCAAGGTACTGGATGTGATTCGCTCCATTGCCGAGCAGACCAATCTGCTTGCGCTCAATGCTGCTATTGAAGCCGCTCGAGCCGGAGACGCCGGTCGCGGTTTTGCGGTGGTCGCCGATGAAGTGCGTGCTTTAGCTCATCGCACTCAACAATCGACAACCGAGATTGAGCAGATGATCAGCGGGGTTCGGCAGGGAGCTGACAAAGCAGTGGCTTCGATGGATGAGAGCAGTGAACGGGCCAATTCCACGTTACAGCTAGCCGAGGCGGCGGGCCAGGCGCTCTCCGAGATTACGCAGGCCATCAGTCAGATCAGTGAGCGTAACTTGGTAATCGCCAGCGCTTCTGAGGAGCAGGCTCAGGTTGCCCGTGAAGTGGATCGGAATCTGGTCAATATCCGGGATCTTGCCGCACAGACAGCAGCGGGTGCCACCCAAACAACTGCAGCCAGCCAAGATCTCTCCAAATTGGCAGTCGATCTCAGCACACTGGTACGACGATTCACGCTCTAAGGATTCTTTTCACACGAATCCTCTAGGCGTCTCCTACGGTCAGGCATCAAAAAAAAGGGGGCCGCAGCCCCCTGCGGTTCAGAGCAAGCCCTGCTCGGCAAAAGACACCGTTCGTTGGCCTGCCACGATGATGTGATCCAACGAGCGGACGTCGACGAGTGCCAAGGCTTCTTTGAGCCGTTGCGTCAGTGCCTTGTCTGCCTGGCTTGGCTCCGGATTTCCACTGGGGTGGTTGTGCGCGTAAATCACTGCAGCAGCATTCAACCGCAGTGCTTCCTTGACCACTTCGCGCGGGTAGACCGAAGCGCTATCGATGGTGCCCTGAACATCTCGACGTAGTCGATCAGCCGGTGCTTGGCATCCAGAAACAATGCCGCAAACACCTCGTGTTCGAAACCTGCCAGCCTGGCGATCAGGTACTCCTTGACCAGCTCCGGTGAAGTGAAAGCTTCACCTCGTTGAATCTTCTGATCGATCACCTGGCGAGCTGCTGCCAGGATCTGCTCGGCAGTGGCTGGCGCGTAGCGACCTTGCTCGTCGTGAACCAGCAAGAAAGCGTCACCGTCACGCGCATCCTACACAAGCGTACGGTCGGGGAAACAGCCATATAGCTTTCCTTGTCTGATAGACAAACGGTGCCCATAGTCGTCCTTTTCGTAAGCTTGGCGTGATAACCGCATGCCCTGATCGACATCACCAGGTAGGGCTTCCAAATACGCCGATCTAAGGCAGAACTAACGGGACTTGATAATGAAATGGTATAACATTATAAATGTCTTTCATTAAATCGCTGGGCACAGTCTTGTGTCCGCTTGCCGACACAAGAATAAAATGACCTCTACCACAGCCTTTAGCCGACGCCTGACAATCGCCGGTGCGATTTCACTCTGCACACTCGCCGCTCACGCCCAGACTGAATCTGAGCCCATCGAGCTAGACGCCATGGAAGTGGTCGGCACGCGCGAGCAGGGATATCGCGCGACGGTTGCGCCGACAGCAAACAAGAGCGATACGCCGGTCCAGCAAACCCCATTTTCCATCCAGACCGTGACGCGAGAGCTGATCGAGGATCGGGGTGTGACCACGTTTGGTGAGGCCATCCGCACGGTACCCGGCATCACCAATCAGGTCGGGTTTGGCGGGGTGAACGATCGCTTTCGGCTGCGCGGTTTCGGCACTGAAGCCAACCTGAAAAATGGAATACGCCGTGCCAACTTCGTGGCCGTCGATGACCTGGTCAATATCGAACAGATCGAGGTGCTCAAGGGGCCTTCCTCTGCACTCTACGGGCGGTTCGAACCCGGTGGAGTGGTCAACCTGGTCACCAAGAAACCGTTGGCTGAGCAGCGAACTCAGGTCGATTTCAGCGCAGGGCGCTACGACTTCTACCGATCCACGGTCGATACCTCCGGCCCACTCGGCGACAACGTCGGGTATCGTCTGACGACTGCTTGGCAGGACAACGGCAGCTTCCGGGATTTCGTCGATAACGAGAGCCAGTTCATTTCACCTGTCGTGACTTGGCAACTGGCCCCCCAGACAGCCCTGACCTTCGAATTCGAGTATGCCCGCAAGGTCGCGGACATGGATCGCGGTTTCGGTAACAACCCTCTGTTTCTGAGCGCCCCCATAGAGCGGAACTTTGCCGAGCCCAACACACGCGCCAGCGCTATAAGCAAGCTGGCGTCGGTGACCTTGGATCATGCGCTCAATGACAATTGGGACCTGCATGCCGCGCTGCAGGTCTCCGATGCGCGGCTCGATGCGAAGTGGTATTCGTACGGATTCTTCAATGGCGGCATCGGCGGCACGCCCGATAGCCCGACCGTATCGCGACGGCCTCAGCTCAACCATGATCGCCAGATTGATGCCACGAGTCTGGCCGAAGTGAGTCGACACTTCAGCACGGGCGCTGTTGGTCATCGCATCCTGCTCGGTGCCGAATACAGCCGCGACTGGTGGGACTATGCCTCAGCTGTCGGCTCGACCAGCCTCATCGACTTCAACAACCCGGTCTATGGCACGCCGCCGTCAGCGCTTGCGCCGGCCGGCGAGGGCCGTTTCATCAATGATTCCTGGGCGCTCTATGCCCAGGATGAACTGACCGTTGGTGATCAGGAGCGCTGGCGCCTGTTGCTTGGTGGCCGTTTCGATCACATCGACGCCTCTGCATTCGATGATTTCTACGGCATTGGAGAACCTTCAGAGAAGAGCTTTAGCGCCTTCTCCCCCCGGGTGGGCCTGACCTGGACGCCGGTTGATCCTCTATCGCTCTACGCCAGTTGGTCACGCTCGATGCGTACCGAGCTGAATAACGGCATCCTGCAGGGAGGAGAACTGCCGTCGCCGGTGAAGGGTGAGCAGTATGAAGTCGGCGCCAAGCTCAGTCTGCTGGGCGGACGTCTGACCCCGACGCTGGCGTACTTCGACATCCGCCGCAAGGATGGCCTGGTTTCCGACCCCAATGACCCGACGTTTACCTACAGCATTCAGGTGGGCGAGCAGCGCAGCAAAGGCTGGGAAATTGATCTTCCATTCATGATCACCCCCAACTGGCGACTGCTGGCCAGCTATACCCGCCTGAAGGCCACCATCAGTGATGACACTGACTCGGGGCTGCAGGGTAATCGACTGGCCAATGCCCCTCAGACCAATGCGAGCTTGTGGACCAGTTACGACCTGACCGGATTCGCTCAAGGGCTGAGTGTCGGTATCGGTGCCAACTACGTAGGAGAGCGGGAGGCGAACAACAGCAACACCTTTACGCTGTCGTCTTACACGCGCTGGGACGCCAACCTGATGTACCGATTCGGCCAGGGGCAACGTTACCGGGCGCAGCTCAATGTGCAGAACCTCCTCGACAAGCGCTACTACGATTCCGGCGGCAGTTTCGTGCCGACCTATCCCGGGGCGCCACGCACTGCGGTGCTGACCCTTGGGGCCACGTTCTAGGCATGCTGCGCACTGAATCCCTGAGCATCGGCTACGCAGGGCAGACGCTTATCGGCCCGCTGGATCTGCAGCTCGGCGCTGGGCGTCTGGTCTGTTTGCTTGGCGCCAACGGTGCAGGCAAGTCCACATTGATCCGCACCCTCACGGGCATGCAGGTCGCTACCGGCGGCCGCGTACTGCTCAATGGTGTCGAATTGCAGGCGCTGGGCGCCGGTGAGCGGGCCCGGCAACTCGCCGTCGTGCTGACCGATCGGGTTGAAGCGGGGCTTTTGACCGGTTTCGAACTGGCAGCCCTTGGGCGTTACCCGCACCTGGGCTGGAACGGCCGACTGCGACCGGAGGACCGCAGAGAGGTCTGCCAGGCGTTGGAGGCGGTCGATGCCATGGCGCTTGCCGGCAAGGCAGTGACCGCGATGTCAGATGGCGAGCGGCAGCGAGTGATGCTCGCCCGTGCGCTGGCGCAGGCCCCCAAGGTACTGGTGCTCGATGAGATCACCGCGTTCCTAGATCTGCCGAGGCGCATCGAGGTGCTTCATATGCTGCAGCGTCTGGCCCGGGAGCAACAGCTTGCGATCCTGTTGTCCTGTCACGACCTGGACCTCGCGCTCCGATGCGCCGATGTGCTGTGGCTACTGGATCACCAGCGCACCCTGCATGTCGGCGCGCCGGAAGACCTAGTGCTCAATGGCAGCCTGAGTGAGGCATTCTCATCATCCGGTCTTCGCTTCGATATCGAGCGTGGTGAATGGGGCCTGTCACCGGTCACTGGCAAACCCGTGCGATTGATTGGCGAGGGCGCGGCTCGTATCTGGGCGCTACGCGCACTGGAGCGAGTCGGCTTCCATGAGGCAGACATCGCCGACGTGACGGTGCATGCCCAAATAGGCAGCTACCACCTGCTGCATGCGGGCAGTGAACAGCACTTTGCTCGACTGGGCGATCTGGTCGAGGCCATGCGGTGAAGTGCAAGCTAGCGCTGCTGAGCGTCATGTTGCTAACCGGTTGCGAGCGTATCGAGACGCCTGTCCTCGAGCACTACCCGTCCCGCACGGTGGGCCAGACGCCAGCGCACAATCTGGATGCGTCCTGTGTGGCCGATTACGACGAGGGCACCGATTATTTTCCCGAGCGCACCGAGTTCGCCTGGTCCGATCAGCTCTCGGTGGAATATTCGGGGCATCTTAAGCGGGTGCGCTTTAGGCCGAGCATCAATACCGGGGAAACGCTTGACATTCTGCTGGTGCAATGCGGCACCCCGGTGCCTGAGCATGACGCCGCCACAGTGGTGGTCCAAGTGCCGATCCGTCGCCTGGCGACGGGCAACTCGGCGATGCTCGGTGCGGCTGACGAGCTGGGCATCGTTGATCGCCTGGTAGGCGTCGACAACGTGCGCACCCCCACGGTCGAAAGTGTCCGGCGGCGCATTGCACAAGGGGGGATTCAGGAGCTGTGGGGTTACGCTCACGCCAATATCGAGCCGATGATGGCGGTCCGCCCTGATGTCTACCTGAGCTTCTACTCCGCTTATCCCCAGTTCAACCTGCACCCTCAGCTGCAACGAGTTGGCGTCCGTGCGCTGCCCCAGGCCGACCACCTGGAAGGCCACCCCCTCGGGCGCGCGGAGTGGCTCAAGTTCCTGGCGCTGCTGGTCAATCGCGAGGCCGAAGCGAACCGTCGTTTTGCCCAGGTTGAAAGCGAGTATCTGCACTGGCGCGACCTCGCGGCACAGGCAACACGGAAGCGTCCCGCGGTCATGGCAGGCTTTCCTTCAGGGCGGGACAGTTTTGAAGTGTTCGGCGCCCTGAACCAGCGCGCGCAACTGCTGATCGATGCAGGCGGGGAGTATGTGCTCTCGGGCCTGCGCAAGCGCGGCAGTCTGCTGCAGGTCAGTTTTGAAGAAGCCTACTTGGCTGGCGCCGAGGCGCCTGTCTGGATCGGCGTTCAGTCGGGCCATACATCGCTGGCGCACATGCTTGAAATCTCACCCCGCACGGGCTGGTTCGCCTCCGTGAGAGCAGGGCAGGTCTATGCCTTCGACAAGGATTATATTGGCGCCTGGGCGTCTCCGGCGCAGGACAACAGCATGACTCGGCCACACTTGGCGCTCGCCGAGCTGGTGAAGGTGTTGCACCCCGAGCTAATTCAAACCCCCGTACCGTCCACCTTCCTGCGACGCCTGCCATGACTAACTTCACCGCCGATTATCATGCCCCATCCAACCGGAGAGCCGGGTGGATCTATGCCGCACTGGTTGTGTGCGTCGCCCTATTGTTCGTAGCCGAACTCAGCATCGGCGCGGTGGCCGTTCCGCTCAACGCCGTGCTGGGCGCGCTGCTGGGGCAGGAGGTGGGGGAGGTCTGGCAGAACATACTGTTCGATTTCCGCCTGCCCCGTGCCCTCAATGCCCTGTGTTCTGGGGCTGCACTCGGGGCCGCCGGCTTGCTGCTACAAACGCTGTTTCGCAACCCCCTGGCTGATCCCTTCGTGCTGGGCATCGTGCACAGCGCGCGCTTGGGAGCGGCGGTGCTGGTGACCTTCGCCGGCGTTGCCGGCAATGCGCTGCTTATCCGCTTTGGCGTGCTGGGCGACGTTGGTCTGGCGCTCGCCTCGGTGGCGGGCTCGACCTTGCTGCTGAGCCTGCTGGCCGCGCTGTCGAGTCGTCTGAACACGATCACGCTGCTGATATGCGGCCTGATGCTGGGCTATCTCGCCGTGGGGCTGATCAGCGTGTTGATGCACTTCATCGATGAAAATCAGGCCCGCGCCTTCAAGGCCTGGGACGATGCGAGCTTCGCTGGCGCCACAGTCGACCAGCTGCGGCTATTGATACCGGGCGTGGGCCTGGGACTGCTGGCGATGGCGGTACTGGTCAAGCCGCTGAACGCTCTGCTGCTTGGCGAGCGCTATGCCGCCTCGATGGGCATGCCCGTTCAGCGGGTTCGACGCTTTGCGTTGTTTGTCGCTGCCTGGCTCTGCGGTTTGGTCACCGCCTTCTGTGGGCCTGTGGCCTTCCTGGGGATCGTGGCAGCGCAGGTAACACGAGGGATGTTCTCCAGCGCCGATCACCGGGTGCTACTGCCCGGGGTCATACTGACAGGCGCCGTCCTGGGCTTGGCCGCGGACCTGGTCACCCACTTACCCTGGAGCCGCCACGTGCTGCACCTCAATGCCGTGATCGGATTGGTTGGTGCACCTGTGGCGCTCTATGTGCTGTTACGCCGGCAACGCCCGGACGGGTCGTAACATCGAAAGCAAAAAAAGGGGGCCGAAGCCCCCCTGCAGTTCAGAGCAATCCCTGCTCGGCAAACGACACCGTGCGTTGGCCTGCCACTATGATGTGATCCAGTGAGCGGACGTCGACGAGTGCCAAGGCTTCTTTGAGCCGTTGCGTCAGTGTCTTGTCTGCCTGGCTTGGCTCTGGGTTACCACTGGGGTGGTTGTGCGAGAAGATCACTGCGGCGGCATTCGCACGCAGTGCTTCCTTGACCACTTCGCGCGGGTATACAGAGGCGCTATCGATAGTGCCGCGGAAGATCTCTACGTAGTCGATCAGCCGGTGCTTGGCATCCAGAAACAATGCCGCAAACACCTCGTGTTCGAAACCTGCCAGCTTGGCGATCAGGTACTCCTTGACCAGCTCCGGAGAAGTAAATGCCTCACCTCGTTGAATCTTCTGATCGATGACCTGGCGAGCTGCTGCCAGGATCTGCTCGGCAGTGGCTGGCGCGTAGCGACCCTGCTCGTCGCGAACCAGCAGGGAGGAGTCAAAGGCGAGAGTAAGCTGCGACATGATCGTTCTCCAGTTGCTCGGGCGGAATTGCCCGGAACCGGCACAAGCACGGTGCAGCGCAGCAGTCAGGGGGCGACAGCCGGCCCAGCCGCAAGCGCGCGAAGCGCGTGCAGCCCTTGACGGCGAGAACGCCGTGATAGGGTCAGAGGAAACAGCAAGACCGTTATTCCACTGATCTCACAGGCGCCACCAGCAAGCGCAGCGCGCAGGCTTTACCCAGCCGAAACGCACAAGGCGTATTGGCGAGCAGCAGGCATGCCCCACGGCATGCATCCACAAAATCGCGAAGGCGGCAGGCGAGCGCTCGCGACTTGCCGCAGCCCACGGCGGGCTGGCAGGTCGTTGCCAGCAAACGTCCAGCGCTGAGCTAACGAAGCGCGGGCATGTCCGGTGCCCATGCCACACACGCCGCTAGCCCAGAATTTGCCTTTCCGTCGTGATAATAGGCCGATCAAACACCCATCTGACATCGACTCATAGTCAGCCGTGACAGCATGCCTCGAGAACAGGCTCTGCCTTCCTTTGAACGATGTAGTCACCAGAGGTACATCGGATCTCCAGCGGAGTGCTGTCTTGGTTCGATCGCAGGCGCTGATGGATGCGACTCAGAAAGCCCACCTCAAAAGCACGTCGATCCATGGCCCGCGGCAGCAGATCGCGCTCAGCGATCATGGCTGCCCAGAGCCAACCACTGCGAGAGCAGTCGAGCCATGTCTGGGCGAGCTTTACGCCCTGGTCGAACGCTTCGCTACAGTCAGCGGCCCACTGAATCTCGACACCTGGGTGACCATCGTGAGGCGAAAGATACGTCGTGACGGCCTTGCTCATCCCGCACCTCCTCGCGCTTCAGAAAGTGCACGGCGATACAGAACTACCATCTCGTCCAGCAGATCCAGAGCGGAGTAAGCCGTGATGCGCACGCGCAGGTTCTCAGGCTGCAGCCCTTCGGGCTCAGCCAGTTGATCCAGCAGATTGCCAAGCATCACTGCTCGCATCTCGGCAGCGGCTTCAGACGGCAGGGGAGAGCGTTCAGATTCATGCAGCGGACTGGGCCGCAGCGGAAAGGGGACTACACAGGGTTCGAGCTCAGCCATGGCGCACCTCCAGATCAGAGGCGAACAGCAAGACCGAAAGCCCAAGGCGGAGCTCTTGGGTAAAAAGGGGGTAATGCATTTTCCTTATGCTCCTTCGTGACGTTAAGGAGCCGCTTTCCACTCGCTACCACACGGATGGAGGCGGACCGTGCAAGGGTGGTAGACCGACCCACGAAGGAATGTCGGCCAGGCCGAAGCCTGCCTCACACGGCCCGCCATAACTGCACGAGAAATCGCAGACTTAGAAGTCTGGCTCTCGTTATGACGCTGCCGCGTCCTCGTGTGAATCGGGCTACCACACCCGGTCGTGGGATTTACCACAACGGGAGCACTCTAGCCCGAGCGTTTCAGATTGGCAACCTACTGGGGCGTAGCTGCAAAGCGCAAAACGGATCCATGAAACAGGTGCTGTGATACCTCGCAGAGTATTTTAATGACCTGCGGGGTTCAGGTTGTCTACTTACAACGCACCTGTTGTTACCTAGCCACAAGCGTCAGCAAAATTTTAGTTAGCAAACTTTTATGGGCCGCGCCAGATTAAATGCACTTATGCTTGAACTCGAAGTATCAAAGCTGATAACGAGTCATTTTGACTCTTGTGCCGTTAATGCACATTTGATCACTAAGGAATCTATCAACTTCCGCCTCGCAAGTTAGACGCTCAGAATCGTTCATTACTGATATTTCACTATATTTAGCTCCAATCGAATTGAGAGATGTACCCATCCTTAAGCCAGATTCTTTGCTCAAGATCCAACGGTCATGAATTAGTTCTTTCCCGTCATGTTTTCCTACTGCATATATATAAGTGCTAGGTGGCGTTTGTTCAGAGATTTTATGCCAAGCACGTTCAAAAGATTCGTTTGAAGAACTTAGTTCCGCTGAGAGGTACGATGCAGACGCAAGGATATGTACCCGGCAGTCGGGGTTGGCGGCGAGAATTGCCTGCAAAATGTCAATATCGTCTTTAGTGAAGTAGGGGTCACAAATTTTTATGTATTCAACACAGTTGTGATCAAGCCAATCTTGAATGTATAAAAAAGCCTCTTTCCTATCTTGAGGTTTTATCAAGATTCCAGGGGATGACGGCACTTTTTCAAAGTGAGTAATTGCGAAGTCATTTTTTCGACTCACTACGGAGAGTGCAAGCTCGGTCGATGTCAGTAGTATTTCGCACAGAGGAAGAACTTGAGTTTTAGAGTCCTCGATGGAGATATATTTTCTAGCGGCGTTTTCAATATACCAGCAGAACAAGGGGTAGACTTCTCCAAGTCCTAAAGAGGAAGATGCGGACATGTAGCTAGTCATTGTCAAAAGAGATTTTGTGGTGATTCGGTGGGATAAAAGAGCCGATAAATTTTTCCAAGCAGCTTCTGAAAGATACTCCTCTCGGACTAAATCGAAACCAGTGTTGCTGTTGTGGTCAGCGAGGCTTTTTTTTGCTTTGAGTATCTCGATGTTATGCTTTGCATGGCGTTTCGAAAAGTCTCGTGCTGGATCGTCATCGAATAGCTCTAGCAATATGTCGGCGTAACCCGGCTCTATTTGGTCAGCTACATCAATTAAAGATTTTTGAATTTCTGCTGCATCCTCTAGATTTTCAAGCTGCAGAGACATTGTTAGTGATTTTTTTAGGATATCCTTAGCTATATTCAAGTTTAAGTCTTTACAAGCAAGCGAATATAGTTCAAATCTCCCTAGTTTGTCTTTTAGAGACGGAATCATTTCGGAGGCGGTTTGCGCCTGATCTAGCAGCGTTTTTTGAGTGGAAATATATTTCGATGGTAAGCATTTAAGTATCTCGATTAATACATATGCTTTGTCTGCCACGTTGGGTATTTGATTTGCCCGCATTATCAATGCTTCCCAGGTTGGAAGCTTCTCGTCGACTAGAGTGTATGCCCTGGCGAAAGCGCAAATCAGATATCCGTCATGTAAAATATTTTGATTGTCTGGAAAGCGTTCGGTGGCAATGGATATTATCTTGTCGCATAACTCTCGACGTTGAAGAGCCGTGATTTTTGACTTGTTTTTCTTGCTAGATACTGTGCGGCATAACTTTTCTAAAATTTGATAAAGAGCTGTATCATAGTGTACGTGTTCCATTAATGAGCAAATATCCCATGCTTGTTCAAAGTCTATGGGATAGATTTCTGAGTCGTCGTTGGCATCAGGATCATTCTTGGTCAGCTTTCTACGAATCAGTTCGCACGTGTTAATAATTGCAGCATTTTTGCCGACACAGTCCAAGTCGCTAAGCATTTTTAGTGCGGAGCTATTGTGTGCGACAAACAAGGCAGGGAACGCGATTTCAAGAAGCGCTTTGTAGGTAGAGGAGTCCTTGCGTTTGGTTGTTTCCAGAAGCGGGCGGCTGTATTCGTCTACGATGGTCTTTACCTGGCTGCCCGCTATCCAGGCTCTAGAAGCCAAGTCAGTATAGAGAGATATCTGATGTTTTGCAGAGAGCAATCTCCCTATTGCGTTAGATAGTCGAGATAGCATTTGATCATTGACGAGGTTGTTTTTGAATGCGGCGCCGAATGATCGAACTACAAGTGCTAAACATTGAAGGAAGTTTTGCTGGACGCCAGGGTTTTCAAACTCCAACGTTTCGCGGCCTTCGATTGCCCTCTTGTACAAGCTCTCCGCCTCGTCCGGATAGCGCTCGGATAAGGCTTCAACCGCTTTAAAGCATATGTCGTTTCGTATCGCTGTAGAATTCACTGTCTGAATAAGTAAATTTGCGCTATCTAAAACAGTGCTTGCGTCAGGAACTACTGTGGCTGAAGTACTAGTGCACTTGTAAATATTGATTCTACAAATAGTAGATTGTGCAATGTCCGTGACTCTATGCGTGGCAATTTTTAATTCATTGATCCAGCCTAAGTCAAAATCTATTTTCGTTAGGATTTTTGTGCAATTTTCTATGGTTTCTTCAAGTTTGTATGGGTAAGTAAATAGTTCCAGTGCTCTTCGAAAGAGTTTGCATAGCTCGTCGGACGATTTTTTCCTGACTAAAAGTTCTAGAACCTGTTGGTAAGCATGATCTCTATTGATGGCGGTATTGAGCCTGCTGGCTACGGCAATTGCCTCTTCTGGATCATGTTCCATAATTGCGGGTAGAGCGGACGCTACACAGTCATGTTGTGACGCCGCGTGCTCTGTGAGCTGTGATAGTACCCGTTTCAACTCTTCGTCAATTACTGATTTTAGGCCTTCTTTGTTTTCGTAGAAATTGTCAGGGTCAATGTAGTTTAAAGCATAAAATAATCTCGCGAAACACTCAGTTTTTATTTCCGAATTGGTGAGTAGACTGACATCGTAGTAAGAGTCTAACAGGCGGTTGTAAGCGGTTTCAGGTGTAAGTTTGAATTCTGCATAAGCAAGGGATATGTTAAGGCGAACCCAGTCTCTGGTGACCGAAGACCCTCTAACCAACCCTATCTGGCCGTCGAATCTACTAATCAGGCTTCGGAGCGTTTCAGGGTCACTTTCTTGATGCCTCAAAGGAGCCGCAAGATCTGCATAATCTTTAGCCTTTGGGATATATGATGAGTCTTTAACAATGACATCAAGCGCATAGCTGATGAGAGATAGAAGTCCGTCTCTTTTTTGCTGCATTGAAATGAATGAGGTGAGTAAAGATATTCTATTTTTTACGTTGGCTTTGCCAATAAAGTCTATAATCTGATCAGAGTTTTTATTCTTATGAAACTGTGTCAATGCGCCTGTGAATTCTTGAACAGCTTTGGCTTTTATTTTTCCTTCGAAAGAATTTCCTTCTACAGCTTTCTGGCCCATAGATGCCACGAGGCTTAATCTCGAATATACAAGGTCTTTTTGTCGCTCGTCAGTATTGCTAAGGCTTTTCTCAAGCGCATCAGCGGCCAGGTCTGGGTCAATATTAATCAAATCTTCTGATATCTGCCATGCACCGTTACCTGCGTCGCTAAAGTCTACTTCTCCTACGAGATCTCTAATTGCATCTATAATGAATGGCTCTACATTCTTCGATCTTTTTTTCAATCCCGATGCATAAGCCGTGAGCAATGATAGTTTCGATATTTTGGTCACTGCTCGCTCAACCAAGTGCATGGCATGTCGATGCTGCCCGATACTAATTAATGCGTCGACTTCAGCTTTGGAAGAGCTGGACTCGGAAAGATCAATGAACAAACTTTTCTGTAAGCAGAATTGGAATACTGAAGTTGTCTTCTTAAGCGCATGGGCGCTAGTGAGCCCAAGCTCCGCGCGCTGCTTAAGTTGAATAAGCGACTGCGTAGAGTCTAGTAGATTGTAGTAATGCTCAGAAGAAATTAGATCTATTAGTTCTGAATATTTTTTACTTTGCTCAAGGTAGCTTGGCAGGAAGAGTAGCGCTGTATCGCTATCAGGTTTGGTAGTTAGATATCCTATTTGAAGATCGTTGACTTCTTTTTGAAATTCTTTTAGCTGTGCTTCAGCAAATTTCCGGTGTGAATTTGAAAGGAAATCGATTTTTCCGGTTTCGTGAAACTCCAAAAAAACGCACGATCCCAGTAGCTCGTCTATCAAGTCTCCAGAGACCTTTGCTATCAATGCTGTGTCGTCTTTGCTTATTGCTTGTTTCGAATACGCTAAAACAGCGATTGTCCGCTTTTGTTCCTGAGTAAAGCTTTTAATGATGGCAAATTCTAAAGCAATAAAGTCTAGGTATTTGTCCGGGGCGATGCTCAGAATATCATCAAACGACTCCCCATTTTTTAGAAGTCTTCGAATTGAACAAAGTCGACCTGGATTTCCTTTGCAGATACTTTTCAATTCTTCAAGCTGGGCCTGGTTAAGCTCAAACTCGGAGTACAGTTCCTCGACCTCGGCTGGGGTGAATCGCATCAGCTGATAAGTCTTTGAGGGTGCCTTATTCAAGTAGCTGGCAAAGCGAATCTGTGTGCCTGATATCAAAAATCTGAATCCATCGACCCCAGTGGGTAGAGCTTTGGTTAAGATCGCATAAATATCGCTGTCATCTTCTGCGGGTATGTGTGCCAAACCATCTACAACAAAGTACGCAGGACTTTGCTTGAACTTTGCTCTGATGCGATGAATTAATGATGCGTATTCACCATCGTCGATAGCGCTTTTTTCAAAGGGCACTCCATCAAGGAAGACTTTGAACTGCTCTGCTAGCTTGAGTTTTACGTACTCCAGGCTGTATGAGTAGCGACTCGCTGGATTGAGAAAGATCGAAAAGGTGCAGGATTCATTATGTAGAGTGAACTGGGCGAGAGTGGTGGTTGCGCCTATTCCACTCTCTCCTTCGAGGAAAACGACAGGGCTTTCTGAGGTCAATACCTCCTTTATCGTTTCTATTACTTGTGGTCTTTGGACTTGGTGCTCTCTCAAACTGGGAAAAGAAGAGCTAAAATTCCAGTTGTCTTCGATGACAGGCTGGTTAGTTTCAATAGTCATTTTTGTCCTTTAATACTTATTCTTAAGGCGCGGTTAGATGGCCAATATGTCTGTTAATGCCCAATGGTGAATGTATACCATTCATCCCTGCTTTCTAATTGGCAGTCGGGAGGATTATTCCCAACGCATTCAGCGTCTGTGTATCCATCTTCCCGCTTACAGGAAGCCCCGAGTCCATCTGAAAAGCCATCAAGGCCCCGCGCGTACCGTTGCCCATAAGCCCGTCGATACTCCCGGTGTAATACTTCTTCACCACCAATGCCATTTGAACCCGCATGATCACGAGCGACAGATCCTCACCAGCCGGCCGCGCACGTTGAGGGCTCGCTTGAGTGCTAGGGACTGAGCTCCTCGAAGAACCGCTCAAGTTGGAGCTCGTGCCATATGACGGAGTCGATGAGCTGGGAACACTGTATGAGGTTCGTGGCGCGGGGGCAGGAGGCGGCGTGTATGCCCGCGGCGCGCTAGAACCGCCGCCAGAGCCGCTGTAGTGCGAGCGATGAGAACTGTGGGAACGGTGGGAGCTGTGCGACCGATGTGCCGCATAAATATTCACCGCGTCGATCGAGTTCAGCGTGTTCTTGAACACCGGCGGCTCATCAGTCGTTTGAGGCGTCCAGTCGACACCCGCCAAGGCTGCCTGGTTGGCATGTGCCATGGAGGTGGCAACCACCGGAAGCATAGCCACGGCTTGACCGATCAGCAGCTTCCATCGATTAACGAGTTTCATAGTGCTCTCCTTGCGTATGCGCCCAGCTCTGTTGCTGTTATTGGATGGATGCCTCGGCTTTGCCAGCGACAGGAATGCGATTTGAAGAAGCCGGCGCACTGCGTGACGGCCGCACAGTCTTGGCATGCTTCGATGAAGAGGTTCTTCCAGTCCGAAATGCTCTGCCGGTAGAAGGGATAGAGCGAGGGCTCAAGCACGCAGAGAGGAAGGTTGTAGACCGATACGGGCAAGCCACGAATATCCAAAAAGTGAGCGGCCTGATTCAGCTCCTGTTGGTAGTCCAGTGGGTCGATCCACAATTCGTCATAGTGCTTCTTCGCCAACCCCATATTCTCGATGCCCATCAAGGCAACGTGCTGAACGAAGGGCATATTCCTGAAAATGAAATGCGCCAGCTCTGGCAGCCTTGAGGCCGTGAGCTTGCTCAGAACGACACGAATCTCAATGCATTGATTCGCACGGGCCAGGTTGTAGAGGCCACGTAACGTCTCACTAAAAGCCCCTGGTGCCTGGACGACATGGTCGTGATCATCAGCGTTGTCGGCATACAGGGGGATGCCCCAGGTCAACCGCGGATGAGCCACTGCCTTCAGATCAGCGATCCAACTCGGGTCGCTCTGTAAGCGGCCATTGCTCAAGAGGTGCAGGGATTTTTCCGGGATGACTCCCTTGGCCTTGGCAATGATCTCGAGTAGGCCTTTTCTGTAGAGAGTGGGCTCGCCGCCGCTAATTCCAATCTGCTCTTCGCCAGGATCCATTAAGTCGATGAGTCGCAAGTTCTCTTCGACGTGCCACAGATCATCGATGTCTTTGGGTGGCTGAGAGCACATTAAGCAGAGGCTGTTACAGCGATCTGTCATGAACAGCAGGTTGCTGTTGGAACCGCGTCGATAAAGCACCCTGACAACTCGGGAGCCAGGAGAAACGACGATTACGTCTCCAGGCCGAACGATGGCCGAGTCATTCGGGTTAACCAGCTGTGTGCCATCAAAACCCTCAATGGCGGTGTCGCTTGTGGGGAGTAGCAGGCAGCCGACCGGCAGCGCCAGCAGGTGCTTCGAATAGTCAGACTCAGGCTCGTCTAGCCAGAGCGCAAAATCGCTCAGGCTGGCATCGCCTGCGCATACAGCGGTGCCTTTCTCTATCAGCTCTTCGGGCGTAATGACCTTAAACAGCCGAGTGCAAGGCGAGTTGTAGATGTCGAATTGGGTATCGAGACGGAGCATCGTTACCCTCTGTAGCCAGCTACTGGCAGATCCACAAGGGATCGCCGGGCTAACCAGGAGAGCAGCACTCTTTGCGTGTCCTCGTCACCATCGCGGAGCAGGCGAAATAGGTGAGTGAGCAGCTCTGAATTCTTTTGGCAGAAGGTGCTGAATGCGCGGTGGCCTATGGGATCACCCTGGCGTGCGAAATGCTCTATAGGGTCCGCGCCGCAGTAAGGCACCAGCGCACAATCCGAGCAACCTGGAAGTGCCTCGGCCACACCAGCAGAGAGAAGCAGTTCAATCACTGGTGAGCCCAGGAGCTCTTGTAGCGGCTGCGCCACGTGGCCCAACTTCAAGCCGTCTTCTCCCATCTCGAGCAGCATGCGTGCTTCATCCGAGGGATAGACGTCACCGTCGTAGTTGTAGAGGAGGGTGCCTACACCTGCGCCAACGGGCGAACGTAGATCCACATAGCCTGATGAAAATGGGGTTAGTACGTTGCTGAGCAAAAGTGATGTGTAGCCCTCAGACAGGTACATACCCTGCTGATTGATTTTGATCAGGTAGGCCAGCGAGGTCTTGTAGAAGTCGATGTATTCAGCCATCGAGTAATCCAGGCGTTGGCTGGATTTCTTCGCGAATCCGTATGGG
>Ga0265797_10002376_pt1 | contig 31732 bp, 24 predicted proteins | sample P2T30metagenome_FD_192433 | JGI IMG/M metagenome (GOLD analysis project Ga0265797, IMG submission 192433) | Plant litter microbial communities from East Loma Ridge, Irvine, California - P2 T30 | ecosystem: Environmental > Terrestrial > Plant litter > Unclassified | place: USA: California... | reverse complement strand
GAACAGGATCGGGAACAGCTCGGAGAAGTGGCCGTTGACCTTGTCGAACGTCTCCTGCAGCAGGTCGCGCGTTTCCTTGTCGATGCGCGCGATGGCATCCTCCAGGGTCGTGATGGCCTCCGTCAGGTCGGCGTTCTGCGAGTCGAGGAAGTTCTTGCGTTCGGAGGCGGTGGACAGCTCGTCCAGCGCCGCCAGGTTGACGGCGCCCAGCGCGGCGATCGCATTGGTCAGGCGCGTCACTTCGCCCTGCAGGTATTGCGCCTTCATGTCGGGATGCAGCTTGGTCGCGAGAACAGCTTCGTCGGCCTGCACCTCGGCCAGCTGCTGGGCAAACTGCTCCTGGTTCAGGCGCGCCGCCTGCTCCTTCAGCTGCAGCTCCATGATGCGGTCGCGCTGCGGCTGCAGGCTGCGTTCGCCCTGGCCCCGCGCGTCCTCGGCGTGGCGCAGCTGCTGCGTAATCTGATCCAGCTCATGGCGCGCATCGGCCAGCGCGCGCTCCTGCTGCGAACGGCGGTCCAGCAGCTCCTGCAGGCCCTCATTGGCGGTGCCGGCTTCCAGCCCTTCCAGCTCCAGCCGGCCGGCCTGCAGGCTTTCCGTCACCTGCGCCGCCTGCGTGGTGGCCGTGGCGATGTTGCGGCGCAGTTCGTCGATGCGGCTGCGCGCCGATTTTTCCGCGAACTGCGCTTCCTGCGCGCGCCGTTCCAGCTCGCGCAGCGCTTCGCGCGCATCGGCCAGCTTCTGCTCGTGCCGCAGGAACGCCGTCTGGCCTTCCTCGTGCTCGCCCTGCAGGTTGGCCAGCTCCATGTCGAGCTGCTCGAACTTTTCTTCCGATTCCAGCTTGACCTGCATCTGCTCCGCTTCCTGCGCGGCGATCTCCGCCAGGTCGGTGTCGATCTGCGTGCTGCGCTGCTGGTAGCGGGACTCGACTTCGGACAGCTTCACCACGTCCAGCTGCAGGGCATGCACGGCGGACGTCAGGCTCTGGATCTTCTGGCGCAGGTCGGCGACCAGGCGGCCATGCGTCGCCACCGCGGCCTCGGCGCGCACGGCACGCGAGCGGGCCTCCTCGGCCAGCAGCGCCTGCGCGCGCAACTGCTTGCCCAGGTTGTCGATCTCGTGCTGGCGCCCCAGCATGCCTTCCTGCTCCGAGTCGGCGGCATGGAAACGCACGCTGGACTGGCCAATCAGGTGGCCCTGGCGCGTCACGAAACAGCCGCCAGCCGGCAGCTTCGCGCGCTCGGCAAACGCCTGCGCCGCATCCTCGGCGATGAAGACGTGGTGCAGCCAGTCGGCCAATACTCCGCGCAGGCCCGGGTCGTTCAGTTGCAGCAGGTCGATGAACGGACGCAGGCCGGGGATGGCCGCATTGGGCGCGGGCGCCGTCGTCACGGGCGCGAACAGGGCCAGCTTGGCAGGCGGCGCATCGGCGAGGAAGTGCTTTGCCCAGTCGATGTTCGACACCTGCAGGGCCGACGTGCGCTCGCGCAGCACGGCTTCCATCGCCGTCTCCCAGCCCTCTTCGATCTGCAGCTTCTGCCACAGGCGCGGCAGGTCGTTCAGCTCGTGTTTCTGCAGCCACGGCGTGACCTTGCCCTGCGTCTGCACGCGCTCCTGCAACTGGCGCAGCGCGTTCAGGCGCGCTTCCAGCTGGGCGTTGGCGGCGGACTCGCGCTGCACGGACGCCTGCGCCTCGCGCCGTTCCTCTTCCACGCGCGGCTGCTGCTCCAGGGCTTCGTCGAGCATCATGCGCTGCTCTTCCAGCGCCTGCTGCTTTTCCTCCAGCTGGTAGCGCAGGTTTTCCAGGTGCGCCGAATCAGGCGGCGCCAGGCCGTTCTTTTCCTGCTGCAGGCGCTCGCGCCGCGTGGCCAGGCTTGACAGAATGTTCGATGCATTGCGCTGGTGGGCCGATTCCAGCTCCAGCTGCTGCTGCGCCCCCATGATGCGGGCGCGCGATTGCGTGCTGCGCTCCTGCGCGGTGCGCCATTCGGCCTCCAGCAGCGGCAGCGATTCCGCCTTCTGCTCGGCCATCATGCGCGACTCCTCCACCTTGGCCGCCAGCTCTTCCAGCTCGAACTCGGCCTCGTCGATCTGCCCCCCGTACTCGGCGGCCTGTTGCTGCCACTGGTCGCGCTGCGCCGTCAGCGTGGCGATCTGCTGCGCCAGCCGCGTGCGCGATTCGACGACGAACTTGATCTGCGCTTCCAGGCTGCCGATTTCCGCATTGGTCTGGTACAGCGCGCCCTGCGCCGTGTGCAGCCGGTCGCCGACGGCAAAGTGGGCCTGGCGCATCTGCTCCAGCGACAGCTCGACACCGCGCAGCTTCGCCGTCTGTTCCTCCAGGTCGTTCTGCGCCTGCTCCATCTCGCGGAAGTAACGCACCTGCTCCGCCTGCGCCTCGTTCTTGCGCAGCAGCCAAAGGAGCTTCTGCTTCTCGTCCTGGTCGGCCTGCAGCTGATGGAACTTCATGGCGACGGCCGCCTGCCCTTCCAGCCGTTCCAGGTTGTTGTTCAGCTCCCGCAGGATGTCCTCGACGCGCAGCAGATTCTCGCGCGTGTCCTGCAGGCGGTTTTCCGTCTCGCGGCGACGCTCCTTGTACTTCGAGACACCGGCCGCCTCCTCGAGGAAGACGCGCAGTTCTTCCGGACGCGATTCGATGATGCGGGCGATCATGCCCTGGCCGATGATGGCGTAGGCGCGCGGGCCGAGGCCCGTGCCGAGGAAGATGTCCTGGATGTCGCGCCGGCGCACGGGCTGGCTGTTGATGTAGTAGGTGGAGGTGCCGTCGCGCGTCAGGGTGCGCTTGACGGCGATCTCGGCATACTGGCCCCACTGGCCGGAGGCCTTGCCGTCGTTGTTGTCGAAGACCAGTTCGACCGAGGCCCGGCCGGCCGGCTTGCGGTGGGTGGAACCGTTGAAAATAACGTCCTGCATCGACTCGCCGCGCAGTTCCGACGCCTTCGATTCGCCCAGCACCCAGCGCACGGCATCGATGATGTTCGACTTGCCGCACCCGTTGGGACCCACGACGCCGACCAGCTGGCCCGGCACCTGGAAATTGGTGGGATCGACAAACGACTTAAATCCCGACAATTTAATGGACGATAGGCGCACTTTGGAATCTGTTCTTCGCCCGGCAAGGCACAGTTGGAAAGGTGCCTATCATACCATCGCGGCCCTGCAATCTGGACAAATTCGCATCGCTGCGGGAACTGCCGCGCTTCAGATCGCGAACGGCGCCGCATTGCCGAGCTGGCGCCCGGCGTCGCGCGACGGTTGCTGCGCAGTCGGCGCCGGGTGCGCGCTACCGTGGCGCAGCTTCCAGGTGCGTTCGATCGCCGACGGCCGTCCGGACAGTTGCATCGCCAGCTGCCGCATCCAGCGCTCCGTATGCACGGGCTCCGTGAACGGCGTTACCAGCATGCCCGGGATGCACAGCGCCAGCAGGACCCGGCCGACGGTGGCCGGATGTTCGCTGCGCGCCTGGGCGATAAAGGCGGCGGCGACGGCAAAACCCACGGCGCCGCCCAGCACGACTTCGGACGTCGAATGCGCCAGCACCGGCAGGCGCGAGAAGCTGACCAGCAACGCGAGCACGGTGCCGGCACCGAGCGCGATGCGACGGGCAGGCGAGCCCATGCGCCGAAACGCCAGGTAGAACACCACCGGGAACACGGCGCAGGCGCGCATCGCGTGACCGGACAGCCCGGCAAAATGCACCTCCGGAATGCCGATACCCCAGCCCATGTAAGCCACCTTCGTCACGACAACCAGCGCCATGCCGGCGCCGAACATCAGGCACCACGACAGCGACAGCCGCCATGAGCGCCCGGCCAGCAGCCAGACCGCGATCGCGATGCCCAGCGGTCCCGTCACGGTAATGCTGCCCAGCGCCGACAGCGCGCTCCACCAACTCATCATCCTTTTAGCCTTTCGTTCCGTGGCGACCGCGGCGGCGGCCCCATTCATCCTGCCCGACATCACCGCAGCACTACAGCATAGTGCTTTTACATTAAATGCCGATTAAAACCCACCACACGTAAGCGACGATCGGCCGTCGTCACCGCCATTCTGGCATAACTTTCCTTATGGCAATAGCGGATTATGGCGGTCGGCTGCACAGCGATGCCGTGTCGGCGCAAAAAGGCAGCGCAAAAGGCCGCAGGAGGCCTTGTCCTACATGTCAGGACGGTAAATTCCGATATTTTTGACCTGAGCAAAAACGCATGATTCCAGCACCGACATGCACATCCGCGCGCTCGTGGCGCAATGTCGATGCCGTCAGTCTGACACCGTTGCGGTGGCGACTGGTGACTTTTTCCATTCAACTGAAAAGGAAAGCAACATGGCCTCGAATCAGAAAAGCGGTGGCAGCAAGCAGGGTTCTTCAAGTGGCGGCAACAAGCAGTCGGGCAACCAGGGCTCGCGCTCGGGCGGCAGCTCGGGGGGCACCCAAGGTGGCACGCACGAGCAGCACGTGGAGGCCGGCCGCCAGAGCCACAAGAACGACGGCAAAAAGTCTTCGTCGAAAGGTAAATAAGGCGCCGTACCGGATGACGCGGCATCGGGAGCCTGGCTAGGGAAACCTGCCAGGCTCTCTTGCCATGCGATTTGCCATCCGATACCGCTCAGATATTGGTCACGCGCTTGCCCTTGGGCGGGCGGAAGTCCCGTACTTCGTTGATCAGGTTGACCTTGGCGGCATCGCGCGCCGTCAGGTGCAGGTCGGAATAGGCATGCACGGCCCAGTGCTCGTCCGACAGGTTGACGTTCTTGCGCAGGATCGATTCCGTGCGTGCGTCGTCCGCCTGCAGGCCCTCGACAATGATGCGCAGCGCATCGGGTCGCGCCCCGGAAGGTGCGCTGGCGTGCGATTTGTGCACCATGAAACGCGCCGTCTCGCTGGCGTAGCGCTCCTGGCCGGACAGGAACAGGATCACGGCGATCGACGCCACCGCGCCACCGTTGTAGGTAACGATCCTGATCGGCAGGTTGCTCAGGTAATTGTGCAGGCAAAGCCCGTCGCTGACATAGCCACCGTTGGACTGGATCAGGATATGGGCCGTCTCGACGCCATCTTCCGTCATGTCGGCCACGGCATCGAACACGCGATGCACCATGTCGCTGTTGACGTCACCCGACAACGTGAACCACGCCGCCCCATCCAGTTTTTGCTTGTCTTCGCTCATAATTTTTATACCTCTCCAAATGGTGGGTTTCATTCTAGCGCAGGCCGAGGATTGGGGACGCACGGGCGGCGACATCGCCGCAGAGCCGCCCGTCCTCGTACAGATGGATGCTAACTTGCGTTTTCCGCATAGCTGACCGGCGCCTGAACATGTCGGATCGATCGTCGAGGTCGCGAGAGCCGACCAGCCCAATATCGATAGTGCCATGGGCGCCCGGCACCGGAGCTTGCGAGACGAAGCCCTTGCTTCCGCGCTATCGGGCACCGCGAGACCGCAGAATCTCGCCCTTGTAAAGTCCGGCTCGACTTCTACAATGGCAAATGCACACTGCGTGCGCGGTAACGGTAACGCCAACCATATTGAGGATTTCCATGCCTTCATTGCTGATCGGTCCGATATTTTACAAAACGCTCCTGACGGCGGCCCTGGCGCTGGCCACGGCGGGACACGCGTCAGCCTCTGCCTTCGAGATCATCACACGGAGCACTGGCACCGGCAGCTTCAATATGGAGGGCATGTTCGATGCGTCGGGCCCAAGTTGGGTTACGGGGCCGTATACGATGCAGATCACTGCGACAGTCAATGACCCGGTCCTGTACCAACCCAGGCCCACAAGACAGATATGGACAGAAACTGACGCGAATGTGCAGATAAAGCTGGAAGTCGGCGGCAATATCTATTGGACCGAACAAGACCACCGTTACATGACGATCGATTATGCCGCCAGCGCAGGCGAGACGTCCCTCACTCAGATGTCAGTGTATGTCGATCTGTGGCCTTCTCGCCTTGGCAACTACGCTCCCTTCGTACAAAGCATGGTACTGCAGGAGAACGCGCTTGCGTTTTCCGACACGTTGACACCCGTGGCGCTGGCTACACCAGAGGTTCTTGCCGGATCGGTCGATGCTGGCGTTTATTTCGTCTTTGTAGACGTTTTTCATCAGGTCGGCGCTATCACCGCACATTCGACGGAAAATTTCTATTCCGTGACGGCGGTGCCTGAACCGGCAATGTTCTCACTGACGCTACTGGGCTGTGCAACGGTGGCAGGCGCAGCGATGCTGCGGGCGCGACGGCGAGAGCGTTGACGCAGCACCGGCTCGGGACGGTCGTGAACCTCTACGATGCCTTGGGACACAAATGGTCGGAAGGTTCCCGGCCAATAGTCACCTGCTCCGCCGGTGCTTGCCTCGGTAGCCCCGTTGCGTGCACAAACCTCTGAAGCATCTTGACCCTTGGGTTCCGCCCACAAGCTGCCGCCAGATTGACACCCACCCCCAACTGACATATAGTCCCGATCCTTGATCGGGAGAGCGCAGCGCTGCTGCCGCCGAAGGGGCACTACCCAAAAACTCTCAGGCAAAAGGACCGGTCAGGGGCGCAGCGCGGCGATTGTCGCGCTTGCGGTCAAACTCTGGAGAGCGGCTGCCGACGCAGCCCACCGAAGGGGCGTGCGGTCACTCTGGCCGCTATCTCTCAGGTACCGAGGACAGAGGGGTAACGAACATCCGTGGACAATGCTGTCGGCTCACGCTTTCGGCTTTTGTTTGCTTGTGCCGTTAACCCTACAACCGGTCCGAGGAAGTCATGACGCTCAAAGCAACTCCACTCAACAACGCCCACCGCGCCGCTGGCGCCCGCATGGTCGATTTCGGCGGCTGGGACATGCCCGTCAATTACGGTTCGCAGATCGAGGAACACCACGCGGTGCGCACGGACGTCGGCATGTTCGACGTGGCGCACATGTGCGTCGTCGACATCAAGGGTGCCGACGTGCGTTCGTTCCTGCGCCGCCTGCTGGCCAATAACGTCGACAAGCTGCAGGTCTCCGGCAAGGCCCTCTACTCGTGCATGCTCAATCCAACGGGCGGCGTCATCGACGACCTGATCGTCTACTTCATCTCCGAAGACTGGTTCCGCCTCGTCGTCAACGCCGGCACGGCCGAGAAGGACGTGGCGTGGATGAACGCGCAGAACGACGCCTGGGGCACGAACCTGACCATCACGCAACGCCGCGACGGCGCCGATGCGATGGCGCTGATCGCCGTGCAGGGCCCGAACGCCCGCGCGAAAGTGTGGGAAGTGCTGCCGCAGGCGAAAGAAGCCACGCTTGACATGAAGCCGTTCAACGTCGCGCTGGTGCCGGGCACCGCGTTCGGCGAGGCAATGATCGCCCGCACCGGCTATACGGGCGAGGACGGCTTCGAGATCGGCGTGTCCGCGACACAGGCCGAGGCGCTGTGGAACGCGCTGGTGGCCGCCGGCGTCAAGCCGGCCGGCCTGGGTGCGCGCGATACGCTGCGCCTGGAGGCGGGCATGAACCTGTACGGCCAGGACATGGACGAATCGGTCAACCCGCTGGACGCGGGCCTGGCCTGGACCATCGACCTGGTCAGCGAGCGCGATTTCGTCGGCAAGGCGGCATTGCAAGCCAAGGGCCAGAACGCCCAGTTCGTGGGCCTGATCCTGCGCGAAAAAGGCGGCGTGCTGCGCGCGCACCAGAAAGTCATCGCGGCCAATGGCGACACGGGCGAGATCACGTCCGGCACCTTCAGCCCGACGATGCAGCAGGCCATCGCGCTGGCGCGTGTCCCGACCGGTGTGCAGGTCGGCGATACCGTCCACGTCGAGATCCGCGACAAGAAGCTGGCTGCCACGGTCGTGAAGCTGCCTTTCGTCCGCAACGGTAAAATCCTCGCTGCGTAATCGCCCGTCGCCGGGCTTGCGCGGGTCAACCACAACAACACCACCCCTTTTGGAGCACACATGAGCAATATTCCTGCAGAGCTGAAGTACACCGAGTCCCACGAGTGGGTACGCCTGGAGTCCGACGGCACCGTCACGGTCGGCATCACCGAATTCGCGCAGGATGCGCTGGGCGACATCGTGTTCGTCGAGCTGCCGAAGGTCGGCACCAGCTTCACCGCCGGTGACGACGCCGCCGTGGTGGAATCCGTGAAGGCCGCCTCGGACATCTACTCGCCGCTGTCGGGCGAAATCACCGAAGTCAACGAAGCCGTCGCCGGCGCGCCGGAATCGATCAACGCCAACGCGTACGACGCGTGGCTGTTCAAGCTGAAGCCGGCCGACGTGTCGCAGCTGGACGGCCTGCTGGACGCCGCCGCTTACGGCAAGACCACCGCCGCTTAAATCTTCGCAGTACCGGGCCGGCGCCATGCCGGCCTTTCTTCTTTGGCCCAAGAGAATCCCATGACCCGCACCAGCCTGACCCAACTCGAAGCCCGCGATGCGTTCATCGCCCGTCATATCGGCCCGGACGCCGCCGAACAACAGTCGATGCTCGACACCCTCGGCTACGCCTCGCGCGCCGCGCTGATCGACGCCATCGTCCCGGCCCATATCCGCAACAAGAGCGCCCTGCCCCTCGGCCAGTTCTTCGAGCCGAAGCCGGAACAGGAAGCGCTGACGGTCCTGAAAGGTCTGGCAAAGAAGAACCAGGTGCTGACCTCCCTGATCGGCCAGGGTTACTACGGCACGTACACGCCCGGCGTCGTGCTGCGCAACATCTTTGAAAATCCGGCCTGGTACACGGCCTACACGCCATACCAGCCGGAGATCTCGCAGGGCCGCCTGGAAGCGATCCTGAACTTCCAGCAGGCCATCACCGACCTGACGGGCATGGGCATCGCCAATGCGTCGATGCTGGACGAAGGCACGTCCGCGGCCGAGGCGATGACCTTGATCCTGCGCGTCGGCAAATCGAAATCGAAAGCCTTCTACGTCGCCAACGACGTGCTGCCGCAGACGCTGGAAGTGGTGCGCACGCGCGCCGAGCCGCTGGGCATCGAAGTCAAGACGTTCGACCCGGCGGAACTGGCCGGCGTGACGGATGCCTTCGGCGTGCTGCTGCAATATCCGGGCGTCGATGGCGCCGTGCGCGACTACCGCTTTGATGTCGAGAAGGTCAAGGCCAACGGCACGATGGTGGTGGTGGCCGCCGACCTGCTGGCCCTGACGCTGTTGACGCCTCCGGGCGAATGGGGCGCGGACGTCGTCGTCGGCAACAGCCAGCGCTTCGGCGTGCCGCTCGGCTTCGGCGGCCCGCACGCCGGCTACATGGCAACCCGCGACGAATTCAAGCGCTCGATGCCGGGCCGCCTCGTCGGCGTCACCGTCGACCAGCAGGGCAACACGGCCTACCGCCTGGCGCTGCAGACACGCGAACAGCACATCCGCCGCGAAAAAGCCACGTCGAACATCTGCACCGCGCAGGTGCTGCTGGCCGTGATCGCGTCGATGTACGCCGTCTACCACGGCCCGCAAGGCCTGAAGAACATCGCCAACCGCGTGCACCGCTACACCGCCGTGCTGGCCGATTACCTGCGCACGCTGGGTTACACGCTGACGAACGAGTCGTTCTTCGACACGCTGACGATCCGCACCGACCGCGCCGAAGCGCTGCATGCGGCCGCTGTCGCCAACGGCATCAACCTGCGCAAGATCGACGCACAGCACGTGGGCGTGTCGCTGGACGAGACCACCGGCCGCGACACGCTGGCCGCGCTGTGGAACGTGTTCGGCCAGGGTAAAGAAGCGCCGGACTTCGCCGCCGTCGAAGCGGGCGTGGAACAGGCCTTCCCGGAATCGCTGGCACGCACGAGCGACTACCTGACGCACCCGGTCTTCAACCGCTATCACAGCGAAACGGAAATGCTGCGCTACCTGCGCAGCCTGGCCGACAAGGACCTGGCGCTGGACCGCACGATGATCCCGCTGGGTTCCTGCACGATGAAGCTGAACGCCACCAGCGAGATGATCCCGGTGACGTGGCCCGAGTTCTCCAGCATCCACCCGTTCGCACCGAACGACCAGACTGTCGGCTACCGTGAAATGATCGGCCAGCTGGAAGACATGCTGTGCGCTGTCACGGGCTATGCGGCCGTGTCGCTGCAGCCGAACGCCGGCTCGCAGGGCGAATACGCCGGCCTGCTGGTGATCCAGAAGTATCACCAGTCGCGCGGCGAAGGCCATCGCAACATCTGCCTGATCCCGTCGTCGGCGCACGGGACCAACCCTGCTTCGGCTTCGATGGTCAACATGCAGGTCGTCGTCACGGCCTGCGATGAAAACGGCAACGTCGACCTGGCGGACCTGAAGGCCAAGGCCGAGCAGCACAGCAAGAACCTGGCATGCGTCATGGTCACCTATCCTTCCACGCACGGCGTGTTCGAGGAAGGCATCAAGGAACTGTGCGACATCGTGCATTCCCACGGCGGCCAGGTCTACATCGACGGCGCCAACATGAACGCGCTGGTCGGCGTGGCGGCACCGGGCTCGTTCGGCGGTGACGTGTCCCACCTGAACCTGCATAAAACGTTCTGCATCCCGCACGGCGGCGGCGGCCCCGGCGTCGGTCCGATCGGCGTGGGTGCACACCTGGCCGAGTTCCTGCCGAACCAGCGTTCGACGGGCTATGCGCGCAACGAGAACGGCATCGGCGCCGTCTCTGCCGCGGCCTTCGGCTCCGCGTCGATCCTGCCGATTTCGTGGATGTACATCGCCATGATGGGCGGCGAGGGCCTGACGGCGGCGACGGAAGTGGCGATCCTGAACGCCAACTACATCGCCCGCCGCCTGGCGCCGCACTACCCCGTGCTGTACTCGGGCCACGACGGTCTGGTGGCGCACGAGTGCATCCTGGACCTGCGTCCGCTGACGGACGCCACCGGCATCAGCAACGAGGACGTGGCCAAGCGCCTGATGGACTTCGGCTTCCACGCGCCGACGATGAGCTTCCCCGTGCCGGGCACGCTGATGATCGAGCCGACGGAATCGGAATCGAAGGCTGAGCTGGACCGCTTCATCGACGCGATGATCGCCATCCGTGGCGAGATCGCCAAGGTGGAAAGCGGTGAGTTCGACAAGGCCAACAACCCGCTGAAGTTCGCGCCGCACACGGCCGAAGTGCTCACGTCCGACAACTGGGACCGCCAGTACAGCCGCGAAACGGCCGCCTACCCGCTGCCGTCGCTGCGCAAGAACAAGTACTGGCCAACCGTCGGCCGCGCCGACAACGTCTACGGCGACCGTAACCTGATGTGCGGCTGCGCACCGATCAGCGCATACGAGTAATCAGGCCGGAGCCGCGCTGGCGCCGTCACCCTCCGCGGGTGGCGGCGCCTTTTTCATTGGGGCAGCGCAATCGTCTCCTCACCCAGCGGAATGCCTTGCGCGTCATAGCGCAGCAACGTCAATGCCCCCTCATGCAGCGCGGCCGTGTGCAGCGTGCCGTCGTGCAGCGCCAGCGGCACGGCGCGGCGCGACGTCAGGAATACGGGCGAGCGCCAGGCGCCGTGCGCCGGACGGGAGACCATCCACAGTGTGGCGTCCGCGTGCGCATACACCAGGTACTCGCCGGCCCGATTGTGGGCGCTCCACAGCAGCCGCGCGCCGGCAACCTCGGCCACCCGCTGCGCCACGCTGTTATTACCCCGGTAGACGACGATCGCGGTGCCGGCCGCGAACACGTCCGGCACGTTCGGCATCGAGCCGGGCGCCAGCAGCACGCTCTCGGTCCGCGCCGGCAGATTCGGATAAGTCACGTCGACTTCGCGCCCGGTCGCGTCGAACGACGCGAAACGCAGTGCGCCGTCGCGCAGCACCCACGCGCCCGGCAACCGATAGCTGCCGACAGCACACGCATGGTCGGGCAGGCGCAAGGGCCGCAAGCCGCGCGCCGGTGTGGCCCCGTTGCCGTACCAGGTTGCGAGCTCCCCGCCGACGTTTGCGCTGACCAGCAACAGCGGCGGTGCGCCTTGCTGCAATGGTCCGAACGCCAGCCGCGCGACCCGCGCTTGCGGCGGCATGCCGGGACACGGCACGAGTGCCGCCTGCCAGCCGTCCGCCAGCACCGGAGCGAGGCCCGTTGCCACGAGCAGCGTGTCGTCCGCCAGCGCCAGGGCGATGGCCAGCAGGCCGTCGCCATCCTGGCGGACATCGGCCCGACGCACCGGCGCCGGCAGCCCGATCGCCGTCCATGCACCGCCGCGCAGCAGCAACAGACGCCCCGACGCGTCGACCACCAAAACCAGCGGACGCCCCGCCTTGTCATGAACGACGAACAGCGGACGGCCTGGCAGCGCGGGGTCGGGATACAGCGCCATATGCGCCATCAGCGCCTCAATCATTGGCATCGACCCACAGCGCCGGTTCGATCGCGGCGGCCAGGCGGCTGACGAGATAGTCCTGCACGGCGCCGAGGCTTGCGCTGCCGTGATCCCACGCGTGCGTCAGGCGCTGCAGATGCAGCAGATGCGCCAGCGGGTCGGAGGCGATGTAGCCGCCGGACTTGCCGGCGTCCGCCACCGGCGCCGACTTGCGCGCGCGGCTGATCAGGTTGGCGCGGCCGTTGCCGTCCACGATCAGCTGCAATTGCAGCGCCCAATGCAGCGTCACCCTGGCCCAGCCCCGTCCCAGGTCCGCGTGGCGGCCCCGCCCCAGCGACTGGCTGACGGCATCGCGCTCGTAGCGCATCAGGGAACCGTACAGGTCCACCGTCAGGCGCGGCACGCCGGCCATGTCGGGCTGCTCGGAGACGGAGACGCCATATTGCAGGTCCTGCTCGGATTGCCGTTCGTGGGAGACGTCGCCGGGGTGTTGCCATTGAAGCAAGACGTGGTCGCCGTACAGCCAGCCGTTCGGCGTGCGGACGAAGCGGGCGCGCAAGCCCGTGTTGCTGGCGTACACCCCCGACTTGTCGTTGATGGAGCCTTGCCCGGTAGCAACTGATCCTGGTGGCAGGACCAGCGCATAGTCCGGCAAGGCGTTCAGTCTTTGCTCCAGCGGGTCGATCAGCAGGGGCTTCAGATAGCGTTGTGAAAATGCTTCAAGGTTGCAAAAAGAATTTAATTGAGGCATTTAATTTTCTTGGGGAAATGTTAAGATTGCTGTTCATCAGTTAAGTCGCACAGTAGCCGGGCTCGCGTATGCGCGCCTTCCGGAAACCTTCCGGAGAGCCAACTCATTGATTTGATTGATAATATTTTTTGGGGTGGCAGGCACGATGGATGCACGGGGATTCCGCTTCGGCGACTGGCAGGTGGACGTGGGCGGCAATTCGCTCAGCCACGGCGACGCCCGGGCCACGCTGGAACCGCGTGCGATGGATGTCTTGCGCTACCTGTGCCGCCATCCAGGTGCGGTCATTCCCGCCGAGGAACTGCTGCAGACCTGCTGGGGCACCGCCGAGCTGGGCGACAATCCCGTCCATAAAGCCATCGCCCAGCTGCGTCGCGCGCTGGGCGATTCCAGCACCGAGCCGCGCTATATCGAGACGGTGCGCAAGCGCGGCTACCGCGCCATTGCGGCGGTGGTCGAGCTGCAGGATCAGGCCGGCGTGTGGCAAGGCGGCTCGCCGTTCCGTGGCCTGGAAGCGTTCCAGGAAAGTCACGCGGCGATCTTCTTCGGGCGCGTGCAGGCGACCCAGCGGCTGCGCGAAACGGTGCTGCGGCAGGTGGCGGGCGGCTGCCCGATGGCGCTCGTGCTGGGGCCTTCCGGCTCGGGCAAGACGTCGCTGGTGCGGGCCGGCCTGCTGCCTTCGCTGGTCGACGAGCCGGTTGCGCCGTCGTGCGTGCTGCACATGGACTGCGCCGACCTGGCCGGCAGCGACCTGTTCGGCGCGCTGGCCGCCGTGCTCGTGGACGCCGAATGCGACGAGCGCAGGCTGTTCGAAGGCAGCAGCGCCGACGCGCTGGGCCAGCGCCTGCGCGACGAGCCGGACGCCGTCGCCGCGACCCTGAGCGCCGGCACGCCGATCCGCATCGCCCTTTTTGTCGACCGCCTGGAAGCGATCTTCCGCGCACCCGCCACGACGGACGCCGACCGCATCCGCTTCGTCGGACTGCTGCAGACGCTGGCGCTCGCCGGGACCCTCGTCATCCTCGCCTGCCGTAACGATTTCTATCCCGCGCTGATCGCGCTGCCGGAGCTGATGGCACTGAAAGGCCGCGGCGGCCACTTCGACATCGAACCGCCGGACGGTGCCGACATCGCGCAGATGGTGCGCCAGCCCGCGCGCGCCGCGCAACTGACGTTCGAGCACGACGCCGCCACGGGCGCCAGCCTGGACGACGTGCTGTGCGACGCCGCCCGCGCCAGCCCGGACGCGCTGCCCCTGCTGCAGTACTGCCTCGACGAGCTGTATCGCCAGCGCGGCGACGACGGCACGCTGCGCTTCGACGTCTTCCGCCAGCTGGGCGGCATCGAAGGCGCACTGGGCGTGCGCGCCGAACAGATCGTCGCCACCCTCCCGGCCGCGCAGCAGGCCGCCCTGCCCCATGTGCTGTCGCTGCTGGTGAATATCGGCGAGGAGCAGAACGCCGTCACCGCGCGGCGTCCCGCATGGTCCGCATTGACGCATGAAGCGCAGCGTGAACTGGTACGCGCGCTGGTCGAAGCGCGCCTGTTCGTCAGCGAGCTGACGGGCGATATACCAACGTTTGGCGTCGCCCACGAAGCCCTGCTGCGGCGCTGGCCGCGCGTCGTCGCGTGGGTCGAGCGGCACCGCCAGTCGCTGCAAATCCGCACCCGCGTCGCCGCCCAAGCCGAACGCTGGGCCGGCGCCGGCCGCCCGCGCGACCTGCTGCTGCCGGCGGGACTGCAGACGAACCAGGCGTGCGGCCTGCTGGAGATCGCCGACCTCGCGCTGACGCAGCAGGAGAAGGATTATGTCGGCGCCTCGCTGCAGCGGGCGAAGCTGGGTGCACGCATCCGGGTCGGCGTGCTGTCCGTGATTGCAGTGCTGGCCGTGCTCGCGGGCGTGCTGGGGCTGACGGCGCGCTCGGCCCAGAAAGAGGCTGAGCAGCGGCGCGCGGATGCCGAGGGGTTGATGAGTTTTATGCTGGGGGATTTTGTCGACAAGTTGCGGCCGTTGGGGCGGCTGGACTTGCTTGATGACGTCAGTGCAAAGGCGTTGGGATATCTCGGTCAATCGCACAGCGCCAGCGAAACCGTCGAGGCGGCCCTGCACACCGTGAAGACGCTGCATCTGATTGCCGAGGTGAGCATCTCACGCAGCAAGACGACAATCGCGGAGCGGGCGCTGGCGGATGCGCAGGCCGTGCTGGACCGTCATGCCGGTACGGCGGCAGAGAATGCGCAGTTCCTCAAGGCGCAGGGGGCGAACGCGTTCTGGCTCGGCAAACTCAGTATGGACCGCGCGGACTGGAACGAAGCACGCCAGCACATGGACCGATATCGACAGATCGGCGAAGCGATGGTGCGACTCTGGCCAGGCGATCCGGATGCGCTACTGGAGCTTGCCTATGCCCTCAACAATCAGGGCACTGTAGCCATGGGCACGCGCGATTTTGCCAGTGCCGCGCAGGCGTTCTCACAATCCATCGGATTGCGGCGCAAACTGGTTGCGATGCGGCCGGGGGACACGAGCCTTGTCGTCGATCTTTCAAACGCCATCTCATGGCATGCCCGGGCACGCGCAGCGATGGGCGCGCTTGCCGACGCGCGTGAGCTCTACGATCAAGAACAGACGCTGCTCCGCACACTGCAGGCCGCAAATCCGCGCAACCTTGGATGGGTCAGCAGACTTGCGTCTTCCCTGTCCAATCAGGCTGAGATCGAACAGGCATTGGGCAACGATGCCGCGCAACGTCAGTTACTGGCGGAAGGACTGCGGCTGCTGACCTATCTCGTGGAAAGTGATCCCACAAACGACCAATGGCAGCGTCATCAGGCATTGCTCTCCTATCATCAGTTGGCCAACCTCGACGGGGAGAGCAAGACTGCTCGTCTGCACGATTGGCGCGTTCTTCAGGACAGGGTCACGAAGCTGCATGCAGCCGACCCGCGCAGCGTCTTCCTGAACAAGCTTTCGGAAAGCATCGCCCAGGGGATCGTCGAAAAACTGCTGGAGGAAGGCGAGGTAGCGTCAGCCAGGGCCGAGCTTGCAAAAATAATTGCGCGAGCTGAAACATCGACCGACCGGCAAATCCAGGACGCGCGCGCGCAGGCTAAAAAAGTACAGTTGACTATTCTCGCTGCGGAAATTCACCGTGCAGGGGGCCATGTCGCCGCTCAGGCCGAGGCTTGCCGTGCGGCACAGTCCGCCGTCGCGCCGCTGCGAGGAAGTACCCAGGACTTCGCGGTGCTCTCGACCATTGTGCGTGCTTACGCCTGCTCGGGCGATACGAATTCTGCAAGAGATGAGCAGCTCGCCCTGCAGAACATGCACTACCGGGATTCCCGATACATCAGATACCTCTCAGTCCATCACTAGGAAAGCAGCCAATGGCAAAGAAAACCTTCGACACGCCGACACAATTTATTAACGTTCTTGTCACCGCGGTACCCGATCGCGACGCTGGCCAGTCAACGTACAAGACGACGTTCCGCCCAGAGGTGGTCACGGTCTTCCAACCCGACACCGTCATCAACTACCAGTTGGTCGACCCGACACCGCCGGGTGTGCGCTTCGCGTCGGTCGAAATCACCCCTGACAGCAGCCAGATGAGCGCACCGTCCATCAGCCGCAGCGGCAAGCTGGTAACGTTCAGCGACGCCAACACAAAACGTGAGTCGCTGGCAGTCACGCTGCACTTCACGGACCACGACGGCGTCCGGTTCGCGGTCGATCCGGACATCAAGAACGATCCGCAGCCGCCGTTTCTTTACGCTACGCCGGCAGCCGCGCCAATGATGGCGTTTTCGGTCGATCCCGACGAGCCAAACAATCCGCAGCCTCCTGCGCCCGTCTGACCCGTCCGGACTGCCTTACGCAGCAATGCGGACCGCACGCAGCAGTGATCCGCGCCCGTCAACGCCGCTTTGCAGCTAAGATAAGGGCCCGCAAACAATCGCCGGCCCATGAAAACCACCACCAAAGCAGCACTGATCTCGGCCCTGTTGTTCCCGGGTCTGGGTCAGCTCGTCGTCCTCAAGCGCCCCGCGCGGGCATTCCTGTTCATCGGTCCCGCGCTGGTTGCCCTGCTGTTCCTGCTCTCCGCAGCCTTCACCGCCGCCAGCCAGATCGCCCACCAGGTCACGTCCGGCACGCTTCCCCTCGACCCGCAACTGATCACGCAGCAGATCGAAGCCACCAACACGGGCCCCGGCGGCAATATCGCCGCGGCCGTCCTCATGATTGCGTGGCTCGGCAGTATTCTCGACGCCCTCTTCCGCAAGCCCTGAGCGCAAGGTAAAAAGCGGTACCATGGGGGCAGCACGTCACCATGGGAGAAGAAGATGAGACAGTCGTCCCTGGCCCTCGCGGCCGTTTTCCTGTTCGTTTGCGGCGGCACTTCCGCGCAGACCGAGAGTCCCATCAAACGCACGATCATCACGCGCGGCGACGTTTCCGTGCCGGGCCGCGAGGCCGTCGTGGCGCAGGTGGAGATTGCGCCGGGCGCGCTGGCCGGGCGCCATACGCATCCCGGCGACGAGATCAGCTATTTTCTTGGCGGCGAAGGCGAGCTGCTGATCGACGGCCAGCCGCCGCGGCGCATGAAGGCCGGCGAGGCGTTCGTCATCCCGGCCGGCGTGGTCCACGCCGCGCGCAATCCCGGCGCGGAGCCGGCGCGGCTGGTCGGCGTGTACATCGTCGAGAAGGGCCAGCCGCTCGCATCTCCGGCAAAATAGCCGCCGGCGAAATAATCAGTCGTTGGCGAGCCGTCCGGCCGGGAAGGCGACGGGCAGTGACTGCATGCGGCGCCAGCGATAGTAAATGACGCACACCGCAAGCAGCGCCAGGCCGCTGATCAGCGCCCAGGGCGCGTGCGTGCGCCACAGCGCCATTCCGCCGTTCAGCACTAACGGCAGCGCGACGATCCCGGCCAGGACCGCCACCAGCGTGCCGGCAGAGAGTCGTCGCATCGACGCGTAGTCCCGCACCAGGCACGCCGCCATCGGCAGCCCCAGTGCCGCGGTAAGCCCCACGGCGACCTGCGTCTGCACGCCGGGGATCATGATCGCACCGACCAGCGCGGCACCGCCGGTCGACGCCAGCCACACGACGGCAAACCGCCGCAGCAGCGCGCCACCGAGCCGGCGATTGAAATCGGCGCTGACAGGTGCCGCGGGAGACAGCCGCAGCAGCGCCTGTTCGGCACGGAAGCGCTGCATGGCAGTCGTCACGGCGTGTAGGTGCGCCGCCAGCGGCATGACCAGCAACAGCAGGCACAGCTGCACCACGGATCCTTGCAGGCCCATGGCTGCCAGCAGATTGCTGCCGCTGGCGAGGGCCAGCAGTGTCACGGCAAGGATGCCCAGCAGGGCCGAGCCGGGATGGGCCGAGCCGCCCAGCGCCATCAGCAGCACATCGGCGCGGCCACCCCGCCACGGTGCGATGGCAGCGCGTTCGCTCAGGCGGCGCAGGTCGGCAAAGTACAGCCGGTCCGGCCACGTCGAGCCGCGCCACACCGTCCACTCCTGACCGGGTATGCCCTGCGCCGCCTTGAGTGCCTTCGCCCGGTCGACGAACTGACGCTGCCACGCGATATGCGCGTCGCCGCCGCGCGGAAACAGCAGCCGCGCCAGTGGCGGCGCCAGCATCGCCAGCACCAGCAAGCCGATCGCAGTGATCGCAGTCTCGCCGAGGGTCTTGACGAGGGCCGAGAGCGGCAGCAGCGGCACGAACTGCGTCACGGCAATGATCGCCAGCGGCACCAGCGCGAGCATCGGCAGGCGTTGCAGCGCCGCGAAGTACATCAGCGTAGCGGCGCCGGCCAGCAGCGCATAGCCGAAATGGTTCAGCCCCACGCCCAGCACGATCCCGATCGCCAGGCTGCCGGCGAGCCACGCCCATGCCACCACGGCCACGATACGGCGGCGCTGGTGCGGTATCAGGCACGCCAGCGCCGGCTCGTTCTGGCGTATCGCGCTGCCCAGCAGCTGAAACCACCAGACGACGACCAGCGCCGTAAGGGACACGCCGGCGGCGACGACGCCGGCGCGCCAGTCGCGCATGCCGATACCGAAGCCGCAAAACCCCAGCACCGCGCCGGCCAGCAATGCCCACGTACCCCATGTCCCTTGCAGCCGCCACGCCAGCACGGGCTGGCGCAGGATGGCCCCCCAGGCGCCGCTCATTTCGTCACCTCGACGAACAGGTCTTCCAGGTTCAGCGCCTCGGTGCGCAGCGCCGGCGTGGCATCGAGTGCCGCGGCCTCCACGTCCGACAGCCGTGCCAGCACGCTGACCGTGCCGTCCGCATGGCGCTCGCGCCGGATTTCGCCCTGCAGGCGCAGGACATCGACGGCGGCGGCCGTACCGGTCACGCGGCGTGCGCTTTCCAGCAGCTCGTCCAGCGGCCCCTGCAAGCCGATGCGGCCCTCGTGCAGGAATGCCACATCCAGCGCGACCCGTTCCAGGTCCGACAGGATGTGCGTCGAGAACACGACGGTCGTATCGCGCTCGATCACGGTGCCGATCAGTTCACGCAGGAAGTCGCGGCGGCCGACGGGATCGAGGCTGGCTACCGGCTCGTCCAGCACCAGCAGGTCCGGTTCGTGCGCCAGCGCGCGGATGATCGACAGGCGCTGCCTTTCGCCGCCGGACAACCGGCCGATCGGCCTGATCTTCGCTTCGCCGTCGAAGCCCCAGCGCGTCAGCAGGCCGTGTACGAGGGCGTCGTTCCAGCGCGGGAACAGGGCGCGGAAATAGTCCAGCATCTGCACTGGTGTCAGCCATTCGAACAGCTCGGCCTTCTGCGGCACGTAGCCGATGCGCGCCCGCGCCGCTTCCGACAGTGCGGCGACCGGCTCGCCGAACAGCGTCGCGCTGCCGCCGTCCGTCTCGCGGAGTCCCAGCAGGCACTCCAGCAACGTCGATTTGCCGGCGCCGTTACGCCCCAGCAGGCCGACGACCTGTCCCTGGCGCAGCTGCCAGTCCAGACCCCGCAGCACCGGCTGCCGGCCGAAGGATTTTTGCAGGCCCCGAGCCTGTACCACTGTTGTAGTCATCGCGTCTCTTTCAGAATTTGTTTAAAAAGCTTCAGGATTTCCTCATCGTCCAGCTCCAGCTGGCGCGCCTCGGCCGCAGCCCTTGCCAGCGTGGGCCGCAGCAGTTTTTCGCGCTCACCGCGGCTGACGCCACAGCGCCGCGCCGCCACCTGCATGCCGAGGCCGCGCTGGCGCGCCAGCACGCCTTCCGTCTCGAGCATGTTGTACGCCTTGGAGACGGTCATCGGGTTGACGGCCAGCGTCTGCGCCACTTCGCGCACGGATGGCAATGTGTCGGCCGGGGCCAGCACGCCCGCGGCAACCATGCGGCGGACCTGCTCGATCAGCTGGCGGTAGATCGGTTCCGTCGATCCGGACACGATGGAGAACAGTGCGGCTGTGTGGTTGGTCATGGCGACTGCGCGTCTGATTTCGCGTATGCTGTATTAATTGAGTAATACAGTATACGTGCGACGACATGTTGTCAACTTGCTTCTGCAAACTCCGGTCAACCCGGCGATAATGGCGCTACCTTATCCCGCAGGAGTCATATGAAGATCGGCATGCAGACATGGGGCAGTCATGGCGACGTCCGGCCTTTCCTGGCGCTGGCGGCGGGGCTGCGGGCGGCCGGGCACGACGTCACGCTCGTCATCACCAGCATCGACATGGACGCTTATACGAAGGTGGGCGCGGCGCGCGGCGTGAAGGTCGTCGCGGTGGGCGAGCCGATCATTCCCGCCGACGAGGCGGCGAAGATTCTGCACACGATTTACGCGATCAAGGACCCGATGCGCCAGGTGGGTGCGCTGATGCGGCTGATGTTCGCGCCCGTCGAGGACGAGATGTTTGCCGCGTCGCGTCGGCTGTGTGAGGAAAGCGACCTGCTGATCGGCCACCATATCCTGCACCCGCTGCAGGTGGCGGCGCAACACGCTGGCAAGCCTTATGTCAGCGTATTCCTGTCCCATGTCAGCATCCCCACCGAACACGCCCATCCGCTGGCGGCGTTCGGCCGCACCGGTAACCGTCTGCTGTGGTGGCTGACACGGGTCATGCTGAACCGCGCCCTGCTGCACTATCCCAACCGGCTGCGGCGTCTGCTGGGCATGACACCGGTGCGCGATCTGCTGGACGATGTCTGGCTCGCGACGCCATTGGCACTGGTTGGCGTCAGCCCGACGATCTGCGAACGACGGCCGGACTGGCCTGCTTCCGTGCACGTGTGCGGCTTCCTCGATATGCCGAATGTGGAAGTGGAAGGCGTCCTGCCTGCTGCGCTGGACGGCTTCCTGGCCGCAGGTACGGCCCCGGTTTACATGACGCTGGGCAGCTGGATGCCGGAGGACCTGGCGGCCGAGACCGAGACGCTCACGCTGTTCACCGCGGCGGCCCGGCTGGCCGGCTGCCGCGCCATCATCCAGAGTCCGTCCGCACGGGCCTGCGGCTTCGCGTCAAGCGACACGATCCTTTACGTGAGCGCGGCGCCGCACCACCTGATTTTCCCCCGCTGCGCCGCGATCGTGCATCACGGCGGCGCCGGCACGACGCAATCCGCCACCCTGGCGGGCAAGCCGTCCATCGTGATCGCCCATCTGAACGAGCAGGAACACTGGGCATCGGAATTGCGCCGGCTGGGCATTGCGGGGAAGGTCTTGAAACGGCGCAGTGTGACGCCGCGGGCGTTGGCGGAGCGGATCAGCGAGGTAACAGGGTCGTCGGAGATGGCGGCGAGGGCCGCGGCGATTGGCGCGGCAATGCGGGAGGAGAACGGGGTGGCGGCGGCGGTGCGGCTGATCGAAGGGCTCGAGGCGATCCGGTCGAGCGCTGACAGGAGCACGGCGACGCGATCGAGCTGACGTCGACCACATTGACGTCGGGGACAGGCACCTCGTCGGGCCTTCGCCCGAAGAGGAGCCAGTCCCCGGTGCATCGACGGCAAACGCGGCACCAGTCGCCAGTGCATCGACGGCCAACGAGGCATCTGGGGACTGGCTCGTGTCTCAGGGCGAACGCCCTGTGACAGGAGCCTGTCCCCGACGTGGAAGCGTGAAGCGGACGAGACGGCCGCGTGACGCAAAAGAAGGCGAGCAGCTAACCCGCCCTGCTTCAATTACGACAGCTTCGTCGCGTGCTCGCGCGTGGCGTGGAACGTCAGCTGCGGCCAGCGCTCCTGCGTCAGCCGCAGGTTGACGCCCGACGTGGCGAGGTACGCCATATTGCCGGCGGCGTCGTAGGCGACGTTGTGGCCCAGCGAGTTCTCGAAGTCGGCCAGCGCCTTTTTATCTTCCGACGACACCCAGCGCGCGCTGCTGATGCTGGTGCCTTCGAACACGGCATCGACGCCGTATTCGTTCATCAGGCGGCTGGCGACCACCTCGAACTGCAGCACGCCGACCGCGCCCAGTACCAGTTCGCCGCCCTGCACGGGCTTGAAGACCTGGACGGCGCCCTCCTCGCCCAGCTGCTGCAGGCCCTTGTGGAGCTGCTTGATCTTCAGCGGATTGCGGATGCGCACGGAGCGGAAGAAGTCCGGGGCGAAGTACGGGATGCCGGTGAACTGCAGCATCTCGCCTTCCGAGAAGCTGTCGCCGATCTGCATGTTGCCGTGGTTCGGCAGGCCGATGATGTCGCCCGCGTACGCCTCTTCCACCTGTTCGCGTGACGATGCCATGAACGTCACGACGGACGACACCTTCACTTCGCGGCCCAGGCGCAGGTGCTTGACCTTCATGCCGCGCTCGAAGCGCCCGGAACAGACGCGCAGGAACGCGATGCGGTCGCGGTGCGCCGGGTCCATGTTCGCCTGGATCTTGAAGACGAAACCGGAGAACGGCTGCTCGTTCGGTTCGACGGAACGCACGGTCGCGTCGCGCTCGCGCGGCGGCGGCGCCCAGTCGACCAGTGCCGACAGGATTTCGCGCACGCCGAAGTTGTTGATGGCGGAGCCGAAGAAGACCGGGGTCTGCACGCCGGCCAGGAATTCCTCCAGGTCGAACGGATGCGAAGCGCCGTTCACCAGCTCGACCTCCATCCGCAACTGGTCCATTTCCAGCGGGAACATCTCCTGCAGGCGCGGATTGTCGATGCCCTTGATGACTTCGAACGACTGGTTGGCGCTCTCGACGCCGGCGCGGAACAGCAGCACCTCGTCGCGCAGCAGGTGGTACACGCCGCGGAAGTTCTTGCCCATGCCAATCGGCCACGTGACGGGCGCGCACTGGATCTTCAGCACCGATTCCAGCTCGTCCAGCAGTTCCAGCGGATCGCGCGTCTCGCGGTCCATCTTGTTCATGAACGTGACGATCGGCGTATTGCGCATGCGGCAGACGTCGAGCAGCTTGATCGTCTGCGCCTCGACACCCTTGGCCGCGTCGATCACCATCAGCGCCGAGTCGACGGCCGTCAGCACGCGATAGGTATCTTCCGAGAAGTCCTGGTGGCCGGGCGTGTCGAGCAGGTTGATGATGTGGTCGCGGAAATCGAACTGCATGACCGACGACGCGACGGAAATGCCGCGCTGCTTCTCGATCTCCATCCAGTCGGACGTGGCATGGCGCGCGCTCTTGCGGGCCTTGACGGTACCGGCCATCTGGATCGCGCCCGAGAACAGCAGCAGCTTTTCCGTCAGCGTGGTTTTACCGGCATCGGGGTGGGAGATGATGCCGAACGTACGGCGGCGCTGCACTTCGCGCGCGATCAGCGCGGGTGCCTTGGCGCTGCCGGCGGCAGCTTCCTGGTGTTCTTGGCTGGTGACTTCGATTTCTTCGGACATGGTGGCGGCCACAAACGGCTCACGGGAAAACCGGGGATTTTACCGTTTTTTGCCCCATGCCGGGCGGATTTCCGTGCCCGCGGACCGGCTCAGTCGTTCAACCAGTTTTCCACGCGCAGGTTCGGGTAAGCCTCGAAGTCGCGCTCATTGTTCGTTACCAGCACCACGTCCAGCCCGACCGCGTGGGCGGCGATCAGCTTGTCCAGATGATCTCTCGTGCGCTGGCGCGTGGCCGCGCGCACGGGGCCGTAAGCCACGGCCGCGGCGGCGTCGAACGGCGCGACAGGAATATCGTTGATCAGCGCCGCCAGGTGCCCCGCCTCGCGCTCCGGCTGCGCGCAGGCGGCCACGCCATATTGCAACTCCGCATACGTGATGGCGGAGATGACGACGTCGCCCACGTAACACCGTGCGAACCGCCGCGCTACCTGCTCCGGCTGGTGTTTCATCAGGTAGATGAACATATTGGTATCGAGCATATAGCGCGGACGTGCCATCAGAGGCCCTCGCGCTCGTCCTGCTCCGCTTCGCCGCGGCCATCGGCCATGAAGTCCGGGCTGAAGCCGGCGAATTTCTGCAGCACGCCGCCCAGTTGCCGACGCGCCGGGCGAATCCGGATTTCCTCGCCGACCCGCTCGATTTCCAGCTCGATATCGCTGCGTTCGTACGCAATCTCGGCGGGAATCCTGACCGCCTGCGAATTGCCGTTCCTGAATACTCGCGTCATTTGCATGGTGTTGACCTCGTATTTACACGGATGTACTTTAGCATGAAATTCGCGGGTGCATCCCTGTATCCACTAGCTCCTTGCTGGAAATCAATCCCCCCTGACCCGGCGCCAGCCCGCCCGGTGCGCGCCCACGGTGTCCAGCTCCTGCAACGGCCGCGTCAGCGTCTCGCCTTTGGCGGTCGTCGTGATCAGTTTCAAGTCGCCCTTGGGCAGGCGCACGATGATGAAGCCGACCGCCGCCGAGGTATTCGACAGCATGCTGCCGACGATCGTGCCATTCACGCCCGTGCCGCGGCAGACGTCGACCGCATAGAAATTCGACGTGCCGCCGACGGAGCACGAGGACTCGGAAGTCGGCACGTTCGTCACGACGTTGCCCACGCCGCTGACGATCTTCGGGTCCAGGTTCATGCGCTCGCCGGCATTGACCTTCCAGTCGAAGTACCAGCCGCTGCTGCGACTCAGGTCCACGGCGCTGCCGGCAAGGTCGATCTCGTCGATCGTCGTGACGGCATCCTCGCCCGTCCCTTCCGTCGACACACGCTGCGACAGCGTCTGCTTCACCATCGCCGCGCCGCGCAGGTCCAGGTCGGCCACGCCGTCGTCGCGCAGCAGGTACAGGCTTTGCACGTCCGTGTTGGCGATGTCCGGCATGTCCAGCAGCCGGCCCGTGCCGAACAGGACGACGCGTCGGGCCTCCTGCGTGCCGCCGGACGTCACGGCGCACAACGTCACGTCCGGCCGCGCCGTGATGGGCTGGCGCACGCCGTCGTTGACGGCGATGCCGATGCGTTTGACGGTGGCGCCGGCGGTCAGGTCGAAGCGGAACAGGTTGCCCCCGTTGTCGCCGCCGTAGAGGTACGTCGTCACCGGATCGGCCGCCGGGTCGTTGCTGATGGCCGTGATCCGGGCCAGTCCCGATGGCGTGTCCGTGCTGCCGATGCCCGTACCGATGCGATTGACGACTTCGCCCGTCGCGACGTCGACGATGAACAGGTAGCCCTGGCCGTCGCCCGTCCCCACGTTGTCGCTGCCCGGCACGTTGTTGTAGCCGGAGGTGAGGTACACCACCCAGCGCCCGCCATGCATGCCGAACTGCGGCGCGCCGAACGTCAGGCCGATGTTGTTCGCGTCCAGCCGGCTTTGCGGGCACAGGGCCGCATCGGCGCACAGCTCCCACAGCAGCTTCGGCTTCTGGCCGCCGTGGCCGACGCCGTTCGCGTCAAGCCACGCCGGTCCCGCATCCGTCACGTCGAGCGCGTAGTAACCGCGCCCGCCGCCGTTCAGGCCCGCGACCAGGATCGTGCGCCATTGGCCGTTGATCTGCACGTCCGCCAGTTCCGGCGAGCCGTCCGTCGTGTACTGGTGGTTGCTGCCGTACGTGGTCGAGGCCAGCACGGGCAGCTTCGGCATCGTAATGCGCGGCACGTAGGCCCACAGCTCGCGCCCGCCGCCGGCGCCGTCGGCCGCGTTGAAGGCGTGCAGCATGCCGTCGTTGGCCGCCACGAACACCGCCGGAGCCCGCCCCGCGTACGCGCTCTTGAACGCTTCGTAGCCGGCCAGCGAATAGCTCTTGCGCGGGTCGCGCATATAGGCCGGCTTCGACGAGGCGATATCGCCCAGCACCACCGGCACGGTGACGGCCGCATTCGGATCGGCGTCGCGGCTGGTGCTGTAGGCGCGGAATGTCACGTCGTCGGCATACTGCTGCTGGCCGCGCAGCCAGTTGACCAGTTCAGTGCCGCCGTTGACGAGCGCGCGGCCGGCCGTATCCAGCAGTGTGCACTGCGTCAGCAGCGCGCACTTGTTGGTGAACCAGCCCTTCTCCGCCGCGCTCATGCCGGAAAAATAGAACGGCTTCAGGTCGGTCGTCGCGCCGTCGCGCATCCAGATGGTGCGCCCATCCGTCGTCGCGCCGGCCGTGCCGGTCGTGGCCACCTGCGGCCCCATCGCCGTGGCGGACGTCCACACGGGCAGCGTGTCGACGATGCCGGTGGCCGTGTCCACGTTACGCTTGGCCAGCACGCCGAACCACTTCACGGTGGTGAACGTGGATGAGAAGATGTCGTTGTCTTCCAGCGAAATGTTCGGCGTCGACGTGGCCGCCGCAGCGGCCGCGCCCACGCTGATCTGCATCTTGTCGAGCGCCTCCTGCAGGCCGGCGACGACATCCTTCGGCTGGCTGGCGCTGAAGTATTTGCCATGGCCATTGATCGCCGCGTGCCACAGGTCGTCCACCCGCTCCTGCACCGTGGAGAGCGTGCTGCCGGTCTGCGGATCGGGCCAGACGTACGGGCCGCCGCCGTTCCACGGGCAGCCGCTGGTGACGCCGCTTTTCAGGTTGAAGAAGTCGCCGTTGACCGCCGGGGCGCTGTCGTATTTCGGCTCGTAGTTCATCACGCCGTCCACGCCCAGGCCCAGCGTGTAGGTCGTCATGTGCAGGTGCGTGTTCTCGCCCGCCGCGGCAGGCACGAGGCCGGGCTTGAGCAGGCTCGGTTCCAGGTCAGGCCGCAGCGACACGGTGCCGGTGCTGGAGCCGCCGTTATACCAGTGCAGCGCCACGTCGGAAATCGACGGCAGCGACTGCGACCGCGTGTCGACGCAGCCGTCCTTCTTCAGGCAGAAGCGGGCCACGCTCTCGCGGTTGTCGTTGTTGGCCACGTTCTGCGTCGAATTGCCATTCCAGTAGCCGTCCGTCGTCAGGATCAGGAAGTTCTGCTGGCACGGGTACTGCACCACCTGCTGGCCGTCCGGGTAGTCGTACGGCGCCAGGTTGGCGTACATGCGTCCCACATTGTCCATCGCCGTGCGGATCGGCGTGGCGCCCGAGGTGGTCGTGTTGTACAGCGTCGTGTACCACGTGCTGCGCGCCGTGCCTGCGAAATCTGCCGGCTTCAATTCGACCGCCGCGCCGCCGCCGGCCGACGAGAGCTTCACGTAGCCCACGCGGTAGTTGCCGTTCAGGCGAGTAAAGGCGATGCCGACCGAGGTCTTCATCATCTGCAGTCGCGTCTTGTAGTACGAGTACCAGTTGGCGAAGTTGGTCATTTCTTCCGCATAGGTGCACGTGCTGCCGGCGCAATCGGTGCGGCCGATGGCTTTCGAATACGTACGGCCGGCCACGATATTGACGCGGCTGAACGTGCTGGGGCCGACGCCGCCGGCGGAGATGGCCTGCGTATTGGTCGGGATCGTGTCCTCGTCCAGGACGCTGTCCGACGGCGTCATGCTCATCGAGCCGCGGTTGGTGAGATTGCCGACGGCGAGTGTCTTCGGCGTCTGCGTGCTGGCCGTATCGACGATGCAGACGGTGCCCGTCGTCGCCTCGGCCATGCAGGTGCGCGTCACGTTGCTGCCGCCCGCGTAGGCGCGCACGGTGCCGTTCGTGCCGATCCGGGTGATGATCGCATTCGCCGCCGTTTGCGCCGACGTGTTGCCGTTGTTGTTGCCGATGGCGAGGTTGGTGAACAGCGTGCTGTTCCCCAGGGCCAGGCTGCCCAGCGTGGCCTGGCGGTTGTTCTGCGTGCTGCCCGCGATGCGCAGCAGCGCCGTCGGGTAGTTGATGCGCGCCGTGCCCGCATCCACGGCGATGCCCCAGCCGGCATAGGCGTCGTTGTAGAACGGCTGGCAGCCGGCGACGGACTTGGCGCCGGCGCAGATGGCCGGCACGATGGCCACCACGCTGTCGCTGGCAAGCGCGATGCCGAACGCCGAACATGCCGGAACGTTGGCCACGCCGATGGGGTTGCGCACGCACGCGAGGTACGTGGCGCCCGTGCCGGGTCGGGACATGATGGACGACGCCAGCGCGCTGGCCAGCGTCTGCTGCTTCAGCGCCGAGTTGGTGCCGTTGGGCGCGGACACGGTGCCGTTGGTGATCGTCACGGCGCCGGCCGGGTCCTGCACGACCACCGAACGGATCGTCAGCGGCGTGCTGGCGAAGCTGGACCCAAGCGTGATCAGGCCATGCACGACGGTCGTGCCCAGTGCCTGCGAATAGCGCGGGTACAGGAAGTTGCCGACCCTTTTGGCCTGGCAGTTGACCAGGTCACGCGTATCGCACCAGCGCACCGTGGCCGCGACGGGATAGCCGCTGGGCGCGGCGGCGCCGGGATTGGTGGAGACACACGTCTTCAACGCCGCATCCGTGCAGTACTCCGCCACGCCGATCGTGTAGTAATACGGCGCCGTGCTGATCGCCTCGGCCTTCGTGTAGCGGCTGTCCGGGTAGGTGTAGGTGGCGCTGTTGACGCGGCAGTCGCCCGTGTTGTTCGGATCGCACCAGCGCAGGTCGGGGAACTGGGTCGTCAGGTCGATGGCCGTGTCGCCGTTGCCGTACAGGTTCGTGTTCTGCTTGCCGAAGCCGTCGCTGGCGACCGCCGTCCAGCTGGCGGTGGCCGCCGCCGTCTGCTCGGCGTAGTACGTGCCGTCCGCCTTGATCGGCGGCTGGTAGCGGATCTGCGGGTTGTAGTACTGCTTGTTGAAATCGGGGCTCATGAACGGCGGATGGCCCACGTTGCACGACGTGACCCCTTCCGCCAGGCGGCTGCGCGTGCGGCACAGATTGTCGTTGACGTAGTCCGGCGTGTAGGTCTGCTCCATCGAGCCGGAGTTATCGAACAACAGCATCAGGTTCGGCTTGACGGTGCCCGTGCCGCTGATGTTCAACAGCGGCACCTGGGCGATCTGGGTCTGGGCGGCGAAGCCTGGAACGCCGGCGAGCAGCGTCACGAGGAGAAGGAAAATGGTACGCATGGTCATCCCGGGCTCAGGGCCCCATCATCACGGCGGTCTGGTTCACTACATTGCCGCCGCGCGTGCCGAAAATGCGCGCCGTGACGACGTAATGCAGCTGCGGCTTGTCCTGGTAGGCCGGCGCGTCCGACGACAGGCTGTCGCCCACCTGCGTTGGCGCGCTGACGTTGCGGCGGGCCGACGTCAAAGTGCAGCTGTTGGCCGCGTTGTACGCGCCCACCGCCGTGCACATGCGATGGATGACGTACTCGATGCGCAGGTTCGTCACCGGTTCCGTGATCGTCGCCGCGCCGTCCCAGAACGCGGGCGTGCGCACCGTCCAGGCGGGATTGAGCGTGGCCACGTAGCCGTTGGCCGCCTGGTTCTGCGTCAGCAGGCCCTTGTCCGCGCCGCTCAGCCAGTCGAACGCCGTGTGCAGCCCCAGGTCGGCCGATTTCGACAGCGCCGCTTCGTAGGCCAGGTTCGACGTCGTCAGGGTCGTCGACGTGGTCGAACGCAGCAGGTAGATGCTGCTGACCAGCAGCACCGTCAGCATGATCAGCATGACGGGCAGCGCGATACCACGTTGCGGGCGTTGGCAAGCGCGCGTCATCATGGCCGCCATGCCGCGTTGCGGATTGGGACCACCGTTTCGAACACCCGGTAGCGATAGCACTGCCAGAGCGCGATCACGTCCAGGTTGACGGTGACGGGGCTGGCGGCCACGGTGGCGGGCGAACGGCTGCCGAACACCGTCAGCGGCGCCGGCGTGGCGCGGCACTGCTTCGTCACGGCATCCGGCTTTTCCGGCATCTTGCCCCGGGCGACGACGGCCAGGCGCACGGCTGCCACGCGCTGGAAGTCGCCGGCGCCGCCCGTCACACCGTCGCCATCGGCATCGATCATGACTGCGCTCCACGCGCCGACCTGCATGCCGGTGGCGGGATCGAACGCGGCGCCGGCGCGCGTATCGAAGCCGTACTGCCCCTTGATCGCGACGACGTTGTCGACCACCGCGGCCGGGCTGGCGGAAGCGCCGGCCAGGTCGGTGGCGCGCAGCATCAGGTTGCCGTCGCGGACGGACCAGGTGTGCAGCGCCAGCGCCTGCACGGGACCCAGATTGAAGACGCGCGCCTGCCCGGCGCTGTAGGCATTGCCCAGCGCGGCGCGGTTGAAGCGGAACGCGGCGCCGCTGTCGAAGTTCAGCATGAAGCCGGGCGGCGTGGCGGACAGCTGCGCCAGCGCGCACTTGCCGCCGGCCGGTTCCGGCGCCACGACCACGACGGTCCCCTGCAGATAGCCGAACGGCTGATTGGTGGCCACGTTGATGGAGTTGGCGCCGGCGTAGTTGTCGCGCAGGCGTTCCGACCCCGCGCCGCTCATCGCGCTGCCGGCCATCAAGGTGATGCGGTCCGACGCCGTGCCGCCGCTCTCGATGACGACGGGCGCCAGCGGCGTCGTGTCCATGCCGCCGCGCGGAATGACGGGCAGCTCGTAGCCGCCCGCGTCGGTGAAGGTCGTATCGCAGCCCGACAGCAGGATGTCGTTCAGCCCCCATCCGGCCTGGCCGGCATCCTGGCTGATCGAGAACATCGCCAGCATCCCGTTCTGCATCGAGTCGGAACCGCCGATGGCGGCGGCCTTGTTCTGTTCACTGGTGACGAACATGCGCGTGGCAAAGATAATCGCCAGCATGCCGACCGTGACGCTGACCAGCAGCTCGACCAGCGAGAATCCATGGACGCGGCTAGACGACATAGGCGGTCACCTGGTGGCGGTTGGTGTCGCCGCCCTGCTTGCGGCGCCAGGCGATCGTGACGTCGACGCGCCAGCGCTGGCCCTGCCGCGCAACCACGACGGTGGCCGTGGCGCCGGGGATCAGCGTGCGTGTCTCGGCCAGCCAGGGCGCCACCGCGGCCGTGGCCGTACCGTCCGGCACCAGCGCATAGGCGGCGATATTGGCCACGTCGTTGTTCATCATGCCGAGCAGCTTGTCGGCCTGGATCGTTGCTTCGGCACGCTGGCCCGCGTCCGCCAGCGCGGCATAGGACCGGGCCTGCAGGCCGATCGCTCCCAGCAGGCCAATGCCCAGCAGGATGACAGCGATCATGACTTCGAGCAGCGCCACGCCGGCCTGGCGTCGGAGACGGCGCGCGCTCATGGCGGACATGCCCGGCTGTCCGGCGCGCTGATCGCCGGATTGCATTTGGCGACGATGCCCGCCAGCGTGACAACCAGCGCCACCGGCTGCACGGCGTCGCGCAGGTCGCTGGACGGCGTCAGTTGCAGGCGTGCGAGCCGGCCGGCATCGGTCGCATCGACCCAGCCCAACGCCGTGAAGTAGACGCCCGTGCTGCCCTGCGGCTGCACCGTGGGTACCAGCACGTCGGCATTG
>Ga0265797_10002373_pt1 | contig 31739 bp, 33 predicted proteins | sample P2T30metagenome_FD_192433 | JGI IMG/M metagenome (GOLD analysis project Ga0265797, IMG submission 192433) | Plant litter microbial communities from East Loma Ridge, Irvine, California - P2 T30 | ecosystem: Environmental > Terrestrial > Plant litter > Unclassified | place: USA: California... | reverse complement strand
TCGCCGTCGAGACCGTCACCACCAGCAAGAAGGACAACCTCATCCTCAACGTCGACGGTGCCGTCGCCGTCTGCTTCGTTGACCTGATGCGCAACTGCGGTGCCTTCTCTCCCGAGGAGGCCGAGGACTACCTCAAGATGGGTGTGCTCAACGGTCTTTTCGTCCTTGGTCGCTCCATTGGTCTGATTGCCCACTTCCTCGACCAGAAGAGACTCCGCACCGGTCTCTACCGTCACCCCTGGGACGACATCACCTACCTCCTCCCCGAGCTCAGCCAGGGCACCGCCCCCGGCCAGGCCTCGCGTGTCGAGGTCTCTGCCAACTCTGTCAAATAGATTATTCGCCAGGGTCGCTGAGGCAGTGCTGTCGGTCTTTATTCCAGGTTGTCTCTAATGTCATCGCAATGGCGTTTGGGAGATTTCCGGGAATTTCCAGGAAGTGCATTATGGTTCGTTCATTCTCGAATGATGATTTTATAGATAGGTTGCGGTCCATGTCGACCGCTGTACGAAGGGCGACCGTGGCAAAAAGCGTTGATAACGAAACACTTCGCTTTTGCAACGCGGCTTCGCCCAGATACGAAATGTTATAATTTTTCCAATGTTCATATTTGTTGGCTTGTCCACACGGTTCCGATGTCTCAATGTCCACATTTCCGGCGAGAAAGTCCAAGTTTCCGAGGTCCATGAGGCCAGAGCGCGGTCCGGAAAGGCAAGGTAGTGTCGTTCGTTCGTTCATCCAGCCCCTTGATAGGCAAGAAAATCCGTTCCAGTGAAAGTTATCGTCATATGAATATACCAGCGTTGATCGGGTAATAGTGTTGAAAGTCTGCTGATTGATATCTCAAAAATTCTACAAGAGGCCCATTCCCGAGGGCTCTTAGAGAGATGGTTACGCGGATACAAAGAAGATAGCATCCAGTCTCCCCAAAGTCCCAATATTCCAGAGTGTGATAATCCAGGAAGAGAAACATAAGTTAAAGGTATAGTGTCGTTTTTTCCGTCCAGGTATTTCCAGTTCTCGTTTCATTTCATTCGGTGCAAAAGCCGTCCTTCTTTCCAGAATGCAGACCAGTAGAGAAAATGATTGAAATGTAGTATCGTGTCGTCCCCGGGTATTCCAGTTCAGCTTCCGTGTCTTTTCGTTCGGTGCAAAAGTCGCCCTTCTTCTAAAAAAATTGTAGATCAAGAGAGAAGATGGTCTAAAATGGCAGTATCGTGTCGTCTCCGGGTCTGCCCAGTCCTAGTGTCCTTTTTCGTTTGGTGTAAAAGGTCGCCCCTCCATTCCTTCCTTCCAGAAATCCAGAATTGCCCTTCCAATCTCAAAATCCACCACCATAACCAGAAACCTCAAAAGTCAAAAGGACGGAAAGCGGCTGGGGCCTTTTCCCTTATATATGTGAACACCGGGTTACCTCGGGGAAATACACAGACAGTCCTGGCAGAAAAGCATGGATCTTTAGGTAGTACCAGACATGTTGCATTTCACGCCATGCCCACCCGCGATGCATCCGGCTGTTAGGCGTGTGAGTTCCGCTCGACCGAGTCGCGACTTTGATAAGGCAAAATTGGTGCCTTTGGCTGAAGCGGTGGATAAATTAAGGGAAAAGGCTGAACGGGGAGGCCATTTTTTTGACATGTGAAAGTGGTCTGTTCGCGGATCAATTTGGTCATGCCATTTTGTCTTGCTCTTCTTTGGCTGGGCTGGGTGGCTTTTGAGTGTGGTTCTACTTGAGTGGAAAATTAAGAACTACATGATCGTGAGGGCAGAGTTCTTTGGAGAGCCTGCGCAGAATGAAACGCTGTCTAGGGTTTGAGGTTCTTGATCATGATTTGTCTTGATTACCATGGATCCGCATGGCTCTAGGATGTGGAGCCGCAACCAGCGGTTTTCTGGAGCCCGGACGATGTTCTCACCGTCGGGTAAGCAACGTTATGGCCATCGTGTTCACACCGACTCAATCACCACTCAAGTACCGTTGGTCAAATAGTCCCACATGACTCTTTCGAGAGTTGGAGGTGTTCATCAATATTGCGTATGTTCTTGAAGAAACTTCGAATGAAAATGTCGGAAGCATGAGCTTGTAGTCAAGTAACATCCATTAAATCCGCCTTTGTACATGCGTGCTAAAATTGAAATCATGTTCGTTGTATGCTTCCTTGCATTCTGCAAAAGCATGTCATTTAGTCCTAGCCCTCAGAGCTCTTTCGGCCTGACCGGATCAGCAAACGGATCAATCGCCCTCCTATAATCCTCATCGCCATCGTCCTCAAAACTAAATCTCATCCTATCACTACCAGGCGGTAAGCGACTCGGAGGCTCCTTCATCTCCCAGCTTCCAACCCTCTCATGGCCGCCCACAACAGACCCTCCCACCTGTTGCTCAGCAGGAGCTTCGCGCCCAACAACGACAGTGCCAGTCTTTCCTCCTTGGCTGACCTCAACGTCGCGATCTGGCGTTACATTCGCCGCGCCACGGAACCCACCGGCCTGGAGTGTCTGCTTCCTGTGCAGTCTCACGCCACCTACTAGCATTGCGAACGCGAAGATCAGTGTCGCTGCGATCAGCGCGACGACTGCTCCGAGGACACCGCTGACGCCTGGGCTGATGGGGTGTTTCTGCGACGACGCGGCAGATCCGTTGGTGTTGCTCTCAGCGGCTGCAAACAGCGTGGCGTTGAACGCCGGGCAGAAGACGCTCGTAGCAGCGCATGCTTCGCACCAATCGCCCACTCTGGACATCGCGATTGCCGAAGCTTCTGCTTGGAAATCGCGCCAACGCATATCGGTCTCGCTGGGTCCATGGGAGAAGAGTGGATAAGACTGGAAGTCTAGCTGATCGGTCTGCTCCTCGGTGCCGTTGCGGAAGTAGAAGCGGACCCAGAGGTCATCTGACGATACGGGGAAAGAGATGTTTGATGAGTAGGTGAAGAGTTCAAAGACAGCCGTAGAGGCAAAATCGGGAACGCCCTGGAATTTGTTGCTGTTCAGATCGGCCAGACCGGTGACAGCGAAGAGCGAGAGGAGGGATTGGAAGTCTCCAGAAAGGAGAGATAGCTTGTAATAGCGGCCGGCGGTTTCGATGGAGAGTTGCAGCTGTGTCAGAATCTTTGCGAGCAGCGTGTTGCCCGCGATCGTAGAGATAGACCCTTCGGCGCCATCTGCGAGCCCTGGGAGACCTGTCGACGGTGTACTGAGGTTGTTGCGCGCGGTCAGGTTACCTAGCATGGCGGATTGCTGCGCATCAGCCAGGAATCGAAGTCGGTCGAGGTCTGTGATGTTGTTCTCTCGATTCCTCGGATCATCAAGCGTTGCAGCCACGCTAGCATTGTGAGTAGCCTGGTACCGAAGATACTCATAAATTGCATAGGCATTGATGTAATCTTTGCTCTCTTCCGGGATCAAGTCGTCAAGTAAGCCTCCATTCATAGACTCGTAAAAAGACTTGCTGCTGGCCTGAAGTTCCCTGAACTGAGGCGACCTTGTGTATTCAAACGTGGAAATTCGATAGGCTGGACATCCGTAAGAGCCAGCAAGGAAAATGTACTCCGGGTCGAATTCATCGGCTGTCCGGATCTGCGCGTACTGGTATCCGCCAAGAGGGCTTTCGATCTATGGTCTTGTCAGCTTCTGTTCGAGATTGAATATGCTGGATGGTCTTACATAAGACTCATTAGCGAGAACGCTCGAAGGATCTACCACTGATGCCAGGCTCTCATTGAGAACATAAGGCGGGTAGAACCCTTGCATGAAAGCCTGGGCCGTCGCTGCAGTCGCCTGTGTATCCTGGGCCAAAATGTAGATCTGCATCGGATCATATGAGTTGGGGCTCAATCTTCTTATTGGCGCTTTTCTTTCATTCGACGCTGGTGTCGCTGTAGAGACATAGCGGTCGCGGAAGAAGGATCCAGCAGAGTATGCCTGCTGAGCTCCCAGCGAAGTGAGGACTGATGGAGTGAAGCCTAGGTTTGTGGGAGTGCGTTCGCCGGATCGGATGAAGACCACGGAGGAGAGGACAGTGTAGGTGTCAGTCTGGCCGTAGGAGAAGGCAGCGAACAGGATGGCCGCCAGTAAGGCGATGCTGGAGGCGGACATGGCTGTGGTCGCGTGGACTCAGAAGTGCCGACTCGCAATCGCTGTTGGGAAAAGGACCGCCTTGCGACAGAGCAAGAGAGTATTGCTACTGCCAAGAAGGGCGCGTGGAAGACGAAAAGGCAAGAGATGAGAAGGAAGAGATAGCAGGACAAGCAGAGCTTGCCCGCCACCTACATGTAGATATATAATAAGGCTCGCCATGCAGCTAGGCGACGAAAACCTTGGAGCTCTCGCCATCAGGACTGCCAACTCAATTGCTCAGCCGCGTGAGATGCACGCGGGGCCTGGAAGTAGTACTAGGTGAGTGAAGGATGCATGTCCTCATTCTGGACCAGTGGAAGAGCTGCGTCCAAGAAGCAAGCATCAATCTGATTGGTGAGGGTGCGCGGGGCTGCTGCGAGGTTAATCGGGTGGCTTGGGTCCAGTTCGTGGATTGGGAGGAAAATCCTGGTAGATCGCACGTGCAGCAGCACGCTTATTCTGTCGCGCGCATCATTTCCAAGTGGCAAGACATTGAGAGACAGCTTTGCTTGTAGAAACATCGCAAGATGAACAGAAGACCAGAGCCGATATATGATGTGAGGTAAAAGATGGTGAAGTTGCACATCTTCTAACGGAAGGAGCACTCTCCGAGCAAGCTAAAAAGCATTCAAGCCTCGGTACACTGGCGTAAGGGCGACATCATGGCGTTACACCATTGAGAGCCAATTTGTAGGAAAGTTGATAAATATCATTCGCCCTCACCATTGAAACCTGCAGCACCTTCTAAATCCTCGAGCATTGCACCAACAACGAACAACACCTCCTTAAACCTCCCTTGACAGCAGCCGAAACTTGCGACCTCAATCACAACAACAACCACAACCACAATGGCCATCAACTTCCCCCTCCTCTCTATTCCTCTCTATTATGTCCTCGCCCTCTGGCCCCATGGGCGCGCCATCTCCATCGCCACCAAAGGCGACCTGAGCAAGCACGACAACCGCAACCCCAAATCCACCACCCTGATCGAGAAGACCAAGCAGCGTCTCAGCCCGGAGGACTTCGCCGCCTACGAGCGCGGCGAGTCCTGCCACCGCAACGCCCTCGAGAACATGCCACTGTTCGTCGCCGCCATTTTCGCAGGCCTGCTAGCAGAAAGAGACGCCGGTCGTGATCTTGGAACAAGCTTCTTCGCTGCGAGCTGGCTCATCGTGCGTACGCTGTACACGATCAACTACATCAACACGACTTCCATGAAGTGGACTTATGCTCGCAGTGGATTGTGGTTCCTCGGCATGCTCTTGTGCTTTGGAATGATTGGACGCGCTGCGGTGCAGTTGGCATAAGGTGAATTTGAAGCGATCTGTGCATAGTTAGCGATCTTCAGTCGTGGAAATATACCAAGGGGAAGACTTATAAAAAAGTAATGGGCCGCCCTCTTCACTCTTGCGAGCTTGGAGGACGGCTGCGCGCCCACGCGCGCTCTGCAGCCCCATTTCCACTGTCCACGACCCTTCCGCTCCCAAAAGCTTTCACGACCCACAGAAGACCGATTTCGGTGCGCATGAGCTCGAACCTGCGCAGTTCTGTCCTCATCTTCATCTCAAGCAGCACTCAGACCAGTCGAACGAGCGAGGAAGCTTATACAAAGCAGCCCGAACAGCCGGCGAACGGCAGAGCAGACAAGCCAAAGCTTTGAGCCTCACACGAGAGAGGTCCTGCAACCGCAGCGATCGTTTACCCAGCTGTTTGGGTGTGCTCCATGTCGCACCTGATTCACTTGATTGGCACTCTGAGGCTTGCCAAGTAAGATAGAAGACTCGAGAAATGCACGTCCGTAACTTGTGTTGCGCACTTCCACCAGAATCCGAGAAGTCGTGTCTGCCTCCAGCGTGTAGAGAGCCACTTTCAGCTTCCATAGAACCGTCGTAGGCCAGTAGACCTTATTGTGTCATCACACTTGCTGGGCAGCCCTTATCCACATCCCTAACGAACTGATTGCATCTCACTGTAGCCGACCACAACACGTCGCAAGACTCTTCGTCCACGCTAGCATCCAGACATCCGGCTCCAATCTGTGTGTAGAAAGCACTCTCCTCTGAGACAAGTCTTTGATTCCATCTCTCCGCTCTGCGTGTGGTGCATCGCTTCAAGAGGCATTGTTTGAACGGCCAAAGTACATCAGCAAAAACCGCTCCTCATCCCGCTAGGTCGCGAGGCGGCTCTGCGTGTCCGAGCATTGCGGGCGCAGGCCTTTTGTTTGTGTGTTCGGCGCTCATCAATCGACATCCACTCCGATCGGCTGCTTGTTGAAGTTGGCGATCCATGTGGACGGAGATGACTAACGCGGCTGGTCGGATAAGGGGAGGTGTGACTCCCAACCGAATCTGTGTTGATACTGTGATACGGGCTTAGAGAAGGGGTAAACAGATAGGCGAGGTGGACAATGGCTGGCTTTCTGTCGACAGACAGCGTAACGGGTGTGAGAGATGCGCTGGACATCTTCGCTGCCTAAATTGCGTGGAGTTGATGATAAGACGATTACGAGGGCCTTGATGCGTACCGTATCCCAATGCTGTAGATGAAATGAGAAGGCGCGCATGACATTGACACCTGGTCCAACGGCTGGCTTTGGTGGTAGAGCTGGATCTGGCACGGAATACAAGTTCGCAGGAGCTTATGATATGCCAGTATGTATACGACGGCGCTGGACAGTCTACTTCTGTGTGTGAGCCCTGTTGTCTCGCTAGATGCGTGGCACCCTTCAGACGAGTACAGCGAGGGCATTTGGTGAAGAAGACTGCCCGGAGCCGTCTGTGAGTAGGCTTGACGTTCACCGAATATCATGCTCTTCTGGCATCTGCTTCAGACCAGTCTTTCACCACAGCCACTTCCATTGTCCCAGACACTACTGAAAGTGCTGATGTCGCTGCCAAAGCGGCCCTCTCAGATCACATTGGGTATTCGGCATAGCAGGCTCCAAGCGTCTCGCCGAACCTTTCCGCGTTCTCCAGGCAGTATCGAAGATCCAAATGGCAGACTCCAACATGGTAGTCGCCCGACATCGCTCGTCCATTGTCTCTCACTCTTTCCATTGCCGGGCATCCTCTTAAGCTATCCATTGCAGACCAGAGCTAGTGTCCAGCCAGCAAGCCTCGACGCGCGCCCCTGAGAGGTCTTACCAAGCCGACGCATGAAGCTGCTGATTGACTGCCGTCGATCGGCACCGGACAGAATCCAGCAAGCCTTTCACTTCATCTCTGAGAAACCGTCTGGTGCATCCTTGCGGACAAGCAACATCCAGTAGCCAGAATCCGAGAGCTAGTCAGAAAGCCAGCAGCTTGCCAATTCCTTTGGTAGAGAAAGAGGGCACCACGATACTTGTTGTAAAACCGAGAAAATTGCTTAGGGTTAAGTTCCGGACCTGCATCCCTCGCGCACACCGAGAGCTGCCCATGGGTGATCACATATGCTTGCTGAGGCCGTGCTATGAGGCTCGCAGAGTGATTCCATGTCGCGCGCAAACGGCTTGTGATGTGCTCGAGGCAGCGTAAGCTGGATCCAGCGGAGGCCAGACGATCGGTACCCGGAGGACTATGGGAAGGATATGTGCTTTTGGTGTGTACGTGATTGGAGCGGATTGCCGAAATGCATGCGTGTTCAAAGGCCCGACTCAGTGTTGCTTGACAGTCGACTGCGTGGTGTCAATTGAGATTCGTAGGTCAGATGAGGACCAAGACTGCCTGCGTAGTATGTTGGGTGTGTGGGTTGGTAGGTCAAGCGTCCGTTTATCAGTGTTGATGTTTCCCCAGACTCTCGATCGCGTCGCGTGAGCACGTGCCTTGGTCTATTCGCATCGGCAAACACCTTCGGCGTAGAGACCATACCAGTATCACATGAACGCAACAACTTGTCCGCCAGACCGCAGGCCAGACCATCTTCGAGGCCACAACACACTCCACAGGTGATGGCTTGATATTATCATGGCTTTGACGTCGGTATGTTATACTCCGTATCACTTGAAGACATAGACTGACTCTCGCAGTGGAAAGCTTTCCGCTTCTTCGATGTCTCTCAAGTCCGGCTGCCCGGTGGAGAGGGCTCAGTGGCGCTCGATGTTCGTATATACCACATGCTCTTTCGCTGAGATGCGTACTGACAGTAACAGCAAGGAAGCGTAAGCTGCATAGCTGCTGGGTCCGACAACATCTTCACAGGCACACCGGACGGATTCATCCATAGCCTTGACAAATCATTCAAGTCGTCCAGATCGTGGAAAGCACACGATGCTAATGTCTCGCACATAAAACACATCGAGGATACCTCATATCTGCTCTCAATCGCCGAGGATCTGGTCCACGAGCCAGAGCTAAAAGTCTGGACGCTCGATCAAACTGAAAAGAGGACTGGCCACCCAAAGTGTCTTTGCACGGTCACTGTCCAGAACGGCCGCAAGAACTTCCCCGTATCCGCTCTTGCTGTCACAAGTGATCTCGCCCAACTTGCTGTAGGCTTTGCGAATGGAGCCGTCACTGTCGTCCGCGGCGATCTTATCCATGATCGAGGTACGAAGCAAAGGATCGTCTTCGAATCAGAAGAGCCCATTACAGGACTTGAATTCCGCGAGGCAAATACGACTGCGCTTTATATTGCAACAACGTCTAGGATCTCCGTTCTCTCGGTATCTGGCAAGGGTCAAGGAACACCTGCACGCACACTGGATGAGCATGGTTGCGCCGTCGGCTGCATGACATTGGATGTTCAGACGAACGAAATCATTGTTGCCAGAGATGATGCGATCTACACGTACGGGCCTAGAGGCAAAGCGGCTTCGTACGCTTACGAAGGCACCAAGAAGTTCGTGGGTGTGAGCAAAGATTACGTCCTCGTAATTTCACCTCCAAACACCGGGCGCTCTGTATCTCTGAGGGCGTTCGGCGGCACCCAAGCCAACGAGATTCTGAACCAGACTTCATTTACGATTCTCGACACAGATCTGAAGTTCATCGCTCACTCGGAATCCTTGTCCAACCAGGTCAGCAGTATCTTCAATGTCTGGGGCGACATCTTCCTCCTCACAGTCGATGGAAAGCTGTATCGCTACCATGAAAAGACTTTCCAACAAAAGCTAGAAATTCTTTATTCTCGCGACTTGTACTTCCTCGCAATCAGCATGGCGCAGAAGTACAAGACCGCCGAAGTCCAGCAGAACGTCATCTTCCGGAAGTTTGGCGATCATCTTTATCAGAAAGGAGACTATGACACTGCAATGCAACAGTATCTTCGTGCAATCGACAACACGGAGCCTTCACAGATCATTCGCAAGTTTCTTGATAACCAACGGATTAAGAATCTGATTGATTACCTTGAGGAATTACATGAGCACCACAAAGCGACGTCTGACCACACTACCTTGCTGCTGAACTGCTACGCCAAGCTGAAAGATGTTGAGAAGCTTGAGAACTTCATCAAGCAACCCGGTGAGCTGCGCTTCGATCTGGACACTGCCATCGTCATGTGCAGACAAGCTGGCTACTACGACCAAGCTGCTGTATTGGCAAGGCGACATAATGAGCACGGCCTGGTTGTCGATATCCTCATCGAGGATTTGAAGAAGTACGCTGAGGCTGTGGCTTACATTCAGCGGTTGGAGCCCACCGACGCGTACAGCAATTTCATGAAATATGGCACCGTCTTGCTGGAACACTGCCCCGAGGAGATGACACAGCTGTTCATTGATTATTTCAACGGCACCTTCAGACCCAAGCAAGACGCAGTAATTGTTCAAGAGACACCAGTAGAGCAAGAAGGAGGCCGGTTGGGCACTATGGCAACAAGCGCAGTGCAAAATCTTGCTGCCCTGCTTCCATTGCCATACATGAATGCCAGCGCAGTGCAGACACCATCATCAGGATCCAACGGGCAGGTTCCGACCCGCAGTCAGTCCCAGGTTGTGGAGACTCTCACAGAAGGCGACTACATCGAATACGAGCCGCCGAAGCCTCGCGTCGCATTCTCGGCGTTCATCGACCACCCCGAACAGTTTATAACCTTCCTTGAAGCATGCATAGCCAACGAAGACGTAACGCCAGCAAACAAAACCGATCTGAACACCACACTGTTCGAGATCTACTTGCACAAAGCTTCGACCTCAGGCGCAGGCGACAAAGATGAGTACGAGAAGAAGGCAAAGGCTTTGATCGAGTCCAAAGACACGCATATCGACACTAGCAATGTCCTTCTGCTGTCAGACCTTGAGAAGTTCCGCGACGGTACCATTCTCGTGAGCGAGAAGCAAGGCCTGCGCTTCGATGTATTCCGCTCTTACACTACCGCTCGCGACACTCGTGGCGCCATCAAAGCTCTGCGCAAATACGGCCCAGAAGAACCCGGCTTGTACCCAGCCGCTCTCGCCTACTTTACTTCGTCGCCTGAGATCCTCATAGAAGCTGGCGATGAAGTCGCCGCAGTGCTGCACAAGATCGACACCGACAACCTGATGGCACCTCTCCAGGTCGTCCAGACTCTCTCACAGAATGCCGTCGCCACCATGGGCCTGGTGAAACAATACCTCTCCGCAACTGTCGAGCGCGAGCGCGCCGAAATAGCCTCCAACCAGCGCCTGATCAGCTCCTACCGCAAAGACACTACGCAGAAACAGGCTGAGATTACCGCTTTGAACTCTCAGCCTGTGTCTTTCAGCGCCACGAGATGCTCCAGCTGCAGCATGCCACTTGATCTGCCGACTGTGCATTTCATGTGCAAGCACTCTTTCCACCAGCGTTGCCTGAACGTCAGCCCTGGCGAGGAGGAAGAGATCGAATGTCCCATGTGCGCGCAGCAGAACCAGACGGTGAGGGCTATCAAGCGAGCCCAGGAAGAAAGTGCGACGAGGAATGATTTGTTCGCCGATGCGCTTGGAAGGAGCGGTGAGAGGTTTGGGACCATTAGCGAGTGGTTCGGTAGAGGTGTGATGGACGTGAAGCCTCAGTCAGCAAGTTGAGAATGCAGTGGATCGTCACGAGGGTAGACGAGCGCAGTAATTAGTTTCGCATAACACAATATGTAAAGTTCTATTAATAAATGGTCCTTTGGGTATAATGCATTCCCAACCCGCATAAAGCGACAAAAAAAGTTGCGCCGTTACGATCATGCCCTCCGCGAACGCATTCACACCTTTCAAAGACTCAAGCACGAACAAGCTTGTTCTTCACAGCTCTCATTCCAACCAGTGTGCCCTTCTTACCAGGCATCCTTCCGGTCTCAACGACGATGAACCGGACGAAGTCTCTCAAAGTCCAATAGCTACTGTGCGCGCCGAGCATGGTGAGGTATTGAATCTCCAACGGCCCTCCACCGTACTTAACGAAAAAGTCTATTTGCGCATTGTCGTTTAGCAAAAGCATTCTCTTCTCCGCCACCTCTTCACGCGTGAAATTGTGCGTCTCCAACTCGACGTTCGAAGGCAGCCGGACGACTGGCGGTGCTTGCGCGGCATGACGATTGCTCATGTCGGTGTTCCCACCAAATAGCGAAAACCAGCCCGTGTTGGCAGAGGGTATGGTGACTTTCTTGAGAGAAGCGGCGTATGAGGCGTCCACTGTGGCGTTCAGACGGTAGGCTACCGGGTCGTAGCCGTTGATGACATTGTAAACATTCTCGACCGCAATGCAGCCATATTCGCCTTGGCGGCCGCAGATGGTGTCCGTTAGAGCTGTAGGGTCTTCCTGGGCTACGGCTGACTCTGAGTCGCTGCGTGGAAGGAGCTGGGCTTTGCGAAGTAGCAAAAAGAAACCGGCTGGAGAGCCACACAAGGTCAAATTGTGAGTGTTGAAGAGAAGATGGTCCAGGTTTGCGACATCAAGGTCAACCTTTGTAGGGTCGGATAAATGGTCCGGAATACGGGTTGGTTGTTTTGACAGTATGTCAACAGCCATGACTGATCCCAGCGAATGCGCGATTATGTGCACCCGGCCTTCTTGTGAGAATCCAGGGTTGTTGGAGCACCATAGTTTGTATACACGATTGGCTTCTCGAATGACAGCCGCGATCATCCTGGGCTGGTGGTGAGACATGTAGTATGGAATATCCAGCATGACGTCGGACACAATTCCTCGTACACTGGGCAGTGTATCAGGAGTTATATCTAGGAGGTTGAACTCGTTGTGTGCAGGATCCTCTTCCGTTTCCCGATAGCCGCCATCTTCGAAAGACAACGCATGTCTCCAGTTGATCGGCAGAACCATGATGCCACCCATTCCGTCGCGCAATTTCGATTTGCAATCTTTGCTCCCTATCTCGACGTTGACTTCGCGTCTGAATGCGTTGATTGCATGCGTGAAGTGGAACGACTCCATCCTTTGGCTTAGCTTTTGGCCGATACCATGGATCACGAATACGAGGTCCGTGACTTTTGCTCTTTCAGAGTTCCCCAAATCTGGATCAGTCTTGCGACGCGGGTTTGACGGAGCGCCTGAGCCTGAAGCGGATGTACCTTGCTGGGCTGCTTGAACTGGCTGACCTGTTACTTTGGGTGGGTGTAATTTGTCCCAGATCGCCTGATCAAATCCTCGTACAACATGAACACCAAGTTTGTGACCTTTGCGAATGTAATTCTGTAACGGTCTACGTCCATAGTACGTCGACGGCAGCAAAGTAGATTTTAGAATCCGGGCTTCATGTGCATTGGCGTAGATAACTCCATGACCATCGAAGGATCGAGCAGTTCCAAGACTTCCCCAGGAGTTGGTGCCGGATGCTTTATTGTCAGGACCAGCGGGTCCGGACGATATATCAATGATATCACAGGCCGCGTCCACAGCTTTAGCCCTTTGCTGATCAGGTGTCTCGGGCTCTTGTTCCGCCAGGTTGGCCGCAACGATTCGCGAGAGATTCTCACCTCCTGCAGGGTCAGATCTGTTCGTACTGTCTCTCCTCACTGACGCGGATCTTGCTCGACTGACCAGTTTATCCGGCCATAGTTTGTGCACGATTTTCATCTCTCCGGCCGCACCAACTTCCATTGCAGATGCCAGCTCATCCTTCCAGGTCTCGGTCCAGCACTGCAATTCAATATAGCCGACTTCCAACATATTCGCCACAGGTGTTTCCACGGGAAGCATCGTATCCTTGTAGAACCATGTACCTCTGACTACGTCGGCAATATCGCCAACCGGCGCCCAGTATATGGGCTCCATCTTCAGATCCGGCATCGCAACCTGGTGTAGACGTGAGGCTCCTACCGCAACTCTATCGATTGGGCCGGTCTCCTGTTTCCGCTCACTGGGTGGGGCAGGACTACGTTCCAGCAAATGTGTAGGGTCGTCCCACTGATACGTATCATGCTGTCGAATTCTTGGCCTTCCTGGGTGGTCAACACTTGTAGGACTTCCATCGTGCACCGCTGTGCCATGCAAATTCTTCCTCGAGGGTGCTCTGATAAAAGGCGTTCCTGTTGTTGTGTTCTCGGCTAATTGGGCAACTTCTGGCACCGAAGACGGTCCTTCGAAAGCATCCGAGTCGGTCTCCACTTCCGGAGGTGTGTCCACCTGGCTTAGGCTTGTCCTCGGGAATCTTGCACGAGGTGTGGCAGGTTTGCCCACAGAAGGCCTCTTACCTTCCCTTGATTCCTGGCTGCTTTTCCTCGCCCGCTCTTCACCTCTGTGTGCACTCTTTTCGCCTCGCTGCTCTTGGTATTTCAATATCTTCTTCCGCAGTTCTAGCCATGCTTTCTCCAGAGCTGCGTTGTCATGCTGAGAGAAAGGTTTCGGTGGCAGCCTAACAGGCACGTTCGTCGCATTTGCTGGTGGAGGCAGCGGAGATAGAGGATCGTCTATGGGAACAGGGCTTGTGTAGAAGAACCTCGCGTTTACAGGAGGTGGTGGCTCGGTGTGATGAAGGATCTGGCGGGTGTACTGATTGACAGCCTGTTGGGAAGCCATAGTGACCCAGCAGGGTGCTATTCGAATGTACCTGCTTCGCGGTCACGAGATGGATGGTGATAGTGCTGAGGTTGGGTATCAAGGCATTGCGGTTGACCAGTGGCTTGGACGTGTCTCAGATGTCGAGAGCGATGCGCTGGCGGGCAAAGCGGATGCCTACTGCAAGGTTGACGTGGCGCGGAGGCAAACGGGTCGTGTCCAGCGTCTGCTCTACAGAACTGCAGAAGACCTGGCAGTGTTAACTTCCGGGCTTGAAAGGTGCAGTGTCTTCGTCTCCATAATCGTCGGAGTGGATGTTATTGTACGACAAATATGTGGCTGGACAGCCGAAAGCAGAAGGACGGCACCAAACAGACGAGAGGATGACGTTCTGTGATCTTCATGTGACAATCGCTCAGAGCGCCGAAGGCCCCACACCTTAAATAGGTAGTGTTATCTCGCATAATGACACTTTGATATCTCCACCATCTGCTTACAGCATACCTCTGAAGAACATTTCATCTTCGCCATTGTCACCAGACGGAAAGGAAAAGATTTCGAGCATTCTGCGACCTGTTGTACGTAACTTACGAAAGACTGGACAGTATCTCTGGACATCACCTCTCATCATCACAATTTCAGCAATACTCGCATCTATCAGACTCTCACCACTGCAACAAGAAAGCAACCATGGCTGTCAACGGTGTCCGAATGTTCCGCTATGCTCTCATCGGCGAAGCGACTGTCAACCTCGCATCCGTCTTCCCTATGCTTGTTGACCCTGGCTATATCCTCAGTTGGCTAGTCGAAACGCCCGAACACATTACACCTGCAGCCTGCTCTTTAGTCCAATGGGTCGCCTGCATTGTCGCTGGTCTCACTGTGCCTCTGATCTTGGCCGTTCCTCACACTCCTGAAGCTCCGGTCATTCGAAAGGTCACGTACCAAATGTACGCCGCCGCTGAGATGGCTCTCGGTACGGCCATAGGATTGCAGTATCTCAAAGGAGATAGCGGTTTGAAGGCGGAGGCGCTGTGGTCCTCGATGACCACGATGGCGGCGTTGGTAGCAGTGCGGGTGTACTTCCTAGTCATCAAGCCATCCTACATGGAGGGTCAGGCGAACGCGAAGAAAGTGCAGTAATGCACATACGTGGGTATTGCACTTTGTGGGTTTGGCAGTATTTGATCTAGCAGACATGACCAGGTGTCACGCCGGCATATGTCTTCTTGCGAAGACGGGTTCTTTGTTGCCGATTGTACAATAATATGTCGTGGTATGTAGGATTCTTACATATGATGCTAGTGGCCAGTGTCTCTGGCTTCTGCTTTGGAACTCCGCGTGAGCTCCTTCCGCAGTTATGAGGCAGGTGCGATGTCGAGCTTTTGGTTGACTTTCAATTTCAATTCGACCATCAAGGTACAGCACCATCCTATCACATTTATCCTCAAGAATTCCACCAGAACACACCATCCATCCAAGCTCTTCTTATTCTTTTCCACTTCACAGTACATTCCTGTGCCTTGCCAGAAACGATGCCTTGACGCTCCGATCTCGCGTTGTCGCATGTGGGTGCGTCTGGGAGGCACAAGGGTACTCCACGGATACGAACTCGAAGCATAGGTCATTCTCGCTTGCTCGCATTCCCAGTCGACACAAAATGGCTGTGGGAAATGAATCGAACCGATGGAGACCAACACATCCAGACGACCGAAGGATCCTCAACCAATGCAAATCGCAAGCAGTTGGGAATGCTGCTCGAGGCTGCAGAATGACAAACAGAAGAAAGCCTTCCGCTCGTCCCAAGAAGACGCGTGCCAATGGAGCACCTCAAGGTCGCATACCGCACAACAAGCACATTTGTAAGACGCAGAACCCAGGCGTCCACAGATGTTCCATTCGACCGTGAGGACGGCACCATGTCGGCATGCTACAGTGCAGTGTGGTATGTGGCGTTTCGCGGCCTGATGCGGTCGAGCAGCTGAGCTACGGACTCCTCTCAGCAACAGACGTGGATCTCGCCTCTGCCCCTACCATCACCACTGACCACTCAAGGTGGGCCAGATCCCCATGGAGATCAACAAATACTACAGTACAAGGCCACGCAGGTCCAGGCGAAGGATTAACGATGCGCGGCACAGCTGCATGGCACTGAAATCAGCGCTCGACCGGAACCAATGGCACCTCAGCTTCCACACAGCCACTGGCGCCTGGAGTCCGGATGACTGGCCCGGACGATTATTCGAGGCCCACAGATGGGAGAAATGAGCTCGGGAGCTATACATGGAGGGCCACAACGCATCGGCACGGCCGCGTGTAAAGAACAGAGCTTTGGAGGCTTGTCAGCTGTTCAGCTATTGCTCAGAAACTGGGGAAGGTGGAGCTTTGGGTGTGCAACGGCGCGGGGAAACTCACTAAAAGCACAGCACAGAAAGCAAGAAATCGGTTCCGATCCGGGCAACTTGAGAGCCTATAACGCTGTTTTGGCTTTCGTTGACAGTACACTTCGAAACAGCTCACGGAGTCCGGGGGAACTCTATGCCCAGGTGAGCTCACGGAGCACACTCCGTTGAAAGAAGCTCTGTTGTGTGACCAATCCGTGGACACAGGCACGAAGACAATATTTTGTCTCAATGGTAACGCTGTTGAGGGTCCAATCGAGTACTGAACACACGGCCACATCAGGCACTCCAACTTCCTGCATAACGACAGCACGGCTGCAGGATCCGATTCTTGCCGCATCTACCAGGATGCTGGAGCTCCTGCATTGGATCTGAAGCTTGCATCGGTCCAAGATGGTAAGGCGTTTCCTTAGAGCCGGACGATTACCTTGCCAGGCTCTTGTGAGTTGTGGCTGCAGGGCGAGACCAAGGGAGCCATTGGTCGATCTACAGACGTTCCCCTCCTTTCAAACGAGGGACAGTGTGGGGTCGTATTGGGCCTAAGATCAAACCTCTCAGGGTCTCAAACATTATAAAGTCAACATGGATGTCGTCCGGAAAACCCATCTTTGCGTCAAACATCAACTCTTGCAACTCCATCGTCGAAGAAACTCAGCAGAACCCAATCACTCACCACAAATCAGCAATCTACCACCCAATATGGCTCCTTCCATCCCCTCGAAGCAGATGGCTATGGTCATCGAGAAGACCGGCGGCCCAGTCGAATACAAGGAAATCCCAGTCCAGCAGCCAGGTCCAGACGAGGTCCTTGTTAACATCAAGTACTCCGGTGTCTGTCACACTGATCTTCACGCCGTGAACGGAGACTGGCCCCTACCAACCAAGCTTCCTCTTGTGGGTGGCCACGAGGGTGCTGGTGTTGTTGTGGCGAAGGGTGACCAGGTCACTGACATTGAGATTGGCGACCACGCCGGTGTGAAGTGGATCAACGGCAGCTGTCTGGCTTGCGATTTCTGCCAACAGTCCGGTATGTTGGCACAATACTCATTGCCTTTCTTCATTGCCAACCACAGACGAACTGACCAACAATCCAGACGAGCCTCTCTGCGGCAAAGCCCTTCTCTCAGGCTACACCGTCGACGGTACCTTCCAGCAATACTGCATCGCCAAGGCCGCTCACGTCGCCCGCCTCCACAAAGACATTCCCCTCGACGCAGTCGCACCCGTCCTCTGCGCCGGTATCACAGTCTACAAGGGTCTGAAGGAGTCGAACGCTAAGCCTGGCCAGACCGTCGCCATCGTCGGTGCTGGTGGCGGTCTCGGATCCCTCGCCCAGCAATACGCCAAAGCCATGGGCCTGCACGTGATTGCCATTGACTCCGGTGAGGAGAAGAGGAAGATGTGCTTGGAGCAGATGGGCGCACAAGCATTCGTCGATTTCGCCACTAGCAAGAACGTGATCAAGGAGGTGCAGCAGGCGACCGAAGACGGACAAGGTCCTCACGCAGTCATCCTCGTTGCCGTGAACGAGAAGCCTTTCCAGCAGGCTGCAGAGGTAAGACCACCAACATTCACTCACATTGCAGGAACGTCAAATACTGACATCGACACAACAGTACGTCCGCCCCCGCGGCACAGTCGTATGCATTGGTCTCCCCGCCGGCGCCTATCTCAAGGCCCCCGTCTTCGAGTCCGTCATCAAGATGGTCACCATCAAGGGCAGCTACGTCGGCAACCGCAAGGACACCGCCGAAGCGCTCGACTTCTACCGCCGCGGCCTGATCAAGTGCCCGTACAAGACCGTCGGCCTCTCTGAGCTCCAGAAGGTCTACGACCTGATGCACGAGGGCAAGATCGCTGGCCGCTACGTCGTTGATACTTCGAAGTAGGCGTGGCATGACTAGAGCGCTCGCCGTTGGACTGCCGGCATGGGTCTGCTTTGTAATTAAAGTTGATAGTTCGATTAATGACCGCATGATGAATCTTTGCCTATAATTGCTCACTTCTCACGCTTTCCCAATTCACTCTCTCGTCGGTTCGCCGTGTCTCAGTGGTACGGCCTTGATAGAGTAAGGTGGAGTCGTCGCTAGTACCAGGATGCACTGTTGACGAAGCAGATGATGGGGTGCACTGGACCAGGCAGGCCGAGGGGCGGACCGTGTGTAGCTTCTAAGCTTTCAGCTAACTAAAGCTTCAGCAACGTCCAAGATGACAGTTATGTGAATCGCAACGAACACATTTCTGACCGCACAACAAAACTCACATGGACGGCACATGCACTTATGGAGTCTTCATGTGAAAAGCTTAATCCCATTGATTGCTCACCATGTGAGCATCTACGCTAGTCTGTTGCAACCTCGAGTGAGGAGTGAAGGGCTAGCTACAACGCAAGAAAAAGAGGTTTCATCATCATCCTTCCAGTATCAGTAGACCACTTGTGTCTTCCCTGGCTCCATCTAATTCTTCTGAGCAAGACCGAAGGTCAGATCTCCAAAGTTGAATACAGCGAAGTACTGCTTGAGCAGGACGGCGCCGTAGATCTGAAGACCTTGGCCACTGTTGCCCTGGATTCCTCCGAAGCAGGTGTTGCCACCAACCTTCGCGTACTCGATGTCGGAGCCGTTGATGGTGGCCATGTAGTTGTCTCCAATAGCCACGCCAAAGGTTGGGACGTCGGCATCACAGGGGTAGACGTAGCCACCGGCCTCAGAGTTCATCTCCGCGCCCTGGATCTGGCTGTAGAAAGCCTCGGCGACTTCATCATCGACCATGACGAGTGAAGTGCCGGTGTCAGCGATGGCAGGGCTGCCGGTGGAGCTCTGCACTTCCTTGCCACCGATGCTGTAAGAGTTGGATGGGAACTCCCAGAAGCCGCGGCTGTTGTCGATAGGGGTGGTGTGTAGCTCGCCCTGGTACTTGCTCTTGTCAAGCTTACCGAATTCGTAAGTTCCGGAAGCATCGACGTCGAGGTCGGCGGTGAAGAGCTGCTCCTCAAGCTGGTCGGCAATGTTCTCAAAGAAACACTTCTGCTTGGTTGGTGACACGGTGTTGATCTTGCCGAAAGCGAGTCCAAGCAAGCCATCGTTGTTCTCGTCGGCGACGAAAGCCTTCGAGATGGTGGTGGCGAGTTCAACTGCTTGGTTGGTAGCGGTAGCTCCACCAACGTCGACAGTGTCGTAGCCAACGGTGCCAGAAGCGCCACTGCCATCACCGTAGGAGATATCCCACGAGGCTCCTTCCAGCTCCTTCCAGGTGCTGCTCTTGCTGGGATCGAAAGCAGAGTGTTCACCAAGTTGGCTAGCTGGGAGAGAAGTGCTGAAAACCCATCTGAAGAAAGTTAGCTTTGTAAGCATTAAGATTAAACATGAACACTTACAGATCAGCAGAGCCAGTGTCGAAGTTCAGGTTGAGCTTTTGGCCACCAATGGTGACGGGAGAAAGGTATTCGGATTCGTTCTCCTCAGGCGTGGCAGTGACCTCGCCAGTGCCGTCATCGTCACTTGAAGCGGAAGCAGTGGCGGAGGCTGCAGCCGTAGCGTAGGCACTGGTAGCGAAACCGACTGAGGTTGCGTCGACAGCAGCACTGGATGGCACGGCAGGTGCATAGCTTTCGGTGGCGTAGGTGTCAGGAGCTGCAGCGCTGGTTTGAGCTGGCTCGGGAACAACGGAAGGAGAGCTGCCAACCGAGCCATCAGGAGAACCGTAAGATGAACCGTCCGCTGAAGAGCTGCCATCAGAAGCGCCGTACGAGCCATCCGATGCACCGCTTGAGGAACCAGCATCCGGAAGGCCGTAGCTCTGGTCAGAGCTACCTGCCGAAGGGAAGTCAAAGTCCCAGACGGCGTTGGACCAGGGCAGTTCGATGCTCCAGTGGAACTTGCTGTAGACACGGGAGAGCTCAGTACGTGGGTCTCTGTGGCCACGGTGTCCGCGAGTCGAGGATTTGAAGCTGTGTTTAGCACTAGCGCCAGTGCCGAAGCTGAAACCGAGGCTCCAGCGCTTTGCGGCGTGCTGGGACGTCGGAGTTGGCGCGGCCAACGCGACGACAGCCAAGGTGGCGGCGAGCAGGATGAGCGTGCGAAGCATTGTGATGGTTGGTGGTTTGGATTTGCCGTTGGACGGAGTGAAGGGTAAAAGTAGCCGGTGGGTGAAGTGAAGAGTGAAAAGCAGCCGGTGCTTTTCAAGTAGTGAGCGTATGGGTTGAGTGGGTGTGAGGGAAGAGGAGCATGTGACCGGCCTGTCAAAGGCGGCTGCTACGAAGAAGACAACGCACGAAAGAGTGAGTTTGCTGGAAGGGTGGACGACAGCTACACGAACGAAGGGCTGGTCGCGAGCTTAATGAAGGCGAACGAGGGAACGGATAAAGAGAGTCGGAGGGTGGAGGTGGATTGAGGAAACGGTCTGAAACGTGAAGCCAGTGGCCGGAGCAAAGGCCAGAAACAAGGCGCGGCTGGGCACTATACACACTCCTCTTGACCGCAGCTAGTAGGGGACGTATGCGGGTGAAGCACAGGACGAGCGAAGATTGGCTTTGCGCCTCTTGCCAACAAGCAATCATTCTCGACTCTGCCGACTCCCCATACTCTTCAGATCTGGATTCTCGAACCTACTTGACTCTCGGCGGTATGTGAATCTGGACTGCTGTCAGTCGACGACGCTGCCTGTGCCACCTCGATACTGGCCAGCGAACACAAACCACGCCCAATCCTCTCACACTGACGCCTCCGCCAGCTGGCTCCTCTTTGTAAATTGGCAATCATCGTTGAGCGTATCACCCTAGCATCAACGCGTGGCCCACCTGTCAATCTGCCGTGCTACAGTGGCACCTGGTCGCAGGGAGCCTCCGAGCAAACTGTGAAACGTCGATCCGCGTTCGTGCCCGTTGGACAACAACCACAAGGCTACACAGCAGGAGAAGGCCGCTCACAACGGCGAAGCACCATGCAGCAAACGCTGGATGAGTGTGCGAATACTTTTCCAGAGCAGCCCTTCTACTGGCCACGGCTATACAGCGAAGTGCGAGGTTCGAGACGCGCGTGTGCGGCCCGCTGCAGGAGCCGACGAATCACCAGCGCTTAGACTGTTTCAGCATGCGCTAGCGATCACGCATGGTCTGGAGCCGAATAGCGGACTGCGAGCGAGTGTTCTGGACTGGAAACATGTAGCCTTATGATCGTGGTCGGGCCAAGCCCCAAGTGATTTCCAGATCCCAGGATATCCATTTGACTTCAAATGCGATGGACCAGAACCAACACCTATCGCTTAAACGCGGACGTTTTGCTCGCGCCATATACCAGCGAAGGAGGTCATTGCCTCTTTTGGTACAAGCACCCTAAACAGCAATCAAAATTAATCAAAACCTGACGCCGCCAGCTGCGGCAAGACAACGTCTCTCCTTGGCGAGATGATCGGTTTACATGATTGATGACGCGCACTTGCAAACGTCGCTTGCACCATCTTGCAACCTTAAGACCCTCGTGGGCTCATGTCGCCAGTAACGGCTTTTAGAACAACCTTCGAAGCTAATGAGACCCGTGATCGTCTCTGCTGCTAACACCTTGCTTTCGGCAGAGATGTTAGAGAAGCTCCAACTGCCGTCGAGCTGCCGTGTGCAGCGTTGTGCGCATTTGCTGTTTAGGGAACTCGAGACGAGCGCAACCATGGGTCGTGAAGATTCAGGATTGCGCAACACTTCAATTCGACGTTGTTTCAACGATGTCTGGTACCTGATACACGTTGTGTTGAACCCATGTATGAGTTCACGAGCCGCGTCCGAGTGATAACCAGGATCGCACAACCAGGATCGCACAACCAGGTGTGCTCACGAAAGAATCCGAACTGTGCCTACATTCAACTAATACTCTAGGTGCAATTTTATGATTGTATCGAGGTATCATTGATTCGTTCTACTCGTCTATATGGTAACTTTTCTCCCTAGAAAGGCTCACCAAAACACATCCGCGCGATTATGCGTCTTGCGCGTAGTTCTCGGTCTTGATGTCCTTGAGTCCCAAGTCTTCCATCTCCTCCTCAGTCCTCTCGTACTCCTCAACGTGGATTTGAGGATCAGGCTCGGGCGCGGTGAAACTTTGCACGTAGCTAGCAGCAAGCGGGTCCTCGAGAACCAGAGTGAACTGCCTCTTGCCAGCGATGGCCTCCTCCACGCTAGCGAAGAACTGCTCCCATGTTTGCTGCGACTCGGAGGTCATGCTGTCACCGCCCTTGTCTCCTGAAACAGGCTGGTCGTTGTCGTCCAGGCCGAACACCTGCGAGCGTAGGTCACGCTTGATGTTCTCAAGGATACCCTCGACGGTCGTGAAGCGGCCGCCCATGGTACCGGGCTCGACGCGGAGTTGCAGCTCGGGGCATGAAAGGGCTGCGGACTCGCTCTTGAGCACGTCACGAGAGAGATCCTCGGGCGTCTTGACGTCGAGGGTGATACGAGAGCCCTTCTCGGGAACAGCGCCGCCAGTCTTGACCTCGTTCGATCGGTAGCCGCAGTCGTCGCAGACAGTGCTCATGACGATGACTTGCTTGAAGTAGGGAATGTTGACCATCTTCATGTTGGTGGCGCAAGGGCGCGTGCAACCAGGGCAGGACGCAGGGAATGTATAGACCTGGTTCTCGACAATGTCCTCGTCATCGACGTTGTTGCCCTGCTTCTCGCCGCCATTTGGTAATGACTCGCCGCCAATGAGGCCTTCGGCGTGGTATTCGGGTCTGATTTCGGTCTCGGGTGCAGTGACGCCGTCCTGCTGGTGTCCAGGCGCAGGGACCTCGTCGCCCAAGCCGAGGGCGGCATTCTGTGCTGGTGTACGGTTGTATTCGGCCTTGGCCCACTTGCCAGGCGCATCACCAGGCCTGGGCTCGAACCATGAGTTTCCTGAAGGGTCGTCCACAGAGATCATGAACGGGAATCTGTTTCCTGCCAACATGTCCGCGACGCCCCGAATGACCTCGGCGACCTTTGCGGCAACCTCGGGCATCTGCTCCATGCGCGCATCCTGATGTTGCGCCAAATCGTCTCTTATGCTGGAGAGTACGCCCTCCACGTTGGTGTAACGGCCCTTTCCAGGAGGGATCTCGAGGTCCAGCTCTTCGATCTTGAAAGTGCACAGATCGGTCTTGACGACCTGGCGTTGCAGATCGTTCTCGTTCTCGACCTTGAACGCGTACTTGGCCGCCTTTTGCTGGATCTCGCCAGCAGATTGAATCTCGTTGTTTTGAAGTCCGCAGTGCTCGCAAGCGAAGGACATGATGACAATCTCTTTGAAGAAGGGAATCTTGGTGAGGAGTAGTCGTGTGATGCCGTTCTCGTGGCAGTTCATGCACAGCGACTCAACCTCGTCGGTGACCTTGGATTCGTTGTCCTCCTCTCCTTCGGCGCCTGCGTTCATGCTGGCGACTTGGGCTCCCATATCTTTGAAGAGGTCCTTCGCGAGTGAGTTGCCTGTAAGGCGGGTGTTCTGCTGTGGTGCCGCCATAGTTGTTTGAGTATGTGTTGTTGGTCCAGAATAAAAGGTTTATACTCGCGACCGATCCAGACTTGTATATGTTATAGTCGAGCAATATGCCTTAGTAATGACTCGAAATCTTCACATGAAATCTGCCGTCTTCTAAATCTTTCTGGCGCCCGCCCGCTCTTGACGTACGTGGGGTAGAAAATGAGGGAGGCGAAAGATTATCGTTATCTTATCAGACCTTCATCTTATCGACTAGCTCGAGGAGCGGACCGAGTGAGCTAGGGTCCACTTCCCGCACGCGCATGCGAAGTGAAGGCAGCGCGACAAATGGAAAGCAAGTCGCGAGACTCTTGCAGCAGACGACAGAGTAGTCAGTCGCATAACACACCACACGGCCACCTCACAACATGGATGACTTCGAAGAGCTCGAGCGGCTATCGCTGGTGAGCAAGGTATCGTCGGAGCTGCAGAATTATTTGGGAGTGGCAGACTCGACCATCGCCGAGTACGTGATTGCCGAGCACGAGAAACATCGCGATGCGCCGCAAGCATTCAAGAAATCGCTGGAGGAATACGACTTCCCAGAAAGTCTGACGACATCTATCGATCGCCTGGTCAGGACACTGCACCCGAAATACAAGAACGAGGCGAACAACGGCGCAAATGGTCATGGCAAGGATGAGAAGAGCAAGAAGTTCACAGGCTTGTCGATGCCTGACAAAGTGCCAACTTTCGAGGACGAAGAGGAGCCCGACGCTGGTGGAGCCGAGCTGGACGATACATTCGCCCTGCTGGAGTCGATGGCTGGCGACAAGAAGCCAACAAACACTCGCAAACGCAGCGTGAGCCCAGTCGCACAAGCTGAAACGCACGACCGACATGACCGGAAACGCTCGCGACGATCACGTTCGCGTTCACCGAAACGAAACGACGACTACATCTTCCAGGACGAATTCGGACGTTCAAGGTCGTACCGACCCGGCGAGAGAGAGCGTCGCGACGAACGTCGTGAAGAGCGCCGTGAAGGCCATCGGGGAGAAAGAGATAGAGAACATCGCAGGGAACGCTCACGACACCGAGAGAGGCGCAGTAGGAGGGACAGGACACCAGAGCCGGAGCTGGACGACGAGCCGATACAGTACAAAGTCTACGATGGCAGGGTCACTGGTGTCAAAGACTTCGGCGCTTTCGTGACAATATTGGGCGTGAAGGGCAAGGTAGATGGACTGGTACATGTTTCTGCGATTGCAGACTACAAGGTCAACCATCCGTCCGATCTTCTTTCTCGGGATCAGTACGTGAAGGTGAAAGTTATGAAGGTCCAAGACAAGCGCATCAGCTTGAGCATGGCAGAGGTGGATCAACAGTCAGGTCAAGATTTGAATCCTGGCAGAAGGATTGCAGGCACGGGTGCAAACGCGGTCGGGTTGAACGGCGAAGGCACTTTCGATCCCATTGCCGGTGTTCCTGTTATCGAAGGCCAGAATGTTGTAAGACGACCGAAGAAACGCATGACAAGCCCAGAGCGATGGGAGATTCGACAGCTCATCGCGTCTGGTGTACTCAAATCTGCGGATTACCCTGATCTGCAAGACGATGATTATAACGCTGCTTTGAATGGCGAGACAATCGAGGAAGAGGAAGATGTCGACATCGAGGTCCGTGAAGAAGAGCCGCCCTTCTTGGCTGGTCAGACAAAACAATCATTGGAGCTCAGTCCAATTCGAGTCATCAAGGCGCCTGACGGCAGTATGAACCGAGCAGCTATGCAGGGTGATGTACTAGCTAAGGAGCGCAGAGATATGCGTCAACAAGAAGCGCAAGACAAGGCTGCGAAAGAAGCAGCAAAGACAGATTTGGGTCAAGAATGGAACGATCCAATGGTCAATCCTAGTGAGCGAAGATTCGCTTCTGATCTTCGGCAGCCGCAAGACGGGCAGCGCGCTGCGATTGATTTGCCTGAGTGGAAGAAGATCGCCACCGGCAAGGGCGAGCTCGGCAAAAGGACTATGATGTCTATGAAGGAGCAACGCGAGTCTTTGCCTGCTTTCAAGATGCGCAAGCAATTCCTCGAAGCTGTACATCAATATCAGCTGATGGTTGTTGTTGGAGATACAGGTTCTGGCAAGACAACACAGCTCACACAGTACCTTGCGGAGGACGGCTTTGCCAACAATGGTGTCATTGGTTGCACTCAGCCACGTCGTGTCGCTGCAATGAGCGTGGCTGCACGTGTGGCTGATGAAGTTGGCTGCCGCGTTGGAGAAGAAGTCGGCTACACCATCCGTTTCGAGGACAAGACAAGCAGCAGCACTCGCATCAAGTACATGACTGACGGTATCATGCAAAGAGAGATTCTCTTGGATCCCGAACTCAGCCGATACAGTGTTATCATGCTTGACGAGGCCCACGAGCGTACAATCGCTACAGATGTTCTCTTCGGTCTGCTCAAGAAGACGCTGAAGAAGAGACCAGACTTGAAAGTCATCATCACATCTGCAACACTAGACGCGGAGAAGTTCAGTTCGTACTTCCTCGAGTGCCCGATCTTGTCCATCCCTGGTCGCACATTCCCTGTCGAAATCATGTACAGCAGAGAACCCGAATCCGACTACCTCGACGCCGCACTTACGACAATCATGCAAATTCACTTGACGGAAGCGGCCGGAGACATCTTGCTTTTCTTAACAGGCAAAGAAGAAATCGACACCAGCTGCGAAATCCTCCACGAGCGCATGAAAGCACTCGGCCCAAGTGTGCCGGAGCTCATGATCCTGCCCATCTACGGTGCCTTGCCCAGTGAGATCGCTTCTCGCATTTTCGACCCAGCACCAGATGGCACGCGCAAAGTTGTCATCGCCACCAACATCGCAGAAACCAGTATCACGATCGATGGTATCTTTTATGTCGTTGATCCTGGCTTTGTCAAGCAGACTGCTTATGACGCGAAGCTGGGCATGGACAGGCTGCAGGTTACGCCTATTTCTCAGGCGCAAGCCAAACAGCGTGCCGGCCGCGCTGGTCGTACCGGACCAGGTAAATGCTTTAGGTTGTACACCGAAGCCGCTTTCCAAAGTGAGATGCTGCCTACTACCATTCCTGAAATCCAGCGTCAGAATTTGGCAAACACGATTCTGATGCTCAAGGCGATGGGCGTCAATGATCTGATCAATTTCGATTTTATGGACCCACCGCCAACGAATACTATGCTTACAGCGCTTGAGGAGCTCTACGCATTGTCTGCACTTGACGAAGAAGGCCTCCTTACACGACTCGGCCGTCGCATGGCTGACTTCCCCATGGAGCCTGCTCTTGCCAAATCCTTGATCATGTCCATCGACCTTGGCTGCTCGGATGAGATGCTTTCCATCGTTGCCATGATTTCTGCTGTGCAGACTGTCTTCCACAGGCCCAAGGACAAGCAACAACAAGCCGATCAAAAGAAGGCCAAGTTCCATGACCCGGCCGGAGACCACTTGACGCTGCTCAACGTCTACCAGGGTTGGAAGAGAGCTGGATCCACCGACCCATGGTGCTTCGAGAACTTCATCCAGCCCAAGTCCATGCGTCGCGCAGAAGACGTCCGCAAGCAGCTCGTGCAAATCCTCGACCGCCACAAACTCAAAGTCCTATCCTGCGGCCGCGACACCACTCGAGTCCGACAAGCGCTCTGCTCAGGCTTCTTCCGCAACTCTGCGCGCAAAGACCCCACCGAAGGCTACAAGACGCTCGTGGAAGGCACGCCTGTCTACCTGCACCCTTCGTCTGCGCTGTTTGGCAAAGCTGCCGAGCACGTCATCTACCATAGTCTGGTCGAGACGACGCGCGAGTACATGCACAACGTCACCGCGATCGAGCCCAAGTGGCTCGTCGAGGCGGCGCCGACGTTCTTCAAGGTTGCCGGCAAGGAGGGCGGTTTGAGTAAGCGGAAGAAGGCGGAGAGAATCCAGCCTCTGCATAACAGATTTGCAGGCGAAGACGATTGGCGACTGAGCGCCCAGCGTAAGGGTGGAAGAGCGGGTGGCGGTACTTGGGGTTGAGATTATTCAAATTGTAGACGTTTGCATATAGAGCTTCAGGCGACGATCTGTAAAGAATACTACCACGTTTAGAGTTAAGAGTCTGTAGAAGCTTCCGCATCTGTAGAGGAACCGTTGTTCCGCTTTCGCTGATGTGCTCAATCCACTACTGCGCAAACCAAATAAACACCCTACGGTCCTTTTCTTGATATGCACGAAGCATCGTTCATGAGATCAAACGTAGGCTAACCTCGAATGCACACAATGTCAAAGCTAAACGTACGAATACACAAAACCGTGAGAACAACCCTAACCCTCTTAACACTCGTGCATCAGCAGTCACATGTGACATGAAGAGCCATAATAGCATTCTATCCTCGTATTCTGGTACTACTCTTGTTAGTTGTTGACGAAGGCGCCCGTCCCTGTTGATCTTGTTCATTGATAGAGGGAAGTGCTGCTCATTTCGTTCACGCAAGTCGATTTACACCTTAATCCCATGAAACCAAGCCCAACTGTACACCAGCTTGGACGAGATATGTAATCGAAACATCGCGAAAAGCCAAATCGACATCACTCCACGACAACAGTAACCACCTGTATAGGCATAACGGCTGACACAGAATCCGAGGGACGTACGGAATGGCAACAAGTACATGTGACGAGACTGGAATTGACGTGAAGAGCCAGTTGAACAAGATAATAAGTGTAGTGACGCCAGGAAGGAAGGCAGAGTTCATCTGCCCTGCTCTTCCCAGCTTTGCTTTGCTTGAAAGAAAGTATCTGTTTGCTCGCACGCTGGCTATATGCATCATTGTCCGCCCTATCCATGAGCCAAAAGAAATGTCGAACCCCCCAAAGGAAAAGTATGAAACCTAGAGACAAAACACCCACCCGTCGTCATGTTGCGCCATGCCAATCCCAACCATGCGAACACCGCTCGAAGCATGCAGACAAGATCTCAAATTTCATCGAATAACCTCCCACTCCTTCACAATCCCGCTCTTCCCCAAGCCGCCGCCAATGTGGCCGCTCTTTCCCTTCTGCGAGAAGACGTCCCAGAATCTGAGCGTCTCGTCACCGGCACCAGTGACAATCGTGCCGCCATCGGGACTCATGCTGAGGTACAAGACACGGTAAGTGTGTCCTGTGAGCGAGACGACTTGTGACATGCTCGGGTATTTCCAGATGTTGATGGCATGCTGGGAGTAACCGTGGGTGCTCACAAGCTCAGAAGTGGTGGTGCTGAAGAGTAGGTTACAGACTTGGCTGCCTGTGTCGTGAGAGCGTAGGAGATGTGGATTTAGAGGCGGTGTGAGGTTTGAAGGGGAGGGAGTGTTTGAAGTGAGGAGATTCGGGGTAGCGGAGAGGTCGAGATCGTGGTTCAAACCGGGAGTTGTGAGGGAAGCATTGGCCGAGTTCTGTGCGGTGGAAACGGTATTCCAGAATTTGATGCAGCGGTCTGCGGTTCCGCCACCACTGGCAAGAAGGCCGCGTTGGTGAGGGCTCCAGGCGATGGCTTTGACAGCGGCTTTGTGGCCGCCTTCCTGTTCACCCCAGCGGTGTTGCCACCGCTCATCCATTTTATCCCAGACGAAGATCTTATTGTCGTTGCCTCCGGATGCCAATTGCTCTGTCTCCTGATTCCATTTCAAACCGCACACCTCCTGTTTGTGTCCAGTCAGGCGGCGAAGGTACTGGTTCGCTTGGCGAACGTCGCGATGCAGAATTGTGCGATCGCGCGAGCCGGTTGAAAGAATGTGAGCGTTCCATGCGAGAGAAGAAATTCGTGCTGTGTGCCCGGTCATGGTTCGTAATTTTCGGTTCGTGACAGTGTCATAAATCATTAAGAGGCCTTTTGAGGTGCCGATAGCAAGATGTGAGCCACGTTGTATCCAGCCAACACTTGTCACGCTGTCGCCATCAAGTTTGCATAGCTGGTCGACTTGGCCTGATTCTCGACTCCAGAGGTAGACACAATCTCCAAGACCAACTGCCAGAACATCGTTAGGGCCCCAGTCAACCAGATTAAGGTAGAAATCGTCAGCCAATTCGGGTGCGTCGAGGACTTTATAAGGAACCTTGCTGACCGCCCGAGGCGTCTTTCGTGGTGATAGAAGCATGTTTTGTGAAGAGTGTTTGACTGGCGAGAGACTGTAAAGCTCTGACCTGGCGTTGATGTTTGGCCCTCGGTCACTTCTTGATGTTGAGCGCGGTGTGAGCGAACTCGGGGCGTTTGGTCCGTACGAGAAAAGGTTTTTATGTGGCGTTGAAGGTGTCAGATTCGGCCCAGCAAGCTTCGAACCATTCGTAGGCGGTGTCTTGGCTCGTGAAATCGACCCCTCGTGCAATTGAGATATGCTTTGTGGCACCTCATTGTCAAACATCTCAGACCTCAAGAGTGAGGAGTAAGTCCTGTTCGCATCCCTCTTCTGGAAATGCAGCTCCGTCGACGCCGCCTTCTTATGTGAGCGCGAGGGAGTTGCAGGCGATCCTTCATCGTCCAACAGACTGTAGCTCGCCTGGAGATCCTGTCCAGAGCGATTAGGGATGAATCGATGGTCGCCAGCGAACGTCTTTTGGCGCTTCCGTTGTGGGCTGCCAGCTGGTGTGATATCCCTCCGTCTCCCCAAATCATCCACTTGCTTCAAGAGAGCTTTATTGAGCGCAGTCGGATTTACCGGCGCACTACCACTCCGATGTATGGCATTTGTACTTGTGCTCTGGCCTCGACTGTGTACTCGTTTGCCCGTGATCGTAGGCGGCGTCTTACTCCTGGGCGGTGAAAGCGGTGTGGGTGTGTGTACATCATCTTCTTCAGCGAGGTGGTTCGAAGGTCCTGACAAAGGTGCTGGTTCGGCATCGGGTGATCCCATCGTGTTGTGTAGATCCGTGATCGTCGCGGTCAACAAGCGAATGTCGCAGTCCAGCTCATGCGGGAGAGTTCAGTCGCGATCGCTGAGAATGGAAAACGATTGTCTCTGGCCTCCGACTCCGAGGAAGTAATTGCGCGCGCTCCTGAGATGCCGTTGCTATGCCCAAGCGCTTCAGTTATCGCGCAACCCAACCACCGTTTATGGAGCTCCGGTAACGCCTCGGGAAGGGTGGGGACAATTGCGCAAGAAAGGCGACGATAACAATGGCGAGGCCGTAGCGAATACCCTCGTAGCGAATGTCGGCGGTATGATTGTCGAATGTGGTGGTGATGGTGTTGGTCGTGGTGTTTGCGGCGGGAAGGGAGGGCGCAACCGGGCGGGCCTCGATGAAGCGCGTGGCTGGAGCGCAGCAGGGACAAACTCTCGCTTGGCGACCCTGATGTGTTGTTCTGGTGTTATTGTCGTGATTTGCACGTGCAATAAACAGTATACAGTGGAGATATCACACTCGGCAGTTCAGACCAGTCCTCGACACACGTGTGAAGTCGAGATGGAATAGCAACAATCACAACAACACCCGCCCTCGGCCTCATACGCGACCGGCAGCCGCCAGCGAGGTGCTGAACGCGTCTCGACGACTAGCGGCAAATGCAGCCGCGCCCAAACAGAAGGAAGATCAAGGGACCCCATCACCTCCACACAACCTCACTGCTGCCACCGCAAGCCAGATGACCAATGCATAGTGAAGCTCACACCTCAATCGCCACCATCCTAGCCCTCATCTTGAATGACCACTTACCACTTACCCCTCTCCATTGCTCTATATAATAATGTAAGGTGTACTCGTGTTATAGCCACAACACCATCAACAACAAGCCACCAGGCCCTAAGCGATTGGCCCTGGGCAGAAGCCGCTACACGCGTGGTAACGCAGGGACTCACTTTAGCAAACGACGAAAAAGCCGGCCCCCGGGGCGGTCAA
>Ga0265797_10002372_pt1 | contig 31742 bp, 29 predicted proteins | sample P2T30metagenome_FD_192433 | JGI IMG/M metagenome (GOLD analysis project Ga0265797, IMG submission 192433) | Plant litter microbial communities from East Loma Ridge, Irvine, California - P2 T30 | ecosystem: Environmental > Terrestrial > Plant litter > Unclassified | place: USA: California... | reverse complement strand
GAGTCGTATGGGTTCAGTGTATTGGTGTGTATTGCGAGGTCCAATTATTGGGAGGGACGTCAATCAGAGCTGCCAAGAAACATGTATGATCTTGCGTTTGCTTCGAGAGAATAGAAGCACAGACTATTGTGTCTGATACGGCAAAGCATACGGTGAACGTCACAATTTTATACAATCGGTGCCCATTTAGCCACCGCTATTCAGTCTAAGCTTCCTCCGAGTGGTTGCTGGACCCTGGATCTTGTTGCCTTCACCTTCACTCGGATCCAACACGCTCCCATTGCAGCATATAGTTGCCGGGTTTCATCCCCCCGCCTTCCCTCTTCTCCATCCCTCCACTGAGTTAAATCCAGCGCTGGACCTCGACTTTCTCTCGACTTACACCAGTCTTGAGCAGTCATTAACATGAAGACCACGCTTCTAACCGTGACGGCCACTGTCCTTGTCCGGGCGGCGGCTGTTTTCGCTCACCCATCTCGTACGCTCTCAGTCCTAGCTTGTGCGAAAGCCTCCAACTAATCTTCTACAGACCCTAACTCCGTATACGGCGTCACTCCTCGAGACCAAGACCCCAACGATGCAGATGCACTTCTCGGAATCAACTGCCGCGGCAGCGCCATGTGCACGCTGTCGACTTGCGACATTAGCCTCTCGAAGATCAAGTCATACATTGATACTATTGGTATGTTCTACAAAAAAGGTTCGCCGCACTGAGCTGTGCTAACGATCTTCATCTAGACGACAAAGAAGAGTGGGGCAACGGCGACCAGATCGCTTGTAATCTTTGCAGTGGATGTTCCAACCCTGACAAGTGCGACGGCCTCTGTGCCTTCCCACAGAAGCTGAAGGCGGACGAGAAGGTCAACGGCAGCCTGATCAAGAGCAAGATCAATGACCTGGTCAATCACAAGTGCGGTAGTAAGTACACCTTGGCCTACACTTCCTTCCAATACTGACTCGTTGCCAGGATGCGGCAGCTGCCCTACTAAGCCAGGAAACGACGTTAATACTGGCGAGATTACGGTCAACTACGTCACGTCTGGCTGCAAAGAGGGTGTCTGCGATTACAAGCGCAAGGCTGCCCGCGATGAGGTTGCTTCCAGCGTTACAGCCGACGAGTCTACTGACGGAGATGTTCCTGTCGACCAAACTACCGATACAGACGTTCCTGCCGACCAGACTATCGACGCTGATGATCCCATCGATACCTTCCTTCCTCCTGGGACGTCCGAAAACGTACATGCCCTTGGCGCCCCTAAAGGTATCAACTGCAAAGGTAGCAGCTACTGCTATAGCTGCGGTGAGAACGAATGGGTTGCCATCGAGTATATCCTCAAGTCAATAGATCTGATGGGTAAGTACATATAACACTCATTCAAATACCTTCTTATGATGAGTGCTCTCACTAATACTACTGTCCGTAGACGAAGACTGGGAATTTACAAATGGGCAGCACATCGTATGCCAACCCTGTTTCTATGGTAACACCTACGGCTTTTGCGTCTTCCCTAGAAATCTTCATCGGCCGATTGCCATCAAGGATGTCAAAGTTCTGGTCAAGCGACTCCGAAAATATGGGTGTGAAAGTAAGTTGTACTCATCTCTGGTCGCTGACAAGTGGGGTCTAATGTTTCATAGAATGTGGAAGCGTTCCGCTCCATGAGGGCGCGGAAAACGCCCAAGGCATGCTTACTATCAACTACATGCAATATGCGTGCCCGCATAAGAATTACCCCTGGGGCTGTGGTCCCAATCCAGGGTGTAAAGGCCATCAGTACAGCAGTGCATGCCACAATTGAGAAAGAGTTTGGAAATGATCAGCATGAACTCTTATCCCAGTTGCACCAATACGTAGGCCATAATCATAACAGTCGTAATAGAGTGTCATGACTATACTTATGGCATAAGTGCTTCAAAGCTCATCTTTGTATACCTCCTCACTCCCCTCCTGCATCTCTTCATCCTCATCGCCCTGTTCAACCTCATGTTCCTTCTCCTTGCCCATCCCCGCACTATCGCCATCTTTGTTCTTCGTCGACTTCTTCTTCGTCCTCTCAGTATCCTGATCTTCGGTATCGATGATACCTCTAAATTCCCTGCCCCTTGGTGTGTCCACAAGATCCAGCTTCCATCCCTTCTTGCCAGCCAGCTTCCTCAAGTTGGCTTTCAAAGTCTCAACATCCTTGGGATCGGCAATGTTGAGCTTCTTCATCTCCTCTTTGGACATCTGCTTGCCGTCGCTACTCGCTACAGTGCCGATAAATGTCTCCTTGCCTCCGCCGACAACGACGGATTTCTCAATCACCTTGCCTTCGCTTCCCACAAACGACTTTGCGCCGACTTCAATGCCGCCAATGACAATGCGCTTGGTAGAGCCCTCGAGGCCGTCGGCGAGATCGCGGAGCGGGTTCGTGTTGGCGTCGTCGGCAGCATTGTGGGCAGCGATGAGACGTTCGGCCGCGGCCAGCTTGGCGGATAGCTGTGCTTCTGTCCACGCGTCCACTTCAGACTCTGGAATGACGGGTTCACAGGTTATAGGATGTGCGAGGTTCTCTTGTGGTGGGGTGAAGGCAACGTCGTGGCAGAGGCGGGGCGTGTCGACGATCATGAGGTAGGAGCAGGTGCTTGTTTCTTTGATCATGGCGATTCGGTCGGCAGACTGCGGGTTGCAGTGGAACTGGAGGAGATGTTAGCATTGTCGTAAGAAACAATGGAGCTGCCACGACATACCTGTACATCGATCTTGCGCGGCTTGCCCGTCAAGTCGCACTCAGTACCATCCGACAGCCGCTGTACCATATATCTGCTAGACCCCTTGGTCTCTAGTCTTGAGATCTCCAGGCCCTTCTCGTCATCGTCGGTCGTTTTGTCCTCATCATCAAAAGCCTCCTTGCTGCCCTCTTCGTTGCCTAGTGTCTTGCGCGCGTCCGATTTCTTGCTCTTCTCCTCCTTCGGGTACCTCCCTAGTACGAAGCTGTGTACGCTTGTGTCCTCTACAGGTGGGTAATGGGGAACACCTCGACTTTGTGGCAGCTGGTGGAACTGCTTGACTTCGTCCTTGTAGCAGAAGCTGTAGCTCCACCAGCCGCTCACATAGTAGATGCAGTTGCCCTTCATGCCTTCGAGTAGCTCCCACCCGCGGTCTGCTGCGCGTATGAGCTCCTTCTCTTCCTCGGCTTTGGCTTCCTCGGCTGATGTTGTGTCATTCTGCGGTACCTCTTCTGGTATTATGGGTATGCTGCATAGGTAGCGCTGTCCGTGTAGCACAACTGCTTCGTATGTCTGTTCGAGCGCATCGTCTACGGGTGGTATATTCGCGGCCGGCTTATCGCGCTTCGAGAGTTCCTGCGTCTCTTGCGAACCGGGCGTAGCAGAGCTCGAGCTGGGTGATCCGTGGGAGAGGAGCAGCGTCGCATCGTTCTCGGTAACGAAAGTGTCTGGCCACAGAACCTCATACTGGGTGTGCTGTTAGCAGATGTTGCCGCTGTCGGGGTGCGTGGCGCGTCATACCTGTGGGAAAGCGAGCAGATCGTCGAACACGCTGAACGCATGCTGGTTCGCCAGCGCAATGCGCAAAACGGCCGGAAGTGCCCAAATGCCCCTCATTACGATAGGAGGCCCTAGGATTTGGGAAAGGAATAGAATAAAGGCATGCGCCGTGGAGCTGGTTGCGGAGTTCTTGGTTGCGGCCAGATGTCACTTCCGCAGGGCTAGACCGCGTTCGGCAAAACCCATGAGAGACACACGAGGGCGCTTTCCCCGTCGAACATTGTTTCACGCATCACAGCCGCATCCCTTTCGCATTCAGGCACGATCTACTTTCCAAGGGTAAGCTTTTGAGTTCTGGTAGCAACAATGGCAGGAGCATATCAGGCTCGATATGATGTCATCTATTCGAGCTCCCATATAAAGGCTACCTGGGCGGTCTCTTGAGTTCGGGATCGTACTACTTGTTCTCGACGAACATGAGGCGTCTCCGATTCGACGCGGGGTAGTATGCGCAGCCGTGGCAGTGTTCTTGACCGGTCAGCTTGCTGCCACGCCCTCTAGCCGCGACCATTGCGCATGTGGAACCATACTCAGCTTAGAGTGTTCCTCCCTTCATTATTGCACTCATCAAATCGTTGGATGTGAACATGTTCCTCTCTCCCGACAGCGCGCGCAAGAAAGGCGCGGCGACATATCCCGGCCTTCCACTCCAGGGAAATCACCTTCGAGTCGTGCGACTGTTGCCTGGCAGATGGACTGAACCGATTCGCTGCGAACTGTCGAATGTCAATATCGAAGTCGCGAAATATCGGGCGTTGTCTTACGTATGGGGCTCACAACGTGTGACACGATCAATTCGACTCGATGGCCGTGTTTACCCTGTTACGGTGAATCTTGAGGGCGCACTAAGGCACTTACGGGAAGCGTACAAGGACGGACTGGACCTATGGATCGATGCGTTGTACGTATGATATCTGGATTTTTCGTCGGTCTGTATCTAACCTGCCGACGACTAGATGCATCAACCAGAAAGATGGCGAAGAGAGAACTCATCAAGTTCAGTTGATGGGTCTAATCTATAAAGAGTGTGAAGAATGCATAGTATATCTAGGAGACAGCCTGGACGGTATCGGTCCCTCTTTGACCGAACCACCACCCGTCTGGCACTTTGAAGAAGGCGTTACCCCTCAGTCTGGCAAGAAGAAAGCGAGCCGGAATCCAGGGGTCAACGAGGTTTTCTCGTTCTTTCATGACCTTTCTCGCCCTAAACATCTTCACACACAGCCGGTCTTCGATAATGACGCAGAGTCATCGAAGACAGAATCATATCACGACCCACCTCAGTTTCGGTTACAGCTATTCGAAGCTTTGAGGAAGTTCACGCATGCACCATTCACACCCTGGTGGACTCGTATCTGGGTCATACAAGAGGTGACATCACCTCCTCGTGTTGTGATTACGTACGGTACAATATCTGCAACCTGGAACATGTTTGCCCTAGCCGCAGACAACTATACTCGTCATAGTGCCGCTTGCTGCAAGGAAGTTATCCGAGTCCTGCCGCTGGATCAGCAGAAGGTCATCGCTGGCAGCTGCAAGAAGATCATGGGGATCTATAACCTTCGACAAAGTACACTTTATCCGTCTACACGAGTATCGCTTGGGCTGTTGAACTTGTTGACGCAGTTTCGCGACCGTAAAGCGTCTGATCCCAGAGACAAAGTGTATGCTCTCCTCAGTATGGCTTGGACTCCCCCAGGGAGGCCACCATTAATACCAGACTATTCGCTAAGCGAAAGAAACGTTTTTTGTAAAGCAGCGCTCGAGTCTATCTACACGACGGAATCACTCTCGATGTTCAGCACAGAGCTCGGGCGAAAGTTCAGAGACGATCTGCCTTCGTGGGTTCCGGATTGGGGAGCACCAGCAGGGCACACATATACAGCACGCGCAGAAGCCATTGGTCTATATAACGCAAATCGAGAAAAGGCCACACCCTTGACGGTCAGATTAATCGCAGAATCTGCCTTGAGATTAGGGGCTGCGAAGATAATGACTGTGGGAGTGTTGGGGGAGACCATGTTCGGAGACGATGCAAATTATACCCGTCGGACACTTATTAAATGGAGGCTCCAATGGAAGGCGCATGCATCTATATCGGATGGTGGTTTTCCTTGGCTAATGCCGGCATTCCTCAATTTCACAAAATCATCTGCGCAGGTGTGATACATCTCACATATGATGGGCTGCCGTGTGGTATACGCACCATACAAGCTTACGACGCAAGCACTTTCGAGAGTTGGGTAGATCATTCGCGAATGTCGCCGCTTGGAAAAGCTGACGACACAGCCATTACCGATGACACATCCACGCCTATGCAACTGTGGAGGCATTTCATGTTGTTGTGGCCAAATTACCCGGGTCCACACGTGCTCGACCATTTAAATGACCATGAGTACTTCCCTGTAGGTCTCGACAACATCACCTTGAATAGTCTCCACGTAATCGCTCGGTTACGTAGACTTCTCAGAGATTCTGACACCGAAATGAAGTTCGATTTGCTTGAATACTTTGAGGGATCTCGGCCACGACTTCATGCTCCATCGAAAGATCTCTTCATTAAAGTCCGGCAGGTACTTCAAAAAACTTTCGGACCCGACATACATCTAAACATTACTGAAAGAAGAGGTCTCATTCCAGATATTGAGAATTCGATAGGTATAGCAACGCTCTCGCGGCGCCTCATTATTGGCGACAATTGCTTGCGGTCGAGCTTTGTCACTGGCAATCATTTCTTGGGACTAGGCCCAGCGGGGACGGTCGAGGGCGACGAAGTATTCCTCTTGACTGGTGGAAAGACACCATTCGTCTTACGTCGGCGTGATGATACAGATGACACGATTCCAGGACCAAAATACGAGATCATCGGTGATTGTTACTTGCAAGGATGGATGGATGGCGAGGGAGAAGGCCTTGCGTTAGATGATTGGGAAGACATAACGCTCGTGTGATAGCTCCAGCAACGCTACTTGTTTCGCAATGGGAAACTCTTGTTGCTGTGAACTTTGTAAGGACCGAGAATCTAAAATGCATCGGGGCCTCTTAACTGCAGTTGCGCGAAAAGATCTGACGTACAGCGTACGATTAACGACTTGTCGCGACCAGGTGAGTGTCTGCGAATGTGTCCACGAACAACAAGATGCCAAAGCATAGTAACGATACATGCGAGCGATAGCCACTATGCCCCTATCAGATTATGGGCCCACTTAGTAAGGGTCAACCCAAGGATGACGTTGCCGACGACGCGTGAAAACACGAAATCGCGTGAGCACGTGATCTTGATGCTGCCGCCTCACAGCATCTCAACAGCACCCGCGTAAAGACTTCCAATCTTTTCAGAAGTGGTCTCATCTAATAAATAACGATTTAGAGCTTCTTATTGTGTAGTGCAGCGTCGCAAACGTCAGAGACGTATTGCATCTCTCCCTTGTTCGGAGTGCTGCCTTGGATGCACGAGGGAGGAGGTGCCGTCGGGGCCCACTTGGAGGCGTCCAGCCAATAGCGGGGTGAGCGCGGGCCACCCAAAGTCTCACAACTCGCGTCGCCTCGAGGGTCTGCTTCCTTTCACTTCCGACGTTCGTGTTCGGTGTCTGCGTGGTTCTGCTAGCAAGGTCTGTCTTCGCCTCAATTGCAATCGCGTAGCCGTGGTGTCCCTGGACGTCTTCATGCTGACAGATTGCCGTAGAGCCTGTTTCTAGGGCAACCCTTCGCATCGTCTTCTCCTCCGTACCCGTACGCGCATGCCATCAAGGCAAACATCCGCCTCACCGCGCTCACTACATCTACATCACGCGCTTTCTGCGACAGCGTCGCTGTAATATATATCGCATTACCGTTCGAGCCGACTCGCTTTTGCCATCGTTCCATTCCATACAAGTTGAAAAGTGTCGGAGACTGAGGCCTGGAAAAAGAAAGCACAGGGGCCACACAAGTAAAGACGCGCTGTTTATCAAGCCGGTCTCTAGCAACGCCAGTTTCAGGCAGGACAACGAAGGACTGGTCCCACCCAGTTGCATTCTCAAGAAACGTTCATTCACGAGTCCCAGCCGCTCGTACTGTTGAAGAGACATCGACACGTCCCATTAAGTTGGAGCACGTAGCAGAGGTTCTGAGTCGAGCTCATTCCAGAGTACCTGTTACCTGTGCCGACGTCCAACCAGAACGCTCTCAACGCGACCATTTCCATCCATTAAACGCACGGCCCAACAGCGTGCCTACGTTACCTAGGTATCGCTCACTCTACTAGAAGCGCAACTACCACCAGCTCGCGCTAGACCGATATCGCACGTAAAACGAATCCCCGCAATTGCCGCGTATAAAACCACGAGACCCGCCTTTCAGTCACTCGCTCGATATCTTCAGTCGCCCCCCTCCCAACTTCCACGGGCACGCCGTTCGTCTGGTCCTAGGTCACTCCCCACAAAGCGCCGCACAATAAGCTACGGAAAGTCAGTCTGGTACCCATTATGGAGGCCGATCCGTCTCAGCAGACACAGCCTGCAACTCAGCAGGTCCTGGATCCACGTCGACTAGGCAGGAACAATTCGGGTCTCAATGACGGTGATATTGCCGATGTCTTGGTCATTCTCCACCCAGCTACTCCTACAGCCATTCGGATTGTCGAGCAGACAGCGCAAGATCGACCCGAGCATGTGCTCTTCCGCAATTCACTCGATTCCATGAGTAGTTCCATCACCGACGTTGAGGAGCAGGAGACATTCATCATCAACGCTCCGGAGGGACGACAAGGTACCAGCTCGCGGGCTGGTGCAGATCTGGCTCTACGCATGTCATCCGCGAAGAGGTTGAAGTTCAAGCCGCTCGGATTTATATTTGGACGCAATCACCAGAGCGCCGATGTTATCTTTGGCCAGGACTCCGGCAAGAGGATAAGCAACCAACACTTCCGCATATATCTGAATGCGGATGGTCTTCTCATGCTCGATGACATGTCCACCAATGGCACCATAGTCGACGATGCACTCCTGAAGTGCAAGGATCCACGCTTTAGTAAGATGCGGATGCTGAGCTCGGGATCGATCATCTGTATCCAGAACTCCAACGATGCAGAGATGATCAAATTCATCGTCCGGGTACCGTCTAGAGTCAATTACATGGACCGCTTCCGCGACAACCTGCGCAACTTCATCACGGAGTGCACTCCAGACGCTGGGGACGCACAGGGCAAGGTTATTCAGCGAATCACAAAGCAATATGGTGGCCCAGCGATGAAGTGGGATGGAGGTGATACCTATAACATCGTCGGTACGTATCGCTGCAATAACACAACCAATAGCTGCTAACTCTTCCCAGGGCAGATCGGTAAGGGCGCCTTTGCGACCGTTTACCAACTCGCTGAAAAGATGACTGGAAAACTTCTCGCAGCTAAAGAGCTGGAAAAGCGCCGATTCATGAAGAACGGCATGCTAGACAAGAAGATCGACAACGAGATGAAGATCATGCAAGACCTGCGTCACCCAAATATCGTCCAGTTCGCAGAGTACCACGACCAGGGCGATTATCTCTACATCATCATGGAGTTCGTGCGGCAAGGAGATCTACAAGGCTACCTTAATAATCATGGATCCATGGAGGAGGATGTTGCGAGGTCAATGGCTCAGCAGATCCTGAGCGCGCTTAGTTATCTGCACCGCGCCAAGATCACACATCGCGACATCAAGCCTGACAACATTCTCATCTCCGATCTGGATCCTTTTACGGTCAAGCTGTCCGATTTCGGACTTTCAAAAGTTGTCAAGCACGAAGAGACCTTCCTCAAGACTTTCTGCGGAACTCTGTTGTACTGCGCTCCAGAAGTGTTCCCCGACTTCAACGGTCAATCAAAGGGAACTAAACGTCGACGTGGTGCCAAGACGTACCACTCGTATAGCTCTTCCGTGGACATATGGTCCTTTGGTGGTGTCCTATGGTATGCGCTATGTGGCGAACCTCCGTTCAGGGGTATCGCTGATGCTACCGGCGAAGCCATGTTCAATAATATCATGAAATCGCCCCTCGACCCGACACCGCTACGCAAGGCTGGTGTGTCCCCTGCTTGTATCGATCTTCTTACTAGTATGCTGCGAACCGACCCTGCAGAACGTCCAACCGATCGCGACTGTCTCAACCATCCTTGGCTTAAGGAAGGCACGGAAATTCTCGCCGACCCGACTCTTCAGTCCATTGCGGAAGAAGACGAGCCTGAGGAGGCCGAGCAGCAGCTGTCGCAGCTCAGTCTCCAGGAGGAGGAGATCCCGGAGTCAGATGAAGACGGAGGCATTCTGTCCGATGAAGAGCTCATGGGCTTTGTCAACGAGCGTCAGCCAAAGCGAGTTCGCGCCGATCCCCTGTACCCGCGCAACCAGGTACGTGATCGTGGCGACTCAAGCGTTGAGCCGTCATTTACTTCCTCACACCTTGTAAACGAGGAGAGCTTTCAAATGGCCCCAACACCTAGGCAACCTCGTCTGTTCGGTGAAATTGGCCAGTCAGCTTTGCAGAGTTCCGGCGTCTTGAGCGCTCATGCCCATGACGCCCTGTCGCAAGATGGGTCTGTCCGCCTTGCCCAAAATGATGGAGCAGGCGAAACGAGTTACACCGCTGGTCAGTCGGAGTTTCAGGGTCCTTTCACTGCGCCCGCCCAACTAGAGCGCGGCTTTTCCTCGCCTAGCCTTCTTGGTACCGAGTCTTTGGTACGAGATCTCAACATGACCTCGCCGCACTCACCCGTATCCAGGACACAGAGCCCGGTCATGCCTGCGACCCCCAGGACCCCGGAGGTCGTTCAACACAATTCTTTGGAACAGTCGTCCAAGGACTTCAGTCAGATTAGTGAGCCAACTCCGAGAGCACGACCTATCAATCGCCAGATCAATCTTCCTTTGACTGCCTCCTATTATTACGATCCGATGGACCCGAACACGCATAATCTGGAGTACGCTTCCAGAGTGAGTGGGTTTGACTTCGTGTCCAATGGCCGCAATTCCAACACCGAAACATCTGCATATCCGGACACAACAGCAGCTTCGGACGCAAGTGCGCAGTCGACAAGATCAAGCATTGCGAGAGCACCATCTCCGGCGGCAGCAATCCCTTCTGTTCCAGCGGAGCTTGATATCCGTCCACCACCCCGGCGACTGGGTAAGCTCATCGCAACCCCCGACTCCTTCGCACCCAACCTTACTCTCAACATCGATCAGAGTAAGACTTCTTGGGGCCGCTTGAGCAACAATACGATCGTGTACGAACACAAATCAGATACTCGCGTTCCTAAAACAGCTTTCATAGTGTTTTTCTACTCGTCAGGTGGCCAGACCCAAGAGACAGTGGATGACCTGTCACAACAGGGCAAAGATTGGACCAGCTTGGAGAATTTGAACGTTGGTATCTGGACTTGCGCCACACATGGTATCTCCATAAACGGCAAACACTTGAAGCAAAAGGACGACAAGGGGCGTGTTATCTACGGACATCTACACACTGGTGACATCATACAAGTGTACCACGATGTCCGCGGAATCGAGTGCCTCAAATTCCGCTGCGAGTTTTATCTTGGAGCTGGCAAGGAGCCACGACCGGCGGGCGACAGCTTCAGCACCATGATTGGCAGCCGGCTGTCACAGTAAACATGTCTTCGTCGAAGCAGAATTCATACGCCAGCGCCTATACAACACAGCAGCAATTTCTCATTTCCTGGCCATTTTCATTCTATTCGGGTTAGCGGGCGTTGTTGGCTTCTGTACTACTACGACTATTCCTACACATTCTCTTTGTAATGGCATCACCTCGGTGTTGGGGCTCCAAGATCGGGCAAAATCGTGTTCTTTTCAGAGTGAAAGCGTACTGTTTGGGTGGTACATGGTCGATACAAAGCGTATTATTTCGCATCGGCAGGGAAATTGTGGATTGGACTGAGAGTGAGAGTATAGATAAACTGTGTATAGTGAAATGCCTAGAAAGGCAAGAACATTAAGTAAAGAACAATATGAGCGAAGCAACTGCCAACATACCATTTTCAACTTCCATCTTGCACTGCACTTCTCGGTGGATGTATGGTGAGGGTCATCATGCTTTAAAAAACTCGGTCAAGCTTGCTCTCCGCGTTGCGTTGGTGATTCAGACGAAGCTTTTGCACGACACAGCTTTCCGTAACTTCACAGCACGTGGTGAACAATCGGCAGCTAATCATGAACTTGGGCCAGAAGCTGGTGTTTCATGGACAACATATGGTATTTGCATAGCTCATTTCTTCTAAACAAATTGGCTCTGGACCTTCACTCTCTGGCGAGCCCTTGTCCTCCTCACTCTAGCAATACCACCGACTATTCCAATCAAGGCCGCAGCAACACTTGCTATGGCCCATGGGCGGTCAACAAACCACAACACCACAGCGACATCCGAACCATGCCATGAACCGCCGGGTTTGTGGCCGAAGAAGGTGTACTCTTCCGAGTAGAAGATTCGTGGTAGAACGAGGAAGGAGGTAGGGTCTGTGCAAGATAGGTTAGTTACTGAGACCTTGCTCCTTCACAAGACGAAAGTGGCTGACTTACCAAGATCATTCCGTGCCTTCCACTGTTTACATTGCCCATCAGGACATGCCTCGAACCATTCCTGTAAGATTGTGCTCGTGAACTGCGGTCCGGTTGTCCAGAAGATTGTGAGGTACGGGAAAAGTAGATTCCAGTTGTGTGTAACAAGGCCTTCTGTCATCTTCTTCACGACCGGGTGTTTCGCCGCTGATGCCATCAAGTCGTTGTTGACGCCCAGTGGCGAGGCTTCTGGGAACCAGGCTGGGAAGTCCAACAAGGGGTCTAGTGAGCGTCGGCATGCCACGTCTAGGTCCATGTATACGCCGCCGAAGTGGTAGAGGGCGAAGTATTTCAGGGCGTCAACCTTTTGGATCTGAGCATGGGCGGGCGAAGTCAGCATATGTTTCAGTCGCAGCTTATACATGGAGAGTACTGACAGGATATCTGTAACCATCGTATGTCGGTAGAAACCAGGCGTATTCGTTGGACAGGAACTCGCGAGCGCTCGTTGCATTCCACATGCGGATTTCGTAACTGGGGTTGTGCTCGCGACAGAGTTTTGGCGACCCAAATCCAATAGATGGGCCTCCGCTAGAGCCTTCATGGTTTGGGTATATTCTCTCAAACCATATGTAGTGTATCGTGCGCGGGATCTTCGATCCGGTGTAGGTAGAGACATAGTCGGACTCCAGAGGTTGCTCGTTACGCGCTACGGAATCGTTCAGAGCCTTAGCGTAAGACTCAGGGAAGTCGTCGAAGGTGATCTTGCGGCGCTCGATGTAGGCTTGGAAGGCATGTTGGCGCCTGAAGATACTGAAGATCTCTAACAAAGCGGCGGCAATGACGATTCGAATGAGGATTTGGCGGAGGAACATCTTGTTCATGCTGTCGAGATGCTAGCTTCAATAAGCAGGAACAAAGCCCTTATGCATGAGAGACACATCGACCTTCCACCCTCTGCTTCGAGTAAGCGCCCCTGTGTCAAAGTTACTCTGAGCACCGAGTAGTCCTAGAGACACCGCCCCAACGCTAGTCTCGCACATACTATAGCATCAAATCATTTTGACCGTTGCGCCCTACAGGTGACAGGGCGTAAGATGAAGTGTTGATCTTAGAGATACGAGTTTCAGGAGAAGAGCCGTGGGTAGCATGCCAGAAGTTGCACATCCTGGACCCATACCGCGGTGGAGTGATGGGCCGAGGGCCACATGAATCTGTTGTCAGTGCCCAATAATACACCGAGCATGAACAGAGAGAGGCGGAACGTGCTACCACGGCCGTACCCAGAGCGCAAACTCCTCATGCTGGTTTCCATCCCCGATCTCAATGAGAACATGAGCTTTGGTGACCACTAATTCGCTCGCGGTATGACTATAGTGCTACGGCTTACGTGCATATATCCTGACTTCCTTTAGCACTTCCTATCAGAGATGGAGAAGCATAGGTTTATTCGCATTGCGGTACTTGCCAGCGTCGGACCGAGCGACTAATGTGGCCAAGCTTTACAAGCTCCGGGTATGGTTCTCATGTTCACTTCAAGCATTTTGAGTACGGAAGCGGTGTTTTGAAACGTAGAGCGGAGCTCGACGACAGTGGCTGTGTGGCCTAGCTGCCTGCATAGTCCAGCCTAGCGGGTTAGCGTCCTTCGAGCGGAGAGGTTTCTACCGTTGTGACAGCACGGATAGGCCACTTGTGTTGAGATCCCGCCAATTGGGACTCGACCATCGTTCAATGACTGTCCAGATGCACCTCAGGTTGGATTCCAACTGGATGCAGCGGCTTGCCGTTATCCGGTGTTAGCAGAAGTGGCAACGGAAAAGCCCTTTTCGCACTCCACCGCTATTTCCACGATTGATTTGCTAGATGCCACAGTGTATATCAACCTTGATGTTCTTCGAGTGGCTATCCAGTGAAGCGAGACGGTGCTTCTAAATGCAGAAATTGCGCGATACCTTCGAGTATGTGGAGACTGGGCAAAAGCATCGCTGTTTTTGTATATCTCAATTCACCCTCATCCAACTTGCGATTGCGATTTTCACTTGGACATTCTAAGAAACTGACGACACGTTGGAAAGCACATCGCTGTACGAAGAAGTCTGCTTCTTCAGAACGGTAGGGTCAGGCCCTAGTCCAGGTTCGGGGTTATCCTAGTGTTTATGCGCGTTGAGAGTTGTCCATGCAATGATTGCAAGCTCTTTGGGGAACTGAAAGAAGACGACTTGCTGCGCCACAGCGGTTTCAAGGTGAGAACAGCGGAAAACTTAGTCAGATGGAAATTACTGCTAGTTGTGTGTCGCACGTGCCAGTTTTAAGCGTAACATATATCCAATAGCGGAGGTGGCCGATGTCATCTATTCGTTCCTGACGAGAATGGAAACCTGCATATCCGCTTAGGGGATCAGCGCACTCGTGGCCATGCACTCATTCCAACGGGGCTTCTTCTTCAGGAAATCGATTCGGCTCGCTTTCTACGCTTGACGATACTGGTATGACTCGCACGCGATGTGAGAAGCTGTGTGCAGAGCGGATGCGTCAACCGGCGAGTTCTGACGCGGCCCCGTATTCGTCAGTTTCGGAGGACCTTAGGTTACTAATCAAACAAGCTTAACTGATGCGTGGAGACAGGAACAACAAGATCTCGCTGATGTCAAGGTCTTGTACGATACAGGGGTTCTGCGTTGTACGTTACAGGGAGTTTCCGTCGCGGGTCATTCATTAGATGTGCCAGGAAAGACGTGGCTGCACATTCCGGGAAAACGTTTCCCTTCGCTAGATCACCGCAATGGCCGGTACAGTTTAGCTGGTTCGGCAACTTCAGCTGAGGGGACCGGAGTTCAAGTCTAAGTGTTGGCGATCGGATCGTCGCGAGACGAGCGGGAAGCACGAAGAGATGGGCCCAGGGAGTTGGTGCAGCGTCGGCGGCCTGATGCGTGGCGTTCAGCACGGGGCCAAGGCAGACCCCGTAGTGGATTTCAAGACCGGAATGGCTTATGTAATCTTGCAGGCACTGTCACGGCAAACTCCGAGGTTATTCGCAGGCATGGTCTCATCACAACCTTAACATCGTAATTGGCTACGTTCACTCGGACGGCCGCTAAGCTGCGCGGGGCATTATGGTGTGCTAAGTACACATGTAGATTCTTTTTGTTGTCAGCTATCCTGTAGGTGCTGGTCACCCACGTGTGACGTGTAGCAACACTATGGTTTGCGCTTTCCACCTTCCCCGGTCCTAATACACGTAAATGAAGTCTTCGTTTTTCATGTCCGTCAGGTCAGAAAAGCCGTTATCTTGCTCCTGTCTCTGATCTTGTGCCTCCATCTCCACACCCTTTTGTGTCATTTCTTTCTTCTTCAGCATACTTTCGTCAACCCTGACTGCGCTCTTGCCCAGTTCTTCCCTGCGCTTCGCATGCCTCTTGTTCAACAGTGCTAGGTAGACGGGGATCAAGAGCGCGATGATAGCTACGAGTGCGAACATGACCAAGTTGGCGATAAGTCCTGGCCGGTAAAGAGGCGCGTCATCCACCGAGTATAGCAGCGGGCCGATGACGTTGCCTGTTGCACGCAGTTAGTGTCGTCTCCCACCAGGCCGTGAAAAGATATTACTTACCGGTACACATCCCAATGAACACCATAGCCGACGTGCACTTCTTCTTCGTGTCACCGGCGGTGTTTTGCACATGCCAAGTGTATATCAAAGGTGTAATAGCGGCGAGGCATGATACAAGGTAGTAGCCAAAGAGTAAAACGCCTTTGTGCTGGCGCGGCACAGTCAACATCATGATCGTGCCGATTATGGGAAGGATGGCGACGAGGGCGATGGCAAGACCTTTGCGACTCCAGCGCGTTGCACCCCAGGAAGAACCCAGGATGCAGACAATTTGAATGACACCAAAGGGTATGTTGAACAGGATGGATTGGAAGTTGGTGTAGCCGAAGTCGCGGATGATGAGGTTGCCAAAGGTGGAAATACCGCCACTTGCTATGCTATGCACGGAGCGAACATCAGTAACAAGATTGAGATATAGAGGGCCATTACTCACGATATTGCGATAATGGCAATGAACCAACACCAGGTCTTGAGGTCAATCAAAGTCTCCCAGACCTGATCCCACTTCCATTCTCCTGACTGGATGCCCATTTGGTTAGCCCGCAGACGCTCGACTGCGATGAACCTTTCTCGCTCGGTCAAGTATTTGGCTTTCATCGGGCTATCCGGCATTAGTACGAGGACGACAAATGCATACACCACAGTCAGAAGACCGCAGAACATAAAGATGACCTGGTACTTGTACAACGATTCGCTGTTGATGTGTCCGAGGCCGTAGGTGAATAGTGAGCCAACAATGAAGGTGACTCCATTCATAGCGTTCCAGTATCCAGTCCGAAGGGTCTGTTCAGACCGGCGCCACCACATCGTTGTAGTTGCGACACAAGCCGGTGCGATCATGGCCTACAAGAACGAAGATACGATGTTAGCATGCGATCCACGTGCGTTCCGTACAGCCGCAACTTACCTCAAAAGATCCCAATACGAATCGCAGACCGAGGAGGCTTTTGAAGTCTGTACAGGCGGCCATGATAGCTAGACTGCTACCCCAGAGGAAGATGGCTGTTCCGATAACTTTTCCCGTGGGCAACTTGACCAGGAGGAAGGCTGCGAGGGGCTGCATGACTAGTTGGGCCAGGTATAGAATAGAGCCAAGCCATGAGTATTGACGTCCTACTAATTTGGCGTCTGCTTGCAGACCGAAGATGGAGACGTAAGACAAAGAGGACTTGTCGAGCTGTTGGAAGAAGTAGGCTCCTCTAGTTGTAGACATACAAAGTCAGTGCATATTCCACTCGCAATTGGTACAAAAAATGCTTACAGCAGAAGAGGAAGGACGCGATAGTCTATGCGCTTGAGAACAGCGCGCTCTTCTTCATACGAGAATGATGCATCATCGACATGAGCGTTGGCCAGAAACTTGGCCGCCGCATCTGCCTTCTCGACTTTCTGTGCAGGCGTAGGAGTAGAGTGCTCGATATGTGTGATGGTATCTTCTTTAGGGGCTCCCGAATGCATGGTCGTCATGCTGCCGCAGAACGAAGACTGTAAGACGCTTGGTTGCTCTTCGAATGACTTACCAGGTGACCGGCTCGTCTACTTATCAGACAAAAGCCCATGCTCGGATACCAGATACCGACTGGTTGCGTCTCCCAAACCCGGTCGCATCCAGGTATCGATTGAGCGACGCCCTGGATGGCCATGTGCGTTTCGAGCTTCCTGCTTGTGCTAGAAACCCCTCATAGCTCTGTTGTTCCACGTATCAGGACTTGCAATTCCTTGTTCACTCGCGAATATACCAGGTTTCCATGAGTTTTAGGCAAGGAGTGAGCTTCCCCGCAGAGCTCACGCGGTAAACTCTATTCCTGGCCATGATCGTCTCTGCTTCACTTTCCCCATGGGGGTGGACGCTGTGGGGCCTCTCTTCTAAACATTGGTTCACCGGTCGGCTATAGTGACGGGAGAATGCAAGATCGACATCGTGACATGGTGTGGTTCAGCGTTCGGGGTTGACTGTACCGAATATCGAGGGGTCAGACCGGGGTAGCGACACACCGATGCATCATAGTGGAATATTTCCAAAGCTGTTAAGAAATGCCAACAGAGTGAAGCCTTTGATCGTCTTACTTCTCATTGAACCCCAACTCTTGTAATATCTGTTATCCAATATGGCAGGGGAAAACAAGCAAAAGAGATACGCGCTGATTGGCACAGGCGGCCGTTCGTCCTTCTTCTACACCGCGATAGCAACAACGTACAAAGAAACCTCCGTCGTCGTAGCGCTATGCGATACGAACCAAACACGACTTGACTTTGCGAACACACAGCTGGAGTCTCTTGGTCATGCCAAGGTTCCCACCTTCAAAGCGGCGGATTTCGATCGGATGATCCGGGAAACCAAGCCAGATGAAGTCATCGTAACAACAATCGATCGTACACACAACATCTATATCGTCCGCGCGTTAGAACTGGGCTGTAATGTCGTAACAGAGAAGCCCATGACCATCGATGCACCACGGTGTCGCGAGATCTTCAACGCAGTAGAACGAACGGGCAAGAAAGTGCGCGTTACGTTCAACTACCGCTATGCACCACACAACACCAAAGTGTGGGAGCTTCTCCGCTCTGGCGCGATCGGGAAAGTGACAAGCATACATTTCGAATGGATGCTCAATACGTCGCACGGCGCAGACTACTTCCGTCGCTGGCACCGCGACAAGCGCAACAGTGGGGGGCTACTCGTCCATAAATCAACACATCATTTCGACCTCGTCAACTTCTGGCTAGCTTCGCGTCCGGAAACAGTGTACGCACAGGGCAACCTGTACTTCTACGGGCGAGAAAATGCCGAAAAGAGAGGTGTACAGGAGTTTTACACACGAGCCCATGGCAGCGAAGTGGCAAAGAGCGATCCATTCGCACTTCACCTTGAAAATAATGACAAATTGAAGAAGATGTACCTCGATGCCGAGCATGAAGACGCATACTATCGCGATCAGAGCGTCTTCGGTGACGGAATAAGCATAGAAGACACGATGAACCTCCTAGTGCGATATGAGAATGGCGCGGTGCTGACCTATTCTCTGACCGCATACGCACCCTGGGAAGGTTTCCGTGTCTCATTCAACGGGACCGGCGGCCGTGTAGAGATGGAAGTCGTCGAGAACAGCTACGTGAACAGCGGGGGAGACCAGTCGCTAGAAGGATCACTCGAAACGCGATCAATCACACTCAGAAAGCTTTTTGAGAAGCCGCAAGATATCGAGATTCCAGATTCCGTCGGTGCGCATGGGGGAGGCGATGAGGTGTTGCTGGCTGACTTGTTTGGCGAGCAAGGCGCGGAAATCGATCAGGATATGAGAGCTGCGAGCCATGTCGATGGTGCACTCTCAATTTTGACGGGCATCTGCGGCAACAAGTCGATGGCTACGGGGCAAGTTGTGAAAGTCAGTGATGTATTCGTAGTGTAGATGGAAGCTTTATGCCATAGCTTCGTGGCATGCGCAGGTATGCCGTACTGGCTGGCGTGTGATAAAGAGCTCTCAAAAGATTCATGCCAGCGCGCAGCAATATGCAGCGATATTCAGCGCCACCGTCGTTCAACTGTTGGATGTAGTGAGCGAAAAAGTAGAGTGAGTTTGCAGGAGTAAGCGTCATTGTGTGGCACCTGGGGGCGAACGCGACTGCCCGCGTCGCAATCGCGCTAACCTCGACGCGCCTCCCCACCACCTGCACGTAGCTCACGTTCAGGCTGCCTTCACGATCATCGCGCTCGACACCCTCGTAATCGTCCACGGCCAGTACTCAGATCTCAGAGTATCCCTGGAAATGTCACGGTCAATACTATTCGGATTGCATCTCCATGTCAACGTTCAGAGGCATTGTAGCCGGTAAATATCGCCCCGCCGTGCCCGGCACTCAGTGCCCTAACTAACGTGTCGTTGAAGAGTTTCCTCAGATCAGAATAGACTACTTTCGACAACAACCTGAACACAAGGCGCCTCTTGCATGCTTCTTGAGTCACGTGCATTCGGATCATTTGACTGGTCTGGAGTCGTTGCGGGCCCCATTTGTGTATTGTTCAGCTGCGACTAAAGAGGTAAGCGGCAACCCTATGTGAAATGTCTGTCATGCAAAAGCTGATGTGCCTTGTAGATACTCCTGCGACTAGAAAAGTACCACTATCGCGTCAACTTCGCTAAAGGCATTCTCGAAAGTCGCAATGTCACGTACGATAGAAGCATGCGCAAGTTGGCCAAGGCGCTTCCTCTGGACACACCAACCGTAATCGAGTTAGCGCCGGGCAACAGCATCAGGGTCACTCTTATCGATGCTAACCACTGCGTCGGAGCTGTCATGTTCCTAATTGAGGGCAGTGGCAAAGCAGTACTTTACACTGGCGACATTCGAGCAGAGGAATGGTGGGTGAACTCGTTGATACAGAACCCAGTACTTCTGCCATATACATTCGGAAACCGAAAATTAGACTGCATGTATCTGGACACGACCTTTGCCACGAAGAAAAAGCCCTATCGCCAATTCCCGAGCAAAGCGCAAGGTATACAAGAGCTGCTCAGCAAAGTGAGTGACTACTCCGACGACACTATATTTTACCTCCATTCTTGGACCTTTGGCTATGAGAACGTTTGGATAGCGTTATCTGCATTCTTGGGCTCTCAAATTCATCTCGACGAATATCGAGCACGCATATATGGCTCCTTGTCCGCATTGGACAAGCGACAACTGCGAGAAGCGGGACTCGACGTCCCAGCAAGCAATAAAGCACTCCAAGAATCTGGACTTGAGATCTGTGAGGCTCCTGCTTTATGCGGTTTTAGAAATGGAAATCACATACAACCGGGCTGTTTGACTTCTCAAGAAGACGTTCGCATCCACAGCTGCGAGCGCGGCATGGGCTGTTCTGTCTTAGATCGCGATACGAAAGCCGAGATCGTACACATTGTTCCGATCGTTACTCGCGCCAACGGTGAAGAAATTGCCGAGTTGGGTGCAGGAGGTGGAAAGGGTGACCTGGACCAGAAAGAGGAGCTGGAGTCTGGCGGTATGGGCGACGTGAAAAAGTTGATGGAGCTCTGTGCTGCATCCATAAATGATAAGCAGTTGCTTGGAAAGGTCATCACCTTACTCCAGCAGACTCTCTTGGGAAACGGCAAGCTCGACCTTGGTATGCAGCTACAAAAGCAGTTTGAAGAGACCCAGCACGACCTGTCCCTAAAGACCCTCGTCTCCGTGCTATCATCGAATGTTTCGGAAGATTCGAAAAGCGAACCGCCACTCAACAGGACCATTAGGTTTCCGTACAGTCGCCATTCTTCTTACTCCGAGCTTTGTGGCCTTGTCAGAGCTTTCAGCCCTAAGGATATCGTTCCATGCACTGTTGACGAGACCCGCTGGACACCTGATCTCAGCATGCGGAATCTGTTTGGCAGTCTCTGTTCAGGTGAACTTTTCTCTCACGACGCGGTCATGATGGAGCTGTACAAATCCAGAGTGGACTACGAAGGCCGGCAGAAACGAGGCAGAGATGAGACCCCGACGAACACGCAAATGACTGGCGATGGGACTACGAGCCCGCCTGTGACCAAATTGATCATGGAGGAAGCCGTTGCATTACCTACATCATATCAAGCTGCTCCGAAAGCTCCGACCGCAATAGACACCATCCAGCCATCAACGCTTCCATCCACATCCGAGACTTCTCCGAAAAGCAGTCATCATGATCAAATGGTTGTCCAGAGTCCAGATCATACAGTAATCGATTCATCTTCAGCTCCCAAGCGAAAGACCGGGGCCTCCAATACTCCCTCCAAGATGGAGCCGTTAGTACTCAGCCCCCACAAGAAGCAACGAATAACGCATCGACAACTCGCGTATGACGCAGCACTTGGGAAAAATGGCCTTTCTTGGGGCGATTTCGGAGGCTTGGTATCAACTAAAAGCAAGAAGACCCAGGATGAGCAGGAGCTATAAGTGGCACTCTGGCTTCGTGGGGGTTGTATACGTGAACGAGCTTCGCGAGAACGTGTGACGCGTCGATATTAGTCTGTTGCGATTTATTTGACCAGGAATAATGCGGGAATGGCCTTCATATGAGGTGGTGTAGGACTGTGCTCCTTTGCACCAACGTCACACACATCCATGAGCGTATTGCCTCCTGTGCAAGTATAACTAGCCACAACTCTACGCGTCTTGGAATTCTCTTCGTCTAACTCCTCTTCGTCATTTGCGTCTTGTTATACATCCTCATCTCATCAGGCTGAGTTCTCCCCTCCCAGTAGCTTACACTGTGCCTGAATGTCCATGTCGCGTCCCAGCCCGGCCTCTCTCATGAATTCTGTCGCCTGCACCGTATCAACCCACCAATACTCGCCAAATACCTTCAACGGAAAGTCTTCAACCTTAGCACCTCGTCCAACATGCGACGCAACCGCCGCCTTAAGATCACATTCATAACTCCGCATCAAGGTCTGCCTTCCCAACTCCCAGTCCCCAAAGTCGTGTAAAGTAGACAACCGAACCCTCTTTTTCCAATGGTGTTGTATGGCCTCAAACCGACCGAGGTCAACCGGTAGTCCAGTAAATTCCGTGAACTTGCGTTCCATAGCGGAAGCGAGGATCTGCCATGCGCGTCCATGGCCGTCTGAGCAGAGGTTCCCTGCAAGACTACGGCAGCTGCGGCAAGATTATTGTTGGAAGAATGAATGACAAATTTCGTGTAACAAGGTACCGAGCATATCGAAGCTGTCTAGAGTTGGCACTATCGTGATGTTGTAGTAAAAGTCGCGCCACGCTGCGCCCATCGCGTCTGGGTATTGCGGGATAGGCTCAGTGAGCCAACAGAATTTGGATTTGCGGTAGAAGATGTCAGAGCCGAAGAAGAGGACGTTGATCTGCGTCCACAGGTCTCGGATTGAGGGTATGGGAAAGACTTCGTCGAGACTGGTAGGTGACGCAGCTGGTGTGTTTGGGAAGAACAGCGACATGTAGTGTTGTATCCAGGTTTGAATATTTTTCAAGGCGGTGAGTTGTGTGGTATTGAGTGTGTCGATGGGTCGGTCGAAGTATCGTACTGCCGTTCTCGTCAATATCATCGCTTCGCTCCGGAAAGGCGAAGCCATCGTTAAGGGCTCATAGCATTGATATCCAAATTCGTTTGCGGTACCCTTGAACTTAAGTTTTGGATGATGGTGAAGACGTAGGATGCAATTGCAGTAGGATCCGTAAAGTCGTGGATCACACTGATCGCAGCGGCACACCGGTTTGGAGCCGTCCGTGTCGACGAGTTTGCGAAGTTCTTCGAGAGTATTCGGGCATGGTAATCTCTGCTTTTGCTTGCGTCGAAAGACGTTTCTGAGGGTGGATCCAATATCGACCTCGGTGATTATACGAGCAAAGTTTGCTTCCAGACGGCTTGAAGTGTGAATTTCTGGCATCTTGATAATGTTACTGAGCGACCTGCGGTGGGGGTTGATGTGGCGAGTGAGCCCAGGAGGACTTTATAAAACCCGCAGCTCCGTTTTGTTAAGGGGCGATTGGATGTGAGAAACTTCGTTAACTCTACTAGCTACGCTGCAGAGCAATGCGGTTGATGATTCACTCAAATAAGATGTGCTTTTTCCCTCTGATTTGCATCGTGATATGGGTGATTTATACAGAGATAAACCGTGACACTGCGATGGGTCATTAAAGACGAGCCATTCACAGCTCCCATAACTCATCTCATAACTGTATGAAATCGTGGTAAGATGTGGAGACGACCACTTCGAACGAACCCTGGCGAACCAGCGGTTCCGACTTACCAGCACCCGAACGTGAACACCCAAAGTTGCTCGCGAAGCCCAAGCAATGGTTCGTCCAATAGAATCGTGTCGAATGAAAAGCATTCCGAACTTATGAAAGGCGAGTACGTTCCAGAGTTTTAGGTCGGGATATCATTATGCAGTTAAGTGATACGGGATGCGTATGCCGAAGAACCCTCGTTGTTTTATTTGGCTCGGGCTCGTCATTGCTTATCGACTTCCTGAACACTACCTCCTAACAATTCATCAGTGTCCTACGCCACCTGCTACCCAGTTCATGAATTCAGGATCGCCTGGATTTGGGAACATTCCCCTATCCTGTGGCGGTTGTCCTTGCGCTTGCTGTTGTTGAACAGGCACACCTTGATTCAGCTGCTGTTGCTGTTCTTGTTGCCGTCTTCTTTCCTCTTCCTGTCTTCTTTGCCTTTGTGTCCTGTAGTAAAGCAGGAAGGCCAAAGCCCCGCTCAAGGCCAAGATGATGAGTGATTCCAGAATGTCCGAATCAATCTCATCGCCATGATAGCCGTCGCCGTAAAAGTCGTCGCCGGCGGTATGCGTGTCGTCGTAATCATCAGCTTCATAGTCGTCCCAGCCAGCGAGTTCGGCTTCAAGAAAGGCGTTCAGCCACTCCGAGAGCGTCCATTGTTTCTTGACGACTATAGCCATATTAGCATCCAGACGTGAAAAAGATGTAAAGGATGATGACTTACCGGGATCTTCTTGAATGGATTTGATGTTGCCGTTTGTAAAAGTGTTCCACCAACTCCGGAACCTAAGCTTGTACAGTGCCAAAACGACAGGTAAATAGGCCTCACGTGGATTCGTCTCCAGAGCCAGATCATAGTGTCTCTTTGCGAGGTGGAAGTCTTGATCAATGCCGATGCCATTCTCATGCATCCAACCCAGGTTCCACATGGCTTGTGCGCTTCTCATGGTCTCAGCTGCGGCTTGGTAACAAGCTGCAGCTTTTTCAGAATCAGGTTGTGTTCCGAGACCCATCAGGTAATAATCTCCCATCTTGACCATAGCATCAACGTTCTTCTGTTCGGCAGAGCGCGTCCAGTATACCAAAGCCAGGAATGCGTCGCTAGCTAGCGAGGCCTTTTGCTTCATAAAGGGCACAAGCGAGTTGAATGTAAAACGAGGCTTGACTTGATCAAGGAGGTAGGCCACGTTGGCCTGTGCGACCTCGAAGCCTTGCTCAGCTGCCATCATGTAGCTTACGAGTGCGGTCTCTAGGTTACCATTCGCATACGCCTCATTGGCTTCGGGGAAAGACGTAGAGACGAGTTCGGCCTTCTCTGCTACGATCTTGTAATAGGTGGCCGCCAAAGGACAGGACTTGGATCGAGCGATACCGTTGTGCGTCATCTCAGCTAAGTAGTAGAACGCCTCGAGGTGTCCGTGCCTAGCGGCAAGTTCAAAGTATTTGGCGGCGACGGCGATGTCCCCCTGATCTAAGAAGAGCGCACCTAGCCGAACTTGTGCGACTGCCAAATCCTGGTCAGCAGCCGCGCCGAATAGCTCGGCAGCCTTTACAGCATCTTGAGGTACACCGAGGCCTTTCAGGTACATGATACCCATAGAGTATTGCGACAGCGCATCGCCCAAGTCCAAGCCACGTCGGAACCATAACCTCGCAATCTCGAAGCTTTGCGGCATGCCTTCACCGCGCAGAAACATGCGACCAAGGTAGCCGGCGGCCTTCGCGGCCAGCTTCTCGACGGTAGGCGACACGTTCGCATTGGGCTTTCCGTTCTGCGGCCAGTACATGCGCGCAAGCTCCATGAAGCGCTTCTTGGCCGCTGGAAGGTCGCGCTTCAAAGTTCGTGCGCCATCGTAGTTCAGCTTGGCAAGATTGAATGTGGCCCTGGCATCGCCCTTCCGGGCCTGGAGATCCATGTATTCGAAAACGTCGTCGAGGGAGGAAAAGGCATCAGACTGAGCGCTGGCGACTTTGGCATTGGGTCCAGAGCTGCTTGTACTTGCGCCTTCGCCATACACGCCACCCTGATCGTCAGCGATGTTGTATGACTCCCGCGGCATAGAGTGGCCGCCAGGTGGCCCAGACCGCATGTATGCAATAGCCTTCTCCGCTGCCGCTTTGTAGAAATGCACAGCCTCCTCACAGTTACGCGGAGTCGAGATGCCTGCCGAGTGCCTGTACGCAACAGCCATCTCTGACCGCACGTCTCCGCCTTCTGCGCCCAGGGTATAGTATAGCATAGCCTTTGCCTGATCTTGCTTGACTGCTCCACCAATGCCGGTCGCGTACATGAAGCCAACCATGTGCTGTGCCGATGCATTGCCGTTCAAAATCGCGAGCTCGTGGTATCGTCGAAAGGCTTCGGAGTAGTTGCGCGGATGCGTGTAATTGCCGTAGAAGTTCATCTCGGCGAGGGTGAATATGGCGTCGGAATTCTTTTGAGCCGCTGCCTCTTCCAGTAGGGTGACGGCTTGTGACAAAGAGTGCCCTAGCTGCTTTGGTTGTGGGTTTGTCGTCAACAGCTCCTGCTGTGGGGGGCCATTCATGAAGAGAAGGAAGAAGACCTCTTTCGCATAGTACGCGCTGGTGCCCAAGATGCCAGACTTCTTATCAAAGTTCCACCATGGTGCGGCAGCCGGTTTGATCGTGTGTAGAAGCGTCGTGGCCTCGTTGAAGGCCAGTACGCCCTGATGTGGATTCGTGCCTCCTTCTGTGTTCCCCCATCTTGACTTCCAGGCCTCCTTGCTTTGGTCCGAAGAAACGCATAAGAATAGTGAGAGAAGGACTGCGGGTCTACAAGTCAGTCAGAAGCTTCCTACGTTGCCTGCGCAGGTGCGTACCGAAGAGAAGCGGCACACGCCGCGGTAGCTGTGGCCTCATTGTGGGTATATGTCGAAATTCAAAGTGATGCGAAGAAAGAAACTCATGGCGTCATCTCGGGAGGGCGGAAGCAGAGGCGCGACTACGTGTAGGCAGTCGTGGTGAGGTTGTTTGGAGAGGCCAGCTTTCCACTATCACGGCCGGGGTGGCAGTTGCGCCCCCGATGCGTGGCTCCCGCAGCCAATGAGCGTTGACGTCACTCATGTCACAGGTTCACGCGCTGCAACGTCGCTTTGGGCCTTCCGCTTCGACTGGTAAACGACAACCGAGTATCTACTTGCAACTGATATTCAGCGTGCTTGCTTCCAAGATTCATACCGTCGCCGCTTGTTCCGCTGTCTTTGCGGACGAAAGCCCTCGGGCAAGGGCAGCCGACCTCTTTCTGCATTTGTCATCGGCGGAAGCACTAACATCCTTGCACGTATCCATGGATCGTCATGATTCCCATTGCCAGACGCGTTTCTACGCGAAGTCTCTCTCTTTCATTATCGCTGGATAGCATTCTTCTTATCTTTTGATATTATATTGGGAGTCGTATGTCATGACAGTTTTGAATACCTCGGCAGAACGCGAGCCTCTGCTCCAACCTTCGACATCGCCGGCCTTATCGAATAGGGAGGGCAAAGATGATGAACAAGCCATTTCAACGTCGAGAGGCGCACTTATAGTTGGCTCTGTCGGTCTCTTGATATTCTTGCAAGGTATGTCTTCCAAAATCTCCGCGCTTCGTCACAACAGAATCCCGTCTTCGATCATGTACAATTCCATCTATGCATGAGAATGGTGGCAAATTAACAGAAGTCATGTTCTGTCAAAATTCCACAAACCATGCGAAAAAAACTTGACCTAACCTTCACGACAGCTACGAACATCTCTATCCTTACAACGACCCAATCGTCTATCGCCGCTGATCTAGATGCCTTCGAGACTGCCAGCTGGTTTACTTCATCGTATCTCATCGCCATGTCTTCTCTCGCCCCTTTGATGGGACGGCTATGTCAAGTGTTTAGTCCACGGTTATGCATGTTCTTCTCCACTATGTTGATAGCCATTGGATCGGCCATCACGTCCACATCTGTGTCTTTCGAACACTTTATCATCGGCCGCGTTGTAACTGGAGCTGGTGGCGGTGGCATTTTCATCGTTGCTAGCATCATGGCGATCCAGATGACCAGCCCTAAACGAAGAGGCTTGTATATGGGCCTTGCAAACACTGCAATGACAGTCGGTGTCTCACTTGGAGCGGTCATAGCGGGCGCGCTTGAGCCTAGAATTGGATGGGTAAGTGGACACTATCAGATGACGAGATCTAGTGAGCTCAACTGACACCACCACAGAAGCCATTGTTTGGCATCCAGGCACCAATAAGCTTTGTGGCCGGATTGGGTCTCCTCTTTTCAATTCCAGCCAGCCATACTTCAAAGAACATCAAGTATGAAAATCTCTCGATCCGCGAAAAGCTAGCCCGCATTGACTACTCCGGAGCTCTGCTCTTGACCACCACCATTGTACTCTTCCTTCTTGGCTTATCTGGTCCAAAGGTTCTTCCAACGCCGATCATTCTATCGGCTCTTGCCCTTCCAGTATTCGTTCTAAACGAGGCCTACGTCGCTGGCGATCCCGTCATTCCAGTCTCCGTTCTACGATCTCGTGGAACCCTGTTGACCTGCCTTGGCACGACTGGCTTCATGATGGCCCGTTGGAGTATCCTCTTCTACACGCCCGTATATGCGCTTGCCGTTCGGGGTTGGGCTCCGGCTGTCGCTGGATCAATTCTCATTCCCACTAACGCCGGCTTTGCAACCGGTGGTCTTCTTGCTGGTGTCTTCCATATCAAACGCACGGGCAGCTTCTACCTCCATACCGTCGTTGCGATGGCACTGTTTCCAATCACTATGGCTGTCCTGGCTCTCATTTCTACACCAACAAGTCCGTGGGGTCTATATGTTGCTATGGTGTTCCTCAACGGACTTGTTACTGGCGCGGCAACGAACTACGCACTTGTCCATCTGCTCCATCTTACACTCCCGGAGGTGCACCCGATCGTGATCTCTCTCCTTGCTACGTTTCGCGGCTTCTCAGGCTCTTTCGGTTCGGCCATTGGCGGTGGTTACTTCGTTCGCGTACTGCACAAATCTCTGGATGACGGTTTTGCGCAGGCTGGGTTGAAGAATCGCGGTGAGCTCACTCGGAGACTACTGGGGAGTCCGGCACTTGTAGGTAAGCTGGAAGGAAAAGACAGGGTCGTTGCCGTCGGGGCATACGCGGATGCACTCAAGGCATTGTTCCTTTGTGCCGTAGGACTCTCCATCGTCGTCGTGCTCGTACAGGCCGGTACAGGTTGGAAGGAGCCGGCAAAGAGCGAGGGTCAAAGAGCGGAAGAGGAGGTGGAAGTCGAAGACGGGATGCCTGCAGGTGCTTGAGCTCAATGTTCAGTACAGCTATTTTTTGTCTTTTTCGGTTGTGCATAGCCAGGTCAACACTCATCATTCTATGGTGCAAGGACTGCCATTGAGCGCCAATAGTCTCTTTTCCATACTCACCTACCCATCACTTTCTACGTCTACTGGACTTCACGATGATCTCTCACCGTGAGATTTCCCGGCGCCCTGTCATTTCTTGCGCAGGTACCCGTCATGCATGCTAGCGTCATCATCGCGATCCTCTCACTGTTTCCATCGTCTTCCATTGTATCACTCGGCTCCTACCCGGTCTCGCTTCGTCTGTTTGTTGTCGTTGGTGCAGGGTCCACTGCCTCGCGCCTGCCTATATAAAATTTCCCACGCTCTCACCTCCGCTCCTGCGACCCCACCTCACCAGCGACGACGTGCGGGACCAATTGTACGATCAAGAGACAGTGACCTCATTTTCGACCGCCTGCGACGCATACTCTGCTTATACAAGGTAAGTTCCTCTCACCTCTGGCGTATTCACACGTCGGTCTCCAGGCCCAGTCAGCCTGCTCCGCAAATTTGCAAGTGCGCACACTCAGTTTTGAACGCGTCGCGCGCAGACCGCGAGCTCCAAGCTGCTTCCAGCCTGGATTCTTTAGGCGCTCGACCGACGTCTGTCGCGCTTCACTGCACTGCTGCCGTCTCTGGAGTGCAAAAAGCTAACGAACTGTGTCTAGTTCACCTCTCTCACATCCTCCACAGTCCTCATCATGGCTCGTGGTCCGGCTAACCTGTATTCGACCATGGTATCCAACCCATACCCCAAGGCCAAGGAGCATGTTGCTCGTATCTCCGTTTGCGAGCTCTGCGACCGCGAGATCCTCACAAAGGATTGGAACGGACACAAGAACTCCAAGAAGCACCGGGAGGCCGAAGCCAAAGAGCGCGAAGAGTTAGAGAAGGCCAAGAACCCAGCTGGTACTTTCGGCGGTGACGCTACAAGCTTCGGTGGTGGCAACGAGTTCAGCGGCACCAACGAGTTTGCTGACGCCAACAACGAGTTCGGCTCTGGTGGTGACACCTTCGGCGGCGCTACGACTACTGCCAATGACGGCTGGGGCTCTGCGGGCGGTTTCTCTACTGCAAACACTACCAGCTACAACAACAACGGCGGCGGTGGCGGCGATCGGGCCTGCTTTGGCTGTGGTCAGACTGGCCATCAAAAGCGTGACTGCCCCTCTGGTGGAGGTGGCGGTGGCGGCGACCGTGCCTGCTTCGGCTGTGGTATGACGGGTCACCAGAAGCGCGATTGTCCTCAGGGCTCTGGTGGTCAAGCCTGCTTCAACTGCGGCGAGACTGGGTAAGTCGAACTCTTGTCGATCATTTTGGAGTGTCAAGCTAACATTTGTCAGACATCGCAAGACGGAGTGCACTCAGCCTCGTAAGCCCATGGCTGGTGGTCCTGGTCGCGCATGCCACAACTGCGGAGATGAGGGTCATATGTCGCGCGAGTGCGACAAGCCTCGTGTCATGAAGTGCCGTAACTGCGACGAGGAGGGTCATGCTTCTCGCGAGTGCCCCAAGCCTCGTGACTGGTCCCGCGTGAAGTGCCGCAACTGCAACAACTTCGGTCATGGCGAGAAGCGTTGCCCTGAGCCTCCTGCTGAGGCTGCCGGCGGTGACTGGGGCGATGCCGGTGGCTCGACCGCTGCCGCTGGCGGTTGGGGTGATACCCCGGTTGAGTCGAGCGGCAACTGGGCTGATGACACCACCGCAGCTGCCGATGCCAATACTTCTTCTGGCTGGTAGACCGAGTGAGCGAGCGTCTTTCCATTCGCCTGTTGGCACAATGAAATCTCAGCATTGCCCAACATACACGATTCTTGTAAGGACGACTGACGGATTCGGACATCGATCGAGCCAATGGCTATCGGTAGGGAAGGCTACGAGTCTGATTTGAGCTCATGAACGATGGAGAAGTTCTGTTAGGGTAGTGGAGAGGCAGCCCACGGGTATGCACTTGCAGTTATGTTCCAAGCGAAGCGCGACCATGTACAGCAAGGTACTCCACATAGACCAAACAAACACTAACCCTTGTACGCATATTCACCTGCGCTCCATACTAACACATAACGGTATGCTACGTGACACTTGCTGCTTTTAGCTCTGCTGTATCTGCGTTCTACTCTCGTCTACCGACCATACTACCTTGCTCAGTACATCGCGTGCCAGCCATGGAGACGACTTTCAGTCACAGATGATCACCACCCATTGTCTTTGTCAACTAAGTAACAAAGGCGGCGGCCACGGTCGAAGGATACATAGTGATTGCCACAGATGTTTGTCAGACTTCTCATTCGTGGGACAACATTTGAATGGATATAGATATTGCGTAGGTGAATTCTCAGCGGAGCGAAGGGTACGGCTGATAGGGGAGACTGGGCTTGTCATTCGTTATTAGTACCCTTGGCAAGATTACATGTCTCTGCCCAGGGCCATTAAAAGGGCTTGGACGTTTGATTTAATTTACAGAAAGTACATACTTGAGGGGTGCATGGTAGACCCTTCACTCACCTCTGAGGACTTCCAGATATCCCGGTCTTCTTCGTCCGAGCACGCCCAAAAAGAAGGCCGAAACCCTATTGCAGTTCGCAAACACTTGATTAGTTAGACTATTGGGAGGCAAAACGGGTGAAGCGACCTAGGAGAACATACACTACACGATGTCTGTTCTGCATCGTGACACAGCCAAGGTGGAGTCGGAACGACAGCCATAACGTGTGAAGGAACTTAGCGGAAACCAACGATGACGAAGGCTACCACTACGGGATGACATGGCTGCTGGACATTATGAGGGTCCAGAGATAAGGGCGCGTCCCGAAGGTTTCCAATGTTCCAGGGTTCTGTCTGTATCAGCCCTGGATGATAAGCCCGGGGCGTGCGGCATCCGGTCCTTTTCCCAACCCGAGATCCAAGCCTCTTGGAATCTCCGGACCTCGTCGCCGTAAGCTTACGCGCATAGCCTCGTTCAGA
>Ga0265797_10002371_pt1 | contig 31751 bp, 22 predicted proteins | sample P2T30metagenome_FD_192433 | JGI IMG/M metagenome (GOLD analysis project Ga0265797, IMG submission 192433) | Plant litter microbial communities from East Loma Ridge, Irvine, California - P2 T30 | ecosystem: Environmental > Terrestrial > Plant litter > Unclassified | place: USA: California... | reverse complement strand
ACTGCACCGGATGCGTCGCCACCACCGGCAAGCCAAGGCGGCCGGCCAGCGCCACCGAATGGCGCACCTGCTGCTCTTGATTTGCCTGGCCGGCGCGCTGGATCTCGATATAGAAGTGGCCCGGGAATACGCGCGCCCAGCGCGCGGCGTTGGCTTCGGCCTTCGGCAAATCGCCATTCTCGATCGCCTGGCCGATGTCGCCGAAGTGCGCACCCGAGAGCACGATCAGGGCGTTGTCCTGCGGTTCGTCCGGGTTCAGGGTCGACTTTGATGTCGCCAACGCTTCGAGCCATTCGGCGCGCAGTTCGGCGCGGCCCTTGTGCTGGTTGGTGAGCCAGGCGCGCGCCAGCAGGTCGCACAATTGCAGGTAGCCGGTGTGGTTTTTCGCCAGGATCAGGAGGCGGTGCGGCTTGTCGCGGTTGTCGTCGTTGGTGATCCAGGCATCGACCCCGACGATCGGTTTCACGCCCTTGCCGCGCGCCGCTTTGTAGAAGCGCACCAGGCAGAAGGTATTGGCCAGGTCGGTCACGGCCAGCGCCGGCTGGTTGTCCTTGACCGCCGCCTTGACCAGGTCGTCGATGCGGACCAGGCCGTCGACGATGGAGTATTCGGAGTGGACGCGCAGGTGGGTGAAGGTCGGGGAAGTCATCTGCTCATTTTACCGCGCCCGGGCACTTCGATGCAGTGGCCGGCCGCGATTGGCGTTGCTTATGAGCACCGAACTGTCGCGAAAATGGCGCCATGTGGCGGCCAAGCCGCGCGGCTGACTTATAATGTCGCCCTGACTTTTCTCCAGCCTTTGCAAGGCCCATCGACCATGTCCGCCGACACCCAGTTCGTCAATATCGCCGCCTACAAATTCATCACGCTCGACAACCTGGAAGCGCTGCGCCCGCAGTACCAGGAACAGTGCGACGCGCACGGTCTGAAGGGCACTGTGCTGCTGACGCCGGAAGGGATCAATATGTTCCTGTCGGGCACGCGCGAGCACATCGACGGTTTCCTGGCCTGGGTGCGGAGCGATGAACGCCTGGCCGACCTGGAATGGAAAGAAAGCATTTCGAACGAGCAGTCGCACAAGCGCATGCTGGTGAAGATCAAGAAAGAGATCATCACCATGCGTATGCCGCTGATCAAGCCGGAACTGGGCCGCGCGCCATCGGTCGACCCGAAGACGCTCAAGCGCTGGCTCGACCAGGGCCATGACGACGACGGCGTGCCGGTCGTGATGATGGAAACCCGCAACGCCTTCGAGGTCGATGTCGGCACCTTCAACAACACGCTCGACTACCGCATCGACAAGTTCACCGAGTTCCCCGAAGTGGCAGCCAGGCACAAGGATGAACTGGCCGGCAAGACCGTGGTCACCTTCTGCACCGGCGGCATCCGCTGCGAAAAGGCCGCGATCCACATGCAGGAGATCGGCTACGACCGCGTGTACCAGCTCGACGGCGGCATCCTGAAGTATTTCGAGGAAGTTGGCGGCGACCATTACACGGGCGACTGCTTCGTGTTCGACTACCGCACGGCGCTGAACCCGAAGCTGGAGCCAACCGAGACCGTGCAGTGCTTCGCCTGCCGCGCTGTGGTCACGCCACGCCAGCAGCTCGCGCCCGAGTATGTGTATGAGGTGTCGTGCCCGCACTGCGCCGGCAAGAGGGCCGACGCCGACGGCGCCTCGACCCAGGCCGCCGCCTGACGCGCGGCGAGCGCACGCCATGACCAGCCGTCCTCACGATGCGGCCGCAACGCAGGCCGCGGCCGGCGCTGCGCTCATGGCGGCGCTGACCGCACCAAACGAGACCCCGACCGGCGCGCCGCCCGCGATCGTGGTGCTGGCGCCGCAGCCGGCGTCCCCGGCACCAAACACCGCCGCGCCACGCCGTCCCGCCCTGCCCCTGCGCCGCCTGGCCGCGCCCGTGCTGTTCGCAGCGCGCGCCGTGCTGCGCCGCCCGCAGGTTCGCCAGCTGGCGCTGCGTATCCTGAAGCGTTTTCCTTTCCTGTACCAACGCGCTTACCGGATGGTGATGGCGTCCGGCGGCGCGCCGGCAGCGCCGGCCGCGGCGCAGCTTGATGCCATCGCGACCCTGTCGCCGCGCGCCAACGCGATCCTGCGCACGCTGCGTACGCTGAACGACGCCGCGCCAAAGCCCGGCAACCATGCCAAGCCACGCCTGGCCTTCGTCTCGCCGCTACCGCCGCAGCGCAGCGGTATCGCCACCTATGCGATCGAACTGCTGCTCGAACTGACGACGCACGCCGACATCGAGCTGGTGACGGCGCAGGACGAGGTGATCCTGCCGTCAGCCCTTGGCGCTCTGCCGCTGCGCAGCGCCGACTGGTTTCTTGATCATGGCGCCAGCTTCGACGGGGTGCTCTACCAGCTCGGCAACAGCCCGCTGCACAGCCACATGTTCGCCCTGATGGCGCGCCATCCAGGCGTGGTGGTACTGCACGACTTCTTCCTGGGCGGGGCGCTGGTGCATGCGCAGATGAGCGGCGCCGCGCCGCACGCGTGGCAAGACGCCCTGCTCCATTCGCACGGCTACGCGGCGCTGCGCGCCAGCGAGGCGGCGAGCGGCGATTCGCCCGTGCACAAGGATTGGCCAAGCAGCCTGCCGGTGCTCGAAGGCGCGACCCGCACCATCGTCCATTCGCGCCATGCGCGCCAGTTGGCCGGCAACTGGTTCGGCCCGGGCGCAGCGCGCACCATCGACGTGATCCCGCTGCCGCGCACCGCGCCGGCCGCGAACGACCGCGCCGCCGCGCGCGCCGCACTGGGCGTCGCCGACGATTGCTTCCTGGTGTGCTCGTTCGGCTTCATCGCGCCGCACAAGCTGACCCATGAATTGCTGCGCGCCTGGACCGAATCGACCCTGCACCGTGACCGCGATTGCGCACTGGTGCTGGTCGGCGCCAACCACGACAGCCCGTATGGCATGGAAGTCGAAGCGCTGATCCGGCGCGCCGGGCCGGCGGCCAATATCCACATCGCCGGCTGGACCGACGAGGGGCGCTATCGCCAGTACCTGCAGGCCGCGGACGTTGGCGTGCAGCTGCGCACCAATGCGCAGGGCGAAAGTTCGGCCGCGGCGCTCGACTGCATGAACTACGGCCTGGCCACGATCGTCAACGCCAACGGCTCGATGGCCGAGTTTCCCGACGATGCCGTATGGTGTTTGCCGGATGCGTTCGCGGTGCCGCAACTGGCCGCCGCCATGGAAACGCTGCGCCACGATACGGCGCGCCGCGGCGTGCTCGGTGCGCGCGCGGCGGCCCTGATCGACACGTCGTTCCGCCCGGCGCAATGCGCGCGCCAGTACCTGGACACGCTGGCGCAGGCGCAGCGCGACACGGCCGCGCGCCAGGCCGCGTGGCGCGCCGCACTGGCGTCAAACGCGCCAAACGATGACGCCGCGCTGCAGCGCCTCGCCGCCGACCTGGCGGCAGACGAAACGCCGATGCGGCGCCAGTTGCTGGTCGACGTCAGCGATTGGGTACAAGCCGGCGCCACGTTCGACCCGCTGGCCGCGAGCCAGCTGCGTGAACTGCTGGCGCAGCAGCAGGGTGGCCTTTGGATTCAACCGGTGTACCTCGACAGCGCCGGTGCAACGCCGTGCTATCGCCAGGCGCGCAACGCCGCCGGCCGTTTGCTGGGCCTGGGGTGGCCGGTCCAGCACGAACCGGTGGTGGACGCGCACGCGGGCGACATCTATTACGCGCTGCATGCCGGGTCGACCGCGCTGGCAACGGTGCGCGACAGCGGCCTGCTGGCTGCCTGGCGCGCGCGCGGCGTGACGATCAACCTGCTGGTGCGCGACACCGGCGACCTGACGACGGCGCGCACGGTTGCAGCCGATCGCCTGTTGTGCGCGACGCCCGCGCTGGCGCGTGCTGCGCGCCCCGCGTTCAAGGTCTAGCGTTCAGCGCACCGGCGCGGCCACTGCGGCGCCTTTCGGTTCTGCCACCCCATACCGGCGCCGCATGCGCAAGAACGGCTCTTCGACGATGTGGTAGCTCAGCGTCGCCAGCGCCCAGGTCATGGCGTACGTCACGCCGGCCATCAACAGCACATCGAGCCAGGCCACGCCGAACGGGCGCACCAGGCCGACGTGGGTGGACAGCGCGTGCAGCAGCCCCATATGCAGCAGGTAGAACGAAAAACTGATCTTGCCGCCGTGGCTGAGCACCCGTTCCACGAGCGCCGGCAGGCGCGCCGTGAACGCCACCCAGCCCAGGATCAGCAGCGACCAGCCAGCGCTTTCCAGCAGCGACCAGACGATCCAGAACGGCGCGTGCGGCGCGCTGCCGAAGCTGGCGATGCGGTGCATCAGGGCGGTGTCCCACATCACCAGGGCAATCGCGACCAGCACCAGCAGCGGCGCGAAGCGCTGCAGTTGCTGCGTGTGGCGCACGTAGAACATGGCCGCGATCATGCCGATGATGAACTGGTCGAAGCGGCCGACGAAGGTGCTGAAGTACATCAGCGTGCTGTTCGGATTGACGCCGTAGGCGGCCACCTTGAAGAACAGCAGCAGCACCAGCCAGCCGGCCAGGTAGCGGATGCCGCGTTCCATCGCGAAGCGCGCCAGGAACGGAAACACCATATAAAAGAAGAATTCGAGCGAGATGGTCCAGGCCGCGCCTGTGACCGGCGTGCCCGAAGTCGGGGCCAGGCCCAGATTGGTGGCGAACAGATACAGCAGGTCGGCCGGCTGGAACTTGTCGCGCCCGATCGAGGTGGCGACCAGGAAGATCAGCAGGTACAGCGGCAGGATGCGCAGCACCCGGTTGCGCAAGAAGTCGGCGTAGACGATCTGGCGCTGGTGCAGCGCGATGAGCATGAACAAAAAGCCCGACAGCGAAAAGAACAGCCCCACGCCGGTATGGCCTTCGGTGATCAGGGCCGCCCACGGCGACGTCAAGCCGCCCCCACTGAGGCCGCGGTATTCGAGATGGAAGTGAAACAGGAAGACCAGCGTGGCGGCCAGCCAGCGCAACTGATCGATGCGCGGATTGTATTGGATGTTCAGCGATTGCATGCCGGTCCCTTATCGTAAGCGCCACATTGTAGCGTTACCGGAGGGCGGCATGGTCCGCCATTCGTGGTGGCGCCACGCGGCGGACCCTGGCGTTGAAGCCGATGAAGCGGGCAGCGGCCAGGCGCTGCCCTGCCCCGTCAACGGAAGAAGGCAGCGATCTCGCGCACCGATTCCGGGGCCAGCGTGCCGGCCGCAGAACGCAGGCGCATCAGGCCGACCAGGTAGCCGTAGCGGGCCTGGGCCAGGTCGCGCTGGCTGGTGAACAGCTGCTGCTGGGCGTTGAGCAGGTCGAGGTTGATGCGCACCCCGCCCTTGATGCTTTGCTCGGTGGCCTTCATCAGCTCTTTGCCCGAATCGACCGCTTTGACCAGCGCATCGATCTTGCGTCCGCTACTGAGCACCAGGTCGTGCGCCTTGCGCAGTTCGATCAGGATCTCGTTGGTGCGCGCGTCGAGTTCGGCCTGCGCACGGCCATAATTGGCCGCCGCCTGGCGCGTGGTGGCGTTGACCGAGCCGCCCGAATAGATCGGGATATTGACCTGGATGCCGACCGTGCGGTTGGTCGCTTCCAGGCCGAGCGTGTTGATGGTATCGCTCTCGGTCTTGCTGTAGGCGGCCACGAAATCGACCCGCGGCAGGTGTCCGGCGCGGTTGCGGTTGATGTCCAGGCGCGCATTCTCGGCCGCCAGGCGCAGCGCGGCCAGCGTGTTGTTGCGCTGCAGGGCCAGCGTGCGCCAGTTTTCGTAGCTGGCTACGTCGAGCGTCACCGGACGGAAGCCTTCGCCCAGCTGCTGCAGCGTGCCCGGGTCCATGCCGATCACGCCGGCCAGGGTATTGCGCACTGCGACCACATTGTCCTGGGCCTCGACCAGCTGGGCTTCGGACAGGTCGAGCCGGGCCTGGGTTTCCAGCGAATCGGTCTTGGTGCCCTCTCCTTTTTCGAACAGGAACTGGTTGACCTTCTGCTGCTCGACAAACGTGTCGCGCTGCACGCGCGCCAGCGCCAGCTGGTCTTCGGCGAACAGTACGTCGAGGTAGGCCGTGATCACGCGCACCGAGACTTCATCGACGCCGGCTTCGTACGCTTCTTCGGACTGCGCGGTCTGCACCTTGCCCTGGCGGTAGCGCTGGACTGCTTCCATGTTGAACAGGGGCTGGCGCAGCTGGACCACGCTCGATTTACTGATGTAGCGTGGATGCGTTTCGGGACGGCCGCTATATTGCTGATCCGAGATATTGCGGTTGACCGAGTGGCTCGCCGACAGGTTCGGCAACAACTGCGAGCGGCCCAGGATCGCATTTTCCTTGCCGCTTTCGTTCTCGTAAAAGCGCACGCGGAAGGTCGGATCGTTCTTGAGCGCGGCCTGGTAAGCCTCTTCGATGGTGACCGCGCCGGCGCCGCCGGCGGCGCACAAGCCTGCGGCCAGCAGCGCGCCGGCAGCCAGCGCGCGCAGGGTCAGGGTCGGATGACGCACCATGGCTTACTCCTCGCCCAGCGCCGAATGGGCGCGGTCGACGATCGGCTTGATCAGGTAGCTCATCATCGTGCGTTCGCCAGTCTTGACGAACAGGTCGACCGGCATGCCGGGGATGATGTTGAGCTGATGCGCGCTGATTTTCTTGGCGCCTTCCGGCGTCACGCGCACCCGCACCTTGTAGTACGGGTTGTTGGTCTTTTCGTTCACCAGGCGGTCGGCGGACACGCGTACCACTTCGCCCTCGATGTGCGGGGTCTTGTTGGCGTTGAAGGCCGAGAAGATCAGCTCGACCGGCAGGCCCGGGTGCACCTTGTCCACCAGGTTCACCGGCAGCTCGCCTTCGACGATCAGGGCGTCGCCGCTCGGCACGATGTCCATCATCTTGAAGCCGGACGGCACCACGCCGCCGTTGGTGAACACGGCCAGGTCGACCACGGTGCCGTCGACCGGCGCCTTGACTTCGACATTGTTCAACTCGAACTTCTGCGCCTGCAGGCGGGCGAACTGGCCCTCGGCTTCACGCTGGATGTCGTTGAGCTGGGTGCGTACTTCTTTCTGGTAGTCCTGCAGACGCTGCGAACGACGCAGCGTCAGTTCGAGCACCTGGCTTTGCGCGCGGCCGATATTGCCGATGTCTTCCGACACCAGGCCCTGCAGCTGGGCATAGGTGCGTTCCAGGTCGAGCAGTCGATTGCGCGCCACATAGCCTTCTTTGGCCAGGTCGCGCATGCCGCTCAGTTGCTCTTTCAGGAAGTCGATCTGTTCCTTCTTGCTGGCGCGCGACTCTTGCAGGCCCTGGGTCTGCAACTTCAAGCCCGCGATGTTCTGGTCGATGCCAGACAGTTCGTTTTGCAGCGACATCTGGCGCGACATCAGCAAGCCTTCCTGCAGCATCATCAGCTCTGCCACGCGCGGTTCGTTGCGGCGCTTGAGCAGTTCGTCCGGGAAGGTAATTTTCTTGGCGCCGTCGCGTTCGGCGACCAGGCGCGCTTCGCTGGCGCGCGCGCTCAGGTACTGGCCTTCGGTGATGCTGAAGTTTGACTGCGCTACGACCGGGTTCATCTTGACGAGGACTTGACCCGCCTTGACCACGGCGCCATCGCGCACCAGGATTTCCTGCACCGTGCCGCCGCTCTGGTGCTGCACGGTCTTGCGGTTCGATTCCTTGGCCACGGTGCCCGACATCGGCACACCCTTATCGAGCGGCGCCAGCAATGCCCACAGCATGAAACCGCAGAAGCCGACCAGCACCACGATCCAGCCCATGCGCGCGTAGCGGCGCGAGTCGGTGTTGACTTCGAGCGGCGTCACGTCATGCGTGACGACGTCGGTTGCTTCGTTCTTGAGTAACTTCATTATTTGATTTCTCCAGTCGTCGCTTCAGCCGGGGCCGTTGGCGCGGCGGTTGGCGCTGCCGGGCCTGCCGGTACAACCGGGCCACCAGCTGGCGCCTGCTTCTGGGCCGCAGCCTGCTGTTGCGCAAGCATGGCCTTCTTGTTCGCTTCCTGCAGCGCTGCCAGCACATCGTTGGTCGGGCCGAACATATGGGCCGAGCCGTCGCGCATCATGAGCAGCTTGTTGGTCGCGCCGAGGATGGTCGGGCGATGCGTGATCAGGACGATCGTCTTGCCACGCTGGCGCAGCTCCATCACGGCCCGCACCAGGGCCTGCTCGCCGACATCGTCCAGGTTCGAGTTCGGCTCGTCGAGCACCAGCAGCGACGGGTCGCCGTACATGGCGCGTGCCAGGCCGAGTCGCTGCTTCTGGCCACCGGACAGGCCGGCGCCACCATCGCCGAGCGGCGTATCGTAGCCGGACGGCAGGTGCAGGATCATGTCGTGCACGCCAGCGCGCTTGGCCGCCAGCACGACTTTCTCGGGATCGACGTCGCCGAAGCGGGCAATGTTTTCGCTGATGGTGCCGCTGAACAGTTCGATGTCTTGTGGCAGGTAGCCGATGTGCGGACCCAGTTCTGCCTTGTTCCACTGGAACATGTCGACACCGTCGAGTCGCACCTTGCCCATTATGGCCGGCCACACACCGACCAGCAAACGCGCAAGGGTCGATTTGCCTGACCCACTGGCGCCGATCACGCCCAGCACGTCGCCGGCATTGATGGCGAACGACAGGTTCTTGACCACAGCAGACTTGGAGCCCGGCGGACCAGCCGTGACTGCTTCCGCGCTCAAGGCGCCGGTTGGCGCCGGCAATTGCATGCCGGCTTCGCGCGCAGGATTGGCTTCCAACAGCTTGTTCAGGCGCTCCATCGCGCTACGCGTGGTGCTCCACGATTTCCAGACACCGATCACTTGCTGCACCGGGCCAAGGGCACGGCCGACCAGGATCGACGCAGCGATCATCATACCGCCCGTGATTTTGTTTTCCAGCACCAGCAATGCACCGAAGCCCAGCACCAGCGACTGCAGCGACACCTGCACAAACTTGGTGGCGGCAGCGATGCGCGCGGCTTTTTCACTGGCGTCAGCCTGCAGCGTCAGAAATTTGCTGTGCGACTTGAACCAACGGGTGATCAGGTTTGGCAGCATGCCCATCGATTCGATGACTTCGGCATTGCGCAGGTTGTTGGTCGCCATATTGCTCGAAGCAATCGCCATACTGTTGGCTTCGGCCAAAGGGGTCTTGGTGACGCGCTCGTTGACATAGGCAAGAATCACGAGGATCACAGTGCCGCCCAAGGCGAACCAACCCAGTGAAGGCTCGAAGAAGAAGATCACCATCAGGTAGACCGGGAACCATGGCGCGTCGAAGAACGCAAACAGCGCGTTACCGGTCAGGAACTGACGCAGCGTGGTGAGGTCGTTGAGCGATTGGCCAGCGTTGCCACCAGCCTGCTTCAGGTTCTGTTCGAAAGCAGCTGTATACACGCGCTTGTTCATCAACATGTCAAAGCGCGCGCCGACACGCACCAGCACGAAGGAACGCACCAACTCCAGACCCGACATCAGGAGGTAGGCACCGAGCATCAGCACGGTGAGCATGAGCAGCGTCATTTCGTTGCGGCTGGCCAGCACGCGGTCGTACACCTGCAACATGTACAGCGACGGCACCAGCATCAAGAGGTTCGAAATGGCGCTGAAGGTACCGACGGTCCAGAAGGTGCTCTTGAACGTCAGCAGCGCTTGGCCGATTTCGGACTTCTTGTCGAGAATTTTGTTGTTCATTGGGTCTCAGATGACACGATGGAATGTACAAGCTCCACGTTGAGCGATTTCAACGAAGGAAGAAAGAGCGTGACATTATCGCCGATTCCACGCGAAAAATGTGATGCTCATCACATTTTTGAGACCAAAGATGGATATCGGGAACTATTTTTTGTTGCAGCCGGGGGAATTGAGACAGTGATCGCGAGAGCCAAAAGAAAAAACCCCGCTGGCCAAAGCCAGCGGGGTTTCCGATCACAAGCTCAGAAGAGCAGGTAATTAGGCAACGAAGTTGGTGCCGTTCAGAGCTTCGACCGACAGACCAACGACCTTCACCAGACCATCGGTGGTGCCGTTGTTGTAGATGTAAGCGTCGCCGCCGAAGTTGAAGATTGCGTACGAACCTTCGGTGGTGTACGAAGCAGCCAGTTCCAGGGCAGCAGCGATGTCAGCAGCAGCAGTGATGTTGGCCAGTTCGGTGTTGACGAAGGTGTCACGGTCGCCCAGCGACGACAGATCCAGCACGTCTTGAGCAGCCACGAAGTCGGTCACGGTGATGACGTCGTTGGTGATGCCGGTAGCGCTAGTCGAGGTCAGGTTGCCCAGGGTGACGATCTTCAGGGTGTCGTTGCCGGCGCCCAGGGTGATGCTGGTAGCGATAGCAGCAGCGTTAGCACCAGCGCTCAGGTTCAGGACGTCGTTACCAGCGCCCAGGTTGATTGCGATCGAACCGGTGGTTGCGCCCGAAGCGACAGCCAGCGAACCGGTGTTCAGGGTGACGGCGTCGTTACCCGAACCGAAGGTTGCCGAACGCAGTTCGGTTGGGGTGCCCAGATCGACGGTCAGGTTACCGGTCGAACCCGCAGCGTTGAAGGTGTTGACGTTGTCCAGAGTCGACATGATGACGGTGGTGCTCGAAGTCAGCGACAGGTTCAGGGTGTCGATGTCAGTCGAAGCAGCAGCGGTCAGGGTCAGCTCGTTGACAGCTGGGCTAGCAGTGGTGCTAGCGATCGAGCCCGACACGGTCACGGTGCTGACGTTGGTTGCGGTGGTTTCAGCCAGGGTGATGTTCGAACCCGAACCGATGCCGTCCAGAGCAACAGCAACAGCGTTCACGCCAGCAGCTGCGGTCACGGTTGCAGCAGCAGCAACAGCGGTTGCAGCAGCACCGGTGCTACGGAAGCCAGCGGTCACGTTTGCAGCGACGGTCACGTCCTGGAAGTCGTCACCAGTGGTGGTGTCGATCTGCCACAGTTGCTGGACACCAGCGAAGTTCGCCGAGTTCAGTGCCATACCGGTGATTGCAGCGTCGTTAGCGTAGGTCACGTTGATGACTTCAACGTTCGACACGGTAGCGCCAACTGGCATTGCCGAGGTGCCGGTCACCAGCAGGTTCAGGGTGTCTTGACCGCCCAGGCCGTTGATGGTGTCGCCGACGTTGAAGGTACCTGCTTCGTCAACAACTGCCGAGAACACGTCGTTGCCAGCGGTGCCGGTGACTTGTTCGCCGATGGTGCTGGTCAGGCTGAACGAATTGCCTGGCAGTGCTGCACCGGTCGAGATCACGGTAGCGATCGACGCGTTCAGAGCTGCTGGAGCAATTGCGGTGCTCAGCGAGGTTGCGCTGTCGGTGATGCCAGCCAGGAAGGTCTTGGCAGCCAGGTTAGCAGCGGTGCCGCTGTAGCCCAGGATTTCAGCGTTGGTGTCCAGAGCGACGGTGAACGCGGTTGCAGCAGCAACTTTGTTAGCGTACGCGGTTGCGTCGGTGCCTTGAGCGGCGCCAGCGATGGTGGTGACAGCTTGAGCAACGGTGAAGGTACCGTTGATCAGGCCTTGGCCCCAGTATGCCAGGCCAGCTGGCTCTGCAGGACGACCGAACAGGTTCATGTAGATCGTGTTGATGATCTGGTACTGGTTCTGGCCGGTGAAGGTATCTTTGTACTCTTGCGAGTTAGCGAAAGCGGTCGAGACAGCAGCGGTGTTGCCGCCGTTGGCGGTAACGATACCTTCCCAGTAGGTCAGGCCAGCTGCGTCAGCTGGACGGCTGAAGTATGCGACGTACAGTTTTTGTACTGCTTCGGTATAAACACCCATTTGTTGCTCCTAAGTTCGTATGTTTAAATTTTGCAAGCCGCGATGCGACTTCTGCAATCCAACGGGGCGAATCATGACAGACCCCCGGGACAAGTTCGTGTGACGACCATCACATGAAACAGCATTTTTTGTCCCAAGACTGTAAATTCTTGTCCATTGTTGGGCGGCCATTATCAGAGAACAAGCTCCATGACGCAAGAATGCCCTAGAAATTCCCCGGTTCTTGCAATCGCGATAATCTTTACTAATTTTCTTCCGTAGAAAATATTGCTGAGATAATTGGATAGATTCGGTAGCTGGCAATTACATCTTGAAACAAATTGTCAGCAATAAAAAAGCCCTGATTCCTCAGGGCTTTTCAAAGTCACGTAATGTAAATAACGCGTCTATTTATTCCAGAACGTTACACCGCTGATATCGCGCTCGTCCATGCGACGCTTAAACACATATGCCGCGCTGCCGCCATCCGCATTGCTCAACACGCCAGTCACGCCCATATTATTGGTCTGGGTGCGAATGAATTGCCCATCGTTGGCAAAGCGGCCGTCTTTGGCCACATCGCCTTCGCCGATCATCTTGATGGTCTCGGCGCCATTGATCACATCAAAACTGGTATTGAACTTCGCCTTGCCGAAATCGACGTTCAGCACACCGTTTTGCACGCTCGCCAATTGCACTGGAATCGCAGCGTTATCGTTGCGAATACTGGCTTCGCCACCTTTCAATAAAAAGCTGGCGTCGCCACGCTCGGGCTGAACGTAATCGCGGCCGGCCAGGCGATAGATCACATAATCGCCGCTAATCACCTGTTCGGCGCCCGCCACATTCTTGAGTTCCAAGCTAGCTGGCTTACCTGCCAGTGCCGTCCAGCGCCCCCATTGAATCTGACGCTCCGGCACCGCTGGCACGCCTGGCACTGCCGGCACGTCCGGCGTATCGGTTCCCGTGCCCGGGTTCGAGCCCTGCCCTGGCGTCACCGGCCTGGTATCGGTTGGCTTGCCCGGCTGCTGCTGCCCCACCAGCTTGTCGAGCGTATCGCTCTTGCGCGCGTCGAGGATGGTCGTGGTGCCGCCCTCGCGCTTGGCCACCGGTTCGTCCACGCGCGGTGGCGACACCTGGTCCGGCGCGTTGCTGTTCGATTCCATGAGCTGCGGCGCCGTGGCGCCGGCCTTGACTTCGATCAGCTGGCCGCGCTGGGCCGCAAACAGCTCGCGGCTGGCGGCGCCTTCGCATGGGCCGCCGCCTTCCGGACGGCAGGCGCCGGCGAAACCGCTCACCACCACGCCGCCGGTCAGCACCGCCACACGCGAGGTTTGCTGGTCGGTGTACACGGTGAAGTCGGTGCCGCGCACGCCGATGGCGGCGACCGGCGTATTAAAGCGGAAGTTCTGGCGCGCCTGCTTGACCGCGTCGCCCGACTTGCTGCGCGCCACGCCGCTGAGCAGCTCGAGCTTGACGCGGGTGTTGGCCGGATTGGCGCGGTCGATGTGGTAAGCCACGATGCGCGCGCGGGTGTTGGGGCGCAGGATGAACAGGCCGTTGTCGAGCGTCTTGACATACAAGAAGCCGTCCGCGCCGGTGCTCAGCAGATCGCCTTCCTGTACGGCGGCGCCTTCGGCCCCGGCTTTTTCCGCGATCTGGACGCTGCCGGTGGCAAACACGACCTTGCCGGCCTCGGCCGCATGGGCCTGGCCCACGGCTGCCGCCAGCGTGGCGATAACGAATAATTGACGCAACATGCTTTCTCCTTGGTTGACGCGATTATCCGCATCATTGCCATCGGCTCTGTGATGGCTGTCACATTATAATGCACACATAAGCATTGTTTTGTGGCCATGTCTTCGTATCAGTTGTACTCACAGCAACACACTCCGCGTTATACTACGCCTTTTCGTTAACCAACATTTGTAGCTGGCTGCGTGACCGACTACCCCCTTCTCCAGAGCAGGCGCCGCGCGCCCGGCTCGCAGGCGACAGCCCTGGTGCGCGGCGCCATCGCCCTCGTGGCGGTGTTGCTGACACTGCTCGCGCAATGGGGACCATCGGCCGATTTGTCGTTTTTCGGCAACGAATTACTGCGCGACCGTTTCGTGCGCCTGCATGGCACGCTCGAACCCGAACCGCGCATCCTGGTGGTCGACATCGACGAAGCCAGCATGGCCGCGCTCGGCCCATGGCCGTGGCCGCGCAGCCATATCGCCGACATGGTCGACATTCTTCTGAGTCAGTACGAAGCGCGCGGCGTCGGCCTCGACATCCTGCTGCCGAAAGCCGCCGATCCCGTGGGCGACGCGCGCCTGGCGGCGCTGGCCGAGCACGCACCGCTGGTGCTGGCGCAGGCCTTCGATTTCGATCCCGAACAACGCCGTCCACAACCGGTGCGCGAAGGCGTTCCGGCCGGCGCGCTGGCGGGGTACGGCGGCGCAGCCACCGAGGCCGACGGCCACATCGCCAACCATCCCGGCCTGGCCCAGGCGCGCCATGTCGGCAACATCGGCTTCGTGCCCGACCCGGACGGCACCCTGCGCCACGTGCCGCTGGTGTCGCGCTTCGGCGGCAACCACTATCCCGCGCTCGGGCTGGCCCTGGTCAACTGCTGTAGCGGCGCGGCCGCGCCAGCAATTCCACCGTCCGGACGCATGCGCATTCCGTTCAAGCGCGACTGGCAGGCGTTCACCGTGGTCAGCGCGGCTGACATCCTGAACGGGTCGATCGACCCGGCCGGCGTGCGCGGTCGCCTGGTGCTGATCGGCTCGTCCTCGCTGGGCCTGGGCGACCGCGTCACCACGCCGTTCGCGCCGAGCCGTCCGGGCCTCGGCGTGCAGGCCGAGATTTTGTCGGCCCTGCTCGAGCGCCAGGCCGGCGCCGCGCCCGCACCATGGCCGGGCAAGCTGCTGGCGCTCGGCTTCGCGGTGCTGTCGGCGCTGCTGGCGGTGTTTGCCTTTCCGCGCCTGGCGGCGATGACCAGCGTGCTGCTGCTGGGCGCGCTGTCGCTGCTGTGGGTGGGCCTGGCGTTTCTGGTGGCGCCGCACGACGCGGCGTTCTCGACCACGGCGCCGCTGGCCAGTAACCTGTTCTTGCTGGCGGTGGCGGTGCCTTATCAGTGGCAACTGGCGCAGCGCCGCTCGCGCCACCTGCTCGGCACGCTGCGCCAGTACGTGGCGCCGGAAGTGGTGACCCAACTGCTGCGCAGCGACCTGGACGACCCGCTGGCGCCGCGCCGGCTCGACGTCACCACCCTGATTGCCGACATGGAAGGTTATACGAGCCAGGTCGAAACGCTGTCGATGGAAGAATCGGCGCAGCTGACCCGCGACTTCCTCGATTGCCTGACCGGCCCGGTGATCGCCACCCAGGGCACGCTCGACAAATACACCGGCGACGGCCTGGTTGCGTTCTGGGGCGCGCCGCTGCCGATCGCCGAACACGCCGACCTGGCGCTGGACGCGGCGCGCGCCATCATGACCCGGGTAGCGGCGCTGTCGGCCGTGCGCGAAGCGGCCGGGCACCAGCCGCTGCGGGTCAGGATCGGCATCGAAAGCGGGCTGGCCATGGCCGGCGACTTCGGCACCTCGTTTCGCAGTATCTATACAGCAGTCGGCGACAGCGTCAACACCGCCTCGCGCCTGGAGCAGGCGGCGCGCGACTTTCCGCACGACGTGATCGTCGGCGCCGGCACGGTCGAACGCGCCCGGCGCCATCAATTTGTCGCGCTGGGCGAACGGCGCCTGCGCGGCAAGGGCAAGCCGACCATGCTGTTCACACTAGTCGACCTTCCGCACGCAGCGCCCGCCGGCGCTGCGGCCAGCATCGAAAGCAGTACATGATTCCTGAACCGGCGCGCACGCTGCGCGCATTTGCCCTGTTGCTGTGCCTTGCCATGCCGGCCCACGCCGCGCAGCTGGCGGCGGGCGACGCACCGCTTGATGCCGACGCGGCCCTCGCGGCCGATCCCGACAGCGCCGACGCGCTCTACCTGCAAGCGCTGCAGTCGATCGCCGAAGGCCGCCGCAACGACGCTTCGCAGCAACTGAACCAGCTGATCGAACGCCATCCGCAGCATGCCGGCGCCCTGCTCGACCTGGCCCTGACCCAGTGCTCGCTCGGCAACACCGAGCAGGCCGAGCGCCTGTTCGCCGCCTTCGAGTCGCGCTTCGCGCCGTCGCGCCCGATCCTGGAACTGATTGCCAGCGCGCGCGAACAGGGTTGCGGCGCCTGGGATGCGTCGTCCTCGACCGTGATCACGCTCGGGCGCGGCATCGACCAGAACGTGAACCAGGGCGCGCGCACCTCGCGCTACGTGGTCGACGCGCCCGGCGGCCAGGTCGAATACGAACTCACCGGCGACTTCCGCCCGCGCCACGACCAGTACCTGCAACTCAATGGCGACTACCTGCGCGAGATCACCCCCAACGGCAGCGTCGCTTTTGCCCAGTACCAGCTGCGCCGCAACGACAGCCTGCACGGCTACGACAGCGCTTCGCTGTTCGCCGGCGTCGAGTCGCTGTGGCGCTTCGACCGCTGGCGCGTGCGCGGCACCGGCACCGTGGGCCTGGTGACGCTGGGCAGCCACCTGTACCAGCGCCAGGTGCAGGCGCAGGCGCGCGTCACCCCGCCGCTCACGCTGCCCGAAGGCGTCGGCTTGGACCTGGTGGGCGGCGTGACCTACAACACCTTCCCCAGCCTGTCGAATTTCGATTCCAGCACACAAGACCTGCGCGCCCACCTGGCCTGGCGCGGCGTGCGCACCTATGCCAGCCTGGCCGCCGGCTTCCAGAACGACCATGCGCTGGACCGCCGCCCGGGGGGCGACCGCGACGGCTCGTTCGTCAACCTGGTCGTGCGGCGCGAGTTGCGTCCCGACCTGAGTGCCGAACTGGGCTACTCGCGCCACACCTGGCACAGCAGCGGAGCGTATTCGCCCGGCCTGATCGACGAGGTGCGCAGCCAGGCAACCCAGGTCGTGCGCAGCGTGCTGAGCTGGTCGGTGGCGCGGCGCCAGACCCTGCTGCTGGAAGGCCGGCTGGTGCGCAACCGCGAGAATATTTCAATCTTCCAGTATAACAACCGCCAGCTCCAGCTCAGCTACCAATGGCAACTGCCGTGACCCACAAGGCGCGGCGGAGCGTATACAATCGCGGGTCTTGGTATTAAGAAAGTAGTTCGATGGTGGCTGGCGCGGATGTGATGTTATTGGTGGTCGCCGCGAGCGTGGTGTGTGTCGGGTGCCTGGTGCCGAATCGTTGGCTGCCGCCGTTGCCGAACGATAAGTTGCTGCACTTCGTCAGCTTTGCCGTACTGAGCCTGCTGGCCCTGCGCATGGCCGACGGCCACGCCGAAGCCCTGCTCTGGATGGGGGGCCTGCTGGTGCTGGGCTGGCTCATCGAATGCCTGCAGTCGCTGGTGCCGGACCGCCGTTTTTGCTGGCGCGACCTGGCCGCGAATGCCGCCGGCATCGCCTTCGCCGGGCTCTGCGCCCAGCTGTATACGGTATTCTTCTGAAACCATCCCTTCAGAAAGCAGCATGACTTCCACCGCAAAATCCGACCCTGGACAGGCAGCGGCGCCCGGCGCCGAGACACCGGCGCAGCACGAAGAGCAGCGCCAGGTGCAGATTCATCTGCGCAAGATTCCATTGCTGGCCGGCTTGTCGGACGACGAGATCCTGCGCGTCAAGGGCGAGATCCGCATCCGCCAGCACCGCAAGCGCGAGATCGTGCTGCAAAAAGGCGGCCATGGCGATGGCCTGCTGTTTTTGCTCTCGGGCCAGCTGCAGGTGATCGACGTGACCGAAGACGGGCGCGCCATCGGCCTGCGCATGCTCGCGCCGGGCGACTTCTTCGGCGAGATCGCCCTGATCAACAATTCGACCCGCTCGGCCTCGGTGGTGGCGATGAGCGACGTGCTGGTGGCGTTCTTGCCGGCAGCCAGCGCGATGCACCTGTTTTCGCACTCGCCGACGGTGGCCAACCAGATGCTGCAGCACCTGGCGCAAAAGATCCAGCGCGACTCCGAATTCCGTTCGCTGCTCAGTATTAACAACACGGCCAAGCGCATCTACACCTACCTGGTGCTGATGCAGAAGAACAAGCCGGTCGAGCCGGGCGCGCCGGCGGTGGTGGAAAACCTGCCGACCCACCAGGACATCGCCAACATGATCAATACCAGCCGCGAAACCGTCACCCGCGCCCTTACTGCGCTGGCGCAGCAGGGCATCGTGCAGAAGGATTCGCACCGCCTGATCATCGTCAAACCCGAAGCGCTGCAGAAGCTGGTGCAGGGCTGAACACGCCCGATCGGTGTGCCCTTGTGGCACTTTCATTTCCCATTTGAAATGACAAGTCGTTACAATTGAATAAAGTATCAGCTGGACCGTAGAGTATAATTTCGCCCTCACCCGGTCTTGCCATGATGATGATCACAAATCCCACGCCCTCTGCCGAGGCGCCGCTGCGCCTGTCGCCTGCCCCATGATGTTGCCGCTGATGCTGCGCGGACTGTGGGCCTACCGCGGTTTCGTGCTGGGCAGCGTCAAACGCGAATTCCAGTCGAAGTACGCGAATGCCGCCCTGGGCGCACTCTGGTCGGTGCTCAGTCCCCTTGCCATGATCCTGGTGTACACCGTGATCTTTTCCGAGGTCATGCGCACCCGGCTGCCGGGCGCCGACTCGGGCTTTGCCTATTCAATCTACCTGTGCGCGGGCGTGCTGACCTGGGGCCTGTTCGCCGAGATCGTGGCGCGCGGCCAGAGCATGTTCATCGAGCAGGCCAACGTCATCAAGAAGATCAGCTTTCCGCGCATCTGCCTGCCGGTAATCGTGGTGCTCAATGCGCTGGTCAACTTCGGCATCATCTTCGCCCTGTTCCTGGTCTTTCTGGTCGCGACCGGTAATTTCCCCGGCCTGGTGTTCTTTACCCTGCTGCCGGTGCTGCTGGTGCAGGTGCTGCTGGCGATCGGCCTGGCGATGATCGTCGGCGTGCTCAATGTGTTCTTCCGCGACGTCGGCCAGTTCGTCACGATCGCGATGCAATTCTGGTTCTGGCTGACCCCGATCGTGTACCCGGCCACCATCCTGCCGCCTGAAGTACGCGCCATGCTGGCCTGGAACCCGATGGTGCCGCTGATCGGCGCGTACCAGGCGGTGCTGGTGCACGGCGCCGGTCCCGACTGGCCGGCGATCGGCTGGGTGGCGCTGCTGGCGCTGCTGCTGTGCGCCTTCGGCATGCGTTTGTTCCGCAAGCGCGCCGGCGAAATGGTGGATGAACTCTGATGGGCACGATTACCGTTTCCAACCTGGGCAAGGCCTACAAGACCTACCCGACCCGGCTGTCGCGCCTGCGCGAATGGATGCTGCCGTTCGGCGGCCCGCGCCACACGCTCAAGTGGGTGCTGCACGACATCAGTTTCCAGGTCGCGCCAGGCGAAGCCGTGGGCCTGATCGGCATCAACGGCGCCGGCAAGAGCACCCTGTTAAAACTGATCACCGGCACCACCCAGCCCAGCACCGGCACGGTGGCGATGCAGGGTAGCGTGGCGGCGCTGCTCGAACTGGGCATGGGTTTCCATCCCGACTTCACCGGGCGCCAGAACGCCTACATGGCCGGCCAGCTGCTGGGCATGACGGTCGAGCAGATCCGCGAACTGATGCCGCAGATCGAGGCCTTCGCCGACATCGGCGACTACATGGACCAGCCGGTGCGGGTGTATTCGAGCGGGATGCAGATGCGGGTGGCGTTCTCGGTCGCCACCGCGCGCCGGCCCGACATATTGATCGTCGACGAAGCGCTGTCGGTGGGCGACGCCTACTTCCAGCACAAGAGTTTCGACCGCATCCGCGCGTTTCGCAAGCAGGGCACCACGCTGCTGCTGGTCTCGCACGACAAGCAGGCGATCCAGTCGGTGTGCGACCGCGCGATTTTGCTCGACGGCGGGCGCCTGGCGCGCGAAGGCCGGCCCGAGGAAATCATGGATTACTACAACGCCATGATCGCCGAGCGCGAGAACGACACCGTGCGCCTGCAAGAAATCGCCGACGGCAAGACCCAGACCGTGTCGGGCACCGGCGAAGCGACCGTGATCGATATCGCCCTGCGCGACGAGGGCGGCGAGCGGGTCGAGGTGGTCGACGTCGGCAGCGCCGTCACGCTCGAGGTGCGGGTCAAGGCGCATGCGCCGATTCCGCGCATGGTGCTGGGCTACATGATCAAGGACCGGCTGGGCCAGGCGATGTACGGCACCAACACCCACCTCAAGGAGCTGCCGCTGGACGATGTTGGCGCCGGCGAAGAAGTGGTGTACCGCTTCGCGTTTCCGATGAACCTGGGCGCCGGCACCTACTCGGTCGCCACGGCGATCGTCAGCACCGACACCCACCTGGTCAATAATTATGAGTGGCGCGACCTGGCCCTGGTGTTCACCGTGATGAACATGCGCCGCCCCCACTTCGAAGGTTCGGCCTGGCTCGACCCGGCGATCGACATAGAGCGCACATGACGTTTGTTTCCTACTCCCAGAATGCCGAAGACGTGCTGCTGTGGCGCGCGCTCGGCCATGTCCAGCGCGGCTTTTATATCGACGTCGGCGCCAACGATCCGGTCGAGCATTCGGTCACCAAGGCGTTCTACGAACGCGGCTGGCGCGGCGTCTCCATCGAGCCGCTGCCGTCGTTCCACCAGGCCTTCGAAGAGCAGCGCCCGGAAGACACCAACCTGGCCGTTGCGGCCGGCGCCGTCAACGGCGAACTGACCCTGTACGACGTGCCGGCGGTGCGCGGTTGGGCCTCGCCCGAGCAGGCGGTGGCCGAGATGCACCGCGCCGAAGGCCACCAGGTGACCGAGGTCACGGTGCCGGTGCGCACCCTGAGCGCGATCTGCGAAGAGCACGTGCACGGCGAGATCCATTTTTTGAAGATCGATGTCGAAGGCTTCGAAGGCGAAGTGCTGCGCGGGATGGACTTCACGCGCTGGCGCCCGTGGGTGCTGGTGATCGAAGCGACCCTGCCCAACAGCCGCTCGACCAACCACCACACCTGGGAACACCTGGTGCTCGGCCAGCGCTACCACTTCGCCTGGTTCGATGGCCTGAACCGCTACTACGTGGCCGACGAACACGCCGAACTGCTGGGGCAGCTGGACGTCCAGCCGAACGTGTTCGACGAATTCATTTCCTGGCACCTGGACCATGCCTGGAGCGCCCAGCGCACCTTGCAGGCCGGGCTGGAAGCGGCGGCTGCCAGCCACCAGCAGCAGCTGGCCGAACAGGTCGAGCTTCAGCACGCACTGGAAGCGCGGGTCGAGCGCCTGCGCGCGCAGTCGACCGAACTGCTGGCCCAGATGACCGAGGCCAACCGCCGCGCCGACCACGCCCATAACCGCACGCTCGAGCTGACCCACCAGCTCGACACGGTGCATGCCGACGCCGCCAGCCTGAGCCAGTGGGCCGGCGGCATGCAGGAGCGCATCGCCGCGCTCGAGGCCAGCAGCTCGTGGCGCGTCACGGCGCCGCTGCGCCGCGCCGGCGCCCTGCTGCATTCGCTGCGCGCGCCGCACCTGCCGCAGCGCCTGATCAAGCGCGTGACGCGTATCGAGCTGCTGCGCCGCCTCCTGATCCCGATCCTGTTGCGCTTCCCGGCGCTGGGACGGCGCGTGGCCGTGACGCTGGTCGCCGTCAAGCAGGCGGTGCCCGATCCGCTGCCGCCCGACGTGGCGCCGGTGCCCGACGAACTGCGCGGTTTGCCGGCGTCGGTACGCGCCGTGCTTGCCGACCTGCAGCGCGCCCGCAATCCCCCTACAGGCAGTTGAATCATGCGTATCGTTATCGACCTCCTGGCCTATCCCGGCCGCATCGAGCCGGCCGCCCTGGCGCTGTGCGCGCAGCTGGCGCGCCAACACGGCGCCCATGCCGACCGCCCGGGCGAACTGTGGGTGGCCGCCGCCCTGCATGATCCTGACGCGCTGGAAATCCTGCGCCTCGAACCGGCACTGGCCGCACGCGTGCGCGCAATCGACCTGGGCCCCAACCCGCGCCTGCGCGCGGCCCTGCGCAGCCATGCGCTGGCCGGCCTGGCGCCGGACGCGCTGCTGGCGGTGACGCCGCAAACCGCCCTCGATGGCGCACGGCTGGAAGCGGCCAGCTATCCGGTGCTGACCCGTTCGCCCCTCGACGCAGTCGACCCGGCCGCGCTGCTCGACGCGCTCGCCAGCGCCGCCGCGGGCGGCGCGCGCGCGCCTGCAGCGCCAACCGCACGACCCAGGCTGGCGTACGTTTCGCCACTGCCGCCAGTGCATTCCGGCATCGCCGACTACAGCGCCGAACTGGTGCCCGAGCTGGCCCGGGTCTACGACATCGAGCTGGTGGTGGACCAAGAAACGGTGCAGGACGCGCGCCTGGACGGCATGCCGCTACGCGACCCGGACTGGCTGCGCGCGCACGCCCATGAATTCGAGCGCGTGGTCTACCACTTCGGCAATTCGCACGCGCACCAGCACATGTTCACGCTGCTGCGCGACGTGCCCGGCATCGTGGTGCTGCACGACTTCTTCTTCTCGGGCGTGCTCGACAACCTGGAACACGAGAAATACCTGCACAAGGGCTTCCTGCACGCGCTCTACGATTCGCATGGCTACGCGGGCCTGCTGGCGCAGCACAAGCGCGGGCGCAACGCCGCGATCTGGACCTACCCGCTCAACAAGGCGGTGCTCGACTCCGCCAACGGCGTGATCGTGCACTCGGACTTTTCGCGCACGCTGGCCGGCCAGTGGTATGGCCAGGGCGCGGCCGACGGCTGGCGCACCGTGCCGCTGCTGCGCGGGCGCGCCGACGGCTGCACCGACGCCGCCGCGCGCCTTGCGGCGCGTACTGCGGCGCGCGCGCGCCTCGGCCTGGATCTCGACCCGGACGCGCCCGACTTCCTGGTGTGCTCGTTCGGCATGCTCGGCAGCACCAAACTCAATGCCGAACTGCTGGACGCCTTCCTGGCCTCGCCGCTGGGCGCCGATGCGCGCTGCCAGCTGGTGTTCGTCGGCGCCAACGATCCCGGCCCTTACGGCGAAGCGCTGGCCGAACAGATCGCGGCCAGCGCCGCGGCCGGCCGCATCCGCATCACCGGCTTCGTCGACGCCGCCGCCTATGCCGACGCGCTGGCCGCCTGCGACGTCGCGGTGCAGCTGCGCAGCAGCACCCGCGGCGAAACGTCGGCTTCGGTGCTCGACTGCCTGCTGTACGGGGTGCCGACGGTGGTCAATGCGCACGGCTCGACCGCCTCGCTCGACGACAGCATCCTGGTCAAGCTCGCAGACCGCTTTGAAACCGCCGCACTGGCCGAAGCCCTGGCCAGACTGCATCGCGAAAGCGCGCTGCGCGAACGCCTGGCGCAGGCCGCGCTCGACTACATGGCCCAGCACCACGCCCCCGAGCAGGTCGGGCGTCAGTACGTCGAGGCGATCGAAGCCTTTGCGCGCGATGGACGCGCCGCCGTGTACCGCCGCGTGGTGGACGCCACGGCGCCGCTGGCGGCGCACACCGAACTGCCGGCGCTGGCCGCCGCGATCGCCTTCAACCGCGCTCCGGCGCCGCAGCGCCAGCTGCTGGTGGACGTCTCGGCGCTGGTGCAGTCCGACCTCAAGACCGGCATCCAGCGCGTGGTGCGCAGCATCCTGCTGTCGATGTTCAGCGCGCCGCCGGCCGGGTTCCGGATCGAGCCGGTGTATTCGCTCGGCGCCAACCAGCCCTACTGCTACGCGCGCGGCTTCGGCATGAAGCAGGTCGGCGAAACCGAACTGGCGCTGGAAGATGCGCCGTGCGAACTGCGCCCGGGCGACATCTTCTTCGGGCTCGACCTGTTCACCAACGGTACCTCGCAGAACGAACAGCGCCTGCTCGACATGCGCATGCGCGGCGTCGAGGTGGTGTTCGTGATCTACGACCTGTTGCCGATGCTGCGCCCCGAGGTGTTCCCGTTCGGCACCGAACAGTATTTCGGCGACTTCCTGCGCACCGTGCACAAGGTGGCCGATGGCGTGCTGTGCATCTCGCGCGCGGTGGCCGACGAACTGATCGGCTGGATCGGGCGCGAACAGCTGGTGCGGCGCACGCCGTTCAAGCTGGCCCACTTCCACCTCGGCGCCGACATTGACGCCAGCGCGCCGAGCTTCGGTTTGCCGCCGGAAGCCGGCCAGGTGCTCGCAGCGCTGGCCCAGCGTCCGAGCTTCCTGATGGTCGGCACGGTCGAGCCGCGCAAGGGCCATGCCCAGGCGCTGGCCGCGTTCGAACTGCTGTGGGAGAGCGGCGTCGACATCAACCTGGTGGTGGTCGGCAAGCAGGGCTGGATGGTCGAGAAGGTGTGCGAACGCATGGCGGCGCACCCGGAAAAAGCCAAACGCCTGTTCTGGCTGGCCGGCATCTCCGACGAAATGCTGCTGAAACTGTACGCCAACGCCTCGGCGCTGCTGGCGCCGTCCGAAGGCGAAGGTTTCGGCCTGCCGCTGATCGAAGCGGCCCAGCACGGCATCCCGATCCTGGCGCGCAGCCTGCCGGTGTTTCGCGAAGTGGCGGGCGAGCACGCCGCCTACTTCGAAGGCCTGGCGCCGCAAGACCTGGCCGGCGCCATCGGCCGCTGGCTCGACCTGCACGCGGCCGGCCTGGCGCCGTCTTCGGCCGCCATGCCGTGGCTGACCTGGGACGGCAGCGCGCGCCAGGCGCTCGACGCCCTGGTGCGCCAGAACTGGTATGCGATCCTGCCTGGCGCAGAACCGGCAGGCGCCAAACCTTGAGAATCGAATTTCCATGAACGCAAACGCCCTTCCTGACATGAATGCATCCGATCCCGCGGCCAAGCCGGCCGCCGTCGCGCCCGCCCGGATCGCGGTCGTGATTCCGAGCTACCGCGTGACCCGCCACATCATCGGCGTCATCGCCGGCATCGGACCGGAAGTGGCGCGCGTGTACGTGGTCGACGACTGCTGCCCGGACGCCAGCGGCGCCTACGTGCGCGAACATTGCCGCGACCCGCGCGTGACGGTGCTCCAGCACGCCGAGAACCAGGGCGTGGGCGGGGCAGTCATGACCGGCTACCGCGCCGCCATTGCCGACGGCGCCAGCGTGATCGTCAAGATCGACGGCGACGGCCAGATGGACGCCTCCTTGATCCCGGTGTTCGTCGCGCCGATCCTGGCCGGCGAAGCCGACTACACCAAGGGCAACCGCTTCTTCAATCTCGAGCGCATCAGTGCGATGCCGCCGGTGCGCCTGTTCGGCAACGCCATGCTGTCGTTCATGACCAAGCTGTCCTCGGGCTACTGGCACCTGTTCGACCCGACCAACGGCTATACCGCGATCCACGCCGACGCCGCGCGCTACCTGCCGTTCGACAAGATCAGCAAGCGCTACTTCTTCGAGAGCGACATGCTGTTTCGCCTCAATACCCTGGGCGCGGTGGCGGTGGACGTGCCGATGGACGCGGTGTATGGCGACGAAGTGAGCAACCTGAAGGTGTCGCAAGTGATCACCGAGTTCGCGACCAAGAACGTGCGCAATTTCTTCAAGCGCCTGTTCTATAACTATTACCTGCGCAACCTGTCGGTGGCCTCGCTCGAACTGCCGATCGGGGTCTTGCTGACCACCTTCGGCGTAATCTACGGCATCGCCTGCTGGATCGCCTCGGCGCGCAACGATGTCGCCACCCCGGCCGGCAGCGTGATGCTGGCGGCGCTGCCGGTGATCATGGGCGTGCAATTGATTCTGGCGTTCCTGAACTACGATATCGCCTCGGTGCCGAGCCGCCCGCTGCACAAGAAGACGCTGTTCCGGCGCCGCCACGATGATTGACGCCGCGCGCCTGCGCCAGTTCGGCGTGTTCGTGGCCGGCGGCCTGCTGTGCGCCGGGATCGACGTCGGCCTGATGCAACTCTTGGTCATGAAGGGCTTTCACCACACGGGCGCGGCCAGCGCCGGCTTCGTGGCGGGTCTGCTGGTGAACTACGCGTTCCACAGCCGCATCACCTTCGACCAGGCCGCCAGCCGCGCCAGCTTTGCCCGCTACATGTGCGTGGTGGGCCTGAACTACATGTTGACCATCGCCTGCGTCGCGCTGGCGGTGGCCGTTGCCGACAACCCGCTGGCCGGGAAGATCCTGTCGCTGCCGCTGGTGGCGGCGAACGGATACCTGCTCAGCCGCTACTGGATCTTCAAGTGATGCGCATCGCTCCCATTCAGAACGACCAGGCCACCCTGGCCCGCTACGGCGCCCTGTTTGCGGCGTGCTTCCCCGGCGCCGACAAATTCACGCCGGCCTACCTGGCCTGGCTGTACGCCGCCAATCCGGACGGCGCCGCGGTCGGCATGGACGCGTGGGACGGCGAGCGGCTGGCCGCGCACTATGTGTGCATCCCGGCGCGCGCCTGGGTCGAAGGGCGCGAAGTGCTGGTGCTGCTCTCGCTTAACACCGCGACCCACCCCGACTACCAGGGCAAGGGCCTGTTCACCAAGCTGGCCGCGGCCACCTTCGAGGCCGGCGCCGCCGCCGGTTTCGACGGCGTGTACGGCGTGGCCAACGGCAACAGCACTCCGGGCTTCGTGCGCAAGCTGGGCTTCCAGCTGGTGCGCCCGCTGGAAGCGCGGGTCGGCCTGGGCACGCTGTCGCACGGTCCGAAAGCGCCATCGGCGCAGCTCTCGTTCGAGCGCAGCTGGACCCCGCAGGCGCTGGCCTGGCGCTGCGCCAATCCGCACAACCGGGTGCACCGGCGCGGGGGCGGCGCTGCTCGCCAGCAGTTCTATGCGGCCGCCTTCGGCATGTCGCTGCCGGCGTACGCCGAGCTCGACGCGGACAGCGCCGGCCCGGTCGCGGCCGGGTCTGCGGGCAGCGCGGCGCCGCTGTCGCCGCTGCGCCTGCTGATCGGGCTGGCGCCGGACGCGAATGCCCGCTGGTGGAACTACGCCAGCATTCCGCAGCGCCTGCGTCCGTCGCCGCTGAACCTGATCTACCGTTCGTTCGCGCCGCGCGTGAGCGCGCTCGACCCGGCCCGCATCCAGTTCAGCTTCCTCGACTTCGATGCCTACTGACCCGGTCGCCCTGTTCCTGTTTGCGCACCAGGACGACGAGTTCGGGGTGTTCGAACGCATCGCCCTCCTGCGCCGCGCCGGGGTGCGGGTGGCCTGCGCCTACCTTACCGACGGCCGCACCGCGCGCGCCAGCGCCGCCACCCGCAACGCCGAATCGCTGGCAGTGCTGGCGCAACTGGGCGTGGCGCCGGGCGACGTGCGCTTTGCCGGCCAGGAGCTGGGTATCGGCGACGCCCGCCTGCCGCTGCACATGGATGCGGCCGGGCGCTGGATCGGGGCCTGGCTCGACAGCTTCACGACGATCGAGGCGCTGCACGTGACGGCCTGGGAAGGCGGCCACCACGACCATGACGCGCTGCACGTGCTCACTGCCGACCTGGCGGCCGAGCGCGGCCTGCTCGAGCGCAGCTGGCAATTCTCGCTGTACCAGGCCGAAGGTTTGCCCGGTCCGCTGTTCCGGGTGCTGGCGCCGATGGCGCGCAACGGCGCCGTCGCCGCCACCCGCATCGGCTGGCGCGCACGGCTGCACTACCTGAAGCTGTGCCTGTCGTACCCGTCGCAGCGCACCACCTGGATCGGCCTGTTCCCGTTCGTCCTGCTGCACTACCTGTTGCGCGGCGAACAGGCACTGCAGAAACTCAATCCGGCGCGCCTGGCCGAGCGTCCGCACGAAGGCGCGCTGTACTACGAAAAACGCCGGTTCTTTACCTGGCCACAGATGAGCGCCGCGATCGCCGCATGGCGCGCTGCGCATTCTGCTTCCCGTCCCGACCCACGCTAACGCCCCGCTCATGAACATGGACACCACCCTCCCGCCCGCATCGACACCGGTGCCGGACCGCCGCGCCTGGCGCATCCTGGCGCTCGGCTGCCTCTGCATCTTCGCCTGGCTGGCCTGGCGCAACCATGGCCTGTACCCGGCCATCTTTGCCGACGAATGGTATTACAGCAAAATGGCGCGCCTGCAACCGCTGGCCGAGGCCATCGTGCCGTCTTACCTGTACCTGTGGCTGTTCGGCGCCAGCAGCGCCTGCGGTACCGGCTTCCTCGACTGCGTGCGTCTGGGCAATGTGGCGATGCAGGTGGGGGCCGCCCCGTTCATCTACCTGATCGCGCGCCAGGTCACGCGGCCGATGCCGGCAATCGTCGTCACCTTGCTGTGCCTGATGGCGCCGCTGAACCTGATGACCGCCTTCTTCATGCCCGAAGCAACCTATTACTTCGGCTTCCTGGTGCTGAGCTGGCTGCTGCTGACGCGCACCGGCTGGGGCTGGGCGCCGCAGGCGCTGGCGGGCGGGGTCGTACTCGGCATGATGAGCCTGGTAAAAGTGCACGCCGTGTTCCTGCTGCCGGCGCTGTGCCTGTTCGTGGCCTGCGCCGGCTGGCTGCGCACGCCAGGCGCGCCCTGGCTGCGCAACGGCGTGCTGGGCGCCCTGCTGCTGGCTGCGGCCACCCTCGGCGTCAAGTTCGGCCTCGGCTACCTGCTGGCCGGCGACCCGGCCCTGAGCCTGTTCGGCAGCTTCTATGGCTCGGCCGCCGATTCGAACACCAGCCGCGCGCTGGCGCCGCTGTTCTCGGCCGCCTTCATCAACGGCCGCGGCCACCTGATGGCGCTGGCGATCCTGATGCCGCTGCCGATGGCGATGCTGCTGCTGTGGGTGCTCAGCCGCACCGTGCGGCGCGCGTCCGGCACCGCATTGAACGTATTGTGCCTGTACACGCTGCTGACCCTGGGCGCGGCGGCCGGCATGACCGTGGCCTACACCGCCTCGATCGCCGGCGTCGGGCCGCACGAAGTGCTGCGCCTGCACCTGCGCTACTACAGCTTCACCTTCCCGTTGCTGATCGTAATCGCTTCGGCAGCGCTGGCGTTGCCGCCGCCGGCGCTCGTGACGGCATCGGCGCGCCTGCGCGTTGCCGCTGCGGCGCTGGTGGGCGCGGCGCTGCTGGCGGCGTTGGTGTTGATTCCGCGCTATGCGGTCTCGGCGATGGACGGCCCCGAAATCGCCGCCGTGCGCCTCGACCAGCCGAGCGGCTGGCTGGTGGCCGCGCTCGGCATCATGGTGCTGGCGGCGTGGGCGCGCGGGTTGCGGCCGGCAGCAACGCTGTTTCTGTTCGTGCTGTTGCCGATCGTGGTGGCGCTGGGCGCCCGCAACAGCAGCGTCTACCTGGCCCAGGTCCAGCCCGGCTGGGCGCCGGACCGGGCCGGCATCGCCGCGCGCGACCATATTCCGCGCGCCGAGCGCAAGGACGTCACGATTGCCGCCAGCGACATGGTCGACATCATGCGCGCCCAGTTCCATGTCGACGACGCCAACAGCGCCATGCTCGAACTGGCGCCGGGGGCGCCGATCCATTCGTACCAGCTGCCGGTGCGCAACAAGTGGCTGCTGGTGATCGGCCAGCATGCGCTGCCCGACACGGTCACGCCGGTGCTCAAGACCGACGAGTATGCGCTGGTGCGCCTGAGCGACAGTTTCACCCCGCTCGGCGCCGCGCGCCTGTCCGAGCCGCCCGGCGCAAGCGGCCTGGTCAAGGACGTGGAAGGCTTGTCGATGATCGAAGGCTGGGGCCGCTGGTCGGACAGCAAGCAGGTGACGCTGCACTTCAACCGTCCGCTGCCGCAGCAGCTCGACGTGGTGCTCAAGGCCATGGCCTATGCCGACAATACCGAATTGCCGTTCACGATGCGCGTGGGCGAGGCCAGCGCCGAATTCGGCCTGCGCGGCAGCATGCAGGAAGTGCGCCTGCGCTTCGTTACCGACGGCAAGCAGCGCAGCCTGACGATCGACGTGCCCAAGCCGACTTCGCCCAACATCAAGAGCGGCTTGCCGGACGTGCGCGAGATCGGGATCGGCATTGCCGAGATCAGCATCGGCGCCGGTGCAGCGGCGGCGAGCGCGTCGGCGTCTACCACCGCCGTCCAATAAACGGACCACCAGGCGGCCGGCCCGTTTTGAACGGGCGGTAGTCGCCAGTTTTATCGACCGCTAACAAAGGCGTTCATGAACCTGTTTTCCCTTGACCACCGGTCCCGCCTGCGGCGCGCCGCGCCTGGCCTCTTGCTGGCGCTGGTAGCGCTGTACCTCCTCTTGCGCAACATCGGCGTGCACCCGGTGGTCTTTTCCGACGAGTGGCAGTACAGCAAGATGGCGCGCCTGCAACCGCTGGCCGAAGCCATCGTCCCTTCTTACCTGTACCTGTGGCTGTTCGGCGCCAGCAACGCCTGCGGCGACGCCTTCCTCGAATGCGTGCGGGTCGGCAACATCGGCCTGTACCTGGCCGCCACGCCCTTCCTCTACCTGACTGCGCGCCGTTTCACCGGACGGCACTGGGCCGCCGTGATTGCCCTGCTGTCGACGCTGGCGCCGATGAATGTGGCGACCCTGTTCTTCATGCCCGAGGCGACCTATTATGTCGGCTTCTGCGTGCTGAGCTGGATTGTGCTGGCCTGGACGCAACGCCCGCTGTGGCAGGGGGCGGCCGCCGCCGGCGCCGTCCTCGGCGCACTGAGCCTGGTGAAGGTGCACGCGCTGTTCCTGCTGCCGTCGCTGTGCCTGTACCTGCTGTATGCCGGCTGGCATGCTGCTACGCCGGGCGCGCGCTGGCTGGCGCGCGCCCTGAGCGCGGCCGTGCTGGCGCCGGCGCTGGCAATCGGCGTCAAGTTCGCGCTCGGCGTCATGCTTGCCAGCGACGCCGGCCTGAGCCTGCTCGGCCCGTTCTATGCCTCGTCCGCCGGCGGCGGCGGCGATCCGGCCGTGCGCATGGCGGCCACCCTGGCCAGCGCGCGCGGCCACCTGATGGCGCTTGCCGTGCTGCTCGCGCTGCCGCTGGCGATGTTGCTGCATGGCCTTTGCAGCGATGCGCTGCGGCGGCGCGGCGCGCGCGCCAACCCGTTGCTGGTGTACGTGCTGCTGATGCTGGGCGCCGGCGCCGGCATGGCGGTGGTGTACACCGGCACCATCGCCCATCTCGGCCAGCACGACGCCCTGCGCCTGCACCTGCGCTACTACAGCTTCACCTTCCCGCTGCTATGGATCGTGGCGGCGGCGCTGCGCGACGAGCCCGCCAGGCTGCCGTGGCTGCGCCCGTGCATCGCGGCGGCGCTGGCGCTGCTGCTGGTGCTGGCCCTGTTCGATCTGCCGGGCTATGTGCTCAACATGGTCGACGGTCCCGACATCGCCGCCGTCAGGCCGGGCCACGCGACCGGCTACCTGGTGGTGGCGCTGCAGCTCGGCCTGCTGGTACTGTGGACGGCCCGGCGCCAGAATGCGGCGCGCCTGTTCCTGCTGGCCGTGCTGCCGCTCACGCTGGTGCTGGGCCAGGGCGCCAGCGTGCTGTTCGCCGCCTATTACCGGCTCGACAAGGTGGGCGACCGCGCCGGCATGCTGGCGCGCCAGGTCGTGCCGCTGGCCGAACGCGGCCGGATCACGGTGGCCGGCGCCGATCCGCTGCAGCTGCTGCGCGCCCAGTTCCATATCGATCATCCGGACTCGCGCGCGCTGACGCTCGATGCCGCGGCCACGATCGAGGCCTCCCGGCTGGCGCCGGACCAGGCATGGCTGCTGGTGATCGGCGACCAGCCGCTGGCGCCGAACCTGGAGGTCGTACGGCGCGAGCCCGGGGTGGTGCTGGCGCGCCGGCCGGCGCCGCTTCGCTGAAGGGTAAGCCAGGCCATGTCAGCCTGACGGCTGTGTGCGGACACTAACAGAATCGAACCGGGCGCTTGGCTAGACTGGGTGCAACGCGGTGGCGACCGTGCTTCACGGCGAGCCTGGCGGCAAACTTCCACAAGGAAAAGCAATGGTACTCGGACCCGACAAGGACGCCGCACTCAAGAAAACGCTCGACGTGCAGGGCGGCGGCCAGAGCATGGGCGTGCCCGCCGACGGCGAAGTCGAAGGCAATTCGGTGCGCC
>Ga0265797_10002370_pt1 | contig 31753 bp, 31 predicted proteins | sample P2T30metagenome_FD_192433 | JGI IMG/M metagenome (GOLD analysis project Ga0265797, IMG submission 192433) | Plant litter microbial communities from East Loma Ridge, Irvine, California - P2 T30 | ecosystem: Environmental > Terrestrial > Plant litter > Unclassified | place: USA: California... | reverse complement strand
GATGTCCTGCGTGGTCATGCGCTCGCGGACGACGCGCTCCATGCGGGACAGGCCGGTGCGGACCTGGTTCTGGATGAGCTCGCCGACCGCGCGGATGCGGCGGTTGCCGAAGTGGTCGATGTCGTCGACGTCGAGGCGCAGCTCGACGGGCTCGCCGTCGCGGACGCCCGCCATCGTCTTCTGCTCGGCGTGCAGCGACACCAGGTACTTGATCGTCGCGACGATGTCGTCGACGGTGAGCACCGAGTCGGTGAGCGGCGCATCGATGCCCAGCTTGCGGTCGATCTTGTAGCGACCGACCTTCGCGAGGTCGTAGCGCTTCGGGTTGAAGTAGAAGTTGTCGAGCAGCGCACGCGCGGCCTCGGCGGCGACCTGCTCGCCCGGACGCAGCTTGCGGTAGATGTCCTTGAGCGCCTCTTCCTTCGTGAGGACGGCGTCCTTCTCGAGCGTCGCCTCGATCGAGGCGAAGCCCTTGAAGTGCTCCATGATGTCCTCGCTCGTGAGGCCGAGGGCCTTGAGGAAGACGGTGACGCTCTGCTTGCGCTTGCGGTCGATGCGCACGCCCACCTGGTCGCGCTTGTCGATCTCGAACTCGAGCCAGGCACCACGGCTGGGGATGACGCGGGCCGAGTAGATGTCCTTGTCGGACGTCTTGTCGGAGGCGCGCTCGAAGTAGACGCCGGGGCTGCGGACCAGCTGCGAGACGACGACGCGCTCGGTGCCGTTGACGATGAACGTGCCGCGCTCGGTCATGAGCGGGAAGTCGCCCATGAAGACCGTCTGCGTCTTGATCTCACCCGTGAGGTGGTTCATGAACTCGGCGTTCACGTAGAGGGGGGCGGCGTAGGTCTTGCCCCTCTCCTTGCACTCGTCGATCGTGTACTTCGGCTCTTCGAGCTCGGGAGCGGTGAACGACAGCTGCATCGTCTCACCGAGGTCCTCGATGGGCGAGATCTCCTCGAAGATCTCTTCCAGGCCGCTGGTGAGGGCGACGTCGGTGCGGCCCTGCGCCTGCGCCTCGGCGAGGCGCTCGCGCCACACGTCGTTGCCGACGAGCCAGTCGAAGCTCTCCGTCTGCAGGGCGAGGAGGTCGGGGACGGTGAGCGTGTCGGTGATCTTCGCGAACGAGAGGCGCGACGCGCCACGACCGTTCTTGGGTGAGTCGGTGGATGCGGTGTTCGCAGCAGCCAAGGAAGTAACCTCCGTGGACCCCGTCGGGTCATCACTGTCGGACAGTTCGGTCATGTGGGGACGGCCCTCCCGGAGATCCCGGCGGGCGGCACGCTCACGCGTGTCGGGGCCGGGCTCGAGCAGCCCCCGCCGTCATGTTCGGGGGCACGTCTCGGGGAGTACGTCGTCGACCGCAATATGACGACTGGACGCACGGGGAGCGCAACGGTCGATACTAGTTCGCCCGGGACACGCCTGGCAACCCCGGTCGTTGCACTCACGGCGGGCGTCCGGTATAACGCGACCGCGCCTCCGGACGGAGCGGTCCTCGTCCCCAGGGGCGCGCCTCCGGCGGTCGTCCCCAGGGGCCCGGCCGGGCCGCCGACGGCCGCCCCGGACGTGCCAGGCTGGGCGCATGCCCGCCACCCCCGACGCCCCCGTCGAGGTCGCCGTCGGGGCGGGCCTCGCCCGCGTCGACGAGGACCGCCACCGTCCCGGCTCGTGGACGCTCGTCGTCGACGGCACCCCGCAGTCGCACGTCGACCTCGACGACCCCACCCACCTCGCGTTCGAGTACGTCCGCCGCATCGGGCACGCGATCGACCTGCTGCCGCCCGGCCCGCTCACCGCCCTGCACCTCGGCGCCGGCGCGCTCACCCTGCCGCGGTACGTCGAGGCCACCCGGCCGGGGTCGCGCCAGCAGGTCGTCGAGCTCGAGGCCGACCTCGTGGCCCTCGTCCGCGAGCGGTTGCCGCTCCCCCGCGGCGCGTCGATCCGCGTGCGCTACGGCGACGCCCGTGAGGTCATGGAGCGACTGCCGCAGGGGCTCCGCGGCACCGTCGACCTGCTCGTCGTCGACGTCTTCGGCGGCTCGCGGATCCCCGCGCACGTCACCAGCCTCGAGTTCTACACGGCCGCCGCCGCGTTCCTCTCGCCCACCGGCGTGCTCGTCGTCAACAGCGCCGACGGCGCGGGCCTCGCCTTCGCCCGCGGCCAGGCGTCGACCCTCGCCACCGTCTTCGAGCACGTCGTCGCGATCGCCGACCCCGGCACGCTCAAGGGCCGGAGGTTCGGCAACGTCGTGCTCGTCGCCTCGCCCTCGCCGCTCCCCACCGACGAGATGCCGCGTCGGTACTCGTCCGACCCGATGCCCGCGAAGGTCGTCCACGGCCGGGAGCTGCGCGACTTCGTCGCCGGCGCCCCCGTCGTCACCGACGCCACCGCGGTGCCCTCGCCCGAGCCGTCGCGGTCGGTCTTCGGGGCGCGCTAGGGGCTCGCGCAGCTCCTTCGCACCCCTGATCCGACGAGACCCGGACGGGGCCTGCCGAGCCGTGTCCCAGAAGTCGTGCTCGGCGCGGCGGGGACGGGGACGGGGACGGGCACGGTCCCCCGCACGCCCCACCCGGGGCTGGACGGCAGCGCAGAGCTGCCTCCGGGAACGCCCCGCGACGGGGCCGCGCGGGACGTCGGTGACGCGTCCTCGGTACGGTCACGGGCATCCGGGGCCCGACGGCGCGCACCGGTGCCCACGATCCCGTGCCGGCACCGCCGGCGCCCGACCAGGAAGGCGCACCGTGACGTCGACCACCAGCACCACCACCTCCCTCGGACTCCTCCTCGCCCGCGTCGCGCTCGGCGGCACCTTCGTCGCCCACGGCGTGCAGAAGGTCGCCCTGCAGGGCGTCCCCGCCACCCAGGAGGGCTTCGCCGCGATGGGTGCCCCCGTGCCCGACGTCACCGGCCCGCTCGTCGCAGGGATCGAGATCGTCGCCGGGGTCCTCGTCGTGCTCGGGCTCGGCACCCGCGTCGCCGCCCTGCTGCTCGCCGCGACCTCGGTCGGCGCGATCGTCCTCGTGCACGGGTCGTCCGGTTTCTTCGCCGCCGACGGCGGGTGGGAGTTCGTCGGCGTCCTCGCCGCCCTCGGCGTCGCGCTCGCCCTCACCGGACCCGGACGACTCAGCGTCGACGCCCTCGTCGTCGGGCGTCGGCGGCGTCCGGAGGCGCGGCGCGAGTCCTCTCCGGCGGTCGCCTAGTTCGGACGGTCGGTGAGGTCCGGCGGTCGGCCGGGTCGGCCGGGTCGGCCGCCCGGGCGCGCGGCGCCCGGGCGGGCCGCGCCCGACCCCCGTGTCACCGCGCAGCGAGCTGCCCGTCACGGACCGCCGCGCCCTCGTCGACCCCGGTGACGCGGCCGTCGACGACCGTCACCAGCCGGTCGAGCGCCTCGCGGTGCACCAGGTCGTGCGTCACGAGCAGGGTCGCCGTCCCACGGTCGTGGGTGAGGCGTGCGACGAGGTCCATGATCTCGGCCCCGCGCTCCTGGTCGAGGGCGCTCGTGGGCTCGTCCACGAGCAGGACCGAGGGCGCGTGCACCAGCGCCCGGGCGAGCGCGACGCGCTGCCGCTGACCGCCGGAGAGCTGCGCGGGGCGCCGGTCGGCGCCCTGCGACAGACCAACCGCGTCGAGCAGGTCGTCCGCCCGGGAGCGGACCTCCTGACGCCGACGGCGGGCGGTCCCGCGTCGGGCCCCGCCGCTGCCGCGGCCACCGTCGCGGCCACCGTCCAGCTCGGCCATGACGAGGAGCTGCTCGCGGGCCGTGAGGGACGGCAGCAGGGCCGACTGCTGGAACACGATCCCGATCTCGTCCCGGCGCAGGGCCGTCGCCTCGTCGCGGGTCAGCGTCGTCACGTCGACGTCGCCGACCCACACGTGCCCGGCGTCCGGGCGGACCAGCGTCGCGGCGACGGCTAGGAGGGACGACTTGCCCGACCCGCTGGGCCCCGTGACCCCCGTGACGACGCCCGCGGGCGCGCTCAGGGAGACCCGGTCGACGGCGGTGACGCGGGCGGCGCCGTCGGGGAAGGTGAGGGTGACGTCGTCGAGGGTGATCATCGGTTGCTCCCGAGTGCGGTGAGGGGGTCGGCGGTGGTGACGGTGCGCAGCGCGACGGCGGCGCCGGCGAGGCCGAGGACGATCGTCACGACGGCCGGGAGGGCGGTGGTCAGGGGGCTGAGCAGGAACGGCAGGACCCCGCCGGCGAGCGCTCCGAGGCCCGACACGAGGGCGATGCCGACGCCGGTGCCGGCGACGAGCACGACGAGGGCCTGACCGAGGGCGTCCCGCCGCAGCGACCGGGTCGAGGCCCCGAGGGCCTTGAGGACCGCGATGTCGCCGGTGCGCTGCAGCGTCCACACCGTGAAGAAGGCGCCGACGACGAGTGCCGAGACGCCGAAGAGCATGACGATCATGAGCCCCAGCGACCCGACCTCCGAGGTGAAGGTCTCGAGCGCGGTGAGGCTGGCCCACGGCGGCGCCGCACTGGTGTGCGTGCGCTCGGCGACGGCGTCCCAGTCCGGCGTCCCCGAGACGGCCAGCAGGGTCGCCTCGCCGTCGCCGCCGAGGCGCCGGTCGGCGTCCGCCCAGGCCTTCGACGAGAGCGCCACCACCGGGGTGTGGCTGTACCAGGCGTCGCCGCCGACGACGGCGACCCGGTACGTGGTGCCGGTGACGGTCACCTCGTCCCCGACGGAGACCCCGAGCTCGTCGGCCGCCCCCGCGGACAGGCCGACGGAGTCGTCGGATCCGGGCGAGAGGTCGGCGACCGTCGACCCCGGCGCGTCGCCCGGGACGCCGAACAGCGCGACGGCCGTCGCGTCCCCGCCCGGAGCGGAGACGCGCCCCTGGACGATGCCCACCGGCGTGACGTCCTCCACCCCGGAGGCGGCGCGCCAGTCGGACGTCGTCGTCGCGTCGATCGTCGACTCCGAGAAGGACGGCTTCCCGTCCGAGGGCTGCTGCAGCACCAGCCGGTCCCCCGGCAGGGCGAGCACGGCGGACACGTCCTGGGCGGCCAGCCCGCCGGTCAGGCCGGCGAGGAACCCCACGAGGAGGGTGATGAGCGCCACGACCGAGCCGATGAGCACGAACCTCCCCCGGGCGTGCCGGAGGTCACGCCAGGCGACGAACACGATGGATCCCTTCCGACGTCGAGGACCCTCCCCGGCGTCGGTGACCAGCCTGGCGACCGGGCCGGTCCCGGCCATCGGGGGGAAGGCGACTCCTCCGGTCCGACTTTCGATCGATGACCGACGGCCCCGCCCGTCGTACGCTGCCACGGACATGTCGCACAGCACACTCGCCCCCGTGTTCGTCGGGCTGCGGACCGGACTGCACGTGCTCGTCGCCGCGCTCCTGGCGCTCGTCGTCGTCCGCGTCCTCGTCGTCGGCGGTCCGACCACCGGGGCGTCGCTCGCCCTGTCTGCCGCGTTCGCGGCGCTCTACGTGCTCGGGGGTCGCGTCACCGCCGTGAGGGCACCGCGCGGCGCGGCCGGAGGGGCGACGTGGCTCACGGCGACGACCGTCACCTGGGTGGCGCTGCTCGCGCTCGTCCCGGAGGCGGCGTACCTGGTCTTCCCGCTGTTCTTCCTCTACCTGCACGTCCTGCCGCGCCGTGTGGGGCCCGCCGCGGTCGTCGTCGCGACGCTGGTCGCGGTCCTCGCCCTCGGCCTGCACGGCGGCTTCACCGTCGGCGGCGTCATCGGCCCGCTCGTCGGCGCCGGCGTGGCGCTGCTCATCGGCCTGGGGTACCGGGCGCTCGCCCACGAGGCCGCCGAGCGGGAGGCGCTGCTGGCCGAACTGCTCGCCACGCGCGACCTGCTCGCCGCGACGGAACGGCAGCAGGGCGTGCTCAACGAACGCGCCCGGCTCGCCCGGGAGATCCACGACACGGTCGCGCAGGGGCTGTCGAGCATCCAGATGCTGCTGCACGCGGCCGAGGCCGCGGACGGCGAGCGCCCCGGCATCGAGCACGTCCGCCTCGCCCGGTCCACGGCGGCCGAGGGCCTCGCCGACACGCGCCGGTTCATCCGGGAGCTCGCGCCCCCCTCCCTCGACGCGGGGCTGCCCGCGGCGCTGCACCGCCTCAGCACCCAGTGGCAGCGGGAGGGACTCGTCATCGAGGTGGCGACTCCGGCCGTCCACCCGGACCTCGCGATGGACGTGCAGACGGCCCTGCTGCGCATCGCGCAGGGCGCCGTCGCCAACGTCGCCCAGCACGCCCGCGCCACGACCGTCGACGTGGAGCTCGTCGTCACCGCCACGCACGCGACCCTGCGGGTGCACGACGACGGCGTCGGGTTCGACCCGGCGCTCGTGGCGAGCCGGGCCGCCACGTCCGACTCCTTCGGCCTGCGGGCCATGGGCGAGCGGGTCGACCAGCTCGGCGGACGGCTCGACGTCACCAGCGCCCCCGGGCACGGCACCACCGTCACCGCGACCCTGGAGGTGCGCCACCCGTGATCAGACTCGTCATCGCCGACGACCACCCCGTCGTCCGGGCCGGCCTGCACGCCCTCCTCGACGGGGCGGACGACGTCGAGGTCGTCGGGGAGGCGGCCACCCCGGACGAGGCCGCCGCCCTCGCGGCCCGCCTGTCGCCCGACCTCGTGCTCATGGACCTGCAGTTCGGGCAGGATCGGACCGGCGCGGACGCCACACGGCAGATCCGCGCCGCGGAGGCCGCCCCCTACGTCCTCGTCCTCACGAACTACGACAGCGACGGGGACATCCTCGGGGCCGTCGAGGCGGGAGCCAGCGGCTACCTCTTGAAGGACTCCCCGCCCGACGAGCTCCTCGCCGCGGTGCGCGCGGCGGCCGCCGGCGAGAGCGCCCTCGCGCCGGCCGTCGCGGCGCGCCTCCTGGCGCGCCTGCGCGCCCCCCGGGTGAGCCTGTCCGCGCGCGAGATCGAGGTCCTCGACCTCGTCGCCGGAGGCGCGTCCAACGTCGACGTCGCGGCCCGCCTGCACATCACCGACGCCACCGTGAAGTCGCACCTCGTGCACGTGTTCGGCAAGCTCGGCGTGAGCTCGCGGACCGCCGCGGTCGCCGAGGCCCGGGCGCTCGGCATCCTCCGCTGACGCGGGTGGGGGCCGGCGCGTCGTGCGCGGTGGCGCGGGACGTGGGTCCTGCACCGCACCACTCCTCCGACACGACTCGACGGGGAGAAGCGGTGCCGCGTCGGAAGAGTCGTGCGGCAGCGGGCGTGGGCGCGGCGGGCCGCGGCGGGCGCCGGCAGCCGCCGAGGAGGCGACGGGCGTCGCGGCGGGTCAGGCGTCGCGGCGGGGCGCCGGGCGGGGGCGACCCGGGGCGGGGCGCGCGGGCTCGTCCGCGGCGGGGCGCGCGGGCTCATCCACGGCGGCGGCGGCGGCGGGGGTCGCCGGGGCCACCTGGCCGAGCGCGGCACGGAGGCGTGCCTCGGCGTCGCTGTCGGCGGCGGCCGCGGCACGGCTCGCCTCGACGTTCGCCTCGGTGACGGCGCGCACGACCTCTTCGCGCTGGATCTTCACGCCCCGGGGGGCGTCGATGCCGATGCGCACGCCGTCGCCCCGCGAGTCGAGCACCGTCACGACGATGTCGTCGCCGATGAGGATGCGCTCGCCGACCTTGCGCGTGAGGACCAGCATGCCGACAGCCTAGTGACCCGGACGGTCCACCCCGACGCGGGCCCCGCCCGCGCGGACCGCGCGACGAGGCGGTCCGCCGCTCGCGGACGAGCCGTCGCGGCCCCCCGGGTCAGGCCAGCGGCCGCCCGACGGGGAGCCCGAGCAGGTGCACCGTGCCGGGGCTCGCGGTCTCCGCGGCGCCCACGACGACCGCGGCGGCCACGGGCACGACGGCGCGGACGGCGTCCACCCACGCGACGGTGTCCTCGTGCTTGCGCCCGACGTCGACGGCCACCCACACCTGGTCGGGCCGGACGTCGCGGAGCACGTCGACGGCGGTCGACGTCCACGCCAGCGCGGTGACCACGGCGGCGGACTCGTGGACGCCGGTCGCCCGCGCGAGGATCGCGCTGCGCCGGTCGTCGACGTCGGCCGTGCGCAGGCCGTGCACGGTCGCCATGCTCGCCGCGACGGCGAAGGCGTCCGCGCTCCGGCCGACGACCACGACGAGGTCCCCGGGGGCGGACGACACGGGCGGCGCCACGAGGGTGCCGGAGGCGCCGGTCGCCCCCGCCCCGCGGCCCGCGACGGGCGCGGCGGGGCCGGGTGCGCCTCCGGCCCCCGGTGCCGGGGCAGGGTGCGGGGCGGGCGTGCGGGGCGCCTCCGGCCCGGCGGTCCCGGAGGTGGTGGCGGGCGCCGCGGGGCGTCCCGTGACGAGGCCGTTGAAGGCGAGGTCGTCCATGAGGGTGGCGAAGGCGTCGTCGCGGGCGGGGCCGGCGGTGGTCGCCCGGGCGGCGCGGCGGCCGCCGGGCACGGAGCTCCCGGCGGCGGTGCCCGCGGAGGCGGGACCACCGGGGAGGCTGCGGGCGGCGTCCGACGCGCCCCGCTCGTCGGCGGGTGCCCCCGCGACGGCGGGGTCGGACAGCTCGACGGGGCCGCCGACGGGTTCGTCGGCACCCTCCCAGGTGGCGGACCAGCCCCGGCGGGCGGCACGACGGGTGTCGTCGAGGTCGGGCAGGTCGCGGCGCTGCAGCTCGGCCTCTGCCTCGTCCGCGTCGGCGAGCAGCGCGGCGATGCCGACCCGGTCGCGGGGCGTGATCGTCACCCGGGCGACGGGCGCGTCGGGCACCTCGACGACGACCTCGTAGTGCTGGCGGGCGAAGAAGCCGGCGAGGCCGCCGACGGTCACCTTCTGGGCGCTGACGATGCGGGCGCCGGGTCCGAGCTCGCGGGTCGCCCGGGCGCGCAGCGCCTCGAGCGACGGACCGCTAAGCCGTGAGCGAGTCGGCGGCACGGACCACCCCCACGGTCTCGATGCGGGCACCGGTCACGGTGGCCTCCTGGTACGACAGCACGGGCAGTCCGTCCTTCTGGGCCGACACGAGCCGGCGGATCGCGGGGCGCAGCGCGGGCGCGCAGACGAGGACCGCCCCGACGCCCTGCGCCTCGAGCGCCGCCACCTGCTCGCGCAGCGACTGCAGCACCTGCTCGAGCCGGTGGCCGTCGAGCAGGATCTGGGTGCCCTGGTCGCTCGGCCGCAGGCCCTCGAGCATGCCCTGCTCGAGGCCGGGGTCGATCATGACGACGCGCAGCACGCCCTGGTCGAGGTAGGGCGCGCCGAGCGCCGGGCCGAGCGCCGTCCGGGCCGCCTCGACGAGGCCCTCCGGGTCGGTGGACGCCTTCGCGCGCAGGGTCAGCCCCTCGCAGATGCGGCCCAGGTCGTTGATCGCGACCCGCTCGGCGAGCAGGCCCTGCAGCACCCGCTGCAGCTCGGCGAGCGACAGCAGGCCGGGCACGAGCTCGTCGACCGCCGCCGGGTTCGTCTGCTTGACGCCCTCCGTGAGCACCTTGACGTCCTCGCGGGTGAGCAGGCGGGCCGCGTTGTCCGTGATGACCGCCGACAGGTGGGTGACGAGCACGCTCACCCGGTCGACGACCGTCGCCCCCGTCATCTCGGCCGTGTGCCGCAGCTCGGTGGGCAGCCACTTGCCCTCGAGGCCGAAGACGGGCTCGACGGTGGCTGTGCCGGGCAGCTGGTCGAGGCGGTCGCCGAGCGCGAGCACGCTGCGCGGCGGCGCCTGCCCCCGCCCGGCCTCGACGCCGGCCAACCGGATCGCGTACGTCGACGGGGGCAGCTCGACGCTGTCCCGGGTGCGGACCGGGGGCACGACGACGCCGAGGTCGACGGCGACCTTGCGACGCAGCGCCCGGACGCGGCCCAGCAGGTCGTCGCTCGCCCCTGTCACCATGTCGACGAGGTCGGGCGCGAGCAGCACCTCGAGGGCGTGCACGCGCATCTGCTCGAGCAGGTCCTCGGTGGTGTCCGTCGACGCCACAGCCTGGCCCGCGGCCTCGGCCGCCTCGCGCTCGGCGGCCTCCCGCTTCGCCTTCGCGCCGATCCGCTGACCGATCAGCAGCAGGCCCGCGCCCACCACGAGGAACGGCACCAGCGGCATGCCCGGGATGAACGCCATCGCCACGGCCGCGGCCCCCGCGACGACGATCGCCGTGCGCGACTGCGACAGCTGCTGCGTGGCGCTCGTGCCCATGTCGGACTCCGCGCCCGAGCGGGTCACGATCATGCCCGTCGACACCGCCATGAGCAGGGCGGGGATCTGCGTCACCAGCCCGTCGCCGATCGTGAGCAGGCCGTACGTGCTCAGCGCCTCGCCGACCTCCATGCCGCGCTGCAGCATGCCGATCGCGACGCCGCCCACGAGGTTGATGACGATGATGATGATGCCCGCGATGGCGTCGCCCTTGACGAACTTCGACGAGCCGTCCATCGCGCCGTAGAAGTCCGCCTCGGCGCTGACCGCGGCACGCCGCTCCTTCGCCTGCTCGTCCGTGATGAGGCCCGCGTTGAGGTCCGCGTCGATCGCCATCTGCTTGCCCGGCATCGCGTCGAGGGTGAACCGGGCTCCCACCTCGGCGACGCGCTCCGCGCCCTTCGTGACGACCACGAACTGGATCACCACGAGGATCAGGAAGATCACCGCGCCGATGATGATCGACCCGCTCACCGCCACGTGCCCGAACGCCTCGATCACCTGCCCCGCGAAGCCCTCGCCGAGCACCAGGCGCGTCGACGCCACGTTGAGGCCCAGCCGGAACAGCGTCGCCACGAGCAGCAGCGACGGGAACACCGAGAAGTCGAGCGGCTTCTGCACGAACAACGTCGTCAGCAGGATCACCAGCGCCAACAGGATGTTGACGATGATGAGCACGTCGAGCAGGAACGACGGCACGGGCACGACGAGCAGCAGCACGATCCCGACGATGCCGACGGGCACGGCGAGCTTGGGCAGGTTCTTCATCACGGGGCTCCGGAGGCGGCGGGTCGGGGTGCAGGACGGGTGAGGGTCGGTGACGGCGCGGGCGGCTCGGACGCCGCACGCGGGGGACGGAGGCGGCGCGGCACCGCGCCGACGTCGAGGGACCCGGGCGCGAGCAGGCCGGCCACCTCGTCGACGCTCGTCGACGTCGGGGCGTCGTGCGTGCCTCCGGCCGTCCCCCGCGCCCGGAGCGCCATGACGAAGGTGAGGACGCGCGCCACCGGGCCGTACAGCTCGACGGGGATCTCGTCGCCCAGCCCGCACACCGCGTGCAGGGCGCGGGCCAGCGGCACGTCGCGCACGAGCGGGACGCCCGCGCCGGTCGCCGTCTCGCGGATCGTCGCCGCGACCGCCCCGGCGCCCTTCGCGACGACGCGCGGGGCGCTCCTGCCCGGCTCGTAGCGGACGGCCACCGCGTAGTCGGTGGGGTTCACCAGCACCACGTCGGCGTCGGGCACGGCGCCCATCATGCGGTTGCGGCTCATCGCCAGCTGCCGCGAGCGCCGCTGCCCCTTCACGAGCGGGTCGCCCTCGCTCGACTTGTGCTCGTCGCGCACCTCTTTCTTCGTCATGCGCGTGCTCTTGCGGTTGCGACGCATGACGACGAACACGTCGGCGACGGCGAGCGCGAGGCCTGCCGCGACCGCCGTCTGCAGCAGCAGTCCCGTGCCGCCCGTCGCCTCGGCGACCAGCGCCGAGACGCTCAGCTGACCGCTGCTCATGAGCACCGGCACGAGGCCCTGGACGGCCACGACGAGCACGAGGCCCACCACCGCCGTCTTGAGCAGCGCCTTCACGCCGCCCCACAGCGCCTGGGCGCCGAACACGCGGCCGACGCCCTTCACCAGGTCGAACTGCTGCCAGTTCGTGAGGCGCTTCACGTGCACGCCGCCCTGGGCGACCGCCGTCGCGAGCACCGCGACGCCCGTGACCAGGAGCAGCGGGCCGAGGGTCGAGGCGAGCGAGCCCGCGCCCTCCCAGAGCGCCCGGACCGCGGCGGCCGCGTCCGGGTCGGCGACGAGCTCACGGACCGTGAAGAGCTGGTCCGTGCCGGACGCCGCCGCGCGGTCGATCGCACCGGGCGTCATCAGCGCCGCCGCCCCCACGCCCACCCACGCGCTGAGGTCCTGCGAGCGCGACAGCTGGCCCTTGCGGCGGACCTCCTTCATGCGCTTGTCGGTCGCGGCCTCGGTCTTCTCCCCGGCGTCGGACATCAGCGCACCCCCGCCACCGCGTCGACCGCGTCGCCCGTCAACGCCGTGACGATGCCCGGCAGGGCGAGCACCGTGCCGCCGACGAAGACGAACGTGAGCAGGATCTTCAGCGGGAAGCCCAGCGCGTACGCGTTGAGGGCGGGCGCCACCCGCGACAGGAGGCCGAGGCCCACGTCGGCGAGGAACAGCACCACGCAGAGCGGCCCCGCGATCTGCACGGCGGCGAGGAACATCTCGGAGACCAGCGTGGTCAGCACCTGCACCGGGTGCGTGAGGTCGAGCCCGAGGCCCAGCGGGAACGCCGTGAACGACCGCGTCAGGCCACCGATGATGAGCTGGTGCCCGCCGCTCGCGAAGAGCAGGGCGAGCGCCGTCATCTGGAACAGCCGCGTGAACTGGGCGCCGTTCACCATCGACTGCGGGTCGAACGCCTGCGCCAGCGTGAAGCCGCCGAACAGGTCGATGAGGCTGCCCGCGGACTGCACCGCCGCGAACACCACGAGCACGAGGAACCCCAGCAGCGCGCCGACCAGGGCCTCGAGCACGAGCGCCGCCACGAAGGGACCCGTCGTCAGCTGCTCGTAGCCCTCCGTCACGCGCGGCGCCACCGCGAGCGCCAGCCCCACGCCGAGCATCGCCTTCACGCGGGCCGGGATCGCCCGGTACGAGAACGGCGGCGCCACCACGAGGAACGCCACCATGCGCACGCCGGCGAGCATGACCGCCTCGAGCCAGGACTGGTCCACGGAGAACGACACGGCGCGGCTCACCCGCTGCCCAGCATGCCGGGGATCATGTCGAACGCCGAGTGCGTGAACGACACGATCTCGCTGATCATCCAGTGCCCGCAGACGATGAGCGCGACGCCCACCGCGACCGCCTTCGGCACGAACGAGAGCGTCACCTCCTGGATCTGCGTGATCGACTGCACGAGCGACACTGCGAAGCCCACCACGAGCGACGTGATCAGCACCGGCGCCGACAGCTTGCCGGTGACCACCAGCGCCTGCATCGCGAGGTCGAGGATCTGCGAGGAGTCCATCAGCCCACCACCCGGTAGCTCTCGACGAGCGAGGTGATGATGAGCCCCCAGCCGTCGACGAGCACGAACAGCAGGATCTTGAACGGCAGCGAGATCATCACCGGCGGCAGCATCATCATGCCCATCGACATCAGCGCGGCACTGACCACGAGGTCGATGACGAGGAACGGCACGAAGATGACGAACCCGATGATGAAGGCGGCGCGCAGCTCGCTGATCATGAACGCCGGGATCAGCGTGAGCATCGGCACGTCGGAGGCGTCGGCCGGGTTGGGGCGGTCCGCGGCGCGCGTCATGAGGGCGATGTCCTCTTCGCGCGTGTGCGCCAGCATGAACTGGCGCAGCGGTTCGCTGCCGACGTCGACCGCCTGCTGGAAGTCGATCTGCCCGTCGAGGTAGGGCTGCACCGCGTCCGTGTTGACGTGTCCGATGATCGGCGCCATCACGAACAGGCTGAGGAACAGCGCGAGCCCGGCCAGCACCTGGTTCGGCGGGATCGAGGGCAGCGCGAGGGCGTTCCGCGTCATCGCGAGGACGACGAAGATCTTCGTGAACGACGTCATCATGAGCAGCAGCGCCGGCGCGACGCTGAGCAGCGTGATGCCGAGCAGCGTCACCACGGCCGCCGAGGGCGCGCCGTCCGGGCCGTTGACGTCGATGTCGATGCCACCGGTCGTGCTGCCGTCGCCGGTGAGGTCGCTGCCGTCGCCGCCCGTGCCGGTGCCCGTGCCCGTGCCGCCGGTCCCGGTGCCGGTGCCGCCCGTGCCGCCGGCGGGGTCGCCGGGCGCCGTGGGCGCCGTCGGGCTCGTCGGGGTCGAGGGCGCGGCCTCGGCGCCCGTCCCCGTGAGGAGCAGCAGCGCCACGACGCTCACCGCGAGCAGCAGCAGCACCGCCACCACGCGCAGGGCCCGGCCCCGCTCCAGGGCGGCGGGCAGGGCGGGCGGGCGCCGTCCCGCCACGAGGGTGCCCGTCAGGGCGACCCGGCTCATCCCGCGCGCCGGGAGCGGAGGGCGGCGGCCGCCTGCCGCCAGGTGTCCGGCGAGAGGATCGAGCCGTCGAGGGCCGTGGCCGCACGGCCGCGGGCGCGCAGCGCCGGGTCGAGGCGTGCGACGCGACCGGCCACGGGACCCGCGACGGCGCCGGCTGCGGGACGGGCACCGCGCACGGCCGAACGGCGGGCGGCACCGCGGGGGCGGAGGGGCAGGGCGTCGGCCGGGCCCGCGGGCGCGACCGGGGCGAGGACAGGGGCGAGAACCGGGCTCGCGGCGACGGGGGCGAGGACCGGGCTCGCGGCGACCGGCGCCGACGTCGCGACCGCCCCCGGCTGCGCGGCCAGGACGGCCGCGAACGGGTCCGCGGGCTGCTCGGTGACCGGCGCCTCCGGCACCGCGACCGACGCGTCCGACGCGGTCGGGGCCGCCGCCAGCACCGAGATGCCGCCGTCGGTGACGCCCAGCACGAGGCGCTCGCCCTCGACGTCGACCACGACGACGCTCGCCTTGGCGCCCACGCCCTGACGGGCCACGACCGTCACCGTGCTCTCACGACGGGTGCCGAGCAGGCCGCCGCGACCGCGCGCGACGCGCTTCTGCAGCACCCACAGCAGGGCGAGCACGACGCCCAGCGACAGGGCGACGCGCAGCGCGAGCACGACGGTCTCCACGGGTCAGATCCCCTCGGCCACGTCGAGGATGCGGGTGATGCGGACCGCGTAGTCCTGGTCGACGACGACGACCTCGCCCTGGGCGATGAGGCGACCGTTGAGCAGCACGTCGGCGGGGTCGCCGGCGGGACGGTCCAGCTCGACGACGGCGCCCGGCTCCAGGTCGAGGACGTCGCGCACCGACATGCGGGTGCGACCGATCTCGACGGTGAGGGCCATCTCGACGCCGTGGATGCGGCCCAGGTTGCCCATGCCCGTCGCCGCCGAGGGCTGCACGCCCGTGACGACCGACCCGGCCGCCGACGCGGCACCCGCCGCGCCGAGGACCGTCGGGACCGCCGGGGCCACCGCGGGCGCCGTCGTCCCGAGCCCGCCGATCGTCCCGTCGCGGCGCACGCGCACCGCGAACCAACCCTCGGACCCGGCCGGGCCGACCAGCTCGAAGGCCACCGTCGAGGGGTCGGCGAGCAACGCGTCGACCCGCTCCACCCGGCTGTCGCCCAGCACGCCGCTGCCCAGCACCGCCGTCGCCGCCTCGAGCGCCGGGCGCAGCACGTCGAGCACCGACACCGCCGACGACACCGGGCCCGCCGCAGCGGCCACCGCGTCGAGGTCGTGCAGCACGAGCGCGGTGTCCGCGGACACCGTGCCCACGAAGGACGTCACGATCGCCTCGGACACGGCCAGGCCGGAGGCGGCGGCCGGGTCGAGCGGGACCGCGCGCAGCAGCGACGCGGTCGGCGCCGCCGCGACGAACGCCTCGGCGGCGGACGAGTGCAGGGTGGTGGTCGTGCCGGTCATGCGGATCCTTCTTCACGGGGGTGGACGGTGCTGACGAGGACGCCGGCCAGGCGCGAGCCGCTCTGCCCGAGGGCCGCGCGACCGACGGGCAGCCCGTCGACCGCGACCTCGAGGGGACGGTGGTGCGGGTGCGGCAGCCGGATGAGGTCGCCGACGGCGAGGCCGAGCACGTCGGCCGGGCGCACCGCGGTCGGCTCGAGGCGCATCGCCAGCTCGACGGGCACCGCGGCCAGCTGGTCGGTGACCATGCGCCGGGCGCCCACCGCGGCGGCACCCTCGTCGTCGCCCCCGAGCTGCGGCATCACCAGCTCGGCGGGCAGCGCCACCGTGCCCGACGACAGACGGTCGCCGACGCGGATCTCGAACGTCGCGACGATCATCAGGTCGGACTTCGCCGCCGCCTGCGCGAACTGCGAGTTGTACTGGAAGCCGCCCACCGAGATCGGGTCGACGAGCAGCTGCCCGAACGAGTACCGCAGGTCGTCGAGTGCGTCGTCGACGAGCCGACGCACCAGCGCCTGCTCGACGGGCGTGAAGATGCGGTCCGGCAGCGCACCGGGACGGGACGCGCCCAGCATGTGGCTCACCCAGCCGAGGGCCGCAGCGGTGGGGAACTGCACGACAGCCTTCGCCGTGCGGCCCTCGACCGGGCACAGCACCATCGCCGTCGTCGGCGGCAGCGACGCCGCGTACTCGTCGTAGGTGAGCAGCTGCACCTGGTCGCAGCTCACCTGCGACAGCACGCGCACCTTCGCCGTGAGCTGCGTGCCCCACTGGCGCGCGAACGTGTCGAACGCGAGCTCCAGCGCGCGGGCGTGGTCGCGCGCGAGCGTGCGCGGCCGACGGAAGTCGTACGGCTTCACGACGGGCGCACCCCGCTGGACGTCCGTCGGCGCAGGGGCCACCGCCGCCGCCAGGGCTTCCATGGCGCGCGGGTCCGCAGGGTCGAGGAGGGTCACGACCGCCACTGTCGGCGCGTCGTGCCTCCTCGTTAGGTCGTCGTCGTCAGTGACCCCCGGACTGGGCCCCCTCGTCGTCGTGCGCCGCACCGCCCGCGGAGGACGCGCCTCCGGCCGTCGCCGCCCCGCCGGACGCACCCGGACCGCCCGCGGTGAACGCGCCTCCGGCCGTCCCGTCCGCCGTCGCCGACCCGTCCGAGGCGGGCACCGTGCCGCCCGCGGCCGCGGCCGCGCGCTCCAGTTCGGGCAGCAGGGCGCTCACGTCGTCGGACTGGTTCGAGAGGACCACGATGTCGACCCGGCGGTTCTCGGCCAGCTCGTCGGCGGTGCCGCCCTGCACCACCGGACGCGACGACCCGAAGCCGACCGCCTGCGACCGCTCCGCCGGCACCCCGCCGCGCTCCACCAGGTCGCGGAGCACCTGCGTCGCCCGGGCGCTCGACAGCTCCCAGTTCGACGCGAACGGCGCCACCGACACCCGCTGGTCGGCGTGGCCCTCCACCGAGACGTCGTGGCCCGCGGACGCCAGCACCGGCGAGATCGCGTCCATCACCCGGCGGGCCTCGTCGCTGAGGTCCGCGCTGTTCGTGCCGAAGAAGGTCTCCGAACCGACCAGGCGGACCGTGAGGCCACGCGCGTCGAGGGCGAACTGGACGTCCTGCGTGAGCCCCGACCCCTCGAGGTTCGCCGCGATCGCCTGCTTCACCGCCGTGAGGTCCACCAGCTCGGCGCGCGCCAGGTCCAGGGCCGTGTCCGCCTCGCCCGACGACGCCGTGGCGCTCTTCGCCTGGTCGTCGCCCAGCGCGTAGCCCTCGCCGTCCGCACTCACCTGGTCCGCGGGGACCACCGTCCCCGACGCCGTGTCGACCTTGCCCACGTCGACCTGGCCGAAGCCCGTCGCGAGCGAGTTGCGCAGGGCGATGTACTTGTCCTGGTCCACGCTCGACATCGCGAACAGCACGATGAACAGGCACATCAGCACCGTCACCATGTCCATGTACGAGGCCATCCAGCGCTCGTCGGGGTGCTCGGAGTCGTCGTGCCCGCCACCGCGACCGCGACGACCGCGGGCGGCGCTCACACCGGCACCCCCTGGTCCGTGCGCTCGGACGCCGACGCCGCGGCACCCTTCTTCAGGGTGTGCGTCGGGACCATCGCCCGCAACCGCTCCCCGAGCAGGCGCGGCTGGCTGCCCGCCTGCACCGCGAGGACGCCCTCGATCTGCAACGTCATGCGCAGCTCGTCGAGGTCCGCGAGCTTCCGCAGGCGCGCGCCGATCGGCAGCCACAGGAAGTTCGCGCTCAGCAGGCCCCACAGGGTCGCGACGAACGCCGCGGCGATCATGTGGCCCAGCTCGTCGGGCTCCGCCAGGTTCTCGAGCACGTGCGTGAGGCTCACCACCGTGCCGATGATGCCCACCGTCGGCGCGTACCCGCCGAGGCTCATGAAGAACTTGCTCGCCATGCGGTCGGCCGCGAGGCGCGACTCCATCTCGTCCTCGAGCAGGATCCGCAGCTCGTCACCGTCCGTGCCGTCCGCGATGTTCTGCAGGGCGCCCGCCAGGAACGGGTCGCCGAGGCGCTCCCCCTCCGCCTCGAGCGACAGCAGGCCCTCGCTGCGCGCCTTCTCGGCCAGCGCCACCACGTCGTCGATGACGGACTGCGGCGGCCGCACCTTGCCCGTGAACGCACGGGGAACGGCCTTGAAGCTCGTCATTGCGTCGCCGAGGGTCGTGCCCGCGATGCCGATCGCGATCGTCGCCCCGAACACGAGGATCATCGGGGCCGGCAGCAGCAGGCCCGTGACGTGCACGCCCTCGAGCTGGATCATGCCGAACAGGGCCCCGAAGGCGAGCAGGATCCCGATGATCGTCGCCGGATCCACGGTCAGGCCCTCCCCGCCGGGTGCAGGGCGACCGGGTCGAGGGCGACCGGGCCCGTGAAGTGCACGGGGCCGCGGCCGGAACCGGGGCCGTTGCCGTTGCCGTTGCCGTTGCCGTTGCCGCGGCCGGAGGCGCCTGGACCGCCCGCGGGACCGGTCGCGTCGGCGTCGTAGGCGAGCGAGACGATGCGGGCCCGGTAGCGGGCGATCATCTCGATGACCTCGGCCATGGGCTCGGTGACGACGTACTTCGCACCGTCCACCATGACGAGCGTCGTGTCGGGGACCTCGTGGATGCGCTCGACGAGGTCGGGGTTCACCGCGAAGCGCGTGTTGTTGAGTCGCGTGACGACGATCATCGGCCCGTCCTAGGTCTGTGTCGGCCCGCCGCCGTCCGTGGGGCGGGCGTGAGTGCTCGTCCTGAGCTGCTCGAGGGGGACTATCGGCCGGGGCCGGGCGGACGTTAGGTGTGCGGTGGGTGCCCGTGCCCGTGCCCGTGGACGTGCCGTGGGGGCGCGCGCCCGTGCCCGTGCTCGCGGTCGTGGCGCGTGCGTGGGGCGCCGTCCTCGGACGTCTACCACGCGGTCAGGGGCGACGTGCCTGTGGACAACTTCCGACCGGTCCGTGCAGGCAGCTACGGTACGTGCCATGACACATTCCCCCTCGTCGTCAGGAGGTGCCCGTGGCACCTGACCTGCGCATCGACGTCGCCCTGCTCGACGAGATCGCCACGTCGCTCGGGCGCCTGCGGGCCGACCTCGCGCACGGCACGGACGCGTCCCGTGCGTCGAGCGGACTCGGCGTCCCCCGGGCGCGACGAGCGCTCGAAGCGTTCGGTGACGACTGGGCGGTCACCCGCGGCCGGATGCTCGAGAGCGTCGAGGCCGTCGGCGCGCTCACCGAGTCCACGCGTGACGCGTTCCTCGAGGTGGAGTCGCAGTTGGCCGCGCAGCTCGAGGGCGGGGGCGAGCGGTGAGCCGCCCCTGGGACTGGAGCGCCCTGGGCCTCGACGGCGACCCCGTGCCCGGCTCCGCCGCCGACGTCCGGGCCACCGCCACGGAGGCCCGCGGCACCGCCGACCTCATCGCCGAGCAGTCCGGCACCCTGCGCACGGCGTCGAGCCGCAGCGGTGACGCGTGGGAGGGCGAGGCCGCGCAGGAGTTCCGTCTCGCCGCCGGGCCCCTCGCCGACGCCATCGCGAAGGCCGAGCAGCGCTACCGGGACCTCGCCGCCGCCCTCGACGACTACGCCAGCGGCCTCGAGGACCTGCAACCCCAGGTCGACGGTGCCCTCGAGCGGGCCCAGGACGCCGCCCGCGCACGCCGGCAGGCCGACCTCACGTGGGCCGACGCCGAGCCCGGCAGCCCCCAGGAACAGGACCACCGCGACGCCCTCGACCGTGCCGACGCCGACCTCGACGCCGAGAAGGCCCTGCTGCGTCGCCTCGTCGGGCTGGGCGGCGTCGGCGACGACGGCGAGTTCGGCGAGCTCAACGACGCCCTCGTCCGGGCGGTCGCCCGCGCCGGCGACGACGACCTCCGCGACACCTGGTGGGACGAGGTGAAGCAGACGATCCACGAGTCGCGGGGGTGGTTGAACGTCGTCCACGACGTGCTGACGGCACTCGGGCCCGTGCTCTTGATCGTCGCCATCGCCTTCCCGGTCGCCGCCTTCGTGATCGGCCTGGCCGCTGCAGCGGTCATGCTCACCATCACGGCGCTGCTCGCCGCATCCGGTGACGCCACCGCCGCCGACGTCGCCGCCGACGTCGCAGGGCTCGGGCTCGCGTGCGTCGGCCTCGGAGCCGCACGAGCCATGGCGGCGGCGACGAAGGTCACTCGGCAGTCCGTCATCGCCAGCTCGGCCGCGCACGGCGCCGAGGGTGCCGCGAAGGGAGTGCCGGCGCGGAAGGCGGCAGCGGCGACGCGGCGGGCCGTCGAGAAGCGCACAGCAGAGATGAACGCGTACGCCGACCGGTGGTCGACCAGCCGCGCGGTGAAGATCGCCGACGGCCTCCTGACGGGAGGAGTGCTGGAACTGCAGCTCATGCGGCGCGCTGGAGCGCACATCGGCGACCTCGGGGCTCGCAACTATCGCGCGGGCATGATCACCGGCCTCACGACCGGTGTGACGGGTGACGTCGGACTCGCGATCGATGCTCGCGAGATCATCGGCAACGTCCGCGAGTTCCACGAGGGGACCTACTGGAGCTCGAAGGTCCGCGTACGGGTCGGCGACTCATGATGGTCGGATACGAATTGACCCTTCCTCTCGCCTGGACGCGCCTTCCCGTGCACCTCCCGGACGGTCGCGCCGAAACAGAGGTGGCTGATGCTCTGGGCATGCCGGCAGGAGACGGTGCGCGTGCGGTCCTGACTCGGCGTCGGGTCAGGAACGCTGCCGCGCATCTCGTGCAGGAGAGCGAACGCCTGCACCTCCTCGACATCTACGTCGCACGTCGTCCCGCCAGCGGCGGACCTTTCATGAGCCTCTCCACGTCGGTGCGACGACGTCCCGAGCGGACGCCGCCACTCGACGAGGCCGGCACCTGGCTGTCAACGCCCTTGCCGAGCGGCCCAGCAGTGCGACGCGTCCGATCGCGGCCTCTCGTGGAGGCAGACCTGCTCCCGCTGTCGGACGTGCTCGGACCAGATCGAGATGGGGCCGCCAGCAATGACGCCCGGTGCAGGTCGGAGGACGTCCACGTGACAGACGTCGACTTCGTCCTCGACGTGCCCGGGCACGAGTCGACGGACTTCTTGCTCGCGTTTCGGATCGTGGATCGTCGCGGGATCGATCGCGGTGCCCACCACGCGATGGACGTCGCGCGGCACTTCCGATGGTGCTCGGCATGAGGGTCGTGCACGCTTCGTCTACGTCACCCTTCCGCGGTGCCGGCAGATGCTTCGTCGAGCTGTCGGTCGCGCAAGGCCAACTGCGTGCCCTTCGTGGTGACGGCACGGTCACGGTCCTGACCCACAGCGACATCATCAACGCGTGTGGTCACATCGAGTCGTACGACGTTGATGATCGTCGCGATGGCACGCTGCCTGGGCTCGAGCGAACCTTCGGGACATTGGTGTGGGTCCAGAGCGAGGGCGAGATCTTCATCTTCCCCGTGCAGCAGTGGTGGCCAGGAAGCACGCCGCTGTCGACGCTCAGAGGCCTGAGAAGTTCCGGCTTCGTCGAGTTCTTCGATGAACTGGGGCAGACGCTGCCTCGTCGATCATCCGTCTGGCCGACGACGTCGCCGATCACCGTCGTCGGCAACACGACTCGCTTCGAGCTCGGCAGGGACGTGACGAGCCTTCATGCCTGGGCCCTCCTCGCCGCTGTCGCGCCCTCCTTGGCCGTGTCGATCGCGTTCTTCCTGGCGCTCGGAGGGCTGAATGTCGTGGGCGTCGTCTTCGAGGCGCTTCCGCGCGTGACGTGCGCCATCTGTGTCGCCGCCTCCATCACCGCGATCCTGCCCGTCTGGGCCTGGACCCGTAGGCGGAGCGGGACTCCCGAGCGCAGCCCCTTGCGGCTCGGTCGGACGGGTCTCGCCGTGTCCGCGGGAAAAGGCGTCCTCCACGTCACCGACGCTGACGGTCTAACGCAGACCTATGCGGCCGGCACGGGCTCACCGGGAGCGTTGAACACCTGGTTCCTCAGCGACGGACCCCGCCCTCTGCTCAGGTTCTGGGACGGAACGGGCGCACCACGCTTGCACATCAAGTTCCCTCGCGAGGCCGAAGCTCCAGGACTTGCCCGCGACGTGTCCGAGATGCTGAACACGCTTGGCCTCGAGCATCGCAAGGGCAAGGTGGGGGGTACCTGGCCGACGATCCTGCCTGCCACCCCCGAGTGGCGCGACTACACCGATGCCCTCATGGGAACAGGCGGAGCATGGCGCGTGCCTGCCCTGGTCATGTCGGTCGCCATCTTCGTCGCATGCGCTGCGTTCTGCTTCCCGCCGCTCATCGAGCTCTCTGACGACCCCGGCGACCACATGAGCACTCTCATCGCTCTCGTCGCTCTCGCTGTCGCATTCCTCCTCGTGCTGGGGACGGTCCTCAGTTGCCCCGCCCGACACCTGCTCGCCCGGTGGCGCTGGGCTCGCGACGTGCGACGCCGGAGGCGAGAGTGCAGCTGATCCTCGACCACGACGACGCCTGGCTGCCCGTCCTCGGGGTCGACGACGTCCCGACCCACGGGCACCGGTTGCCGCCGGACGAGGTGCTCGACGCCTGGTGGCAGGTCTTCGCCGAACAGGAGGCGACGGCCGGGTTCCTGCTCGCACCGCAAGGCGTCGTGCTCGGCGCCGCGTCCCTCCACGTGCAGCCCGGCACCGGCGCCGAGACCGTCGTCGAGTTGTTCCGCGAGCACGATCTCGTCGTCTCCGACACGGACTGCACGTCGCACCCGACACCGCTAGGGATCGCACGCCGACTGGAGCACCTGCGACTGCTCGAACTCGTCGATCCGGCACCGGACGAGCCCCGGGTCGTGCTCTGGCGACACCTCCTCTGGATCTGGCAGCTCGACGACCACGACGGTCCCGTCACGGTCACGGTCACCAGCGAGAGCCCGTCGCCCCAGCCCGCCGCAGACCTCACTTCTCACGTCGACGACCTCGCCCGCGGCCTTCGACGAGCACCAATCCCCCACACGGCCGTACACCGACAGGACGAGGACAGACCATGACCGATCACCTCAGCGACCGCACGAGCGCCTCAGCTGCCCCGTCGACGCCCACCGTCCACCGTCCCTCCGGCGCACGGCACCGGACGTGGTTCCGCAAGGGCGGCTTCGTCTTCGCCGCCCTGGCCGCGGTCGCCGTCCTCCGCGACCCCGGCGTCGAGGCACTGATCGTCGTGCTCGCCTCTGCGGCCGTCGGAGGCGCCCTCTACGTCGCCTACCTCCGCACCACGACGCTCACCCTCGACGGGACGACCCTGACCCGCCGCCGCTGGGGGCTCACTCGCACCTACGACCTCGGCCGCGGCGCACGCGGCGTGCTCGGCCTGCGCGACATCGGCGGCCCGGTCGGCGTCCTCGGCGTGCGCGACTCGACGGGACGACACCTGTCCCTCAGCGACATGTACTGGGACCCCGAGGCCCTGGTGCAGATCGGCGGCCGCACCGACCTCACGGAGCTGCCCACCGACACCGTGCACGGCATCTTCTCGTGGGCCCGCGCGGGAGGCGACGTCCTTTCCTTCTCGCAGCGCCGGCCCGGGTGGGCGATGACCCTCGGCGTCCTCGGCCTCGTCGTCGGCGCGTGCCTCATCGCGACCGCCGTCGTCGCGGTCGCCCAGAACACCTGAACGGTCCCGCCGGATCGAAGGGGCACAGGGAGTCGCCCCGCCCCCGTGCGTCGGCCAGACTGTCCCGGTGACGACCCACGACCCCCTGGGCGCCCCGCACCGCGGCACCACCCCCGCCGCCCGCGACGACGCCACCGCCCCGACCCCCACCACCGGAGGTACCCCCACCGGAGGCTCCCCCACGGCACCCCCCGAGGTGCAGCCCACCGGCCCCGCCGGCCTGCCCGACGCCGACACCGCAGGGGCCGCGGCCCCCGCCCAGGCGGGCGTCGACGACCCGGCGCTCGCTCCGGGACCCGACCCGCGACTCCGGCACTCCCTCGCCGAGAACGTGCTCGGCGTCCTCACCGGCGTGTTCCTCGCCTCGTTCGGGCTGTTCCTGCTGAGCACGAGCGGTGCCGTGTCCGGTGGCACCGCAGGGCTCGCCCTGCTGCTCAGCTACGCCACCCCGTGGACGTTCGGCGCCCTGTTCCTCGCCGTCAACGTGCCGTTCTTCGCGCTCGCTGTGTGGAAGAAGGGCTGGGCCTTCACCCTGCGCACGATCCTCACCGTGTCGCTGCTCTCGGCGTTCTCGTACCTGCACCCGCTCGTGTTCCGCATCGACGCGCTCGACCCGGTGTACGGCACCCTCGGCGGCAACCTGCTCGTCGGGGTGGGCCTGCTGATCCTCTTCCGGCACGGGGCCAGCCTCGGCGGGATCAACATCCTCGCGCTCGTGCTCCAGGAACGCGCCGGCCTGCGCGCCGGGTACGTGCAGATGGCCGCCGACGTGCTCATCGTCGGCCTGTCGCTCACCGTCGTGCCCTGGCCCGTCGTCCTGCTCAGCGCCGCCGGCGCCGTCGTGCTCAACCTCGTGCTCGCCCTCAACCACAAGGAAGGCCGCTACCTCGGCCGCACCTGACCGGCCCCGCCGCCGCGCGGCGGAGCGCCCGACGGCGCCCGACGCCGCCGCCGCCGAGCAGACACGAGAAAAGGGACGCCACTCGACCGGGATCGGCCGAGTGACGTCCCTTTTCGCATGTCGAGGGGGCAGGTAGGCGGGCAAGCAGCCGGGCCGCGGGCGCACGCCCGGGCGGGCTCGGCGAGGCGCCGGCCGGGCCCGGCGAGGAGCCCGCCGGGCCCCGTCCAGGCCTAGCGCTTGAGGTTGGTGAGCTCCTGCAGCACCTCGTCCGAGGTGGTGATGATGCGGGCGTTCGCCTGGAAGCCGCGCTGCGCGACGATGAGGTTCGTGAACTCGGCCGACAGGTCGACGTTGCTCATCTCGAGGGTGCCCGCGGCGAGGCCGCCGATGCCGGGCGACCCGGGCGCGCCCACGGTCGCGGCGCCCGAGTTCGCGGTGGCGCGGAAGCCCGACGCCCCGGCCTTCTCGAGGCCCACGGGGTTCGCGAAGGTGGCGAGCGCGATGCGGCCGACCGCGAGCGACTGGCCGTTCGAGAACTGCCCGACGAGGGTGCCGTCCTTCGACACCGAGAAGCCCTGCAGGGTGCCGGCGGCGCGGCCGTCCTGCTCGGAGACGCTGACCGTCTCGAGCTTCGCGTAACCGGTGACCGCGGACAGGTCGACGGCGACGCCGCCCACCGTCGTCGCGCCGCCGCCCGTGAGGCGGCCGGCGGCGTCGAAGGTCATCGACGTGGTGGGGGCCCCGGGCGAGGTGACGTCCCAGCCGCCGGCGGTGCGCGTGAAGGTGAGCGAGAGGGCGCTCTTCGTGCCGTCGGCCGAGTACACCTCGATCTCGCGCTCGAGCACCTTGCCCACGGCCGCGTCGGACGGCAGGTTGCCGGTGACGCCGGCGTTCCTGGTCGCCACCGCGGGGGCGGCGGCACCGAGCGGCAGCGTGATGTCGCCGAGCGCACCGCCCTGGTTGACGACGCCGTTCGTGGCCGTGTACCCCTGCACGATCTTGCCGTCGGGGGTGACGAGGCGACCGTCGGCGTCGAAGTCGAACGATCCGGCGCGCGTGTACAGGGTCTCGCCGCCGGTGCGGGTGACGAAGAAGCCGTCACCCGAGATCATGAGGTCGGTCGCCTTGCCCGTGGCCTGGGCGGAGCCCTGCGCGAAGTTCGTCGTGATGCCGGCGACCTGCACGCCGAGGCCGATCTGCGCCGGGTTGGTGCCGCCGATGCCGGTCTGGGGACCGCCGGCGCCCTGCGTCATCTGCGACAGGGTGTCCTGGAACTGGGTGGTCGACGACTTGAAGCCGGCCGTATTGACGTTGGCGATGTTGTTGCCGGTGACGTCGAGCATCGTCTGGTGCGAGCGCAGGCCCGAGATGCCGGAGTAGAGGGAGCGGAGCATGGTGCGGCCTTTCGGTCGGGGTCAGGAGACGGTGCTGGCGGACGGGGTGCTGCTGGACGGGGTGCTGCCGGTCGCGCCGGAGGCGGCCCGGACGCCGCTGACGAGGTCGAGCGGCACCTCCTCGCCGCCGACGGTGACGGTGGGGACGCTCGCGGCGAACGAGACGGCGGTCGCGGTGCCGACGACCTCGACGCCGTCGGGGCCGGTGTAGCTCACCTGCTGACCGACGAGGGCGCTGGCGGCGATCCGCATCTGCAGCGAGAAGTTCTCGGTGGCGGTGGTGGTCTGGTTGGTGACCTGTTCCATCATCGCCAGCTGCGTGGTCTGCGAGATCATCGCGTTGGTGTCCATCGGGGTGGAGGGGTCCTGGTTGCGCAGCTGCGTGACGAGCAGCTGCATGAAGACCTCGCTGTCGAGGGTCTGCTTCGGGCTGCGCGTGGGTGCGTTCGCCGTGGTGAGCGCCGCCGCCCGGGAGGCGTCGACGCTGCCGGTGATCCCGTCGAGGGGCATCGGTGGTCCTTTCAGGCCAGGACGTCGAGCGACGTCGTCGGGACGGTCCCGCTCCGGCCGGGGCCGGGCGGGGTGAGGGGGTCGAAGGGGTCGTGCGGGCCGCCGGCACGCCGTGCCGTCCGCCCGTCGTCGGAAGTGCGCGGGGCGGGGTGCGCCCCAGCGCCACCGTCGTCGGAGGGCCCGGTCGCGCCTCCGGTCGGGTCACGTGGTGGGGCGTCGCGCGACGACAGGTCGAGGCTGGTCGCGACGCCGGGGCCCGAGGCGGCGCCGAGGTCGCGGCGCAGGTCGCCGAGGACCGCCCGCACCGCCTCGCGCCCGGCGTCGTTCGCCGCGAAGAGCTCGACGTGGACGCCGTGGTGGCCGACGTGGGCTCGCACGGTGACCGGTCCGAGGGCGTCGGGGGCGACCGTGACGGTGACGACGTGCTCACCGGCGGACGCGCGCGCAAGGGCGACGAGGGGCCGGGCGAGCTGCTCGGCGAACGCCGGGGCCGCTGGTGCGGCCGCGGACGGGGCGGCGACCGGGGCGGCCGACGAGGTCGCAGTCGGTGCCGGAGGCGCGACGACGCCCGCGACGACGGTCACGCCCGTCCCGTCCCGGCCCGCACCCGCGGCGGCGCTCGCCCCGTCGGGTGCGGTCGCGCCGCCCCCGGCGGGCCTGCCGCCTGCCGTGGCGGCGGTGGCGAGGGCTGCCGCGGCACCACCTGCGGCCCCGCTGCCGGAGGTGCCGACGGGCCCCTCCCCCGCACCCGGGGCCTGCGCACCCGGGGTCGCCGGAGTGCCCGTGGTCGGGGTGGCGGCGCCGGCGGCGCCGGTCGCGCTCGTCGCTGGTCCGGGCGCCGCGGGTCCCGCGGCGGTGCCGACGGTCGGGGCGGCGTCGCTGCCGGACAGCGACGGAGCGCTGCCGGTCGCCGCACCGGCGGTGGTGGTGGAAGGGCCGGTCGACGCGGACGGGACCGTCGCGTCTGCCGGCGGGGTCGGGCTCGCGACCGACGGGGCGGGCGTGGCTGCCGCGCTCGTGCCGGTCGCCCCTTCCGCGGAGAGGGTGGGGACGCCGGTCGCGCTCCTGGCGTGAAGACCGTCGACGGTCGCCGACGTCGCGGCTCCCGTGGTCGCACCCCGACCGACGGCCGCACTCGCGACGGCCGCCCCCGGGCCGACGGCCGCACCCGCGACGGCCGCACCGGCGACCTCCGCCGCCGCGGGGGCCGACGAGCGGCCGCCGGCGAGGGACGCGCCCGTGCCCGCGGCGGCGGCGGAGGTGCCCGGCGCCTCTGCGCGGAAGGACCCGACGGCGACTCCCCCCGCGACCGTGACAGCCGCGGCGAAGAGCGACTCACCGTCGACGGCGTCCGGACCGGTGGCCGGGTCGCCCGACGCCCCGGCTCCGCCCTGCTCCGTCGTGCCCGCGGCAGCGGCGTGCCAGGACGCACCGGGTCCGGCGGCAGTCGCCGCGCCGCCGGCGCCGGCGCCGGCGGGACCGTCCTCGACCGCGCCGCTCCCGCGCCCGCCTTCGGCGCCGGCCGCACCGGCTCGACCCGTCGACGCACCGGCCGCGGCGGGGGTGCCGACCTCGGAGGACGTGCCGGGCGCAGCCGAACCCTGCCCACCCGCGGCGCCGGCTCCACCGGCGGTCGGGCCGCCCGGCGCGCCACCCGGCGCACCAGGGTGCCCCGACGCCGCCGCGAGGGCGGCCTCGAAGCCGCGCGCGGGGACGGGACCGGCGGGGCGGGCGGAGGACGCGCCTCCGGCGGCCCGGCCCGCGGGTTCGGCCGCGACGGGACGGGGCATGGTCGTGGGGATCACGAGGCGGCCCCCGTGAGCGTGAGGCGCTGCAGGGCCGCGAGCGCGGCGGCGCCCTCGGCGCTGCCCGCGGCACCCGCGGCCGGGGTCCCGGCACCGGTGGGCACGAGTCGGCGGATGGTGGTCACGTCGGCCTCCCTGAGGTAGTTGTCGACGATCTGGACGTCCTTGCCGGGGCGCGGCGCGTGCAGCAGCTTGCCGTCGCCGAGCCAGATCGCGACGTGGCCGGTGCCGCGGCTGACGACGAGGTCGCCCGGCCGGGCCTCGGCGAGCGAGGGCACCTCGACGCCGAGCCGGGCCTGGTCGGGCACGACGCGGGGGACGGCGACGCCGAGGTCGGCGAACACGCGCTGCACGAGACCGGAGCAGTCCATGCCCGACGAGTCCTCGCCGCCGAACACGTAGGGCACGCCGAGGTACCGGCGGGCCGCAGCGACGACGTCGTCGCCGCCGACGCCGGTGCCCTCGGTGAGGGAGCCGACGGCCGCGGGCGTGGCGCCCGTCGTCGCGGTGGCGGCACCGGAGGCGCCGGTCGCGCCCGCCGTCCCGGCCTGCGTCGCGAGGGCGGTCGCGAACCCGTCGGCCGTGGCGGAGGCGGCGGCCGTGCCGGTCCCGGTGGTCGCGCCGCCCGCGCTCGCGGCGCCGGTCGTCGTGCGGACGCGGAGCTCGGCGAGGGTCGTCTGGATCTCGTGGACGCGGGCCAACGCCTGTGCGACGGGGCTCACCGGGTGCTCCCGCCGTCGGTGTCGTCGGGGCCGTCCACGCCACGACCGGCCGCCACGGACGCGGACCCGATCTCGTCGAGCACGAGCTGCTCGGCGCGGAGCTCGTCGGCGGCGACCCGCTCGTCGTGCCGCGCCTCGAGCTTCTCGAGTGCGAGCGCTGCGCGTCGGGCCTCGGCGTGCGCCTGCCGGGCGGCGGCGTGCTCGGCCTCGCGCTGGCCGGCGACGGCGTCAAGCTCGGCGAGCATGCCCCGCGTGGACGCGCGGGCCGCGGCGAGGGCGCTGAGCGTCGCGGCGTCGGCGACGTCGAGGGACTGGTCGGCGAGGGTGCGCCGGGCGCGGGTGCGCGCGTCGGCGGCGCTGCGCAGCCGTTCGGCGGAGCCGGCGAGCGCGGCGGCGGCCTGGTCCTGCTGGGCGTGCCGCAGGCGGAGGAGCGCCGCTAGCCGGAACCCGCGCGCCATCAGCGGCCACCGCCGAGCAGGGCGGCGAGCCGCGCGAGGCGGGCCCACGAGTCGGCGGTGGGGGCGCCGTCGGCCATCCCCTGGCGCAGGAACGCGTCGATCTCGCCGGCGTGGTCGACGGCCGCGTCGACGAGGGGGTTCGCGCCCCGCTGGTAGGCGCCGACGTCGAGGAGGTCCTGGGCGGCCCGGCGGGCGGCCATGACGGCGCGCAGGCGGGACGCGTCGGCGCGCTGCGCGGGCGTCGTCACCTTGGAGGCGACGCGGGACACCGAGCCGAGGGCGTCGACCGAGGGGAAGTGCCCGGTCACGGCGAGCGCGCGGTCGAGCACGACGTGGCCGTCGAGGATGCTGCGGGCGGCGTCGGCGACGGGCTCGTTGTGGTCGTCGCCGTCGACGAGCACCGTGTAGAGGCCGGTGACGCTGCCGACGCGGTCGGTGCCGGCACGCTCGAGCAGGCCGGCGAGCACCGAGAACGTCGACGGCGGGTAGCCGCGGGTGGCGGGCGGTTCGCCGACCGAGAGGCCGATCTCGCGCTGCGCCATGGCGACGCGCGTGAGGGAGTCCATCATGAGCACGACGTCGGCCCCGGCGTCGCGGAACGACTCGGCGATGCGGGTCGCGGTGACCGCGGCCCGGAGGCGCACCAGGGCCGGCTCGTCGCTGGTCGCCACGACCACGACCGACCGGGCGAGCCCCTCGGGCCCGAGGTCGTCCTCGAGGAACTCGCGCACCTCGCGGCCGCGCTCGCCGACGAGGGCGACGACGGAGAGCTGGGCGTCGGTGCCGCGGGCGATCATCGACAGCAGCGACGACTTGCCGACGCCCGACCCCGCGAAGAGGCCCACGCGCTGGCCGCGGCCGACGGTGGTGAGCGTGTCGAGCACGCGGACGCCGAGCTGCAGCGGCTCGGCGATGCGGGTGCGGCCCATCGCGCTGGGGACGTCGTGGTGCAGGTCGACGACGCCGTCGTGCAGGAGCGGGCCGCGACCGTCGACGGGACGGCCGAGCCCGTCGAGGACGCGGCCGAGCAGGCCCGCCCCCGTGGGCACCCGCAGGGGTCCGCCGGTGGACCGGGCGGGCGCCCCGGCCCGGAGTCCGGTCGTGCGGGCGAGCGGCATGCAGCGGAGCCCGTCGACGGTGGTCGCGACGACCTCGGCGGGCACGGCGTCGGCGCCGAGGGTGACGACGTCGCCGACCGCGGCGTCGAGGCCGGCGACGGTGGCACCGAGGCCGACCGCGCTGGTGACGCGTCCGACGCGCTGCGGCCGGGCGGCGGCGAGCGCGGCGTCCCGGCGGCGCACGAGCTGCGCGGTGGGGCTCACGGGGTGCCCCCCTCGTCGAGCAGCGCGGCGCGGACTCGGGCGACGGCCGTCGTCAGGCGGGCGTCGACGTGGCCGACGGGCAGGTCGGCCTCCGCGTCGCCCCGCGCGAGCGTCGGGTCGGCGACGACGACGGTGCCGGAGGGGCTGCCGGAGGGGGTGCCGGAGGCGTCCCCCAGCGCGTCGCGGACGAGGTCGGCGTCGTCGGGGTGCAACCGGAGCGCGACGACGAGCGCGGGGTCGACCCCGCCCGTCGCCCGGTCGACGGCGGCGAGCGCCGCGGCCCGGGGGTCGTCGCGGACCACGCGCCCGAGGACGGCCTCGGCAAGGTCGAGCGCGAGGGAGACGAGGGCCCGTTCCGCCTCGTCGACGACGGGCGCGACACGGTCGTCGAGGGCGCGTCGGGCGGCCTCGAGCGCGGCGACGCGGGCGGCCGCCTGCTCGTCGAGGCGCGCGAGGCGTTCGACGTGCCGGGCGTCGAGCTCGGCCCGCCGCACCTCGAGCTCGCGCTCGGCCCGGCGCAGGCCGCGCGTGTACCCGCTCGCGTGGCCCTGCGCCTCGGCGCGGGCGAGCCGTGCCTCGGCGTCGGCCGCGAGGTCGGCCTGGCGCTCGAGGGGCACGAACACCGGGCGCGTCGGGGGCACCGGGGCGGGCCCGGCGAGCGCCGACGGCACGGGAGCGGACACGGAGGACCCATCGTCGAGGGAGGGACGGCCGATCCGTGGCCGGGGGTCGAGCGATCCGTGCTCGAGGGCCACTCTCGACCGCCGACGGCCCGCCGTCAGCCGCGGCCCCGAAGTGGGGACAGCGGCCGACGACGGGCCGTCGGGGAG